>Ga0181532_10001879_pt1 | contig 19912 bp, 20 predicted proteins | sample PEATcosm2014_Bin_33_FD_119768 | JGI IMG/M metagenome (GOLD analysis project Ga0181532, IMG submission 119768) | Peatland microbial communities from MTU Mesocosm Facility, Houghton, MI, USA - PEATcosm2014_Bin11_30_metaG | ecosystem: Environmental > Terrestrial > Soil > Wetlands > Peat | place... | reverse complement strand
ATGCGTAACGCCTTCGCCCGCTACTCGATTCCATCACTTCTTTTCACTCTCATTACCGTATCGATCGCGCCAGCAGCCGAGCGCGTGGTCGATCTCACTGCCAAGGACGGCGCCAAGCTGAAGGCGACCTATTTTGCCGCGGGCAAGCCTGGTCCGGGCGTTCTGTTGCTGCATCAGTGCAATCGCGACCGAAAAGTTTGGAACGGACTGGCGCAGCAGCTCAACGCAGCGGGAATCAACGTCCTCACGCTCGATTATCGTGGCTTCGGCGAAAGTGCCGGCGTGCCTCATGAAAAGGCCACGCCCCAGCAAACGGCGGATTTGGTGGCGAAGTGGCCGGGCGACATCGACGTCGCCTATGAATACCTGGTGTCGCAGCCGGGCGTTAAGCGTGATGCCATCGGCATGGGGGGCGCCAGTTGCGGAGTCAATAATTCGCTTCAGGCCGCAATTCGGCATCCGGAGGTGCGCTCCCTCGTGCTGCTGTCGGGTAGTGCGAATTACGACGGACGTCAGTACCTGAGGCGCGACAAGACAGCTCCGGTCTTCTTTGCCTACGCCGTCGACGACCCCTATCCTCCGGCGGCGTTTGCGATCCAGTGGCTCTATAGCCTTACCGCCGATCCCGGCAAGAAGCTAGTGCACTATCCCAACGGCGGACATGGCTCCGACATTTTCCACGCGCATCCGGAGCTCATGAAGGCGATCACCGATTGGTATGTAACGACGCTGATCAAAACGCCGGGTCAGGCTCCGGCCACGAACGAGGCTGCCGCGCTGCCACCGGAGGTATATGTGCTGGACACGATCGACCAGCCGGGCGGCCCGGCCAAGATTCAAGCCCAGCTGGAGCAAGCTCGTCAGCACGATCCCAAGGCCACTCTGTTCGACGAGCAGTTGGTCAACTTGATGGGATACGAGCACATGCAGGCAGGGGATGTTAAAAGCGCTATCGAGATTTTGAAGCTGAATGCTGTGGCCTATCCCAACTCCCCCAACGTTTATGACAGCCTGGGCGATGTGTATTTAGCCGATGGACAGGGAGATCTCGCACGGCAGAACTCCAGGAAGGCTCTGGCACTGCTGCCGTCTGACACTACCGACGATCAGCAGCGCAAAGATGCGATCAAGGCCAATGCGGAGGGTAAACTGCGGCAGCTCGACGGCGAACTGTAATAGACCTGTGGGGATTGTACCGGGAGACGGGGATCGGCCAAAAGTCGACCTCCTGCCGGCCTCAGGAGTAATGGGCGGCGATAGCTATTCCGATCGTAGCGTGATCGATGGGTCCACCTGCGCTGCCCGCCACGCCGGTACCCAGCATGCTGCACTCGCCACACCTAGCAGCAGCGCGATCACACCCAGATACGTGACCACGTCGAGCCGCGATATGCCGAAGAGCAAAGTCGCGATGGCCTGGGTCGCGGCGAAGGACGCAATCAATCCGATGACGACTCCGAGCGCGGTAAGAGCCATTCCCTGACGAAGCACCAGGGCGAGGATGTTGCTGCGCGTCGCGCCCAAGGCCGACCGCACGCCGATCTCGCGCATCCGTTCGGCGACGCTGCCGGCGAGCACTCCATAGATGCCGATCGCCGTGAGCGCCAGCGCCGTCAGAGCGAAGGCCGCGAACAGGACCAGTGCGAAATGTCGCTCGGCTGCCGACGCGGCCAGCAGCTCATCCATGGTGGCGACGCGCACGATCGGTTGATCTTTGTCCACTGACCAGATCGCGTTCTTGATGGCGGGAGTAAGCGCGGCTGCGTCGCCATGGGCACGCACCACCAGCCACGGAGCGTCGTCCCCGAAAATGCGGCATTGCGCCGACGTGACGTACACGGCATCCGATTGGCTGAGCGCCAGCGACGCCTGCTTCACATTTCCTACCACGCCGACAACGGTGTACCACGGTTCGTCGGCGGGACCGATGCGCACGCGCTGGCCGATGGGGTCGCGGCCGGGGAATTTGCTCCGCGCGAGCGATTCGCTGATCACCGCGACGAACGGGGCGCTGGCAGTGTCGTGCTCTTCCAGCAGGCGTCCGCGGTGCAGCGGGATGGACATCGTCTGAAAATATCCTGGGCTCACAGCATAGCCATCCGCGCCATTATCCGCGTCAGGCTTGCCGGTCGGACTCGACTCGAAATGCACGCCGTACCCGTCTTCGGGCGCGCCGCTTAGTGGCAACTGGCTGGTAAAGGCCGCCGCACTCACGCCGGGGACATACCGCACCGCTTCCAGACTCTGCTCAAAGAATCGGAGGCGCGTGCCGTCGTCGTTCATTCGGTCGCCGGATGTCTGCACCTGCATGGTGAGCAAGTGCGAACTGTCGAACCCTGGATCGATGGCGAACAGATGTTGCAGGCTGCGCAACAGCAATCCGGCGCTTACCAGCAGCACCAGGGCAATGGCAACCTCAAACACCACCAGCGCACGGCGCGTCTGCTGGTGCCCGCCCGCGGTACGCTGCGAGCCTTGTTGCAGCGCGGTGTGGGGATCGCTGTTCCACGCCTGTAGCGCCGGAATCAATCCGACCGCCAGGCCGCTGACCGTGGTGACAGCAACCGCGAAGGCGAACACCGCGCCGTTCACGGCGATCGCGTCGACCCGTGGCAGTTGCGCCGGACTGAGCGCGAGCAACAGCTGCACTCCAACTTTCGCCACGACCATTCCCAGACATCCGCCTAGCGCAGCCAGCAGCAGACTCTCCGTCAACAGTTGCCGGAGCAGTCGCGTTCGCGCAGCACCCAGCGCAACCCGCATCGCAAACTCGCTGCGCCGATGCACACCGCGCGCCAGCAGTAGATTGGTCACGTTCACGCAAGCGATGATGAGGACTAAAATGACTGCGCCAATCAGTGCCAGCAATGCCGGTCTGACGCCGCTGGTAACGTCCGCCTGCAGCGAGTTCACCATCAGCCCAGAGTCCAGCGCAGCGTAAAACGGCCTGTGAAACTCCGGCACCGGCGTGCGCGCGATGGTATCGAGCTCTCGTTTGACCTGAAGAATTCCGACTCCAGGGCGCAGGCGCCCAACCATGCTCAGATGATGCCCCCACTCCTTGCTGTCAGGCGGAAGCGAGGTGTCGTACTGCAATGGAGCCCAGATCTCGGCCTCAGGAGCCAACACATTCTCGAAGGCGCTCGGCATCACACCGATCACGGTAGAAAGTTTTCCGTCCAGCTTGATCTGCCGCCCGACGATCTGGTTGTCGCCACCGAGGCGTTGCCACAACTCGCGGCTCAGGATCGCGACTGGAAGACTGTCGGGCCGATCGTCCGCGGGCTGAAAGTCCCTGCCCATCACCGGCAGGATTCCGAGCGCGCGGAAGTAGCTAGCGCTCACCCGCTGCCCTTCGAAGCGCTCGGGCTGGAGTGCGCCGGTCAGCGTCGGCTGCCATGGCCTCATCACTGCCAGCTCGTCGAAGGAGCGAGACCGCGCCACCAGTTCGCGATAAGTGCCAAAAGTTACGGGCAGGCGTGAGCCGCTGTCTCCGCCGGAGTCCCAGATCATCACAATCCGGCTGGCATGGGGATACGGTAGCGGCTCGAACAGAATGGGACTGACTGCGCTGAAAATGGCCGTGCTGGCACCGATGCCGAGTGCGAGAATCAGGATTACGGTTGCGGCGAAGCCGGGGTTTTTTCGCAGCTGCCGTCCGGCGTAACGGAGGTCCGCGAAGAATGTTCGAACCAGGCTTTCCCATCCCGAGGCGCGGACCTGTTCGCGAACGATGGTCGCGTTGCCGAGTTCCAGCTGGACGGCGCGTCGTGCAGCCTCGGGCGACAATCCGCGGGCAACCAACTCGGCGGTCGCCTGCTCGGTGTAGTGTTGCACTTCGTCGGCAACCTCCTGGTCGGCCGCGGATTGCTTCGTCAGGCCGCGCAGTCCGCGTGTGAGTTGCCGCCACAGAGACATACTGCTAGCCCTCCGCATTCAAAAGCCGCGCGATGGCCGAGGCCCGGCGCTTCCAGTCGGCCGATTCGATCTCCAACTGCTTCTTGCCCGCGCGTGTCAGCCGGTAGTATTTTGCGCGGCGCGAATTCTCGGTTTGCTGCCATTCGGCGTCGAGCCATCCAGCGCGCTCCAGCCGCTGCAAGGCAGTCAAAAGCGACCCCGGATTCACCTTGAATACGCCGCGCGAAATCTGTTCGACGCGTCGCGCAATGCCGAAGCCGTGCATCGGCTCAAGACTCAGCGTTTTCAGGATGAGCATGTCGAGCGTGCCCTGGATGACGTCGGTGCTGGCCTCGTCTGGTGATGGTCCGAGAAAAGTCATTCTCCGACGATACAACCATTTCATCTTGATTGTCAAGATGTGAAGGTCATAGTGAAGCGAGGTTGCTGATGGGCGACGCGGGTTGAAGCCCGGATCCTGCGGCGGCGCCACGCCGAGTACCAAATCGGGAATAATTATGAAAGTATGTGCGCTATTTTCCAGCGGGAAAGTTTTACATTGTCAGATATGTAAGAACGATACGACGGTGCATTACTGTCGTGCGCAACAGAACCTCGGAAAGGCGAACAAAAAACGTCTGAATGTGATATTTGTAATTTGGCGATAGGCGGAACAAAAATCGGAGGAATTCAATGCCGTCCAAGCTGCGAAAGCCGAAACCATTCCGCGCATCCTCGGCGGTAAAGGCTGCCGCGCGTGAAGCCATCGGCACGCCGCCCCCAACGCGTGCGGAACCCACCCAACGCAAGCCCAAAGTGGAGAAACATAAGCCGACTCTCGGCAAGCTGCTTGACGACGCGGAGCGATGATCGCATCCGTCAGATTAGCCTTTTTAAACGCCCGCCGGGCATCGATTGTGCTGTTGCGTCGCCATGTGAATAATGGAGCGGCAAGAAAAATTATAGGAGAGTGCAATGCAGGGGAACCGTTCTTGGATACTGATCTTGTTAGCTCTTACCACCGTCACTGCAATGATGATCGCGCAGGACAAGAAGCCGCTCAGCCCTCCAGGGCAAGCTTCGTTGACCTTCTCCGATGGCCACAAGGTCACCATCGATTACAGCCGGCCTTCCATGCGCAACCGGAAGATCTTCGGCGGGCTGGTCCCGTATGACCAGGTCTGGCGTACCGGCGCAAACGCGGCCACCAGTCTTAAAACCGACGTGGATCTCAGCATCGGCGGGACTACGGTTCCCGCGGGGAGCTACACCATCTACACCCTGCCGGGCATGAGCAGTTGGCAGCTCATCATCAACAAACAAACTGGGCAGTGGGGTACTGAATACAGCCAGGGCCAGGACCTGGCGCGCATCCCCATGAAAGTCACGCAGCGCCCGTCAGGGCTGGAGACGTTTACCATCTCCTTCGACAAGACTGGCGCCAACGCTGCGACGCTCAAGTTGGAATGGGAGAACACGATCGCTAGCGTCGACGTGCAAGAGAAGAAATAGCGGTTTAGACACCATCCGGGGTCTTGAAAGGGCGCAGCCTCAGCTGCGCCGCGATCCGGCCTCTATTCTTGTCAGACGAGAGGACCCTGCTCCGCGAGGGATCCGCTTTCGTGCGAGGGATCGGGAGAAGCATCCGAGCATTCTTTGACGCCCAGCTCTTGCATGGCATCCGGCGGTACATCATGAACTTTGTGGCGACTGGCAAGACCGCAAATCCGGCAGGTACGAAAGGCGACGGCCTGCTTGAATGAATGTGGATGGTCTGACCCACGTCGAGCCGGTCGCGCGTGTAGCACTTTTGCTTCTGTTTCGCTCATGGTGAGCAAGAGTATCGCCAAAACCAGAGTGCACGCAATTGCCCAAAGGCCGGACTGACCGTGCACCTTGGTGGTCTTTCAAACGGACCGGCTTCGCCGTTATTGGCGGGAATAAGCGGCGATTCAGTTGGAGCCGACTTTAGCCACCGAGCCGTGGACTGCTTCTCCGGGGTTCTGGGCAAACCGCTAACCCCGCACCAGCTTCGACAGATCCACCGGCTCTTCAAACTCTACTCCTAGATATTCCCGCAGACAGCGCCGCAAATCGCCAAGACTGTTGATCTGCATTTCCTCTCGACTGCCACCGTTGGTAACGATGAGCCGCATGTTAGCCAGCGTAATGCGCCCTTCTGGCGTCGCCCGGCTGCAGATCCAGTTTTTCGTAAAGTGCGATTCCGGCGAGACCTGGTGAAACGTACACATCTCCTGATAGTCATCCAGCGTATGTGGGACATCACGGAACGCGTACAGCGGGACTTGCCCTTTCTCATCTTCGCGGAGCAGTTGCCATTCCTTGCCAACAGCCAACACCATGTAGCGATGCCCATTCACCTGATCGGCTCCGCCGGCGCGAAAGACGATGGGGTCGACAAACGAATCTCCGAAGCCGACATCCACCAGCCAAGGCTCCGCCAACTTCACCTTCAGCAGCATGTGATCGAATTCCGGCCCGAAGCCACCGTCCTCGCGCCGCACCCGCGCTGACAGCATCTCGACCGAGACGCCCATCGCGGTGAGCAACTCGCCGAACAGACCATTGAGCTCATAGCAGAATCCGCCGCGACGGCGGTTCACGATCTTCTCGTAGATAAGGCGAAGGTCAAGACGAATCGGAGTTCCCAGGGGTACGTCGAGATTTTCAAAAGGGACGGTGAAGAGATGTTGGCGGTGCAGGCCGCGAAGCGTCTCAGGGGATGCCACGCGCGGGCCATAGTACTCGATGCGCCGTAAATAGGCGTCGACATCCATACTCAGACCGGCAGCTCATCCTGCAGCCAGCCCGCTTCCTGCGGCTTCGGTTCGGCAGTCAAATCCAGCACCAGGTTTTCCAGGATCAGCCGCTTGCCAGGAGGATTGGAGCGCAGCGCCAGGTCGGCCCTCGCCACCCGCCGGATGGCGCTGGTCAGCTCGCGCCGTGACTTGTAACGGCGCGCCTGGCGAATGATATCCTCCGCCGCAAACGGCGGGATGCGAAAGCCCTGCCACAGCGCCTGCCACAACGCGCGCGAGTCGCGCACATTGCGCTCCAGAATCACCAGCATCTGGCGAAAGGTGCGCTGCAACATGTACAGATGACCAATGGCGGCTTCCTCGCCGTCCCCGCTGCTCAGAATGGCGTCCAGCACGGCCAGGGCGCGGCCGCGGTCGCGAGACGAAATCGCGTCGGTCAACTCGTAGAATGATCGTTGCTTCGCTGCCAGCACCAGCGTTTCGACATCGCCCAGGGTGATGCGCTTCTTGTCGCCGACGAACAGCACCAGCTTCTCGAGCTCGTTGGCGACCATCATCATATCGCTGCCCAGCGAGTCCACCAGCTCGCGCGCTGCGTCGGTGTCCAGCGTCACACCTTCAGCGCCGGACGTCGCAATCGCCCACTTCACCGCATCGCCTTCCTCCACGCGAGCGAATTCCAGCAACGGGCAGTGTTCGCCCAGGGTCTCGCGGATCCGCTCGTAACGGTCCTTGTCGGTCAGCTCCATGCGGCGCACGTCCGCGGGAATACTGATGTGGTCCGCAACAAATATCAGCAACGCGTCAGGGTTGGGATTCTTGAAGTAGTCCTCGATGGCGCCAAACTCGTCGTCATGCTTGCCGCGCCCGTACAGGTTTTTGATACCCCGGATGAAGAACACTTGGAAGGGAGACATCAGCGACGGCGTCCGCGCCTTGTCAAGCACCTGCTGCAACTCCACTTCGGCCAGGTCCATGTCGTACAGACTTAATTCGCGAACATCGGCGGGCACCAGGTGCTGCAGGATGGCATCGCGGCAACGTTTACGAAAGAACGCCTCATCGCCAATGAACACGTATCCCGGAGCCACCTTGCGGGCCTTCACGTCGGCCAGGAAGCGGTCGGAAGCGGCGAAGCTTCGCATCTAGAAGGCCTCCAGGATATTGGCCACCAGCGTCTTGGCGAAGTCGCTCGCTATGCGTTGCACCGCCGGGTTAGCTTCCTCGAAAAAGCTGGCAACGGCAACCGATTCCTGGTACTGCTCGCGATACAGCAGGTTCGGATTGCTCCATAGCACCTTTCCGCCCTTTCCCGTGAGCTGGGCGTTCATAAAAATAATCACCAGGGACGACGAAATGCGGCCCGTAACTGAGTCGTAGGTCAGGGGAGCGATGTAAACGCTGGTAACCGTTCCCGTGAGGACAGCATCCACATTACCGTCATTGACCGTAACGACGCGGTAGTTGGTGCGCTCACGTAACTCCTTAATCAACGCATCGGTCAAGGTTTTGCCAATGCCATAGGCTGGCGAAGCATTGAGTATGCCCGGGACATAAATTGTGTGCAGGTCGGAGGGCAGGCGCACGCTACTGCCGGCAGTGTGATATCCGCAGGCGGTCGTCAACAGCAGCACCGCTGCGATCGACGCAAGCATCAACTGCTGTCGCGCTGTGGGATGGCTCACTGGACCGTCCCTCGCGGACGCGAAGCAATCATGTTCTCGGCGCACTCGACGGCCATCAGGGCCGCAATTCGCAGATTGTCGGATGCCGCCCATAGCCAGAACCCCTTGGGATTTTGCGCATCCGCTCGCACAAATACCTGGATCTGTTCTTGTCCGGCGGCATTAACATTGCTGGGCGACTCTTCCGCGCCCTGCAGCATGTCAACGTGCTCACCGGAGATCGCGGCTGTCAACTCTCCGATCTGCGCGGCGTTGTCCAGTTCAATGTAAAGCGAGAAGGCGTGCCCGTGGAAGATGGGCGCTTGCAGCAGCATCAACGAGGGCACGATCAGTTTGTTGTGGACGATGCTCCGAAAATGGCGCTCGATGCGGCTTTCCACGCTCGCCAGCGATGGCAAAGAATTCTCGCCATAACGGTCCAGCAGATTGAATGCAACTTGGGCGTCGAACACTCCCTTGGGCAGTTGCTGGAAAGAGAGCAGGTTGACGGTCTGCTCATGCAGCTCGTCCATGCCGCGCCTCCCGTGCTCGGACGCGGGCTCGAACGCCGTCGCTATCGCGCGCACGATCTTCCCCACGCGTTGCGCCCTTAGCATCAACAGCGAGAGCACCACCGCCGCCGGATGCGCCACTACGACGGTTGCTTCCGCAAAAGGCAATTGGGGAGCAGCGCCCAATTCCCGTTCCACCCACGGTGCGCGCAGCAACACTCCCGCCTGGCCCTCAAGCGCATACGAGAGATCGACAATATCGCTGCCCGCCTTGCGCGCCATTGGCCAGATCTCGCGCGTGAAGTTTTCTTCCGACGCGAAGAACGTGAAATCCACATTGTCCAGATGCTCTGGCAGCACGCTTTGGATGAAGGTGGGCTCATCACCCACCGCTTCCAGTTGGCCAAGCGACTCGTCGTCGTCGAGCAGACGCACGTCCTGCGCCGGAAAATTACGGTCGGTGAGAACTTCCTTCAACTCCCGGCCCTTGAGAGTTGCAGCCCCTACGATGGCAACGCGGAACAGGCCGCCCCAGTGTCCTGCTTCGCTGGGCGCAGCCACCGGCTTGTTAGTTTCACTCTTCATCAAGCGTGCGAGGCCTCATCCTGGTGCGGAGGTGGAGGCGGCACCACAGGCCGGCGGAAAACAAAAGACAGCCGCGCGATCACCCCGGAAAGAATGTAGATCAGCGCCAACGAAAACAGGACATATTCGGAAGAAAACCAGATCAACGCGATGACTACCCCGATTACGATCAGCCAGCGAAAATTCTGCGGCTGGCGAAAGTTGATGCCCTTGAAGCTGAAGAATCGCCAGGTGCTCACCATGAGGAACGAGATAGCTGCAACGAACACTGCCCACCCGATGGACAGCCACCAGATCTGCAGCGGATTGCCTTGCACCAGATGGACTACGGCGACCAGCGCACCGGCGCCTGCGGGAATTGGCATTCCCACAAAGTACTTGCGTCCCGGGCGGCCTGGATTCGACGGCTGCGGATTGACCTGGATATTGAATCGCGCCAGACGCGAGGCGCCGGCCAGCAGAAACGCAAACGTAACGATCGCGCCGATCTGGATCACATGCGTTCGCCAAACCAGGTTGCCTTCCAGCGGCAGCATGCGAAAGCCCCACATCCACGCCAGCACCGCCGGAGCCACGCCGAACGCAATCACATCGGCAAGCGAGTCCAGTTCACCGCCAAACGCGCTGGCCGTGTTGGTCAGACGCGCAATGCCGCCGTCGAAGAAGTCAAGGACTATCGCGATTCCAATCGCCTTGGCCGCCTGATCGAAGTGCCAGGGATCGTTCGCCGTACCTTGGATGGCCTGCGAGATTGCATAGTAGCCCGCTGCCATATTGCCGGCCGTGAACATCGATGGCAGAAGGTACAAACCCTTCCCGGGGCGGCGGCGCGGCGGCGCGCCGGCATCAGGTTGCTGAGAATGGCCGATCATCGCACCTCCGCGACAATGCGCAGCTGAGATGGCATGGGAAGCGGCTCCGCCACGACAGCCAGAACGCTCGAACCGCCCTTCACATGGTCGCCCACGCGCACCCTCATCTCGGCGCCCGCCGGAAAGATCACGTCGGTACGCGAGCCAAACTTGATCAGCCCCACGCGCTCGCCGCGCTCCACCGCATCGCCGACTTTCTTGGTGAATACGATGCGCCGCGCCAGCAGCCCGGCAATCTGCTTAAACACTACATGGCCCGCGTCGCCGCGTATGGTGACAACGTTCTGCTCGTTCAAGTCGGCCGAGGCCGCGCCCATGGCATTGACGAACTTGCCCTTCTGGTAATGCACTTCTTCGATAACACCGCTGACCGGCGAACGATTTACGTGAACGTTGAATACGTTCAGGAAAATGCTGATTCGGGTGCGCGTTTCTCCGCTCTCCTGGATAACTGAGATATCCGTGACCTTGCCATCCGCCGGCGACACGATTGCGCCCTGGATGGCAGGGATTCTCCGCTCCGGATCGCGAAAGAACCAGAGGAAGAATGCGGCGAATAGCAAGGGAATAACGGTCAGGACAGGCACCGTGAGCCAGCCTACCAGCGCAGCCACGATCACCAGCGCCAGTCCGTAATAGATGCCATCGCGAACCATGGGTAGATCGATTATAGAGCCACACGGACGGCTGCCCTAATGCGAGGGCCCTACGATTTCCCGCGCCAGCTCGTCCATTCGCTCCTGCACCTGCTGGAACTTGTCCCCGGTGGATGGTCCGGTGAAGCCGGCGAGAATGGCTTTCACGTGGCCGGAGCGATCGATGTAGATCGACGTCGGGAACGCGCCAAAGTTCACCAATTGCGGCAGGGTCTTCGCAATCTGTCCCCCCTCCGTGGTTCCGGCCAGAAGCAGCGGGAACGTCACCCCGAACTTCGCGCGATAGATTCCGATCTGCCGCAGGTCCCGCTCGGTCTCGTCGGTGTACTCGTACGCCAATCCGACGATCACCAGACCCTGGTCCTTATATTTGCGATACAACTTCTCCAGCACCGGCGCTTCGTCATGACAGTTGGGACACCATGTGCCGAAGATGTCGATGATCAACGGCTTGCCTTTGAACTCCGGGCTGTCCTGGTCCAGGGTCTTGCCGGAGGCATCGACGCCGCTGAAGCGGAATGGTTCTCCCGGGTCCTTCACTTTGGTGAGGGTTTCGCTCAGAACGTTAGGATCGGCGGCGCTGGCGACGTGTTTGCCGCATTCCGCCGTGAAAGCGGAGGTAGCGACAATTCCGCCTTCCACGCCTCTCAAGGTGCCATCAGGCAAAAACTTGCCGTCGAGGGCCATCACATGAATGCCGTCAAAGCGGCTGAGATGAAAACGCGTCTGACCGTCCGCCGCTTTGAAAACGCTGCCATGCAGCAGGCCACTATCGCCGCTCACCGGCTCAATCACCCCGGCCACCGCGACGTGGCCATTGGCCGCCGCAGTCTTTTCCTGATCGAACTTGGCCAGCGTGCTCTTCTCTGCACCCTCGCCATCGGCCCAGTGAAACAGCCAGTCGCCCCACAGGCTCGCCCCCGTCCACGGCTCTCCATGCACCACCTGCTGATGCGGAACCAGCACCACCGGAATGTGCGCCACGCCCTTGCTCGTCCGGCGGGAATATTCGCCTTCCAGCCTCTGTGGCGAAACCAACCGCGCTGTCAGTACGCCGTCGTAATAATCCATCCCAAGCGTGAGGACTCCGCCGTTCCACCCCGCGCTACTGAACGGCTGCCGGTCGGTAGCATTCACCAGCGTCGCCTGCATGGTGCCGTCCGCCTTCACCTGCAAATCGATGCCGAAATTCACTTCTCCAGCCTTGCCCTGGATGGTGCCATCCCAAAGCCCGCTTGGGGCCTGCGTCTTCGCCTGAGCGCCAAGCAAAGAAGCGAGCAGTAAAGAACACAGCAGCGCAAGCACGACGCATCGACAGAGATGCTCTACAAATCGCAAGCGATACTCACAACGGGGTTTGACTGACATTTGGATTAAGGATATCGCAAAGATATAGCGGGCGGAAATGCCAGAAATGTGCGGACGCACTTAACAGGGGACGGAAAAAACTGGGGTCTTTTCCGCCGCTTGACAGCGGTCAATGGCTACTAAACGACCTGGTGGACAGCGCGGAACTTCTGTTCCAGGCTTTCCATCTGGTCCTTCAGGTGGAGCTTCAGCTTCTTCAGCCGCACTTCCTCGAGCTTTTCATCTTCAGAGAGGTACTTCTTCTCAATCAAAGAGTCGAGGCGCTGAGCATATTGGGAGTGTTCATCCGCCAGACGGCGGAACTCCTCATTGCTCGCCAGAAGCTGATCGCGGACCTGAGTTGCCATTCAGTAAACCTCCGGAAACGTACGTTTAAAACGCTAGCACACGACCTACCCCGCTTCAAGCGCTTTTGTCACAGAACTGAAATAGAAATTCTCAGAAGCAAGGCATCCTCTGGCGGGTTCCGGTAATAGTCCCGCCGCCTGCCGATCTGGTTAAACCCAATTTTTTCATAGAGTCGGCGGGCGGCTGCATTCGATTCCCGAACCTCCAGCAGCACCGAGACAGCCCCGGATCGCCCCGCTTCCTGGGCTAACTCGCGGACCAGCGCGCTACCCAAGCCTCGGTGCCGCTGCTCCGGAGCCACAACCACGTTTTCGATCTCCCACTCGTCGTCCGCGCAGCGAGCGATGACGAATCCCAGAATCTCTGCGTCGGCTTCTTCCGCAACCAGTGCAATCCGTCGCGGCGCTTCCGCCGCGAACAGCGCGTCGTATTCCCGCTCGCCCCAATGCGCGGCGCTCTCGGCCTCTTGCTCCAGCTTGCGGATGATCGCAATATCTTCGCGACTGGCTTGGCGAATGAACACGAATACAAATTTCCTGAACGGAACGGCGACTTTTGATAAGCCTATTTCCGGGTTCTTGAAGGGGCACAGCTTCAGCTGCGCCGTTACGCATGCCCGTCCTTTCGGCTTTAGCCGCGGAGGGAACTCGTACTTCCTCGCGCGCGCGGGATCCCTCGGTGGCTAAAGCCACGACCAAAAGCAGTGCCTTCGGCGCGGCTCAAGCCGCGCCCCTTCGGACAACATTCTGGTGAGCATCGTCACCGCTTCGGCGCCGAGAATATCTCCGCATCCGATCGCCGAATGTAATTCACGTCAATGCTGGCGGCATCGGCGACATCGCCTGCAAGCAGCTTTCGAAGACCGATCCGGCCAATTCCATCCGCCTGCATCGGCGCAACCTGCCGGACGCCCACACCAGCGGCTTGCAGAAACTCGGCGACGGACGCGTCAGGCGTGAGCAACTCGCCACCAGCACGGCTCGCCTCGGCAGCAAACTCCGCGATCTTCACGATGCATTCACGCTCTAGGCTGGCGCTGCCAGAAGAAAGCCGGTAATCGCCGACGTACACTTCGCTGCGACCGGCATCCAAGACCGCGGTAACGGCCTCTTCGGCTGGGCCATACGTCACCGCTACCGCTTCCAGCATCGAGACCGTGGCCAGCGGCTTCCGCAGCACTTCGCAAAGGCCTTTCACTGTCGCCAGGCCCACACGCAATCCGGTGAATGAGCCGGGACCCGAGACCACGACGAAGCCGCCCACATCCTTCTTGTCAAAGCCGTTCTGCCCCAGCAGCGAAGAGATGGCCGGCATCAACCGCGCAGAGTATGTGCCGCCTTCAAGTCGTGTGAGTTGCACAACTTCAAAACTGCCAGCATCGCCGCGGCACAACGCCACGCTTCCTTTGCGGCCAGACGTGTCAATGGCGACAATCAGCATTCGTAGCACTCTGGAAAAGTAAGTCTGCGCAAGAGCTCTCTTTCCGAATCTGAAGAGAAATACGTGATCCCAGGAAGGAAGCTAGCCCGCAGGGCGGCACAATCGTAGCCCAGGACGTTAGTCCTGGGTGGACGTTCGATCAACAATTCGAGTCCCGTAGGGACGGCACCCGGTGTGTGTCGTCCCTGAAGGGACTTGAAGTCTTAGTCGACACGCTTCCCCAGCGCTTACGCGCTGGGCTACGATTGTTCCGCTCTGCGGGCTGCTTTGCCGCGGTTGCGATATCCTCCTCCCCCGAGAATCTCCGAACAAGCGAGCGATCCACGATACCGAGGGCACCCTCACACCCCCTCAGGCGGATCTTCCACCAATTCCAGCAACACCCCGCCGGCGCTCGACGGATGCACAAAGACATACAGATGCCCGCCAGCTCCCACCTTAATCTCGTCGGAGATCAGCCGCGTCCCGCTTGCTTTCAGACGCTCGACTGTTCCCGACAGATCGTCGACATGCAGCGCCACGTGATGAAGCCCTTCGCCGCGCTTGGCGAGAAACTTCCCGATCGGCGAGTCCGGCGAAGTCGGCTCCAGCAGTTCAATGCGGCTCTCGCCAACGGGGACCATCGAAAGGCGCACCTGCTCGGCCTCCACCGTTTCTTCCGGCATCGGCTTCAGCCCAAGCTGTTCATAGAACTTCCTGGCTTGCGCCAGTGACTTTACAGCAATTCCGAGATGATCAATTTCGCTCATCAGGCCTTCCTAGTCCTTCTACAATTCTCTCTACCAAAGAGTACGGATCGCGCTTGTGATCGGCAACCTCGCCGGCGTAGCGGGTCGCCTCGCCCTCGCTCAGGTAGTACGAAAGCACGCGCTGAAAAAGAGCGTCGCGCAGCATCTCCGCAATCCGCACTCGCCAATTTTCGATGCGCCGCGAGCGCGCGCGGCCGCTCTGTTCCAGGTAGGAACGGTACTTCTCGACAGCCTGCACCAGTTCCTCAATCCCCGATCCATCGCTGGCCACCGTCTTCACGATTGGCGGCGTCCAGTCATCGTGCCGCATAGCCAGAGCCTGCATGGCACGGATCTCGCGCTCCACCCGCTCCGCGCCGTCGCGGTCGGCCTTGTTGATGACGAAGATGTCGGCAATTTCCATGATGCCGGCCTTGATAGTCTGCACATCGTCGCCCATGCCCGGCACCAGCACAACGATCGTAACGTCGGCCAGGCGCACGATGTCGACTTCATCCTGGCCGACACCAACCGTTTCGATCATCACAATGTCGCGGCCGCTGGCATCGAGCACGGTGGCCACATCAGCCGTAGTGCTGGCCAAGCCGCCCAGCGAGCCACGCGTTGCCATGCTGCGAATAAAGATTCCGGAGTCGGCATGATGCGCCTGCATGCGAATGCGGTCGCCCAGAATCGCGCCACCACTGAACGGGCTGGTGGGATCGACGGCCACGATGCCGACCGTCTTGCCCTGCTTGCGATAGACCCGTGCCACCTGATCGACCAGCGTACTCTTGCCGGCTCCAGGAGATCCGGTCAGCCCGAGCAACATTGCGTTCCCGCTATATGGAAACAGCGCCTTCAGCAGTTCGGTCGATTCCGGCGTGTGATCTTCGACGGTCGAGATCGCCCGCGAGAGCGCGCGAATTTCTCCCCCGCGAATTCTGCGGACCAAATCTTCGATGTGGTTGGTTGAGGTCACAGTGGTTATGGTGAGACTTCTGCGCATTCAGCCGGAACTCATCTGGCTCTCGGCATCCTTCCGTCAAAACTATCCCACATGTGTTGGCGACCACGTTTCGAACGGCAAGACTCGAGTCCCGCGCAGCGGGACGGAAGATGATAGCCCAGCGCTTCAGCGCTGGGTAGGACGCATCATAAAAAATCGAGCCCCTTCAGGGGCGACACCGCCCATCGCCGATGCGTGAAACCAGGTTCCAGATTCCAGTTCATAGATAGCCGCGGCGTTCGCTTACATCTTTAGGAGATGACGAGCGAGCCTCCCTATCACCGGATAGTCGGCCCATTCTCCACGACCAGCCTTAATGCCATAAACGATAGCTAAAATCAAAACGACTGCCCAACCACCCATCCCCAGAATCCAGAAAACTGGGAAGAAGATCATAACTGCGGGCGGCGGCGCATTGTGAGCCGAACCGCCGGAGGCTGGCATGGTTGCAAACATTGCGACCATAAACACCATCATGCCGGCCATCCAGAGGATCGCCAGGCAGATCTGTAATATCAACGCCTGTAGTGCATGAAACTTAACAAAAAGAGAATCGCGTTTAAGCAAGAGAATGATAAGGGGCGCGATCCACCAGCATACGACCTGCAAGACATGAGCAAGAGTGGCCATGGTGCGATCGTCTTGCGTAATCTCGCAGACCGGGCTCGGAGCCGCATCGGACATGACTTTTCTCTCTCAATCCTTCAGCAACTGCCGCGCGATCACCAGCCTCTGAATCTCGCTTGTCCCTTCGCCGATGGTGCACAGCTTCACGTCGCGATAGAACTTCTCCGCAGGGTAGTCCTTGATGAAGCCATACCCGCCGTGAATCTGCACGCACTCGTTGGCGGCGCGCACGGCCACTTCGCTTGTGTAAAGCTTCGCCATCGACGATTCCAGCGTGGTCTTCATCCCGGCGTCTTTCATCGCGGCGGCGCGATGCGTGAGCAGCCTGGCGGCGTCAATTTCCGTCGCCAGATCCGCCAGCTTAAATCCGATCGCCTGGAATTCGCTGATCGCCTTGCCGAACTGCTTGCGCTCCTTGGAATATTTCAGCGCAGCTTCGTAAGCGCCCTGCGCCATGCCCAGGCCGAGCGCCGCAATCGAGATGCGCCCGCCGTCCAGCACTTTCATCGCGTCGATGAAGCCCTGGCCTTCGTGTCCCAGTAAATTTTCCGCGGGAATCTCGCAGTCCTCGAAGATCAGCTCCGAGGTATCGCTGGCGCGCAGTCCCAGCTTGTTCTCTTTCTTGCCGGCGCGAAATCCCTTCGTGCCTTTCTCAACCACGAATGCCGATAGTCCATGTGTGTGCGCCGTCTTGTCTGTGACCGCGATCACCACCGCAACGTCAGCATAGTGGCCATTAGTGATAAATGTCTTGTTGCCATTCAGCACCCACCTATTGCCTTTGCGAACTGCGGTGCAGCGCGCCCCGCCTGCGTCGGACCCTGATCCCGGCTCGGTCAGTCCCCACGCGCCCAGGAACTCGCCCGTCGCGAGCTTCGGAATATATTTGCGCTTCTGCTCCTCGTTACCCGCCACAAAAATATGATTGGAGCCCAGCGACGTGTGCGCCGCCACGATGATGCCCACCGAACCGTCGACGCGCGAGAGTTCCTCGATCGCGATCACATACTCGACATAGCCCATGCCTGCGCCGCCGTACTCAGTGGGAAAAATCGTCCCCAGCAAGCCGAGTTTGCCCAGTTCCTTGACCGTCTCCAGCGGAAACGTTCCCGGCTCGTCCCACTTCATGACGTTGGGCGCTATCTCGCGCTCGGCGAAATCGCGCACCATCTTCTTCAGTTGTAGTTGTTCATCCGAGAGCTGGAAATCCAAACCATTCCTCCGGGTCGTGAGACACAAAGTGGAAACTAGCGGTTATAACACATCGAGGATGGAGAGATGAAATCGCCGGAGCGATACGTGGACCTGTATTGCCTGGCCCCGGTGGAGCACACTCATCTGACGTTTCTCTCCTCGCGAAAAGTCCTTATAGCCTCCTTCACGAGCACTCCGCCGAGAGCTGTCAGTAACAGAGAAACAAAAGCATAACGCGGGGCATGGATGATGGCGTAGATAAATCCGAAGATCCAAAAACACATCCACAGAACGGCGCCGCCGCAACCCACGGCCCAGAATACCAAGCTTAGCCGCCGCTTCAGAGAACGGCTTGTACCCCCCGACTCAAGCTCACTACCATCTGCCTCAGTCGACTTTACTTCCCAAACATTGAACGCAAAAAGGAAGTAAAGGTTGAGAGCGACAAACGTTATCGCGGAGGAGGTAAGAACGATCCAAAGCGGAGTCCCAGTGAAGTGGGGATAAATCCCAACAAAAGGTAAGACAACGTTCCAGGCGAGAGCACGTCCCAGCGTCATCGTTTTGTTGGTCGGGCTATCCACGCCTGCACCTAGCCTCGTAACGCAGAGGTGAGTCGCCTACTGCTGCAGCTCGTCCAGATTCCGATCCCACAGCTTGATACCGCCAAGAATCCCATCTTCGTTGGAAATAATCTTGGCGTCCTTCGGCAGTTCAATGCTGATCTTGGCTGCATTGCCCCCGCCGATGTAGAGCCGGTCATAGTAGAAAACCTTATAGAGCTGATCGATGGCTTCGGCCAATCGTTTATTCCACTTCTTGCGGCCTTCCTTCGCCAGAGCGCGGCGTCCCAATTCGTCCTCATAGGTCTTGCCGTCGCGGAATGGGTGATGTCCCATTTCGAAGGACGGTATCGGAATGCCGTCGAGGTATAACGCTGCGCCCATGCCGGTGCCCAGTGTGATTACCAGCTCAACGCCCACGCCGCTCACGCCGCCAAGGCCTTGCACGACCGCGTCGTTGGCTAGGCGAACCGGCTTGCCCAGCTCCTTCGAGAGGTTCTCGGCAAACGGATACTCGATCCACTTCTTGTCGAGATTGGCCGCGGTGTACACCACGCCTTTCTTGATCACGCCCGGATATCCCACCGACACGCGGTCAAACCCGCCCAGCTGTCTGCCGAAATCGGCGATGATCTGAATGATCGCCTTGGGCGTGGACGGATTCGGCGTTTTAGCGCGCAGCCTCTCCGTCAGCGGTTTGCCGGCTTCGTCCAGCAGCATCGCCTTCACGCCGCTGCCTCCAATGTCGATGGCCATCGTGCGAATGCCCGTCGTGCTGTCTGTCGCATCCAACGGCATCGCGGTGGATGCTTGCTTCTTCTTGTCCTTTTTTGACGAAGCGCCGTGCGGCATAGAACCTCCCGATTGCTGCGATTGTCAATCTTCGATTAGTTCCAAATAGCAGAGCATACCGGATAAATGGCCGTTCGGGAATCTGCACCCTTGAGAGCTCCGATTTGAACCTCACGATGTGCTGCAACGCGGCAGGTTTCGGGTAGTGTATCCTGCCACCGGGCGAGCCCAGGCCCGCATCCGATCCAGCACCTATCCAACGGCTCGCATCGGATTTGCGCCAGCGATTCGATTCAGGAGAGCGACAGTGAAATCACGTAGAGAGTTCTTGACTCATACTCCACTCGCGCTTCTGGGAGCGGCGGTTGCATCGTACGGCCAAACCCAGAATCCAGCGCAGCAGACTCCCGGCGCCCCGCCGGCCTTCGGCACCGCTCCGGCGGTTGGTCCTGAGGTCACATCAGCCACCTTCGCCGAAGCGGAGAAGTTGGTGCAAATCCAGATGACTCCAGCCGAGCTTGCCGAGGCCGCGGGCAACTGGCGCATGGCGATGGCTCCGCTGTACGAGATGCGGGTTGGGCCGCGCAAAGCGACGCTGGAGCCAACACTCGCTCCCGCGACCGTCTGGGACCCCGTCCTGCCTGGCGAAAAGTCAGGCCCCGCGCAAAACCGATTCGTCCGCGGCAAAATCGACCCTGGGCCGCTGCCGTCGAATGACGAGGACATCGCCTTCGCATCGGTAACCCGGCTTTCGTCCTGGATTGAGCAACGCAAGCTGACCTCCGAGCGGCTCACCAACATTTATTTGAAGCGGCTGCGCGAATACGATCCGAAGCTGCGCTGCGTGATCACCCTGACCTCTGAACTGGCCCTGACT
>Ga0181532_10001876_pt1 | contig 19931 bp, 22 predicted proteins | sample PEATcosm2014_Bin_33_FD_119768 | JGI IMG/M metagenome (GOLD analysis project Ga0181532, IMG submission 119768) | Peatland microbial communities from MTU Mesocosm Facility, Houghton, MI, USA - PEATcosm2014_Bin11_30_metaG | ecosystem: Environmental > Terrestrial > Soil > Wetlands > Peat | place... | reverse complement strand
GGAACTGATCTCGGCCGGGTTGGTGCGCGGGAGGACGTTGACCAGTTGTCACACCATCCAGGACGACATCCGCAATGCCGGTGGCAATTGGGTGGACAAGGAAGTGGTTGAGGACCGCAACTGGGTGACCAGCCGCAATCCCAGCGATCTGCCGGCGTTCAACCGGGCCATCATTGGTCTGTTTGCCCGAAGTCGTTCCATCATCCACCATTGAATTTGCGGCCATTTTACTTTTTGAAACAAACACCCAGAATTATACAAGCAACGAAAGGACTACTATGTTAAGCAACGCAAAAACACTAAAGGGTTACAAATTGAACAGCCTCGATGGGGAAATCGGGAAGGTCAAAGAATTCTACTTCGATGATCGGCATTGGACGATCCGCTATCTGGTGGCCGACACAGGGAATTGGCTCACGGGCCGGCAGGTGCTGATTTCCCCGTATGCGCTGGTTGCCGTGAGTAGAGCAAAGCAACACATTACCATTGATTTAACCAAGAAGCAGATCGAGGGCAGTCCATCCTTGGACAGTGACAAGCCCGTCTCCCGCCAATTCGAGGGGTCCTACTACGGGTATTATGGATACCCGATGTATTGGAATGGCTTATGCAGTTGGGGATGTTATCCGTACATTGAGCGTGACCGCAAACGATGGAAAGAACCCACCCAAGGTGAGAAAGCGTGGGATGCCCATTTGCGCAGCACTCACGCTGTGAGTGGTTATCAGATCCAGGCCTTAGACGGCGAGATTGGCCACGTCGAGGATTTTGTCATCGATGACGAGACGTGGGCGATTCGTTATCTAATCGTTGATACCCATAACTGGTGGCCGGGGAAAAAAGTCCTCGTTTCACCGCAATGGATCGAGCGCGTTAGTTGGGACCAGAGTAAAGTCTTCGCCAATCTTCCCCGCGAGACGATCAAACAAGCGCCGGAATACGACGGGTCTCGTCCCATCACGCGCGATTATGAAACGAGACTGCACCAGCACCATCATCGCGAGGGTTATTGGGCCGAGAACGGGCACCGCAAAGAGATGGCGCATGCCCACGAGAGTGCAAAAACAGCGTGAAAGCCCAGATTAATACAGATAACAACATCGGAGTTCGCGAAAAGATGGCCCGGCAGGCCGAAGCCGCGGTGGAGCGCACCCTGGGGCCCCTCGCGGAGCATATTACTCGCGTGGAAGTCCACCTCAGCGACGAGAACGGCAAGAAAGGCGGGAGCCATGACAAACGCTGCATGATGGAAGCGCGCCTCGAAGGGCAGCAACCCATTGCGGTCACGCATGAGGCGGAGACCATTGACCAAGCCATTGACGGTGCTGCCGGCAAGTTGAAAAGTTCTCTCGATCACACCCTCGGTCGGCTGAGCGAGCATTAGGGCCGAAACAACGTGAACAGCAACGTCACCGTTTAGCGCCCGCAGTTCGCCTCGGTGCCTGGCGGTCCTGACAATATTTTCAAGCTAATGCGAACCTGGTTGCGTAATGCGAAGCTATCAAACTGGTGGCAGCTTATCAATCGGGCCCGAGAGCGTTGGGAGGAAGTGGACGGCGACCAGCGCGCCGCCGCCTTTGCCTATTATCTTCTGCTGTCACTCTTTCCCTTGCTCATCATACTTGTGACCACCGGGTCGCTGTTCGTCGAGCGCGAGGTTGCGACGCGTGCGGTCGTGCAGTTGGTTAATCATTACTCGCCGCTGACCAGCGAACAGGAGCGCGGCGCCGTAGCGACCATTCGCGGCTTGCTGGAAGCGCGCGGCAAAATCAACCTGGCGGCGTTTGCGCTGTTGGTTTGGGGCGCGCTTAAATTTCTGCGCGCCCTGATTCGGACCAGCAACCGCATCTGGCATTCGCCGACTTGCAACTGGTGGCGATTGCCGTTGAAAAGTCTCGGCTTGCTCGGCATCACGGCGAGCGCTGTGTTGGTCGGCATCCTGCTGCCCGGTGTGGCGCGGCTGGCTCGGCCAGCGCTCACAACCTATCTCGAATTTCCCAAATGGGCGTTTGCCCTGATGTTCAAGATTATGCCGTGGCTCGTTCTGTTCTACGGGTTCATCATGATTTACAAGCTGGCGCCCAGCCGGCCCACCAGGTTTTCCGAAGTATGGGTCGGAGCGCTGGCGGCGACGGTCCTGACCTGGGTTGGCGAACTGCTGTTCCTGGTTTACGCGGTCCACTTTGCGCGCTTCAACGTGCTTTACGGCGCGCTGGGCGGCATCGTGGCTTTCCTGCTGTGGATTTATCTCTCAAGTTGCGTTTGCCTGTTCGGCGTCTGCTTTTGCGCGGCGCGGACGGAGGTCCGGCGGAAGCCAGCGGTCAGTTCCAAAAACCCGGCTAGTAACGAACTTCGGAACGCCGAGGGAAGCGAAGACTTTCGACAGATTGAGCAAGCGCCAGCGCAACGGCCGTTGGCCAGTGAAAAGAGGAATTCCGACCATGCAGCGAAATAGAACTCTCGGATGGAACCGTTTTCGGCGGGCGGTGTCCCCCCATCATCCACACGTGGGGATATCCCCCACAGGAAGACCGCCTCTGCCGGGGCAATATGAGCGTGGACACCCGTGCAGATCGCGGTGCAACCGATTTCTCAAACAACCTGTCCGCTGGACGCGGACAGCAGACAAAAACGAAATGCAACAAACGAAAGACATATTATGTTAAGCAAAGCTAAAACACTACAGGGTTATTCCCTGCAAAACATCGACGACGAGACGATCGGTAAGGTCAAGGAATTCTATTTCGACGACCGGCATTGGACCGTTCGCTATCTGGTCGCAAACACGGGAAACTGGCTTACCGGCCGGCAGGTGCTGATTTCCCCGTATGCACTGGTTGCCGTGAATGATGATCATCAAAACATCGTTACCGGCTTAACCAAGAAACAGATCGAGGATAGTCCCTCCCTGGACAGTGACAAGCCTGTCTCCCACCAGTTCGAGCAGGCCTATTACGGGTATTATGGATGGCCGACGTATTGGAGCGGCCCTTACGCGTGGGGCCCTTCTCCCTACCTGGTGCGGGACCCGGAACAATGGAAAACGGCCACCCGACGCCAGAAAGGGTGGGATCCCCATCTGCGCAGCACTTACAGCGTCAGTGGCCATCACATCCAGGCATTAGATGGCGAGGTTGGCCACGTCGCGGACTTTATCATCGACGACGAGACGTGGGCGATTCGGTATCTAATCGTCGACACCCATAACTGGTGGCCGGGGAAAAAGGTCCTCGTTTCGCCGCAATGGATCGAGCGCGTGAGTTGGGGCGAGAGAAAAGTCTTCGTCAATCTATCACGCGACGCCATCAAGGGCTCCCCGGAATACACGGACGAGTCTCTGCCGAGTCGGGATTATGAGGCCGGACTGCATCGACATTACAATCGCCTAGGATATTGGATTGATGAACCGGCTGCCAAGGAGCATTCGGATTGAGACTGCTCCCTTTCCGCTCACGGTCCGGATTGTCCAGTGGTGGGTGGAGCGCAGCGCAACGAAACGGGCTCTATGATGAACCATGCAGACGGAAAGGACGATGAGCGCCACAACCAAGAAAGAAACATGACCACGCCAGAATCGAAGTCCGTGACCAAAGACCCCATCTGCGGAATGACCTTGGACGAAGCAACCGCTCTCCAAGCCGAATGCGATGGAAAGACGTTCTACTTTTGCAGCGAGCACTGTCGGCACAAGTTCCTGTCCACGTCCGCCGGTGCCAAGGCGGAGGACAAGTCAGCCTCGATTCCGGTTAGCTCAAACCCTGGGACACTTATTATGATGCACAATGTCAAAGAAGGGGTGAGAGCCGGTTTGGTTGCGACCGCGGTTCTCTCCATGCTCCTGGCGATGAAATCGGCGATGGGGCTGATGCCCTCACTCGACATCATCTCAATGTTGAGCGGCCTGATGGGTTGCGGCCCGGTCAGGGGTTGGATTGCTGATTTCATGATCGGTGCGTTCATTTTCGGTGGTATGTTTGCGCTCCTCGAGCCCACCCTCCCAGGGGGCAAACTCTGGCTGAAGGGCGTGATCTTCGGCGTCGGTGCCTGGTTGGCGATGATGTTAGCCGTCATGCCGATGGCCGGCGCCGGTTTCTTCGGCATGAACCTCGGAATGGTCGCCCCGATCATGACACTCGTGCTGCACGTGATCTACGGGGCTGTCCTCGGCGGCGTCTACGCAGCGCTTCAAAGCCGGGAGCACGGACACCAACACGTCCATTGGCGGGCGAAAGAGTTCGCCGCAGCCTCAGTCTCGGCTCAATTAAGGAAACTTGATGGATGAAAACCAACACACTCACCCCGAAACTGGTCCACAAGATGGATGCGTCCTGGCGCGCTGCCATGGGAGATCTATGAGCGCCGCGACCTCTAGCGTGTCCGAGCGAATGAGCGCAGCGCCGGCAGAAACAACTATGGCGAGCAAAACAAAAAGGAATTGAATTCATGGCAACCAGGAGATGAACGGCGATGGCGATCCAGACTTGGATCCGCACCGCGTTCTCGGAAGTGCCATAGAAGGCTTTGATGCGCAGAAGTTGTTTGATCCATTTGAAGAACAGTTCGATCTGCCAGCGGCAGCGGTAGAGTTGCGCGATCGTCAGGTGGGCCAATAGAGCAGACATAAGATCTCCGCCATGGAATGAAGCTCGATGAACAAAGCACGATGAACCCGCGACGATCGTGGACCGCGGCACCGGACCGGCCGGTTGGGGCGGTGTCCGGGCCCCCGCCTGCGCTTGCCGGGCCGGATCACGGAGCAGGGCTGGACCGCGAACGGATCACGAACAAACCCGCGTCGGTTTGGCAGGCGCTGACGCGATTTCGTGCCCGAAGCGCTTCACTCTACGCCACACTCCGTCCCCGAGCGGGTCGCAAGTTACCAACCGAACTGCAGGCGGAAAATGTGAGCTCTCTGGCCGAGGCGTTGCCGCTGGGCGTTCGTGACGCTGGGTTTGAACGGTTGGTTAGGCGCGTTGAGATGGGGCCGATTCATCACGGCAACCATGTCCAGCTCTTCTTTCGCGGCGAGGATGCCTTCGCGTCGATCCGCCAGGCCATCGAAGGCGCGACACAGGAGATTCTGTTGGAAACCTACATCCTAAGAGATGACGCTACCGGACGGGACTTTTTGGGGTTGTTGGGCGGTGCGGCGGCGCGGGGCGTGAGAGTCCGGGTCCTGGCCGACGCATACGGCTCGTGGGCCACGAAGGGCGCGTTCTGGCGCGAGATGCAAGGCTTGGGGATTGAAGCGCGGTTGTTCCATCCCCTTTGGAGTCATCTGCGGGGTTTCCTTTTTCGTGATCATCGCAAGATCATCGCCATCGACCGCCGGATTTCGTTCACCGGCGGCATGAATGTGGCCAACGAATACGGCTCTTCGCATCACAGCAAGAACGGCTCATGGCGGGATACTGACATGCGCGTCGAAGGGCAGACCGCCTGGGAAATGGCCCTCGTCTTCAATGAAGGTTGGGAACGTTCGGGAGGCGTGTCTCTTCGTCTGCCGCCCCTGGCTCCAACGGACGCGAGCGGTGCTCGGACCCTGGTGTTGGATTCGCGCTTCGGCCGTGGGCAGGGCGAAACGGCCGCGGTGCTGGCGGCGCTGGTGGCGGCGTCACGTAAACGCCTTTGGATTACGAATTCCTATTTCGCACCGAACCGGATGGCGATCGGCCTCCTGGGGCGTGCGGTTGAACGCGGCGTGGACGTGCGTCTGTTGTTGCAGGGGCGCACCGACATGTCTTTGGTGCGTCATGCTGGGCATGGCAATTTTCACGACCTGCTCGCCAGCGGGGTGCGAATTTTCGAGTATCAGCCAGCGATTCTCCACGCCAAGACGCTCGTGGTCGATGACTATGTCTCGGTCGTCGGCTCCTCGAACCTCGATTTTCGTTCCTTCTATTTCAACGCCGAATGCAATGTTTTGATCTTGGACGACGCGACGGGACACACAATGGTTCAGACGTTCCAGGAGGATCTGCGGCAGTCCATTGAGATGCGGCTAGAAACCTGGAACCAACGGCCGCTGGCGCATCGGCTGGGCGACGCCCTGGCCCGGTGCCTCAGCCCGCTGCTTTGAGCCGTGCGCGGCCATTGAGATGACTTCAGGCCAAGACTTCACCTCAACTAATCGAAACCGAGAACAATGACACCATGAAACTGGACATTAAACTCGAAGGCAACCATCGCGAAGCTGTGGCGGAACTCCTCAACAGCATGGTCGCCGATGAATTCCTCCTCAGCGCCGAGTCGCTCGAGAGCGGACGGAGCAGAATCCTCGTGGCAGTTGCGGATGTGGACGCCCTGGTGCGGAAAACCTCGGCGATCGACGGCCATGCGGCGCGCAACACCACCTCCGTTTATACGCCGGCCGCGATCTTCCCCATGCTCCCGGAGGCGCTGTCAACCGATCTGACATCGTTGAACGAGGGCCAGGAACAGATTTCGCAAACAAAATGATCCGCGACGAACTGGGATGTCTGACAAGCCTGCCGCTGGCGCGCGTGGCGGACACGGTTGCAAAATACACGATGCATAGGGACCGCTCGTGCAGGTTGCAATGATTTTACCTCGCTCAGCGCTCCCCAAAGGAGATGCCAAAACTCGCTAACCAGCCTGGATTGAATAGGTTAGAACATTCGGGCAGGCTTGGCCCTCGACTAGCTAGAGAAGAAGAAGTTACGGAAACCATTATGTCAAAGTTATGCAACCGAAGCACATTCGGTCATTGAAAGGAAATCTATGTTAGGAACTGTCTTGGTTGTTCTGCTGGTTCTAATGTTAATTGGCGCACTCCCAGCCTGGCCACACAGCCGGAATTGGGGGTACGGTCCGACCGGCGGATTGGGTGTGCTTCTGGCCATCCTGGTCGTCCTGCTGCTCGTGGGCTGGATTTGATATGAACACACGCATGGTTGCCAGGGACCTGGCCGAAGAAGCCCCGCACAGCCTGAGCGAACGCGTCGCCAGATTTGCGATGGCCATTAACGGCTGTTCCGCGCAGTACGTCTCGAAATCCTATTGGAAACAGGCCAAACGGGAATTGACGGGTGAACTGGACACGGACCCGAAAGAAGCAGTGCTTGAATCAGCGCCCGACTCCGAACGCTGGCACCCGGTACCCAGTTCAAAAGGAAACAATGGGTCAAACGCGCACCAGGGATTTCAAGCCGGGTGATGCCCTCACTTGCAACTCTGGCCGGCGAGAGTTCTTCATTGCCTCGCCCAGAGAGTTGCCTCTGCGCCGCCGCGAGATTCAACCGTTCTCGGTTTGCCTTGGCGCATTAGGAATGGCGGAAAGGGCTCACCTTTGTCGTAGACCTAGCCGATAGGCCGACTGCGGGAATACTTTTGCCGTCACGTTGACGGCGATTCACAAACGAAAAACAAAACAACGCATTATGAACACACTAGAAATCAAGGGCGACTGGAACGTCACCAAAGGCAAGCTGAAACAAAAGTGGGCCAAGCTCACGGATGACGATCTCCAATGCACCGAGGGCAAGCACGATGAACTGTTGGGCCGCATTCAGAAGCGCACCGGCGAAACCCGGGAAACGATCGAAAAGGCTGTCAAGGAAGCCTCCTCCTGCTGCTGCAAATAGGCTGCCAACCGCGCATTCGGCCGAGGAATCGGCGAATCTGCGACGGGCCGCTTAGTCAGCACCAACGGCCTTGCAACCGCCGCGCGGCGGTTGCAGGGCCATCGAACCCTTATCCCGTATAAAGCTATGAAACACAATCATAACCATGACAACGTCCGCAACGCCGGTCCCGAACTTGTGCCCGTGTGCTTTGAATTCACGCACCCTACGGCCACCACCGTTTGCATCGCGGGAACTTTCAACCACTGGCAGCCCGAAGCCAAAACTCTGCATCCCGCAGGGGGTGGTCGTTGGCTGAAGGAAACGGCTTTGGTGCCAGGCACGTACGAATACTGCCTGGTCGTCGACGGCCAATGGATGCCCGACCCGCTGGCCAGAGAAACCGTGCCCAACCCGTTTGGCGGAGTGAACTCGATTCTGAAGGTGACCAGTTCGCCGGAAGCAGCCCACCTCGCCGACGCGGAAATCTTACCCCTGAAAAACGCAAATAAGCAGAAAGCACCGCAAGTATGAACAAACACACACAAGCACACAACAATGAGAAGGACACGCTCGCTGAAGATGCGCGCGCCTTGATGACCGCCACCGCCGACGTCGCCGGAGAAAAAGTCGGGGAAGCCCGCAAGCGTCTAGCCGCCGCGCTGGATAGCGCCAGGGAAATCGCGGGCCGTGTCCGCGACAAAGCGGTCGAAGGCGCAAAGGCTGCCGACCAAGCCGTGCGTGACAAGCCCTATCACGCCATCGGTATCGCCTTCGGGGTGGGGGCAATCGTCGGCTATTTCGTCATGCGCCGGTGCTCCCGCAACGGCGACTGATAACGTTGACGCTGCCATTCCCCTTGGCCGCGGGCATTCCCCCTGGAGCGGGTTGCGGAATCGCTCTCCCGATGTTACCAATTTTCTGGGGGGGCCTGTCGGCCGCTCTGTTTTATGGACCACACCAACGTTGGAAACGAAACGCAAGAAACTGAAACTGAACTGCCCGCGATGCCAAACAAGGTCGCGACGCCGGCCCTTCAGGCTGTCGAGGGCCACTCGATGATCTCCTTACCAAGGTCAGAGCCTCCGCAAGCCCCGGCCGCGAATCCGCACCTCCCGTCAGATGCAGACGTACAGGCGTTCCAACAGGGGACTCATTGTCGCTTGCAACAGAAGCTGGGCGCGCATTCCGTGACGGCGAAGGGTGTGTCCGGGGTGCAATTCGCCGTCTGGGCGCCCAACGCGGAGCGAGTCAGCGTCATGGGTGACTTCAACCAATGGGACCGCCTGAGCCATCCGCTGCGCTCACTCGGCGATTGCGGGGTTTGGGAAGGCTTCGTTCCCGGAGCCAGGCCCGGGCTGGGCTACAAGTATTTCATCGAGTCGCGTTACGAGGGTTACCGCGCGGAGAAGGCTGACCCGTTTGCGTTCCGCGCCGAATTGCCTCCCAAAAGCGCCTCCATCATCTGGGACCTCAACTACACCTGGGGTGACAGCGTGTGGATGAAGGAGCGAGCGCGGCATAATGCGCTGGACGCGCCGATTTCCATTTACGAAGTGCACGCGGGCTCCTGGATGCGCGTGCCTGAGGAAGGGTGCCGTTGGCTGACCTATCGGGAGCTGGCCGTGAAGCTGGCCGCCTATTGCCGGGAAATGGGCTTCACCCACGTCGAGTTCATGCCGCTGACCGAGCATCCGCTTTACCGGTCGTGGGGTTACCAGACCACCGGCTACTTTGCGCCGACCAGCCGTTACGGTTTGCCGCAGGATTTCATGTTTCTGGTGGACCATCTGCATCAACAGGGCATCGGAGTGTTTATGGATTGGGTGCCTTCGCATTTCCCGACCGACGGCCACGGGTTAGCCCGTTTTGACGGCACTTACCTCTACGAGCACGCGGACCCGCGCCAAGGGTTTCATCCGGAGTGGACCAGCGCCATCTTCAATTATGGCCGGCACGAAGTCAGCAGTTTCCTGCTGAGCAGCGCCCTCTTCTGGCTGGAGCAATATCACGTGGACGGCTTGCGCGTGGATGGCGTGGCTTCCATGCTTTACCTGGACTACGCGCGCAAACCCGGCGAATGGATTCCCAACCAGTACGGCGGCCACGAAAACCTGAAAGCCATGGATTTTCTGCGCCGGTTCAACGAAACGATTTATCGCGAGCAGCCGGGCGTGCAAACCATTGCCGAGGAATCCACCGCCTGGTCTCAGGTTTCGCGACCGACCTACGCGGGGGGACTGGGCTTTGGCCTGAAGTGGGATATGGGCTGGATGCACGACACGTTGCGCTACTTCAAACGCAACGCGGCGTTCCGTAAATATCACCATGGCGAACTGCCATTCCGAATGGTCTATGCCTTCCACGAGAACTTCGTGCTGCCGCTCTCGCATGATGAAACTGTTCACGGAAAGGGCTCGCTCTTTGGCATGATGGCGGGTGACGAGTGGCAGAAGTACGCCAACCTGCGCCTGCTCTTTGGTTACATGTACGGCATGCCCGGCAAAAAGCTCTTGTTCATGGGAGATGAACTGGCGCAGTGGCCCGAGTGGAACCACGAATCGAGCCTCGAATGGCACGTGACCCATGAGCCCAGCCACGCCGGCGTTCAGCATTGGGTCAAGGACCTGAACTACCTCCACCAATCCCAGCCTGCGCTGCACGAACGCGACTTCTCTCCCGACGGCTTCCAATGGATCGACTTCAGCGACGCGGACAATAGCACGCTCTTTTTCCTGCGCTGCGGGCGCCAACGAGACGATGTGGTCCTGGCGGTTTTCAACTTCACGCCGGTGCCGCGGCACAATTATCGCGTCGGCGTTCCCCGGGGCGGCTACTGGAAAGAACTGTTGAACAGCGACGCCCGAGATTACGGGGGCAGCGGCCAAGGCAATTCCGGCGGCGTGGAAGCCGACTCGGTCAAATGGCACCACCAACCTAATTCGCTCAGGCTCACCTTGCCCCCTCTCTCAGCCTCGTTTTTCCTGCGCTAGCCGGCATTGCCTCACCATAATGCCTTTGAACACCGCCGTCCGCCAGCCGGGCCACTAACGTGCCGTCACTGTCCAAAGAATCATGGCTTTGTGATAAGCCACTTCACCGGCTCCCAAGCTGAAGGGCGGGCTGCAGACGGCCCTGGTCGGCAGCCTGGCGGCGGGCGTGGCGTATCTCATCGGCCAAATTCATAGTCTGATGCGGAGGACGGTGTAGTGGCGTGCGCCGGGTCGCCGTGCCAGGGGTTATGCCGCCATGGGCTTACAGCCCGCCCATGCCAGACCACTGGCTGGCGGTCAAGAGCCGGAAGCCCCCGGCGATTCAAGAGCTTGAGGCTAGCCTCGGGGTAGCCTCGGGGTAGCCTGAATGTGGCTTCAGGGTGCCTACCGGTTGGCCACCAGATGGCCTGAGGGTGGCCTGAGGGTGGGTGGCTTTGGGGGTACCCCTCCAAAAGCTGATTTGCGCCCAACGACGAATCAGGAGAATCAAAGCCAGAACAAAGTCAGCCGCGACGGAGTCGCCCAACGGGCTTGGCAGCTTTGGCAGGCCGCAGGCCAGCCCTTCGGCCAGTACCTGGAATACTGGCTGCAAGCGGAGGCGGAAGTTCTTGCCGGCTCCAAGAGGCGGCAAGGGTGAGATTCCCTGTTGCCAAGGGCGCGGGTTGCTGCGGGCTGCCCTCGGCAGGGGCGGGAGGGTCTCAGCATTTGGAGGAGGTTTTTTCAGGAAATGCCCGGATACCCCTGAGTCTGCGGCCCGTGTAAGATATGAATGAATTGTAACACTCTTGGTGTGTTTGCCACGTGCGGGCGCTGAGCGAGACACCCGAAGTATCGGGAATAGTTAAAGAACATGAGAAACTGTGGTCGGCCAATTGAGAATCGCGCACGCCAAGTGGGACTCGAAGCGGCTTCAGGCCACCGGAGGCCTGGCTGGCGGGGCCCTCGCGACCGGCGAACAAGACGAAAGGTACTTCTATGCTACGCAGCCTGAAAATCCTGCTTGGGGACACCGTTGTCGCCGCCGATGGTGATATTGGAAAGGTGCATGATTTCTACTTCCACGACGACACGTGGATCGTCCGTTACCTGGTGGTGGACACAGGCCATTGGCTGCCGGGACGCAAAGTGCTGATCACGCCGAGCGCCTTGTGGAAACCGGATTGTGACGAGCTCACTGTCCCGGTGGCCCTGACGCGCAGGCAAGTGGAGAAGAGCCCGAACATTGACACGGACCAGCCGGTGTCCCGCCAGCAAGAAACGGCCCTGCATAACCATTATGGCTGGCCCATGTACTGGATCGATCCTGGGACCGGCGCGTGGCCGGCGGTTGCGCCCATGGCGCCGATTTTCGCCCCCCCCAAACCATCCGAGACAGCCACGGAGGGAAAGGCGGATCCCCACCTGCGGAGCATCCGAGAAGTGACCGGCTATCATATCCACGCCAGCGACGGCGAGATGGGGCACGTGGAAGACTTCATCGTTGATGATGCTTTCTGGGTCATCCGCTACATGGTGGTTCACACCGGCAACTGGCTGCCGGCCAAGAAAGTTTTGATCTCTCCGCAGTGGCTGGGAGAAATTCGTCACTGGGAGAGGAAAGTGGATGTCACCCTGACACAGGAACAAATTCTCCACTGCCCCGAATTTTGCCCTGACGCGCCGGTGAATCGCCAGTATGAGGAAAGGCTCTATGATTATTACGGTCGGCCGCGATACTGGCAAGAACCGGATCACGTGGCCAAAAAAAATGAAGGATGTTAATGGATAGAATGAATGCGCTTAGGACAGGGAACCGTCGTGAGGCGTCCGCGCGCGAGGCGAGGCCGGGGCTGGATGTGCTGTTGATGTACAAGGATTTGAGCACGGGACCGGAGACGATTGAACAAAACACAAAAACAAAGGAAAGAACCATGCCGGTAGAGCTAACCGAAAGACATGATGGCAAGATCTTGGAAGTCCAGGCGAGCGGCAGGCTCAGCCACGAGGACTACCGACAATTCGTCCCGGCGTTTGAGCGACTGACCAAACAGCACGGAAAAATCAACGTCCTCTTTGAGATGGTGGACTTCCACGGATGGGAAGCCGCCGCGCTATGGGACGACCTCAAGTTCAACCTCACCCACCTGTCGCAGATCGAGCGGCTGGCCATGGTGGGCAACAAGAAGTGGGAGCAAGGCATGGCCACTTTTTGCGCTCCGTTCACCCATGCCGACGTCCGATTCTTTGACCCAACCCAATTCGCGGATGCCCGCGACTGGCTCGGGATTCCACCTATGCTGTGATTCCTGAAATGAACATGCTAACTCAAAAGCAGACGACTTCACGCACTGGCAGCAACAGCCTATCAAGATGCGGCAAGGCGCGGACGGCATCTGGCGGGCAACCGTCGAACTGGCGACCGGGCGCGCACCACTACCGTTTTCTCGTGGACGGACAATGCCGGGATGAGCCGGAGCGTGCGTTGCACGTGCCCAACCCTTACGGCGGCCAGAACTCGGTCCGCCAAGTGACCTGAGGCGCACTCGTCTGGCCCGCGGGTCGCTGTCGGCCAATTCAGTTCGAGAGCTGCGCTGTGTACAGCAAGTTGGAAGTCGAAACCACAAAGGCAAAGAAAGAGATAGTCAATAGAAACATGATCGAAACCAAACAATCCGAGAGAAAACGTATGGCAATTCAACTAACAGAGAAGAATGGTGGAAAAGTTCTTGAAGTTCAGGTCAGCGGTAAACTTGTACATGAGGATTACAAACACTTCGTGCCGGAGTTTGAGCGGCTGGTAAAGCAGCACGGCAAGATCCGTGTGCTGTTCGAAATGGCGGACTTTCACGGTTGGGAAGCGGGCGCGCTGTGGGACGACATCAAGTTCGCCCCGAACCATTTTTCGGACATCGAGCGACTCGCGATGGTGGGCGACAAGCAGTGGGAGAAGGGCATGAGCGTCTTTTGCAAACCGTTCACAACGGCAAAGGTTCGCTACTTCGACTGTGCCGCCATCGCCCAGGCGCGGGCGTGGCTGGATCAGAACTGAGTTATGCGGCGCTGACCGCACGAGAGGATTCATGGTAAACTCGTTGCTCTTGTGGTTGCTGTTGCTATTCGCATTCCAGGTCGCCTACGCCTTGGGCGCAAGGAGCGGGGCGCGGCGCGCTCCGGCAATGGCGCTGCAGGCGCCGCCCGTCATCCCACCGGATAAGCTCGCCGCCTGCGAAGCCAAGTTGGCCCCGCTGATGATGATCACGGGGCACCGAGTTCTGGGCGAGATGCTCGAATTCGAGGGCCAGCTCAGGGGCAAGGCCGACGAGGTGTTTCGCAACATCCGCGAGGCGTTCGCGGGCGAACCGGTGACGCCACTGTTGCTGGAAGGCGAGGAAGATGACGTGCGGGTGGTGGTGGTGCCCGGAGCGCAGAACGCGAAGGCGGCTGAGCGGCCGAGGTGGGCGCTGCACGGACTGCTGTTCATCGCCACGCTGGCGACCACCACCTGGGCTGGCGCGCTGCACGCCGGAGTGAACTTGCTGCAGCAACCGGAGCGATTCGCCGTGGGTTTGCCGTACAGCCTGGGTCTGCTGCTCATCCTTGGCTCCCACGAACTGGGACATTATTTCACCGCCAAAACCCACGGCATCCGGGTCACTCCGCCGTACTTCATCCCGGTCCCATTTGCGCTGGGAACCTTTGGCGCATTCATAAAAATCAAGTCGCTCACCCCGAATCGGCGAGCCCTGTTCGACGTGGCCGTGGCGGGACCGCTGGCCGGACTGGTTTTTGCAATTCCGGCGTTGCTGATTGGGTTGCGGTTTTCGGAAGTAATACCGGGCAGTGCGCCGTCCGGGTTGGGCGACGCGGGAGTCAACATTGGGTCGTCGGTCCTGCTGGCCGGCCTGGCCAAACTGTCTTTGGGGGCTTCGGCGCTGGAGGGCAACCATCTGCTGCTGCATCCTTTGGCGTTCGCCGGTTGGCTGGGCTTGATCGTTACGGCTCTGAATCTGCTGCCCATCGGCCAGCTTGACGGCGGGCACCTGTCGCACGCCCTGTTTGGCTCCCGCGACGCGCACGGCATCAGCCTGGTCGCGATGGCCTCATTATTCCTGCTGGCCTTGTTCGTTTGGCCAGGGCTGATGTTTTGGGCGCTCATTGTGTTCTTCATCGCGGGCACGCGGGACGCGCCGGCTGCCAACGATCTGACTCCCGTTGGACCCCCGCGCAAGGCGCTGGGCTATTTTACTTTCCTGCTGCTGCTGCTCATCATCGTGCCTGTGCCGCACTCGCTTTAAGAGTCTATCAGCGGTTATTGCCGCTCTATCTTGGACTTTCATGAATTCGACCCCTCAAGCCAGCCATCCCGCCATTCTCCGGGTCTTCCAGACGAAAGACCAAACCCGGGCGTTTTACAATAAGATCAGTCATGTTTATGACCTGCTGTCAGAACGGAGCGAAGCGCCCATGCGCAAGGCGGGGCTGGATTTGCTGAAGGCAAATGCCGGGGAGTCCATCCTGGAAATCGGGTTTGGGACCGGGCATACCCTCGCGTCTCTCGCCAAGGCGGTCGGACCGAAAGGGAAGGTGTTCGGACTCGATTTGTCCGACCAGATGGCGAAGCTGGCGAAGGGGAATTTGGCCCAATCCGGATTGCTTGAACGCACCAAGGTCCGTTGTGGCGACGCAACGCAGCTTCCTTACCACGCCAACAGCATCGACGGGGTGTTTATGAGCTTCACACTGGAGTTGTTTGATACGCCAGAAATCCCGAAAGTGTTGAACGAGTGCCAACGCGTGCTGCGGCTGGGCGGGCGCATCCTCGTCGTCGGCATGTCCAGGTCAGGCCCAAAGGACCCGCTGGTCAACGTCTTCGAGTGGACGCACAAACATTTCCCAAAATTCCTGGATTGCCGCCCCATTTACGTTCGCCGCGCATTGGAGGAGGCTGGATTCATTATCCGCAAAGCGTTGATCAAGCACATGTGGATTCCGGTAGAAATCATCCTGGGCGTCAAGCAATGAGCGTGTAGGAGCGGCGACCATAGAAAGGACCGGTTATGATCGAATCACTATCGCAGAAGCAGGCGGACGCAGGCGCAGGCACAGAATCCCGCCAACCTGAGGCAACGAACTCGGAATCGCAGACCCAGCCGGCTGGCCCCGCTGGTGGTCTCACGCAAGCGGAGGCGGCGCGTCGGCTGACGCAATATGGCTACAACGAACTGCCGGAAAAGAAACGCCACCCGTTGCTCGAATTTTTCTCTCACTTCTGGGGACCGATTCCGTGGATGATCGAAGCCGCGGCTCTGCTGTCGGCACTGGTGCAGCATTGGGCTGATTTGATCATCATCCTTGTGCTGCTGCTGGCCAACGCCGTCGTCGGTTTCTGGGAGGAATTCCAGGCTGGCAACGCCATCGCCGCCCTCAAGGCCACCTTGGCCCTCAAAGCCCGCGTCAAGCGAAGCGGCACGTGGAGCGATGTGACCGCACGCGAACTAGTGCCAGGCGACCTGGTCCGGCTCCGACTAGGTGACATCGTCCCGGCGGACGCTCTCCTGCTCGACGGCGACGCGGTTGAAGTCGATCAATCCGCTTTGACTGGCGAATCGTTGCCCGTCTCCCGCAAGACCGGTGAATCGGTCTATTCCGGCTCGATTCTCAAGCGGGGGGAGATCGACGCCGTGGTTTCGGCCACCGGCAAGGCGACTTACTTTGGCAAGACCGCACAATTGGTCGAATCGGCGCACACCGTCAGCCACTTCCAAAAGGCGGTCCTCAAGATCGGCAATTACCTCATTATTCTGGCGGTGGTTTTGGTCATCCTGATCATTGGTGTGGCCGTGTTTCGTGGCGACAAGTTTATCACCACCCTCCAATTCGCGCTGGTGCTGACGGTCGCTGCAATTCCAGTGGCCATGCCCACGGTGCTGTCCGTCACGATGGCGGTGGGCGCGCGCCTGCTGGCCCGGAAACAAGCCATCGTCAGCAAGTTGGTCGCTATCGAAGAGCTCGCCGGCATGGACCTGCTCTGTTCCGACAAGACCGGCACGTTGACGCAAAACAAACTTAAGCTGGGCGAACCGTTCTGTGTCCGGGGAGTGAAATCCGATGAGGTCATTTTCTTCGGCGCGCTGGCGTCGCGTGCCGAAGCTGCGGATGCCATCGACCAGGCGGTGCTCAACGGCCTGAAGGACAGAGAGACGCTGAAGGCCTGCCAGGTCTTACACTTCCAGCCATTCGATCCCGTCGGCAAGCGCACCGAAGCGACGCTGAAAACGGCGGACGGCAAACAGTCGAGAGTCACCAAAGGCGCGCCCCAGGTCATCTTGAAGCTCGCCGCTAACGCCGGTCTGGTGGAGGCCGAAGTCGAGAAAGCAGTCAATGAGTTTGCCGTGCGCGGCTTTCGCTCGCTCGGTGTCGCGCGCACCGACGAGCAGGACCACTGGCAATTCCTCGGCGTGCTCCCTCTCTCCGATCCGCCGCGAGAAGACTCGAAGGCCACAATCGCGACCGCCAAGGAAATGGGCGTTCGCGTGAAGATGGTCACGGGCGACCAGGTCGCCATCGGCAAGGAAATCGCCGCGCAGGTCGGGCTGGGAACGAACGTTCTCGATGCCAGCCTGTTCGCCGGGACGAACACTCATCAGGCTGCCCAACTCGATGAGGCCATCGAAAAGGCGGACGGCTTTGCACAGGTATTCCCCGAGCACAAGTATCACATCGTCGAGGTGCTCCAGAAGCGGGGCCACATCGTCGGCATGACGGGTGATGGCGTGAATGACGCGCCGGCCTTGAAGAAGGCGGATGCCGGCATTGCGGTTTCCGGCGCGACGGACGCAGCTCGCGCGGCCGCGTCAATCGTCCTGCTGACTCCGGGCCTGTCCGTCATCATCGACGCCATCCAGGAGAGCCGGAAGATCTTTCAGCGGATGAATAGCTACGCGACCTACCGCATCGCGGAAACCATCCGCGTGCTGCTGTTCATGACGCTTTCGATCCTGGTCTTCAACTTCTACCCGGTGACGGCGGTGATGATTGTCCTGCTGGCCCTGCTCAACGACGGGGCGATTTTGTCCATCGCCTATGACCGGGTTCAGTATTCAGACCAGCCCGAAGCCTGGAACATGCGCAACGTGCTGGGCATCGCGACCGTGTTGGGCCTCGCCGGCGTCGTCTCGTCGTTCGGGCTGTTTTACCTGGGCGAACGGGTCTTCCACCTGAACCGCGAGGTGATTCAGACGCTGATGTATCTGAAACTCTCGGTGGCCGGCCACCTCACGATCTTTGTTACCCGCACCCGAGGGCCGTTCTGGTCCACCCGGCCCGCGCCAGTGCTGTTGAGCGCCGTAATTGGCACGCAACTGATCGCGACCTGCTTCGCAGTGTTCGGGTGGCTTATGCCGCCAATTGGCTGGGGGTGGGCGTTGGCCGTTTGGGGTTACGCGCTGGCTTGGTTCCTGGTCAACGATCGGGTCAAGTTAGCCGCGTATCGTATCCTGGACCCCAAACAATCGGCCCTGGCTGGTCGAAAATGAAGGAATACCCATGCCGAACGATCATTCAACCCTGGACGCTGCGGCGGCGACCGACCTGGACCCATGCCGCGAGTACGTCATCTATCAAGTTGAGGAAAGGAAACGGCGGCCGGCAGCCATCGGCTGGACCGGCTGTCACGATCGACGTCCCGGACAAGAACTTGAAATTCAGCCGCGCCGACATCGAGGAGCGCGAGCGGTGGAAAGATAACCAGCGCGCATACGAAGCCTGTTTGATGGCGCCAAGCACCAAAATCGCCCCGTGCTACGCTGTCCCCGCCGACGCGAAGGAGAATGCGCGGCTGATTACTTATGGTGACAAAGACGACTGGCGGCAGCGCAGGCCAGCCGGGGTCATGCATCCTCCCGGGCCAGGGCAATTCTGTCCGGCATGATGGCAGCAGGCCGCGCCGAATGAATCGAAGAGGCGCGAGCCGGTCCAGAAACCTAATTTCACAGTGAAAAGCCCCCATAAAAAATTCGCATTCCCGGTCAAATTCTTCAACCCGCAGTCGCATTTTGCCCGGTCAAATGCGGTTTGCGGCTTTGCCCACAATGCCCTTTGGCCATCGCCCTCGCGCTTGTCGGAGTCCTCAATATTCTTGATGGTTTGAGGCTGCCATTGACGGAGTTGCGGCAAATCCGCTCACTCAACGGACTGGCGGAATCGCTGTCGGCTCTGGGCGGCACAGTTCAGATCCTCCGGGGCTTGATGCTCGTGCTGGCGGGCGCGGGACTGTTGTGGCGGGTGGTCTCCGCTTGGACGCTGGCGGTTTTGTTGCTGGTCATTACCGTCGGCGTCAAACGTAGCCCAGGAACGATGGGGGTTTAAGTCTCGCCTTCCAGGCCATCCTGCTGGGTGCCTTGTTGTGGGCGAAGCATCACTTCAGGCGCCGGACGGTTCTGCCCAGCCTTGTGTTCTCGTTGAGCAGCATCGTCGCGATCCCGGCTTATGGCGTGTTTGGCACCTATCTGCTGGGGAAAGGTGTTCGTCCGGAAATTCACGACCTGGACACAGCGTTTATTTCACGATCACCACGCTCTCCACGGTCGCCTTTGGCGACATCGTGCCGGTAACGTCCGCCGCGCGCTGGTTCGTGATATCGCTGGTGGTGATTGGCCTGGGCGTGTTCTTCAGCGCCATCGCCTCGGTGATTTCTCATGCGCTCCTGACGCACAATCGCGGCAGGAAGCCCGGACTCGCCGATGGTATTGTCGTCAAGCCCTCGCACCATCCGCCGCAGGATGGAGGCTTTAACGCTTCCTGGTGCGAGAGCAGGGCATCGCCGGCGAGTCGTCCTAGCCATGCCCGGCCGCCGCCGCCTCACCCCAGCCCGGCTTCAGTTCTCACCAACGCGAAAGCCGTTGCCTGCGGGTAGTGCCGCAATGCCTTACCTCAGCATTTGGAGGAGATTTTTTCAGGAGTCCACCGGATAGCCAAGCGGCCTGATTCGCGTTAGGAATGATATGTGAAAATCTAAAAAAACACAATATATGAAAATATTAAAGTTGGCGAAATTGTCCCACCGGGCAGCGATTGGCAAATGGTCTGCCATCCTGTTGATTGCGGCGGGAATCCAAAACCTGGTCTTGCTGCCGTTACAAGCGGCGACACCGAAAAAGGAAATCACCGACAACGGCATCACAACCGCCGTTGAAGCCGGCTTCAAACTCGAAAAGGGCGTGTTCCCGAATGATGTCGATGTCAGCACCAGTCAGGGGATCGTCACGCTTTCGGGATCGGTGGCCAACCTCCTCGCCAAAGAACGGGCGGTCAAGATCGCCGAGAGCCTCCGGGGCGTGCGCGGGGTGATTGACCGGATTACCGTGACGCCGGTGTC
>Ga0181532_10001875_pt1 | contig 19935 bp, 13 predicted proteins | sample PEATcosm2014_Bin_33_FD_119768 | JGI IMG/M metagenome (GOLD analysis project Ga0181532, IMG submission 119768) | Peatland microbial communities from MTU Mesocosm Facility, Houghton, MI, USA - PEATcosm2014_Bin11_30_metaG | ecosystem: Environmental > Terrestrial > Soil > Wetlands > Peat | place... | reverse complement strand
TTTCCCGCTGATGGCATGCAGGTGCGCGATCGCTTCCCTCACCGACATTCCTCCCGGCTCGCGATGCGAAATGCCGGGGGCAAACGCGGGATCGAGCGCGTCCATGTCGAAAGAGATGTAGATCGGACCATCAACTTTCATGCGGTCGAGCGCCGGCAAGAAGCGCATCTCGATGACCTCAACCCCGAATTTCTGCGCTTGCTCCCGCTGATGCCCAGTCATAGTCCGAATGCCGACCTGGATCAACCGCTTGGCTGCACCCTCTTCCATGATGCGTGCAAATGGGCAGGCATGCGATAGCCGGTTGCCCTCGAGTTCGTCGTAGAGGTCGGGATGGGCATCGAAGTGGAGAATGGTCAGGCCGGGAACATGCTTGCCGAACGCGCGGACAATCGGCAGCGTAATCGAGTGGTCGCCGCCCAGGCAGACCGGCCGCAGGCCTTGATCAAGCAGTTCGCCGACTTTGGTTGTAATCGCTGGAAAAGGCTCCTGAAAGTTGAACTGCAAATCGCCGGCATCGCAGTACGCGTCCTTGGCGCTCAGGTCGACGCCAGTTTCCGTCCAGGGATTCGCGGAATCGGAGTGGAAAGCCACGCGGATAATCGGCGGCGCTCCGGCCGCTCCACGTAACCATGAGGAGTTGGCATCGAAGGGGACGCCGAGAATGACCGGAGTTCCGGGCTTGGCCGCGTGGGGACGAAGTGTCATGGAAAATATCCCTCCGTTTTTACAATAATTACGGCGGCCTCACTTTGCAGTGACCGGCAGCACAGCAGCCTGCCCGTAACATTCACCGGGCGTGGACAACCGTAACCCATTTCTTCCAGCTGAATCGGCCACACCGGGCAGATCATCCGTTATTCTATAGAGGACCTTATATGCCTACTTCAACTCGCAATGCCAGCAGGGGCGCAGCTCCCGCCATCACTCAAAATTACGAACGCGAACGGGTGTTTGGGCTGTTCCGGCAGTTTGGATATCTAGAGGCCGAACTGAACCCCCTCGGCCTTCTACCTCCGCAACCGCATCCGGACCTCGAGATCGACAACGAATGGGCACGGGAAGCGCGGCGCATTTATTGCGGCAGCGTAGGCGTCGAGTTCATGCACATCGCCGACCCCGAGCGGCGGCGCTGGATTCAGGAACGGATCGAGGCGGAGCCCGCTGCGGTCGACCGCGAACGCGCGCTCGACTTGCTGACGCGCGCCGACCTATTCGAGCAGACGCTGCAGCAGCGCTATCTCGGCAACAAGCGTTTCTCCCTCGAAGGCAACACCTCTTTGTTGCCGGCGGTGGATGAGGTTTTGGACGTAGCCGGCGAGCGCGGCACGGTGGAACTGGTGATGGGCATGAGTCATCGGGGCCGCCTGAATGTCATCATTCACGTGGCAAATCGCCCCGCCGAGCAGGTGTTTGCCGAATTTGAAGATGTGGATCCGCGCAGCGTATTGGGATCGGGCGACGTGAAATACCACATGGGCGCCACCGGCGAATATGTTACAAAGAGCGGCAACAAGATTCATATCCACCTGGTGTCGAATCCCAGCCACCTCGAAGCCGTGAATCCTGTAACCGTGGGACGCACGCGCGCCAAACAGGACCGCACTGGCGAAGGCGGCGAGGCAAAGTATCTGCCGCTGTTGGTGCATGGCGATGCCGCGTTCGCGGGACAAGGCATCACCGCAGAGACACTGAACTACGCCGATCTCGCCGGCTACACCGTGGGCGGAACCATCCACGTAATCGTCAACAACCTGATCGGGTTCACCACCAATGCCCGCGACGAGCATTCCTCGCGCTTCTCGGCACAACTGTCGCGCCGGCAGGCGATTCCCATCTTTCACGTGAACGGCGAAGACGTCGATGCGGTCATGCGGATCGCGCGCATCGCAGCCAAGTACCGCTATCAATTCGGCACCGACGTGGTCGTAGACCTGATCGGCTACCGTCGACATGGGCACAGCGAGGTGGATGATCCCACCGTGACGCAACCGCTGATGTATAAGGCCATCAAACAGCATCCGCCCTTGTATCAGATCTACGCTAAACAAATCGGCATTGATGATGACAATGTTGCCGCGCGCGTGGGGATGATCAAGGGTGAGTACGAAGCCGCACAAAAGGACGCGACGCAAGTTACCAAAAAGCCGCTGATGCGCGATCTTCCAAACTACTGGAAAGACTACTTCGGCGGCCGGTATAAACCGGAATACGAACAGCCCACAGGCGTCGCGCAAGAAGAGTTGGCGGAACTCACCGAGCGTTTGACCACTTATCCGGAGGGTTTCCACATCCACCCCAAGGTGAAGAAGTTGCTGGAGCAGCGGCAGGAAATGGGGACGGGCAAGAAACCGGTCGACTACGGCATGGCGGAGGCGCTGGCTTTTGCGAGTCTGGTGAAACAGGGGATCCCCGTGCGCCTCAGCGGTCAGGACTCACGGCGAGCCACCTTCAATCAGCGGCACTCGGTGCTGCTGGATGTTGAGGATGAGACAGAATACGTTCCCCTGCGCCACATTGCGCAAGGACAAGCCGCGTGCGACATCTACAACTCGCCGCTCTCGGAAGCCGGCGTAATGGGATTTGAATACGGCTACAGCCGCGATTATCCCGAGGCGCTGGTTTTGTGGGAAGCGCAGTTTGGCGATTTTGCCAACGTTGCGCAGGCGGTGATTGATCAGTTTGTGTGCGCCGGCGAAGACAAGTGGTTACTGCTCTCAGGCCTGGTGCTCTTGCTCCCCCACGGCTACGAAGGCCAGGGTCCGGAACATTCGAGCGCGCGCATCGAGCGATTCCTGCAATTGGCGGCGCGCGACAATATCCAGATTTGTCAGCCCTCGAATGCCGGCCAATATTTCCACCTGCTGCGGCGGCAGGCGTTGCGCAAGTGGAGAAAACCGCTGGTGGTGTTCACGCCCAAGAGCATGCTGCGCCATCCCGATGCCCTGTCTCCGCTGGAGGACCTGACGCATCAGAAGTTTCTCCCCGTCATCCCCGACACAGAAGCCGAGGATGCCAAACGGATCCTGCTCTGCACCGGCAAGATCGGCCACGAACTGCGCACAGAGCGCCAGAAGCGTAAGGATTTCAGCACCGCCATCGTCTTCCTCGAGCAGATGTATCCGTTCCCGGAGGCGGCATTGACCGCAGAATTCGAGCGTCATAGTGCGGCGCGAGACATTGTCTGGGTGCAGGAAGAGCCGGCCAACATGGGTGCCCTTTCCTACATGCTGCCGCGCTTAAGGTACATAGCAAATGACCGGCCAGTGCATTCCGTGAAACGTTCCGCAAGTTCGAGTCCAGCTACCGGTTCGGCAAAGGCGCACGAGGTCGAGCAGAAGACGCTGTTGTCACTGGCGTTCACATCCCAGGACTAGGCTATCGAGAACAAAATAATAGCCCAAGACCGATTCTCGATCCCGGGCTATTGCAATTCCAATGACGAGCAGACGGGGCAGACCCCGTCGCTACCGCAACGAACAGACTGGTCTATGGCCAGCGCTTCGCCGCATCTTCCCAGCCCGCGACGCGTGGGGCGGTTGCACCCTGCGCAGCAACCACCGGCGGAATCCGCACTGGCTGCGGGGGCGCGCTGGCAGCTAAACTCGGCTTGGGCGTTTCAGCCAACGACTCTTTTTCTTCCGAAAGCAGCGGGGCGGCGACACGCAAGGCCTCAACTTCCTTTTCCAGCCTGGTCAGTTCAAGTTCCTTCTGCCGTAACACTTCGTACACATTTTTCATGCTTGGCACCTGTGTGTTGGAACAAGCGATTAAGCGCAGAGTATGGGTTCCACCGCCAACTTGTCAAGGAGAACAGAGGAGAACAGGCACCTCCGGGTGCAAAGATGGTTATCGAAACACCACGACGGCGACCAGGATGCCCACGATCAGGACAACGATCGCCAACAGATTGACGTGGTTCGCCAGCCATGATTCTGATACGGGCGCTGCGTTTGCGAGGAAGGCCGGTACGAACTCATCCCGCACCGGCGCCTCGGAGGCGGACGAGGCATCCGGTTCCGGCTCGTGCTGCATCATCTCGCGTTGTTCTTTCTCTCGCTGCTCTCTTTCTCGTTGCTCGTTCTCACGCTGCTCTTTCTCGCGCTGCTTTTCCTCGAACTTTTTCTTCTCGCTATCCTTTCGCTCACAATCGAGGCAGAGCGTTCTCCGCTCGGAAACGGGGAATCCGCAGGCAGCGCATTTCTGCACCCGGAGCATGGCCTCAGGAACCGGAGCGACGACCGGAGCGAGCGCTGGCCCAGGCTCTGTTGCCGGCACCGACGACGCCGGCGAGGAAGTTAAAGTTACGCTCGGCTCGCCGGCTACAACTGCGGCCTCGGCGACCTCTGGGGTCGGGGGAACGCTCACGGGAGTGTCCATCCGGGAAATGTCCAGCGGAACCGCGGAAGCCAGCGCCGCGCCGCCTGTCATGAGAGATTCGACGGCCTTGTCCGTTTCGAGCCTTGGCGTTGGCACTGGCGCGGAGTTCCGCCGTTGCTCCGCCAGATCGAGGGCCGTCAAGGTAAGGTCGGCCATGCGTTCGAGTGCAATCAGATCGCGCTCTTCGAAAGCGTAAGGATGATCGGAAAATAGCTCAAACAGCCCGCGAACCTCCCCGCTCCGCCGCAGCAACGGCAAAACGACGATGGATGCGATGCCCAGCGCCCGGCAAGCTTCCAAATTCACCCGCGGATCGGTTTCCGCGTTGTCGCAGCGCAGTAACTGCCGGCGCGAAATGCTCTCGCCGGTCAGTCCGGAACGAACCTGCAAGCGCGCCCCGATCGCCGGCGCTGAAGAACCAGCGCTGGCTCGGCACACCATCTCCTCGCCTTGGGGTAGAGCGAGGGCAGTTCCGGTCGCGCCGGTGATGTACTGCGCGCGTTCCACCAATAACTGGAGCGCGGTATCCAATTCCGTTTCTTCAAGCAATGGGCTTCCATCGGGCCGATCGCCGGCAGATCCAACCCTGCCCATGCCCGAAGACCGATCCGTACCCCCTTCCTCCGCCTTCGCGGACGGGAAAGGATCTTCGGGTTGGGCGGACTGCTGCATGGCGAAAGGACTGAACCGAGTCTCGCCTCGGAGGCCCTGGCTGTCAAGAGTGCGCGGGGATTCGAAGGTTTGCTAGTGGAGAGAGCCGGGCGCCCCGCCCGGCGGGACAGGCGTCACTACGCCTTATCGTCTTTGTGCCGCAGCCACTCGATAAACATCCGTTCCTTCGGCTTGTCATAGGCCATGAGCAGATGCCGGATGCTGCGTCCGCTGACGAAGTGGCAAACTTCTTCCGCCAGGTTCTTGGCATGGTCTCCGGCCCGTTCCAGAGACTGTGTCATGAAGATAACCTGCAGGCTGGAGTGGTGCGTGACGTTCTCCGGATTCTCGATATGCCGCAAGAAAATGATGTTGCGCAGCCGGTCCATCTCCGCATCGGCGCGGAGCACATCAACCGCTTTCTTGACATCGCGTTGCGAAAAAGATAGCCCGACATCGGCCAGCATTTTCTCCAGAATCGTAGCCATCTGCGTCAAGTCGCGCGCATCCTGCGAGTCGAGACGCCCTCCCGCAGCTTGCGCGCTGGTGGCAAAACTTAAAAGCAGATCCCCGATGCGCTCCAGTCCGATCATCACTTTCATGCAAGCCAGCAGTTGCCGGGTTTCAGCCTCCGGAACGCGGGTGATGGTCGTGGTCACGCCGTTGTCTACTTCCAAATCAATGGCATCGAGTTCTTTTTCGCACTGCCGGATGGCGTTCAGGCGCGACATCGATCCGGTGGCAATTCCCTCGGCCGCGATGGCCGCAGCCTCGCGCGCAAGTTCGCAGGCTTCCACCGTGCGCTTCACCAGATCCGAGTGCGAGGGCTCAGGCGGAGGAGCATTCAAGGCTGTGCTCATAGACAGAACTGCCTCGCTTCGTTGGATGCCGGATTCGCGCTGCGAGACGCAAGTGGCACCCATCATGAGTGTGACACACACCCCCAGCAAAAGCATAATTCCTGGCGTTAAGAGGCAGGTTACAACGCGGTGAATTTCCTGTCGCCGAATTGTAAAACTCAGTGAGTGGACTTTGGTTCAAATCCGTTAAGTCCCAACCGCCAGCCAAGAAAAGTGTATTCATCGGCCCGCAACTTGAGCCTCTGCGTTCGGCCTGACCCGATCCCATGTCCCGCATCGAAATCCACCCGCAGCAGAATCGGGTTCGAGGATGCATTCGCCGCCTGCAGTCGCGCCGTCATCTTCGTCAACATCCAGCTAGTCACCCGCGGGTCATTGGCTCCCGTCTCCAGCATCACCGCCGGATACTTGGTTCCATCCACCACATGAGCGTACGGGCTGACCGCATACATCGCCCGAAACTCCGGTTCCACCTCGACCGACCCGTACTCCCAGGCATTCATCACGCCCGTGGCCCGCTGTTCGCTCCGCAGAACATCTGTGACCCCCACGCGATAAAGAACACCCCCCACCTGCTCCGGATGCTGCGTCAGAAAGCCGCCGACCGCGATGCCGCCCGCACTTGTTCCCTCGATCCCCAGATGCGCCTGCGACGTATACTTCTGGTCGACCAGGTAGCGAGCGCACGCCACAAAATCGTCGATCGTGTGCTGCTTGGTCGTCTTCATGCCGGCCAGGTGCCAGGCTTCGCCCCGCTCCCCGCCGCCGCGGACATGCGCGACTGCAAAAATGCCGCCGCGCTCCAGCCAGGGCAGCAACAGCGGATCGAACGATGGCAGGATCGTGATCCCATACGCCCCATAACCGTCAAGCAGCACAGGGTGGGATCCGTCCATCTGCAGATCCTTCCGGTATAGAATCGACAGCGGCACCATCGTCCCGTCCGGGCTCTCTGCCAACACTTCCTTGGATGTGATCGCGGACACATCTACTGTGCTCCGAGGCTGCAACCCAGTATCGGCGAAGCTGCCGCTGTCCGGCGAATACGCATAGATGATTCTTGGAGTGATCCACCCTTCCATCAAGACAGTTACGCCAGGCCGACGTACATCCGCCGCCACCGCACCCACCGTCCCACTGAACGGTAACGAAAGAGCCGCGCGTTCCTTCTCTCTGTCATAGGGCACGCGAATTACCCCACCCAGCCCGTCCTGAAAGCCATAGACGTACAGCGCGTCCTGTGCCGCACGGAGCCCCGACTCCCGCGCCGAAAGGATGAAGCTGCTCTCCGGCACAACCACATGAGCATTGGCAAAGCTCTCCTTCGACAGGTCGAAGCTCACCACGCGTCCGTTGCTGACGGCCACATTGGCGCCATATTTGGTCAACACATAGGCGCGGCTGCCGTGGATCTCCATCGCCAGTAGACCGTCTTTGTGTTCCACCACCTGGATCCACGGACCGTCCTCCGCGCGCCGAACCCAAATCGCCTCCGTCTCCACCACCCCGGACACTTGCGTGGCCAGCAGCATGTTCGTCCCGGGAACCACTCGCACCCTCACATTGCCATACTTCGGTAGCAGCGGATCGGTAGTCACATCTGGACCGAATACCGGCACATCGCTCGCTTCCTGAATTCCCCGCCGGTGAAAATACACGCGCATGTTGTCGTATTTCGTTGATGCCGCAGCCCCTGGAGCCATCGCCTGCATACGTGCAAAGTAGAACCCTTTGCTGTCGTCCGTCCATGATGGCACTGCGTTCTGCGCCCGCGAAATGGACTCCTTCATCATCATGCCGGTAGCCGTATCCACCACATGCAGCACCGAATTCTCGGAGCCGCCCAGCGACACTCCAACGGCTGCGTACGTCCCGTCCGGCGAGGGCACGAAGTAGTCGATCGCTGCATGCTGCCCGGCTACGGCCATCGTTCCCGGGTCCAGCAGGAGCCGCGCCGCACCACCGGCAACCGGCCGCACCATCAATTGTGCGTCGCTCTTGCCAGGTAGCGTCTCCAGATAGAAATACTGATCCAGAGTTCGCGCAAAACCACGAACCTCCGCGACGGTGTCGGCAAGCTTCGTCAACTCCGCCAGCAGATCCGCAGTCTGCGCTTCGAAAGGCCTCAGCGCCCCCTGCGTCACGGCGTTCTCCGCCTTCATGTAGTCCAGCAGTTCCGGACCTCCGGCTTCCATCCATCGGTACGGGTCCTCTACCGAGGTGCCGAAGTACGTGTCGGTTGCGGGGCGTACCGGTGCGACTGGCGCTGTAATCTGAGCTCGACTCGTCACCGAGAGCATCGCAAGAGCAAGTAAGGCAAGCCCAGGAGAATGGCGCATGAGGTGCCTCCACGACGATAGTTCAGAAACCAGCAGCATATTCTCGCACAGGAGGGAAGGACACCCCCGCCTGAAGCCGGCGTTCATGCCCGAGTCACGACCTACCCGGAAACAGCCCAATGCAAGCATCTACACAGAATCCGCCTCGGAAGCAGTCAAGGTAAACAAGAAGCTCGAACCGTGGTTAAGCTCGCTCTCGGCGCGAATCGTTCCTCCATGTGCCAGGACGATATGCTTGGCGATGGCGAGCCCCAGCCCCGTTCCCCCGGATTCGCGCGAGCGAGCTTTGTCGACGCGATAAAATCGCTCGAAAAGTCGTGGCAAATGCTCCGAGGAAATGCCGGGCCCGAAGTCCCGGACATACAATTCGACGCCGAATTCCGCGCCGCGCTCCGCCGCCCGGGCTCCGAGAATAATTTTCTTTCCCGACGCCGCGTACTTCAGCGCATTCTCGATCAGATTTGAAAAAATCTGGTGGATAGCTTCGCGATCCGCATTGACTTGGCCGGTGGGAACTAAGTTTTCGACCACCAGCTCGACTCCATACGACCGCGCCACTTCCCGGAAGCTTTCCAGCGCATCCTGCAGCAGTTCCTCGACGTTCACCCGCTGCACATCGAACCTGTGCTCGCCCGATTCGACGCGAGCCAGAGTGAGCAGGTCTTCCGTAAGGCGCGACATGCGGGCCGCATTCTTGCGGATGATTTCCAAAAACTCGCGTATGTGAGCGTCTTCGATAGGACTATCGAGCAGCGTCTCCGTGTATCCCTGAATCGAAGTCAGCGGGGTGCGCAGCTCATGGGAAACGTTAGCGATGAAATCGCGCCGGCTCTTTTCCATGCGCTCCGTCTCCGTAAGGTCGCGGAGCACGGCGACCGCGCCGCCACCGGGCATGGGCGCTGCGGTGACGTCGAAAGTGCGTCCGGAAGCGATGGTGTTCGAGCGCGCGGATCTGACGACCTGATCGCGCGCCGCTTCTTGAATCGCAGCCAGAAAGTCCGGGTCGCGAACGCTGTCGATCAGCGGCGCATTCAGTCGGGGAGCACGAAGCAGCAAACGGTTCATGCCGCGATTGGCCCACTGGATGCGCCCGTCGACATCGACTGCAATCACGGCGTCCTGCATGCTGTTGAGAAGAGTTTCCAGCTCGCGCTGGCTGGTTTGAACGCGGGCGTAGCTTTCTTCCACGCGCCGCGTCGTCTTATCGAGGGCTGACGCCACTTGCCCGATCTCGTCTGTCGCAGTGGAGGCGATTCTGGCCGTCAAATCGCCGCTCGCTACGCGCTCGGCAAACTCCACGATCCGCTGCAGACGCCGTCCCACATATTGCGAAGCAACCGCCGCCACCACCATCGCGAAAAAAAAAGCGCTGAGCGATCCCCAGAACAGAGCTTTGCCCAGCGGACGATCGGTAATTTCGATCTCGGGCAACGGATATGCGAGGCGCACCGCTCCTCCAGAAACCGGCGCCGCCACATACACGAAAGGAACATTCACCGCTTGACTCTTGCGTTCATCCACGCCGATTTGGCCGGCGAGGGCGGAAGCGAACTCCGGGCGATGTGCGTGATTCTCCATGGTGCTGGGATCGGCTTGCGAATCGGCCAGCACCTTGCCGGTGGGATCAATGACGGTGGCGCGCGCTTCCGCCGCTTGGCCTTCCTGGGCAGTGACGTCGGCTAGGGAGTGCTCCCGGTCCGTCTCCACGCGATGCGCAAACATCAGGGTTTTCTGTTTGAGATTGCGCTCGATCTGTTCGCGCAGCGTGCGCTCCCAGACCTCGCGCACGGTCAGTTGCAGCGTGATCGCGGTTGCCCCAATCACCAGCAGAAAGACAAACATCAATTTGACGAAGATGCGACTTCTCAACGTGCGACCTCAAAACGGTAGCCCGCACCCCGCACCGTCTTCAAGTGACGCGGGTTCTCGGGATCCGGCTCAATTTTTTCACGGATCCGTCGCACATAAACGTCCACCGACCGCGGTGTGACGTACGCTGTATCGCGCCACACCGAGTCGAGCAACTGGTCGCGCGTGAAAACGCGTCCCGCGTGCCGCATGAAGTGGTCGAGCAGACGGAATTCTGTCGCCGTGGTCGGCACCTGTTTCCCGCGAACCGTCAACGTCATCGCGCCCGGGTCAATGTGAATCTCGTCAATCTTGGTTGGCAGAGGCGGCAGCGGCCGCTCAAAGCGACGCAAGACCGCTTTGACCCGGGCCACCAGTTCGCGCGGACTGAAAGGCTTCGGGATGTAATCGTCGGCGCCCAACTCCAACCCCAGGACGCGATCCGCTTCGCTGCTCTTGGCGGTCAGGAAAATCACCGGCACCGGCGCCAGCGAAATGGATTGCCGTATCTGTCGGCATAGTTCCAGGCCGTCTTTTCCCGGCACCATGATGTCCAGCAGAAACAGCGCCGGACGCTGGCGTTCAGCGTCGACCACCACCAGATTCCCCGTCGAGTACAGCCGCACGTTGAAGCTGGCCCCTTCCAGATGATGGCGAACCAGGCGGGAAATATCCGGATCGTCTTCCACTACATAGATCGTCGGTTTCACGCGACCATTGTAGCTGGGAAATGTTTCAATTCAATACCAGGGGCAAAATGCGGGAGCGCCACGAACGGAGCACCAGGAATGCGTGGAGCGCCACGAACCCGCCACGAGCGCGGGGAGCCCCGTGGAAGAGCGGCCCTTCAGGGCCACGTTAGTCCGCTTATGAATGCGCCTTTAGGCGCTGGCCGGGCATCTATGCCATCGTCCGCTAACGCAGCGACATCCCCGCCTCGGCGGAAAAATCCATCGCCACAAACTCCCGCCGCAGAAATTTCGGAAACGCCGCGGCCGCGATCATAGCCGCATTGTCGGTCGAGAGCGCGCGCGACGGAAAGAAAACAGGAAGCCCCTGCATCCCCGCCTCCCGCTCAAACGTTGCCCGCAATTCCCGGTTAGCGGCCACACCGCCGCTTACGAAGATAGTTCGCACCTCATACTCGCACGCCGCCGCCAGCGTCTTCATGACCAGATCGCTGACCATGGAGCGCTGAAAAGAAGCCACCAGGTTAAGGATTTTCCGGTCCGAGAGCCGGAGATAGTCTTCCACCTTCGGTTTGTCGATGTCCGCAAGCGCCCGGCGCCGCACCTCAATCTCAGCTTTCAGCTTCTCGGTCTCGACGTAACGCAATACCGCGGTCTTGATTCCGCTGTAGGAAAAATCAAAGCGCGGCCCATCCTCTTCTCGTGCCACTCCTTCATGATCGCCATGGTTACGATCGCGCCGGTCCGGATGCTTGATCTGCGAAGTCTGAAATTTCACTGCCAGCGGATCGCCATGCGGTGCCAGCCGATCGATGATAGGTCCTCCCGGATACCCCAGTCCCAGAAGCTTCGCGACTTTATCAAATGCTTCTCCAGCGGCATCGTCGCGAGTATGGCCGATGTTCCTGTAGGTCCAGAGATTTTCCCGCACCCGCGCCAGATAAAGATGTGTGTGCCCGCCCGAGACCACCAGTGCCAGCACCGGAAAATGAAGCTCGCCATTTTCGGCGAGCCGCTGCTCAAGCAACACGGCATGGATGTGCCCCTCAAGATGGTTGACGGCGATCAGCGGCTTATCCAGCGCAAAGGCCAGCGCCTTGGCAAAGCTGATGCCAACCAGCAGAGCGCCCGCCAGTCCCGGCCCCTGCGTGACCGCGATAGCATCCACGGACCGATAAGTCTGTCCCGCGTCGGCCAGCGCCTGCCGCACCACCGGAACCATGGCGCGCAAATGCTCGCGCGACGCAAGTTCGGGAACCACTCCGCCATAAGGCTGATGCGTAGCAATCTGCGAAGCCACCACGTTCGATAAAATCTCCTGTCCCGAACGCACCACCGCCGCACCCGTCTCATCACAGGAGCTTTCGATGCCGAGGATGTGTGCGTCAGGCATAATGAGGCAAAATTGTCATCACGGGCAAAGTCCTTAACCACCAGGAGCGCAGAGGCCACAGGAAAACACAGAGAATCTTTTCTTCAACCGACTATCAACAAATCCGGAGCGGCTTTCCTCTGTGTTCCCTGTGGTAAAGATTTCTGTCTGCGCCGTCGTGCACTTTGCGCAACTGCTAGTCTAACTGACGGAGGTCACACCCTTGCCGGACGCTAAGAGGCACGCCGCCGAAATCGTTCGCACCCTCCACAAACGCGGACACCAGGCCTATTTCGCCGGAGGCTGCGTCCGCGATCTTCTTCTCCACCGCGAGCCCGCCGACTACGACGTAGCCACCGACGCGACGCCGCAGCAGGTAATGCAAATCTTCCCCGAGACTTACGCCGTAGGCGAGCAGTTCGGAGTCGTGCTGGTGCCAGAATCCGATGGAGCGAAGGGCGTCCCGGCCCGTCAAGGCGAGCGCGGCAGCGCCGCGGTCGAAGTAGCCACGTTCCGCTCTGACATAGGCTACTCCGACGGCCGTCATCCCGACGAAGTGCGCTTCACCAAAGACCCCCGAGAAGACGTGAAGCGCCGCGACTTCACCATCAATGGCATGCTGCTCGATCCGGCCACAAACGAGATTCTAGATTGTGTCGGCGGGCGCGAAGATCTGAAAGCCGGAATCATCCGCGCTATCGGCGAGCCCGAACGCCGTTTCGCGGAAGACAAGCTCCGCATGCTTCGAGCCGTGCGTTTCGCAGCCCGTTTCGATTACCAGATCGATCCCGCAACCACGGCGGCGATCCAAAAGTTCGCGACGCAAATTCACCAGGTCTCATGCGAGCGCGTGCGCGAAGAACTGACCAAGATGCTAACCGAAGGCCGAGCCCGCCGAGCTCTTGAACTGCTGGAGGGGACCCTCCTTTTGCCCGAAGTCCTGCCCGAAATTGCCACCATGAAGGGAGTGGAGCAATCGCCCGAATACCATCCCGAAGGCGACGTGTTCGTGCACACGCTGCTGCTGCTCGAAAAACTCCCGGTAAATTGCTCCAAGACACTAGCCTGGGGAGCGCTGCTGCACGATGTAGGCAAGCCGCCAACCTTCCGCAGAGCGCCCGACCGCATCCGCTTCGATGGCCATGTCGACGTCGGAGTGAAGATGGCCGCGGAAATCTGCCGTCGTCTGCGCTTCTCGAACGACGAGACCGATCAGATTCTGGCGCTGGTAGACAATCACATGCGCTTCGCCGACGTGCAGCGCATGAAGCAATCCACGCTGAAAAAATTTCTTCGCCTGCCCGCCTTCGACGAGCATCTGGAATTACACCGCCTCGACTGTCTCTCCAGCCACGGCCAACTCGACGCGTACGACTACTCGCGCGAGCAGCTGCAGTCGATGCCTCCCGATGCGATTCGTCCGATTCCGCTAATTACCGGCCGCGATCTGATCGGAGCAGGTTATGAGCCCGGTCCACGCTTCAAAGAGATGCTGACAGCGGTCGAGGACGCTCAGCTCGAGGGCCGTCTTGCGTCTCACGAGGCAGCGATGGAGTATGTGCAGCGAGAATTTCCGCTTTAGTGTTTAGCGGACAGGAGTGTCCGCTCCACCTTGGGCTTTCCTCCACCCAAAGCCATCGCTACAGGTTTAATAGCGATCGGCCAGCGAGGGACGAGCGTCCTCGCGCGACGCCACCATCAATCTTGGTTTGGGCGTTCCGCGGGCGAGGGCGCCCGCGCCACACAACCAACTCTATTCCTCGTTCTGATCCCGGTCCTGCGAAGTTGTCTGCGCTGGATCGGCTGCGGCTGGGACAGGTTTTTGCAGATCGATCGGCGGCTGTCCCGCTTTTTTCAGCTCTTCGTTCAACGCCGGAATATCTTTCGACTTGAGCTGGGCCCATGCTGACAACTGTTCCTCGAGGGCCTTGTCCAGTTCTGCGAACATCGCGACCTGCTGAGTCGTTGGAGCGGCGTCGGCAGTATCGAGAGCGCTGACGACGGCGCCGAGGCCGCTATTCAGACGAGACAGGCTGCGGCCTTCGGGAGTGCTCAGGTAGCGTGCGCCGTAGCCGCCTTCTTCGCCTTCGGTGGCAGCGGCTTTTGCTTCCAGCTCAGCGGCAGCTTTTGCGATCGCCGCGTGAGCAGGGAGCGATTTCAGCTGGGCTCGCAGGCTGCGCACCTGCTGTAGGGCTTCGTAGTCCTGGTGAAGAGCGTCGGCGATTTTCCGATCGAGTTCGAAATGAAGGCGCAGATCTTCGGGCGAGGTCTTCACCCGCGGATCCATTTTCACATCGAGTGTCTGCGTATAGCTTTTGCCGCCGATCGAGAGCACTATTTTGTACTGTCCGGGCAACACGGCTGCGCCGAGCGGATAGCGCGGCGTGTCGTGGTAGATCGCCGAAATCGGATAGTCGCGCGAAAGCACGTCAGGGGCCGGGTAGGTCAGGTCCCAGAGGAGACGATGCATTCCCGGTGCGGCCGCCAAGGTTCGCGCCGGACGCACCCAGTACATGGGAACATTCAGTTCTTTGGTATTGACCGGCTCGGGCTTGTCGTTGCTGGAAAAATGGCGCACAACTTTTCCCGCGGCATCGACAATCTCCAGAGTGACGACGGTCGACATTGAGGAGCTGTTCGTCAGACTTGGGCTCAGCCAATAGTCGATCATTGCGCCATCGGGAGGATTCTGTCCGGCAGGTTCTTCGGGCGGCAGCGGCGTGTCGGTGTTGTTGTTGCGGCGGACGCGATAGGTCAGTTGGGGAGCGAATAGATGCGCGGGTGTGACGGCGATTTCTGCCTTGAACTGGCGCAGCGGCGTGATGTTATCCAAGATCCAAAACGACCGGCCGTGAGTTCCGACGACAACATCGTCGTGATGAATGGCCAGATCGCGAATCGACGTTGGCGGAAGATTCAGCTTCAGCGACTGCCAGTGATCGCCATCGTCCCACGACACATAGACGGTGCGTTCGGTGCCGGCGAAGAGCAATCCCTTGCGTTCGGGATCTTCGCGCACGGTGTTGACGGGCTCGTTATCGGGCAAGCCGCGTACGATCTTCTGCCACGACTTTCCACCATCGTGCGTGCGATAGATATAAGGATGCAGGTCGTCGAGCCGGAAGCGGTTCACCGCCGCGTAGGCCGTTGAGGTATCGAAATGTGATGCGTCCATCTGCGCCAGTTTGCTCCACGGAGTCAGTTCGGGAGGCGTTACGTTTTGCCAGTTCTTGCCGCCATCGCGGGTCACCTGAATCAGGCCATCGTCGGTGCCAGCCCAGATCAGATTGGCATCTTTGGGCGACGGAGCAATGGAATAGATCACGCCGCGATGCTTGCCCTTCGCCGGATCGGCGGCGACAAACGAGCCGAGAGTCGCGGGAACTCCGGGATCTTCACGAGTCAGATCGGGGCTGATGATCTGCCAGCTGTTGCCGCCGTCGCGCGTGGCAAACAGCACGTTCGATCCTAGATAGAGCACATGCGGATCGGCAGAGGAGAAAATCAGCGGCGCGGTGCGATTGAAGCGATATTGTCCGGTGCGTAGAACCACGGGTGAAACGTCGCGCGTTTGTCCCGTATTGCGGTCGAACACCGTAGCTTTGCCGCCATAGATGAGATTGGGATGCAGCGGATCGGGCGCAACGTAGCCGTATTCTTCGACCCCGACGGTTGTCCAGTCGCGAAACGTGATTTCGCCGAAGTCGCTTCGGCTGGCGATGCCGACCGAACCGCTTTCCTGTTGTCCGCCATAGACCCAGTAGGGAAACTCGTTGTCGGTAATGACGTGATAGAACTGCGCGGTGGGCTGGTTGTACCAGGAACTCCAGGTCTGACCGCCATTCACGCTGATGGTCGCGCCCTGGTCGAGAGCGATGGCGATGATGTCGGGGACTTCGGGATTGATCCAGATGGTGTGGTAGTCGTCGCCTCCAGGCGCGCCCTTGATGGCGGTGAAGCTCTTGCCGGCGTCGGTGGACCGGTAGGTCGAAGTGTTGGCTACGTAGATGACATCCTTCTTTCGCGGATCTACGCGCACGCAGCCGAAGTCGTCGCCTCGTCCATAGATGCGTTCCTCATCATTGACCTGCTGCCAGCTTTCGCCGGCGTCGTCGGAGCGGTAGATGCCGCTCGCCTTCTTGGCGTTGGTCTTCTCCACGTTCACCCAGGCATACATGCGGTCGGGATCGCTCGGGGAAACGGCCGGTCCGATGCGACCGATGCCTTCGGCTTCACCGTGCAACCCTCGGGTGAGTTGGCGCCAATTGTTTCCGCCGTCGCTTGACTTGTAAAGTCCGCTGCCCGGTCCGGTATAGCCGCCGCCTGTGGTCCACGGCGGTCGACGTGAGGCCCACATGCTGGCGAAGATGACCTGCGAGTTGCGGGGATCGAAGACGAGGTCCATGCCTCCGATGTTTTCGTCCTTGTAGAGAACTTTCTGGAAGGTCTGGCCGCCGTCGAGTGAACGGAAGATGCCGCGCTCGGCGTTTGGGCCGTAAGGATGCCCTTGGGCTGCGACAAAGAGGCGATTGGGGTCCTTGGGATCGACGATGATGGATGCAATCTGCTGCGCGTCGCGCAGGCCGAGATGCTGCCAGGTGCGGCCCGCGTCGGTCGATTTGTAGATACCGTCGCCCACGGAAAGATCGGGCCGGCGCAGGCCTTCACCACTGCCGACGTAAATCGTGTTCGGATTTGAAGGCGCGACGGCCAGCGCTCCGATGGAACCTGTCGTCTGGTCATCGAAGATGGGATTCCAGGTGTGGCCGAAGTCCGTCGTCTTCCAAACTCCGCCGTTGTTGGGCGCCATGTAGAAGACATTTGGCTGGCCCGGAACGCCAGAAATCGCGACCGTGCGGCCGCCACGAAATGGGCCGATCATGCGCCAATGAAGTTCCTGGTACATCGCCGGGTCATACGGTTGGGCGGAAAGCGCGAAGGGGAAAAGCAAAATACCGAGGGAGGCGAGCAGAATCCAGCAGAAGCGCTTGTTCACGGTTGGTCCTCGAAGAAAGGTAAGGATAAACCACGGTGGCGGGGTTGGACAGCACGGACCTTTGGGTGCACGGCGAATGCGCCGGCTCTACGGGACAACGGGAACCGCAGCGGGAGGGCCCGCGAGATAGCGCTGCAGCGCATCCTTCCAATCCGGCATGTCGATGTTGTATGCGTGCAGGCTGTCAGGCGAGAGAACGGAGTAGGCGGGGCGTCGCGCTGGGCGGGGGAATTCGGCTGTGGTCACGGGTTTGACTTTGGTCGGCAAGCTGGATGCTCGCATGATTTCGGTGGCGATGTCGTACCAGGTGCAGTTGCCGGAATTGGTGACGTGGACGATTCCGCGGGCATTCGCACGGCAGAGTTCGACGAGTGCAGATGCTAGATCGCGGGTGAACGTCGGGCTGCCACGCTGATCGTTCACTACGGAAAGCTCGGGACGGGTGGAGGCCAGCTTCAGAATGGCTGCGGGAAAACACTTGCCTCCGTGGCCAAAGAGCCACGATGTGCGGGCGATGCAGACTTCGGGAAGAATCTCGATCAGCCGTTCCTCGGCGCGGGCTTTACTCTCGCCATAAACGCTGGTGGGATTTCTGGCGTCAGTGATTTCGTAGGGCGATCGTTTGGTGCCATCGAAGACGTAGTCCGTGCTCAGGAACAGCAAACGCGACCCGGCTTCGCTGGCAGCCTCGGCCACATTGACGGCGCCCTCGCAATTTACGGCGAAGGCGAGGTCGCGGTTTGACTCGCAGCCATCCACGTCGGTGTAGGCGGCGGACAGGATCACCCAATCGGGACGGGAATCACGAATCACTTCGCGGACGAGGGCTCGGTCTCGGAGGTCGGCGTCTTTGGACGACAGCGCGCTCAACTGGTCGTCATCACGGCTCGGGTCATTACCGCTCAACCCGTTTCCGCTCAACTTGTGAACCAGTTCCTGGCCGAGCAGTCCGGATGCTCCGAATAACGTGACGCGCATAGCGGCATTGTAATGCCGGAGCGTCAGGGGCTAAACAGAGTGCTGAAAAACTCGGCTTCAGTGCCCCAGCCCCGAAAGGGCCATCTGAATTCAAAGAACTTACCGCATCGCTAAAGCGATGCCCTGATACGAAACTTGTGTTTCCAGCAAACGGTAAAGGGCGCATCCTCATGGTTCTTAGCGGCATCCTTCGGCTGAGCTCAGGGCAGGCTCTGAAGCCGTGCCCTTCCCGTTCGTGCTCGACCATTGTTCCGGGGTGACCCAAGACGGGCAAGCACCGTCTCTACACGAGTTTTTCCACGCTGCGAGTTTTTCCTCACAACGAGTTTTTCCGCACGCTGTGAGCCTTCCCAGAGGAATTTATCTGATGGCTATTTCGTCTCTACTCGGTCGCGGTCGACTGCGGTGTGCTCAATCGCCGGCGCAGGGCGTGCAGGATGAGGGATCCGCTGATGCCGAAGCAGATCACGGCGGCGAAGGCCACCAGGTCGAGCATGCGGCGCGTCATGCGGAGGGAATCTGCGAATAGCGACACCATGGCACAGAGAATGCCGAGAACGTTGAGCCAGAGGGGAGAATGAATGCTGGGAAGATCGCGGCGAAACCAAACCTGGAGCAGCAGCGCTGCCAGTCCGATCGCGGCCACCACGACCAAGGCAATCGGACTATAAAAGGCATTCGGCCCGGTATAGATCACGACCAGCGCGAGCGCCAGCAGGAGCAGGCCGGAAGCAATCACGGTCCATCGGCGCGCAACTTTCGACGTGGACCTGGAACTGGAATCGGACTGGGATTCGGACCCGGAACTCGCCTCAGCGATCTCCTCGCCTTTCCGCATGGCACCATTGTACGTCGGCCTTTCCATCCGCGCTCATGCGTTGTTGCTGGGCATCCATTCCGCGGGCGATGCTCGCCGTGCGACATCGCGTAGAGGACCAGCTCGACCCGGCTCGAAATCCCTATTTTGTCGAAGATGCGCAGCAGATACTTCTTGGCGACGACCTGCTCCTCGCGAGGTGTCAACAAAAACCTGCCATTGGAGTTGACCACACGCAGCGTGGGCACTACGTCCTTATTCTTGGGCAGGTTTTCGCCGGGAAAAAACTGCCATCTCCTGATCAATGCCTTCGAGCATCTCCACGTTGGCATGAAACTGGTGCTCCCTGGAGGGTCGAGTCACTCTGATGCCTATGCCGAAAGCTTGCGGCGCCACGAATCGGACCATCCGTTTCCTTCCGTGGGTGTCTGGAAGCAATCTCGAGGAACTTCTCGCCAATGCCGCTTTGTTCGTCCTTCCGTCTGAAATTGAGGGCCTGTCGCTGGCTCTTCTCGATGCCACGGCGGCCGGTGTCTGCGTGCTGACCAGCGATATTCCGGAGAATAATGATGTGGTCGAGGGCGCCGGCTTCACCCCACATCGCGGTGACCAGGGCTGATCTGGAGCGCATGCTCGACTTGCTCGTCCACAATCCCGATCTTCGCCGCGAGTCCCGCCAGCCGGGGACGCGAACGGATCCATGGCCAGTATCTGTGGCCCGAAATCGCCCGCTCTATCGAAACAGCCTATTCCAACGTTCTGGGCTGGATGCCGAGTGATCAGATCCAAATCCGCATTTCTGCGGCCCGGTAGTGCCGCTCGAACCCCGTTGGCATGGATCCAGCCAAACCGAGCCGGCCTGATCAGGGCACCCGCCGCCGAGGGCAGCTGTTTCTGATCTCCGAATGAACTGAGAGCTGTTCCGTGCAGGCTAGATGCGGCGGTTGTTGTCTTTCAGGGTTCACGCCAAAGCTTTTCTATCTTCGCACTCGCAAAAAAGATTTG
>Ga0181532_10001874_pt1 | contig 19952 bp, 21 predicted proteins | sample PEATcosm2014_Bin_33_FD_119768 | JGI IMG/M metagenome (GOLD analysis project Ga0181532, IMG submission 119768) | Peatland microbial communities from MTU Mesocosm Facility, Houghton, MI, USA - PEATcosm2014_Bin11_30_metaG | ecosystem: Environmental > Terrestrial > Soil > Wetlands > Peat | place... | reverse complement strand
GCAGAAGGTACAGGAGAACCAGAATCCCGACGTGATCGTGACCGCCAACGGCGGGATGAAACAGCAGACCTCCTATAGTGCGTGGGGCATGCGCGGGATCGGCGGCGGCATGGGCGGCATCACCCCGGAACAAAATGTCATTGGAACATTGGTCGTCGATCTCTATGACGCGAAGAATCAGAGTTTGATCTGGCGCGGGATCGCTCAAAACGCCCTGAACAACAACGGCAATAAGAATCAGCAGATGGTGCAGAAAGCCGTTTCTAAGATGTTCAACCAGTGGCCGAAGATATAAGCACGTTGGAAGTGGCGAACGATTGCCTCTTCGAACGATTCTGCCGCGTTTCTGTTCCTTCATCTGTGTTGCGGCTGGTTCGGAATGTCTTGCCGGGCGGTAGCGTGCTGCATTGCAGTTGAGGACAACCCAACGCCACGACCACCATCGACGGGACACAACATACGGGACACAACATTGAGGAGATCATGCGATGAGCCAAAACCACTTTACTCTCAGCTTTCCCTTGAAGACGCCCGCGGACGCAAAGGCGCTGGCGGAGCAGTTGCCACCCTTGATGCCGGGGCTGTCCTCGGTGTTAGACAACATCGGCACGATTTACTCCTCGCGCTTCACAATTCTGGATGAGAGGACACTGATATTTATTGGAGATTTTGACGGCGAATTCGGCCCACTCATCACCGAACTCGCCAAGCACGCAGGACCGGTGTTCGATGCCATCTTCCCGCATGTGGAGAATCCGCCTCCCACTCCGGTGGCCGATAACGTAGATGCTTTCGCCGAATGGACGGCGGGGCATCTTCTTCGCGCTGCAACGCTTTTCAGCGCCTACCCAGATGTGACCGTAAAGGAGATCAAGGCCATGGCGTCGGCTGCAGACGTCACTGGCGCCACCAAACAACTCCCGTTCCTATTGATCCTGCCCATCAAATCAAAGCTTGCTTACGTCGAAGTAGAACTTCTCCTGCGCGCGAGAGAGCTCATAACCCGGAAAAATCTAGCCACGGTAGGCACGCCCCACTTCGCCCAGTTCGTGCCGCTGGGAAACCTACAGGTAGGTTTCTTTACCGTGTATGACGGATCCTTCGATACGTATATCGCCGATTTCACCAAATACATCGGACCGGTCTTCGATCTTGTATTCAAATTCACCAAGGACCCGCCACCCTCACCATGCAGAAAATACGTTCAGGAGTTCATTGACTTTGGGAAGAGGATCAACCTCGTGCCGATCGGCTTCTACCAGGCTTATCCAGGCCTAAGCGTGCAGGACATTCACGCCCTGATCGCCGATAACAAGGCAAAACCAGCTGCTTAGTCAAGCGCGACGATCAAAAGGGAGGAGACCAATGAGCGACAAGGTACTCGCGCCAGAAGCAAAGGAGAGCGGCGGAATCTTCCGCCGCCTCTTTAGCGAGATTGTGCACAAGACCACGGAGGCGAGCGCAAGGACCAAGCTCGACTTGGGCGATATTCAGGGCTTCATTCTCCGAGGGTACAGGATGCCGATGGTGCGGCATTTCTTACTCACACTGGGAGTCCCCGCAGAAGCCCGGAAGTTGCTCGGGCGGTTGGTCAGCGGAAACGAGTCTGATGCGCCACAGATCACGACGGCTGAAGACTGGCATGTGGGGTTCGCACCAGGACCAGGAGACAATCTCGACGATGTCCCGCGTCGCAAACCCGACTATTGCCTAAACCTGGGCATCACTTGGCCCGGCCTCATCGCGTTGGAAATCAAAGATCGCGTCCCGACGATATCGTTCAAGTCATTCGGCGCATTCATCGCCGGAGCCGCCGAACGAGCGGGATTGGTTGGCGATACCGGAGCCAGTGGGCCGCAGAACTGGATCGATGCTTTCAAGATGGAAAGCGGCCACGTGATGGTGACGCTGCATGCCCTTAGCTCGGAGACGATGACGACTTATAGCGAGCGGCTATCGGCGCTGTTCGCCGAAGGAAATGCCTTTCGAGAGATCTGGCGGATCGACGGCATGGCCTGGACGGAGTTGGTGGATGGCAAGCCCACGCTCTGTAGCAAAGTTCCCTTCGGTTACACCGATGGCATCAGCATGACCACCATTCGTGGTGGCCCGGAACGATATACGCCGGATCACCAGCAGCCATGCGAACCCTGGCTGTTCGTTTTGCGTGATGACGCTGAGAATTACTTGCTGCCGGAGCCGCGAGAACTAGCTCTGAACGGCAGTTTTGCGGTCTTCAAGATGATCAAGACGGACGTGGTTGGATTCGAAAATTTCCTGCAATCGAACAAGGACAAGATCGATCCCGAACTGCTTGCCGCCAAGATCTGCGGACGCTGGCGCAACGGTGTTCCGCTTGCATTGTCACCGGACACTGACAGCCCTCCGGGCGGGATGACACCGGAGCAGATGAACAATTACGAATACGTGAACGCGGACGGGTCAGGCGATCCTAAGGGGCTGCGTTGTCCGGTGGGCGCGCACATGCGCCGCATCAATCCACGAGGCCAGCCCGTCACCGGCCAAGACCAACCCGGTGGCAGCAATAATACTCACCGGATCATCCGTCGTGGTATGCCTTACGGGCCGACTTATGATCCGACGAAACCCTATGACGGCATCGAACGCGGGCTGCTCGGCTATTTCATCAACGCCAGCATCGAGAACCAATATGAGTTCGTGCTGGGGCATTGGGTCAATGACAGCGAATTCGCTGGCGCGGTCCGGCTGAACCCAAAATCGAAGGATCCGATGATTGGCACTCAGGACCCGGCGGAAAGCATTTTCGTGATTCCGCAGGCGAATGGCGCGCCCCCGATCAAGGTCACAGGGTTCTCAAGCTTCGTGACCACGAAAGCGGCTGCCTACTGCTTTCTGCCCAGCATCACCGCAGTCAAATTTATCTCGCAACTGTGATGAGTTGGAGGAGGGCTTACCCCCATGCTGTTTCTGACCAGATGGTTCGGAGTGACCGGTAGCGACGCCGAGCGAGACCTCGTCCGGGAAAAGTCTGAAATCGAGCAGATCATGGAGATGAGTCTCTTGATGCAGGCGAATGCCGCTGCCAAACAACACCGGCCGCTCGGCCGTGGCACGCATGTGAAGGGTGTCTGTGCCCGAGCCCAATTTGAAGTATTTGACGTTACCGCCGGACGCGACCGTGGGCTGGCGACGCGGCTCGCGAAGGGGATGTTCGCGAAGCCTGGCATATATCCCGCGATTGTACGGTTTGGGAACGCGGACCCGAGCAAAAACTCCGATTTCAAGGCTGACGTTCGATCACTGTCTTTCTCGGTCGACCTCACTCGGGAGGGCACCGCTGTTCCTAACGCGAACCCTGGTCGCCAGGATTTCTCCATGCAAAACACGAAGACCCTCCCCATAAACGACTCAAATGCATTTGTGGCACTTTTCAAGGTGCTTTCGGCATCGAACCCGGCCGCCGCCCTGTGGTCTCTGCCGTTCAAGGACAAGTTGAGAGTGCTGAGAACGTCCGTGTTGGTGCAATTTCAGTTGCACCAGACCATCAAACCCTATCAACAATTGCGCTATGAGAGCAACGTACCGTTTCGTCACGGACCGATCGATGTTGTGAAGCATTCGGCTACACCGTCACCGGCCAATCTTGCGCGTCCCCTGCAAAGGAGTAATCCGAACGGCCTGCAAGACGAACTGATCCGGCACGTTCAGGAAGATAGCAAGATGAGCAGCTTCGACTTTGGAGTCCAGTTCCTCGACGTCGGCAGGATGACTTATTGGGGCAAGCGTCGGGACGCCAATTTCTGGATCGAAAACGCCAGCATCAAGTGGAATGAAGCGGAAGCACCGTTCCACACGATCGCACGGCTTACCCTGCTGCCGAAGTCGCACCTTCAGCCGGATGCCGCAAGGGCGGTTTATTTCGATGTCACCGACCACTCGACACCTGACAGCACACCCCTTGGGAGCGTTAACCGAGCCCGCTGGTCTTCGGAGGTTGCCAGCAGAAAAGCACGCATGGGTGGCCAGCAATCGAAGACCACGATCCCCGGCCCTGAATCCGAAAGGAAATCAGCGTGAAGATGTGGATATGAAAAAGTTGAGCAAAGCAACGGCGAAGTTATTGACTCCTGCCGCTGAAGCAGGTGAGTCAGAGCAATTGCGAGTCGATATCGGAATAAATCTAAACACAGGAGAAAGTCATGACTAAGCGTTATTACGCGTGGATCGTCGTTCCCTTGTTGCTTTCTGTCTTTGTTCTCACACTCAACACGTTCCTTCGCCCAGGCCAGGTCCAGGCTCAAGCTCAACCTCAGTACCCGATCATGGACAAGATCGCCGATAAGATCGTCGCCCAATACCGGAATTCAAGCTGCGAGGAGTTGTGGCAGAAGAAGAGCCAAAAGGCTCCACCAACCCCCGAGGAGATAAGAGCAGTGGGAATTCTTAAAAGCGATCCACAAATGCGTACTGCATTCATCAACAGAGTTGCAGCGCCCATCGCCAACAAAATGTTCGATTGCGGGTTGATTCCCTGAAACTATCAGGGCCACGAATTCACTGCCGCCGATCGAACGATGTTTCTTCGGAAACTTGCACCCAGACTGAGGAGAGTGTCATGGATACGAGACTTGGAATTATGCATGGGAAGAAGTTTGGACCCGATACCATTGCGGCTATCGGCAAACGCTGGATGAGGATTGGTGCGGTAACGATTGTTGCTACGGCTCCGTTGCTTGCGCAGAGTCCTGAGATGCAGCAAAAGCTTGCAACCGTGAAGCAGACGGTTGCGGCAAATAAGCAGAGACTGCAACAGTATCAATGGATTGAAACAACGCAGCTCACGCTGGATGGAGATGCCAAGCCTTCAACTCAAAACTTGTGCCGGTACGGTCCGGACGGGCAGGTTCAGAAGACTCCGATCGGCACTCCTCCTCCTCCTCCCAGCGGTGGCAGGCTAAAGCAAAGAATCATTGAGAAGAAAAAAGCAGAGATGAAGGAGTACCTGGACGAAGTGAAGGGCGTTCTCAGCCAGTACGTGCCGCCCGACCCGCAAAGAATGCAGCAGGCCTACGGGGCTGGCAAATTCTCATTGAATCCTGCAGGGAGCATCACGAATTTCATCTTCAAGGATTACGCCCAGCCCGGCGATCAGATGACTCTGTCTTTCGACCCTGCCAAGTTAGCGGTCATCTCTTTGACGGTCAATACCTACATGGGTCAAGCAAAAGATGCTGTGACTCTGGCGGTTCAGATGGCCCTTCTTCCCGACGGCACGAGCTATGTGCAGCAGACCGTTCTGACCGCAACCGCCAAGAAACTCGTCGTGACTACAACCAGTTCCAATTTCCAGAAACTCGGCGGGTAGCAACGCCAGGCGATCTGCGACCAGAATCTGGACGCGGACGCGTCGGCGAGTGCATGGTATGAGTGGGCCGACAAGGGTCGGCCCACTTGAGGGGAACGGGAATTTGCGGCGAGCGGAGGTTTCGCGGGAAAGCGCTGCCCGTGGGGCGAAGCCCCGAAGATGTCTAGCCCTGCTTCAGCTTCAGCTTGCTCTTATTTTCTTCAATAAAAGCCTTAAGATCGGGGGCGGCGTCGAGCAGTCTCGTCCACTGCTCGTAATATAGCGTCACGGGAAAACGACCCAGGCCGTACACGCTCACGCCGCCCTTCTCGCTCACCCGGAATTCCATGGCGCCGCTTCTCTTCTTCGTTTCGACCTGCTTTTCCAGATCGGCAAGGCGAGCCTTCAATTCTTCGTAGCTTGGTTCGGTCACGGATGCACCTCGAATGTCCTTTTTGTCATCATCATCATCATCATAGGGAGGAAGATAGCTTTCGTCTAGGCGTGCCTTTTCAGCCAGTAGTTGCGCAACTCCAATCCGCCGAGAGCTTCCCTTTTAGCTGCAAGACTTTTCACCATCGCCTTTGCTGGTCGGACTTTCGCGGCCATCCCTCACTGCCACAATGTCTTGCGGTGCTGTCCTCGACGGGGATTGGAGGCGCAAATGCTAAAATCACAAGGGCAACAAATTCCGACTGGAGAACACAGAATGGCGAAATTCCTGAAGAAGTCGCTGCTTGAGAGCGTACCCGTGCTGGTGTTGCTGGGGTTGCTCGCGGGGGCCGTGGGAGGCCTGGGAGTCGGCCTGATCCAGTTGAGGGCCATGTCGTCCGCGGCCAGCAGCTCGACGACACCTCCCAAATAATTCCTGATTGCCGCTTGGAATCAAACCAGGTTTGGAGCGGAAAACCGCTCCGGCAACCGAATCTCGGGCGCACCAACTGCGCTCTATTCCAGTTCGTCGGCTAGCCGCTGTACCGTGTGTTCAACCTTTATGGTTGAGTTCTGCTTGTCCAAGCCACCACGGATCTGCATCACACAACCGGGACAATCCATCACCGCGAGCGGCGCGCCGCTGTTCTTTATATTGACCAGCTTGCGCTCCAGGATGGGCGCCGAAATTTCCGGCAGTTTCAGCGAATACGATCCGCCCATACCGCAGCACATATCCGCCTCGTACATTTCCGCTATTTCATAGCCGGCCCGGCGAAGTAATTCGCGTGGCTCCTGGCTGGCGTGCAGTGTGCGCTTCAAATGGCAGGAGTCGTGATAAGTGATCTTGCCTAACTGCTGCCCTTCTTTGAATTTCAAGCGACCTGCATCGACAAGCTTCTTGACCAAGCTGGAGAAGTCAATAACCTTATCGGCCAACTGGCGCGCTCGCGGCAGCGAGTCGGTCTGTCCCAGGCTTTCGAAGGTACTGACGAAGTCGCGCTTCAGCGCCACGGTGCAGGTAGGGCATGCCGACACTACGTAAGTGACATCGTCCGCCAGCAGGGCGTTGATGTTGTCAGTCGCGTTCTGCGCGGCGACTTCGTAGGCTCCGCTATAGCGGGCGGGCGCGCCGCAACAGGTCTGGCCTTCGGGGAATACGACCTCGATGCCGGCTTTATTCATGATCTTCACCAGCGACTCGCCCATCTCGGGATACGCGAAGTCGATCAGGCAGCCGGCAAAGAACGCAATCCTCTCTTTATTCTTGGAGGCGGGTTGCTGGATTTTCTTGATGGTGTCGCGGAGCGGAGCCTCCGCAATCGCGGGCAGGCTGCGGAATTCCGTCAACTCCGAGAGGAAAAACGGCAGGTGACGAATGAAGTTGCCTTTCTGCAGCGGCTTCTGCATCACGTACGCCGCGCGCAGCATGGAGTGGAAGAGCTTACGGTTGTTCACTACGGAGAAGATCGCCTTCTGTGCGAACGGCTGCCCTTGTTCCACCGCGAGGCGGCGCCGCAATTCGAGAATCAATCCGGGGATGTCGATCTTGCCGGGACATACTTCAACACAGTTGCCGCACTGAATGCACAAACTCTGAATGTCGTCCGATGCCTTAAGCGCATCGAACCAGGCGGTAAGAATCGTGCCGATTCCGCCGGTATAGATTTTTCCGAATACGTGCCCGCCTACGAGACGAAAGACGGGACAGACGTTCAGGCATGAAGCACAGCGAATGCATTGCATCGCCTGCTTGAACTTCGGATCCTGCGACATTTCGGTGCGCCGGTTGTCCATCAGGATGACATGCAGTTGCTTCTCGCTGCCGTCGGTGTTGGGCACGGGGCCGCTGATCATGGAAACATAGCTGGTCATCAACTGTGCCGTTGCGCTCTTGGGAAGCGCCGTCAGGACGGGCACGACGTCGTCGAACTTCTCCATCAGTTTTTCGAGGCCGACGATGGCCACGTGAATTTTCGGCAGGGTCGTCACCAGACGGGCGTTGCCTTCGTTCGTCACAATGACGAGCGTTCCGGTTTCCGCTACCGCGATATTCGCTCCGGTGATGCCCATCTGTGCGTCGAGGAACTTGGTGCGCATTTTGCCTCGCGCAAATTTCACCAATTTCGGAATGTCTGGGTTCTGGCCGTCTTCCACTTGCTCGCTAAAAACCGTGGCGACTTCTTCTTTGGTCATGTGGATGGCAGGCATGACCATGTGCGACGGCGTCTGTCCCGCCAGTTGAATAATCCACTCCCCCAGATCGGTTTCGCCCACGTCGATGCCGGCGAGCTCAAGATGCTTATTGAGATGAATCTCTTCCGAGGCCATCGACTTCGACTTCACCACGCTCTTGACACCATTCTCTCGTGCGAGATTCAGGATGTACTCGCGCACCTTGGCGGGATCGTTGGTGCGGAATACCTTCGTCCCGCGGGCTTCGACATTCTTAGTGAAGAGGTCGGCAAGTTCATCGAGATGCGACGCCGCGTAAGATTTTCGCTCGGCAATTTGCGTCCGCAACGCTTCGAAATCGTATCCCTCATACGCTTTCAGGCGGCTGGTGCGGTAAGCCTCGGAAAAGCGTCCGAGCGCCCCGGTGAGATTGGGGTTGTGTACCGCCTTGACGATGGACTCGCGAAATTTGGTTTCCATCAGTTCACGCTTCCCGGCACATCGTAGAAAATGATGATGAGTTTCTCCGGACCATGCACGCCGATGGTGAGCACGCGTTCGATGTCCGCCGTCCGGCTGGGTCCGGTGATAAAAGAAATGTAATTGGTTTGCTCCGGCCGGATTTTGGTCAGAGCCGCCGGCAAGTCGGGGACGAGGCGATCGCTGCGGACGAGCGCAATGTGAATCAACGGAAGCGTGGAAACCAGCCGCTGGTCGACTAGTGCTGCGTCTTGCATCAGGCTTCCGGTGTTCGCGATGGCCCAGTCGAGTTGGCTGATGCCAACTTTTGCCAGGGCTGAGACCTCGCGATTCACAGCGAAAATCAAGCCGGGCACCTGGGTGGAGATTTGCTGTTGGTCGAGCCCATCAAGAAAGGGACACGATGCCCACACGGCATAATCCTGCGGCGCATCGCGTACCCCGGCGTTGTTCAGATGGTTGAGTATGAAGGCCAGAGCTTCGTTCTTGTGAGAAAAACGGTGGACTTCGGCGCTCACCGCTTCGGCACGGAGTTTGAAGGTTTCAAATACGCCATCCATACGTCACACCCTTCCTCTCAGCGCACGACAAGCTGTGTGAACGGATATACGTAGGCGATGAGAAAGACGAAGATGCCGACCAGCGAGGCCAGCGCAATGCTGTGCCAGAAGACATAGCGCAGGATGTCTCCCTCATGCCCATACCACTGGGTTGCCGTACTGGCAACGACGATGCTCTGGGCGTCAATCATTTTGCCCATCACGCCACCGGTAGTGTTCGCGGCTGCCATCAGCGCGGGGGAAACGTTTACCTGCTGCGCTGAAATCTTCTGCAGGCTGCCGAATAACACATTCGACGAAGTATCCGACCCGGTTAGAGCCACGCCCAGCCAGCCGAGCAGGGTTCCGAAAAACGGATAGAGATGTCCAGTGCGCGCGAATGCTAGTCCCATGGTCGCGTCGAGTCCGGAATAGCGGGTTAACATTCCGATGGCCAGCATGGCGCCGATTGTAAGCAGCGAAAAGCGCACCTTTATGATGGTTCGTCCGTAGACAGTGAGAATCTTTCGGAAGCTGAGCCCCATCACCAGGCCCGACAAAATGCCCGAGAACAGGATGCCGGTGCCGGTCGCGCTGACCCAATTCAATCCGAAAACCGCGCCTTCCTTGGTCGGTTTCGGCACCACCGGCGGAACCCGCAGTACTAGATTGTTGAGCGGAGTAACGGGAAACTGTGGATTCGTGATCTTGCTCGGTGGCGTACTCCAACTGGTCATCGAGGTGAAGGTCTTTTCCGGCGCATTCATAAAATTCTTGCCGGTTTGCGTGCCCCACAAAAAGACAATCACGCTCAGGATGATCCACGGGACCCAAGCCCGCGTGATTTGCGCTCGCGTGAAGCCATGATCGGCGTGGTGCCCGGTTTTGCCCGCTTCGCCCTCGAACGTCCAGACCCGTTTGGGATGCCAGATAAAGAGGAAGCCGATGAGACAGGCCATGGAGACGACCGAGGCGACGACGTTGACGACCCACGGCCCGTGCAGATTTGACATCAGCAATTGCGGAATTGCGAACGAAACGCCCGCCACCAGGATGGCCGGCCATACCTCCAGCATTGCGCTCCATCCCACGAACGCGCACACTAGCCAAAAGGGCACCAGGATGCAGAACGGAGTGAGGATGCGTCCCGCCATTGCTCCCAGGGTGATCTCACTGAATCCTGTGACCTTGGCCAACGCAATGATCGGCGTGCCCAGCGCTCCGAAGGCCACGGGCGCGGTGTTTGCGATCAGAGACAGCCCGGACGCTTGCAGCGGTTTGAATCCGAGCCCAATCAGCAGAGCGGCGGTCACGGCCACCGGAGTGCCAAAACCAGCCGCGCCCTCAAAAAATGCGCCGAAGCAGAAGGCGATCAGCAGCAATTGCAAGCGGCGATCCTGCGTGATGCCGGTCAGACTGTGCTGCAGGACGTTGAATTGTCCGGACTCGACGGTGAGTTGGTACATGAAGATGACGTTCAGCACGATCCAGCCAATGGGGAACAGCCCATAACCGGCGCCATAGACCGCTGTCGCTCCAGCGAGACGCGCGGGCATATGGAAGGCAAAGATGGCTGTGAGCAATGCTGCGGCCAGGCCGGCCAGGGCTGCGTAGTGCGCCTTGACGTGTCCCAGCGCGAGGCTACCGAGCAACACAATGATAGGGAGCGCCGCCAGGATCGTCGAAAGCCACCAATGCCCAGTCGGGTCGTAGCCTTGCGGCCACGGGGACGACAAAGAAGGAATTCTAAGGATCGCGACGGCGGCAATCGCCGCGATGACGATAAAGGCCGCGGGAGCAAGGAGATTCGCTTGCGGAGGGGCCGGCACTTGCGCCGGCGTTGTGGCTGGCGTCTGAGGCGGTAGGAGCGTAGTTGCCATGAGTGTCACCGTTAGCCGGACGCAGGGCCTGGCGCACTGCGGAATACCGGGCGATTTTAACTCCCGGTGATCTTAAGGACTCCGAGGCAAGCCGGATGTGATATCCATCACTCTGCACTGTGACCGTCGTGGCTGTCGTGCTCACATTCGAGAGGCGCCGCGAAATTCTCAATCCGTTCAAACGCCTTCTTTTCGCCAACAACTTCGTTTGACCCGGCGACCCGTTCACTCGATCATCACCATTCGCCCCGACGACATCACACCGCTGTGTTACTCCCCTCACCGACCATCTCGGTGAAGGGGAGTAATGTATGATGCGAATCGCATTCCACGCAAACATTTCTTCTCGGGGGCCGTCATGCAGCGACGAGTGACGATGCTGGTGCTCCTATTGGTTTCATTGGTCGTCTCGACCTCCGCACAAACCACGAATCAACGACAACCACCAATCCGCCCGGTGGACGGGGCCAGCATCTTTCGAAGCTCTTGCGTTGCTTGCCACGGACTCGACGGACGAGGCAACGGCCCGGTGTCCAAGGCGCTGAAGCGTGAGGTCCCCGACCTGACCAGACTTTCGCAACGCAATGACGGCGCGTTTCCGGCCATCCATGTGCAAACCATCATCATGTTTGGCAGAGACGATCTGCTCCCCGCACACGGCTCGAAACAGATGCCGATTTGGGGGCCGATCTTCCACGAGATCGAGTTTGATCGGGACTTGGGCAATGTGCGACTGGAAAATGTGACCAAGTACTTGGAGTCCATCCAGCGGAAGTAGAGAAGTAGTGGAAAATATCAAAGCCTGCCAGGTCGAAAGGCACCCTCTATCCGGGCGTAAATGTTGCTCTTGGAGCTTGGGTGTATGGTTTGTGTCCGATGGAGCGGGAGACGGGGATCGAACCCGTGACATCCAGCTTGGGAAGCTCAGGTCAATGTCCCGTTCAACGTGAAATCAATGGTTTGGCGTGGGTATTGAAGGGTACAGAACGGCACTATTGGCGCTAATTGAACCCTAAAGTGAACCCTAATTCAAAGATCAACAATCAGGCACCAAGAAAGAACTTCCCGCTCTCGGCTGCTCGAATCCCCATTTGACCCCGACCGGCTAATTCTCAATTGAGGGGTTCTGAGATCGCGGTAGGGACAATCATCGCTGATTGCCCCCCGCGCGGACCCGGACGGGCGCTCATTAGCGCATCCGGTTCTTATCTCGGATGACTGGCGGCGAAGCGTATAGCGGGATAAGGATGGAGCACTCGCGGATGAGGAATCCATCGGTAAGCCAAAGCGAGGGTACGAGTCCAGGAGATCGGGCGTTTCTGGCCGCGGCGGCGAAGTATATGCCACCAGAGCACGAGCACCCGATGCCGGAGCACCCCCAGGCTATCGAGGTTTCCCGGTACCGCATAGTAGTGGAAGTAACCCTGCACGACCGACTTGAGCCATTGGCCGGTTTGGCGCATGGGATCGTGCATACGCTCACGGAGCTGCTGCTTAATCTCCCGCAGCTTTGCCCGCATGCGTTTGCGGATCGTCTTGCGCCTCACCGTAAACCGCCCTAACCTGTTCTTCCCGCTGATGTGCGTGAAGCCTAGGAAGTCGAACGTTTCCGGCTTACCTTCCCCTCTTCGTTCCCGGTTTTGTTCGGCAAACCGCCCGAACTCGATCCGGCGCGTCTTGTCGGGATGGAGCTCCAGTCCAAACTTTCCCAACCGTTCCCGGGCTTCTGTCTGATGCTGGAGTCCTAGGATGATGTCGTCCGCATAGCGGACGACGACCACGTCGCCTTGCGCCCATTTCTTGCGCCAGACGTCCACCCAGAGATCGAAAGCGTAGTGCAGGTAAATATTCGCGAGGAGCGGTGAAATTACCGAACCTTGCGGACTCCCTGTTTGCGTGTCCGACCATTTGCCTTCCTCCATCACTCCAGCGTTGAGCCATTTCTGGATCAGCCGCAGGATGCGGGGGTCGGCGACGCGATGCTCCACGAACTTGACCATCCAACTTTTGTCGAGGTTATCGAAAAAACCTCGAATGTCGGCATCAAGAACGTAGTTCACCTTCTTCTTCAGGAGCGCGTATGACAACGCATCCAGCGCATCATGCTGGCTGCGCCCCGGGCGAAATCCATACGAGAATCCGAGAAAGTCTTCCTCGTAGATCTGGTTGAGGATGGTAACCACGGCCTGTTGGACAAGTTTGTCTTCTATGGCCGGTACCGCGAGTGGACGTTGCCGTCCATCGGCTTTCTCTATGTACACTCTTCTCGAGGGTTTCGCTCGATAGGCTCCGCGATGAACTCGGCCATGAAGATCCGTTAGCCGATCCTCGAGGCCGTTTTCATACTCCTGCCAAGTGACCCCGTCTACTCCCGGTGCAGCCTTCCTCTTCAATGAGTAAAAGCTTTCCCGGAGCAGATCGACGGTCAGATGGTGGAGCAAGGCGGTGAACTTCATCTCCTTATTGTTCCTGGCTGCTTTCCGCACGCCAGCCAGCCCCTGGGACACACGTTTCCCGCTCTGTGTCGGGTGCGTGTTAGGTTGACCAGCGTTCTCCTTGATCAGCGGCCTTTCCTCCTCATTCTCCGCGGACGGTTTTCTGTCTTTGTTCGATTGATTCATCGGTAGTATGCCGCTGTGTGACTCCTCGGAGACGTACGCGCGACCCTTGTGGCTCTGGCCTTCGCCCGCCGACCTGCGGCTTGGTTGAGCTGCAGGTGTTTCCGAGGTCTCCCGGTTCTCGTGCATGAAGTTTCTAGGCGTGTCTGGGGTCTTCGACTACGCCGGACCAAACAGGAGCTCGCGCTAGCGCGCCTGTTCATGTTGCCTTCCGCGCATTACAAGGACGTCGGCGTCCGGATTGGCAGTTTACGGAGCTGAATACCCACCCCGCCTATCCTCTGTCTACGCTTCGCTATGTACCTCACGGTACCCAGCGCAAGACTCGAGGCCGAGCGGATCGCTACTCCTTTCTCGTAAGGCTCTTTCATCCTCTACTTCATGCCGGGTTAGCCCGGCGCACTGTAATTGCCTGGTTACATCAATTAGGCAGAGGTACAGACGTGACACCGTTGTGAATCCCACGGTTTTACCTCCAGTACTACATTTCCGGAGATTTGCGCAGCGATCTATCCAGATCGGTCCAAAGATCCTCGACGGCCTCGATACCTACGCTCAACCGCAGCAACGTCGGAGGGAGGTGTTCTTGCCCAGGAACGCTGGCCCGCCGTTCGATGGTGGACTCGACTGCGCCAAGGCTGGTGGCGTGTTGGATGAGCTGCAGTCCGGCACACACGGCGTCGGCAGCGCGAGCGTCGCCTCGCACGTCAAACGAGATGATCGTGCCGAAGCCCTTGAGTTGGCGTCGCGCGGCTTCGTGAGTTGGGTGGCTCGCTAAACCGGGATAGCGCGTCACAGTGACGTTTGGATGACGCGCGAGCCGCTCGGCCAGTGTCATCGCGTTGCGCTGCGCACGCTCCAGCCTTAGTGCCAGCGTTCTCGCCCCCCGGACCGCGAGAAACGTTTCGAGGGTGCCGGGTGTTGCGCCCGCGAGTTCCCGCGCCTGCCGCAGCGTCGCCAGCAGGTTCGCGTCGCGCACGGTGACGACGCCGCCGAGCAGGTCCGAGTGTCCACCGATGAACTTCGTCACCGATTGCACGGCCACATCGGCCCCGAGCGCCAGTGGACGCTGATTGAGCGGCGTAGCGAAGGTGTTGTCCACGCCCAAAATCGCGCCACGCTTCCGCGGTGCGGCGCAGATGGTGTCCAGGTCAGCCACCGTCAGCAGCGGGTTCGAAGGCGACTCCAGCCAAATCAAGTCGGCCACGCCGCACATCTCGATCCAGCGTGCGGTGTCGGCCACCGCAACGCGACGCACCGTCCAGCGGCCACGGCTTTGCCCAGCTTTGGCGAGCCCGGCAACACCTTGATAGCAGTCGTCTGGCAGGGCCACGACCGAGCCTGTGAGGAGTTGATCGAAAATCGCCGCGATCCCGGCCATGCCGGAGGCGAAGGAAACCGCAGAGCCACCTTCGAGACCGCCGACGATCTCTTCCAGTGCCTCCCAGCCCGGCGTGGCGTCGTCGCGAGAGTACGCACGGCGCTCGCCCAACACGAAGTTCGACGCCGGGCATGGTGGCACGTTTAGAGGCGAGCCTGGGCGCCGGTCGCGTCCTGCGGAGACCAGCCAAGATTCGACCGAACTTAGATCACCCGCTTTATGTTCGATCTTATTTCTCGATGTCACTGCTCGATTTTAGCGGATGGCCCTTTAAATCGGTGGATAGTCTCAATTGTTGATCGCGGTAGGGACACCAGTCGCCCGGTGCCCCCCGCACAGACCCGGACGGGCGCTCATTAGCGCATCCGGTTCTTCTCGCAGATGAATAGCGGCTAAACTTATCGCTTGTCCGCACACTCGCCCACCCGTGGGACACGCGCAGTCCCGCGCTGAGTCGGGTACGTGTCAAGTGGGAACCCACCGAAGTGGTCCCTTATCCTCGGTTTGCCTAAAATCCCGGATGCTATTCCTGGCGTCCGCTCTTCAAACCGGGCCTGAGGTATTCTTGTTTAATGATTCGACTGCCAATACTGAAAGACGAGGTGACCTTTCTGGAGAAGCTCTTGCCTGATCTGGAAACAAGGCCGGATTTGGGACATTTGGCGATTGAAATCAAAAAACGAATTGAGAAAATTCGTCAAGAGATCCGCGCCTTACAGGAAAACAAGTGAAACAAAGAAGCGGTGCAGACCACAGCTCTCCGGAGAGAGAAGCCCAATCTGCACCGGGTTCATAGACTGCGTACGACAAGAATAATCAACAGAACTACGACAATTGTTCCTAGCAAACCGTAACCGAACATAATCCCTCCAAAATGTCATCACCAATTATGCTGAAAGATGATGAGCTTCGCTGATCAGTTTTGCTCAGACGCTCAACTCCCGGCAGCGTATCGTTCCCCTTGTGCCAACATCTGTCACGACCAACCACAGTCCTGACCTTCCCTCAGTTTCCGAAATCTGCGCCCGTGTTCATGAGCGGGTTGAGAGTGTCGTAGTTGAGCGGCGGAAGAAATCCATGGACAAGTCAGAAGATCAGGATCGGGGCAAAGGCGCGACCGAACAGGACTCGCAGAACCAAGGGGGCAACACCAGTATGCAAGGTCAATTGGGGCACCGCGATGAGAATGCAGAATTGAAAAACGCTGATTCTGATTTGTCGGGGTGAGATCCTGTGTGCTGTGTCACCCTCTACTGGGGTGGCTACGCCTGGGAGGGCGTCATCGGAGCTTCCTCGTACTAGTAGAAATGAGGATTACGTGTCCAAACACTTTGAACGGTGGAAAGAATTAGCGGCCCGGTGCCTTCCGGAACAAGATTCTGCGAAGTTGATGGAACTCGCGAACGAAATGAACCTCGTTCTGACCCAGAGAACCAGGCCGAACTATCCGCAGTGTCACGAAGACCGCAAAGCTCAAAAACTGCTAGACCGCATTGATAAGAAACTCCAAAAGAAAGGCACCACTCTGAACTCCCTCCAAGCGGCCTCGCCGAAACAACGTCCTAGTGCGGCTTAACAGGAAGTGAGCGGATTCTTCCAGACGCAAAAATGCCCACCTTTTCAGTGAGCCTTCACCGTGCCGCTGCGATCCTTTTCCTGCCCGCCGCTGACATTTTCCGTCGTGGTGCCCTGGCCTGCTTCGTTGCTTTCGTTCCCGCCAGCAATTTCACAGCCTGGCTCAATTTTTCTATTTCTGCTTTCAGTTCCTGAACAATATCTTCAATCATGCCTGCCCCTCTCGTTTCACTGGTGCGAATGGGAAGGATGGCACGGTAGTGCCGGTAGTGCGGGTCAGTTTCCTTTTCCACGGGCGAGGAGGTACGATATTAGCCCACAAGCCGCGCGGCCACGAGAATTCCGGCACAAATGTACGCGGCGACCCAAAGAGAAACTGATGACGATTGCTGCTGGCTTCCCTTGCTCGGATGGTCTTGTTCGGTGTGCTGACACGCAAGAAACCATCACGGGCTACGCGAAGGTTAACACGGAGAAGATCACACAGATCAAAACTTCGCTCAACAACTTGGTATTCACTGGGGCCGGGGATAGCGGACTCATCGACATGACGGTTCAACTTATCGAGGAAGCTGTTTTATTGAGAAAGCCCAACTCTGTATCTGCGGTCGAACAAGTTTTGCGCGAATCTTTATTGGAGGTATTCAACCAGCATCTTGCCCCGTGGTCGCAGTACCAAGGGCAGCAAAGCCCCCGTCACCATTCCAGATGTTCTCTTGCCCGCATTGCAAATGTGGCGCGAACAGCACGCCAGCGCACCGCTAGATGTTTTGATCTTCCCCACCGAGAAAGGCACGCCACAGCGCCCCGAGAACTGGTTGCGCCGTAACGTCAAGCCCATTGCGAAAGACCTTGGCATCACGGTACCCGTCAACTTCCAGGTCCTACGCCGGTCTTTCGTCACGAATGCCCAAGATCATGGCAACCTGAAAGACGTGCAGACACACCTTCGCCACGCCAATCCTGGCACAACGGCAGAGATCTATACCCAGCCTATTGATGCGAACGTGAGGAGATTAGTGAACGCTGTGGCAGAAGATGTGATGAGCAGCAAACCAGACCCTGAGAGTATCCCGGAGCAAATTCAGTGAAAGCTAAAAACATAACGAACCCTTTTGAACCCTAATCAAAAACGCTCCATCGCTAAGGTGTTGTAAAGATGGAGCGGGAGACGGGGATCGAACCCGTGACATCCAGCTTGGGAAGCTGGCGTTCTACCGCTGAACTACTCCCGCTCACTGTGCGGCAAGTTCATCATTGTACATCACTTCCCTGCCCGCGTCGTTTTTGTCAATCGTTCCCAACTCCCGACCTCACTCCCGATTTCATCAGCTTGTCCCTTCGTTAAGCCTTGTCTGCTACCTGTGCTTAAAGCCAGCGGCGAGATTGATCCGGAGTGAAATCCGACGTGTTCATTGTGGGCTACGTATACGGCGTCGTAGTATATTGTGCGGATGATGGCGACCAAGTAGAAAAGACTCAGTACTGGACCGGGTTTTCGAACGCCTATTCCCCAATAACGGCAAGTCCATCGCTAATTTCTGCACTCAGCAAGCCACACAACGTGATCATCCCGATTTCATGCGGGCAATGCGGCTTGGTTTCGCCGAAATGCACGATGTTGCCAGTTCAGAAGGGCAAACGATTCCCCGGAGCTTGCTGGACTATGCCTCCAAGTGGGCAGAAACGAAGTACGAGTAAGCTCTTCCTGACAGGCTTTCGGATTTCAACGAGCGTTCTGAAAGTGCGGCGTAAGAAATCTTCAGGTGGATCGCTGGTTTCCGCGTTGGATGGGTGGATGGGGCGGACTAAAGAATATTTGGGCGAACCGCCAACGCTCGTTGCCCCCCGGTAGTGAGCACCCACGCCTGCTTTACATCACTATCGAGAAACGAATCGTCGGCTGGTACTCCCTGTGAGGACTTTGCCGAACGCCTCCGCATTCACGGAAAATTGTTTGGGCAAGGGGAGAAGTACCTCGTCCGCCCAGTTTGCGACAGATGCGAGGCTCGCATCACCGAGCAGTGAGCGAATCCCCCATTTCGCGTTCTCGGTCAGGCGGGTCTGAGCCAACGACGCCACTATCTCGTGACCTTCGGGTCCCCAGCCGACAAGGGTCGAAGGTATGAGCAATGACAAGACAATGGCTGCCGCGATGACCATGGCACATTTCATAGGGTTGACCCCAACTCTACCCGAGGAAATCGGCACCCTTATGCGTCCTGTCACAATGAGGTGCCACGTACGTCACAGACCCCTGTGCGATGTGGGAGTAGAGTGGAAATTGTCCTACTTGCGCGGATGGGGTGCTGTTATGGTCGCCAAGTGTAGCAATCCCTCCTGTTCCGCCTCGTTTCGCTCTCTCAAAGAGGGCAGACTCTTTCGCCTTGAACGTGACCCCGCGATCCGCTCGTCCGAATCCAACCGAGCGGAGTACTTCTGGCTTTGCCATCGTTGCTCGTCTGCGATGACCCTGCGTCTGAGAGAAGACGGAACGTTGGTGACGGTTCTGCTCCCGGAGCCGGTTGGTGGTCCTGATGGTGTTGCCCTTACCGTAGTAGATCAAAAAAAAGGGTTATTGCTCCGTAGCGTTAGCTTTCCTTCGCCAGAGCACCTCGGAGGTCGTGCAAGAACGCGGTTGAAAGGCGGACACCATGCCGCATGAATGGGAGGAACTCGATGATGAAGTTGCAGCAGCGTCGATTTGCCCAATGCCCGACTGCGGTGCGTTAGTGGTTGCCTATAGGTCAGCAGACGACGTGGGACGTGACCATGCCGAACCGTAGGAGTTTACCTGCCCGCGCTGCGGAACCGACTTTACCGTCCCTGAAGATGAACTAATTTTTCACTCGGTGCCCAAGGATTGGCTCTTGGCGAGGGTTCACGCCGCATAGTCCCCGCGCGGGGATGTCGTGCTCACTCCGCGTGGGATTGTGATCAGGTGCACCGAAGTACGATATGTCCGAAACGTTACCGTCTCCCCCTTTTCGAAAGATGACAATTTGTTCATCCACGAGCTAATCGCCGCATTCCCCATAAGATTCCTGCATAACATTGATACACTCATTGTGCTTAGGGAAGCCGAGAAGCTTTTCGGAGACACCCGCGAGCAGTTGGTTGGGAAATCGGGCGAAGCGCTAGTCCCACCAAGGTTTTGCACCGAGTATCCGCGACATCGCGAAAACTTCTTCGGCGATCCACGCGTGCGACCGCTAGGGTGCAGAGGAGGCGGTGGTGGCTTGTAGATCGTGTGGGTCGGAACACCAGACACAATTTGTCGCCGAGATTAACATCCATTTCTCTGGACTAAGAAATCTGGATAAGCCCGGCGTGTTGGTATTCCCAAAGCTCTGGGTCTGCTTTGATTGCGGTTTTACGCAGTTTACCCTTCCAGAAAGCGAGTTGGATCTGCTCACGGGAAATATTGCGGCGTAGTGTTTAAGGCTGCTTGATGGCCCGTTCACTGGGAACAAGCGGCTGAGTGTTCTGCACAGATTCTCTCGTAGATGTGGTTCTCCTGTTCGTGCTGAAAGCCTTGCAACCCGT
>Ga0181532_10001870_pt1 | contig 19976 bp, 18 predicted proteins | sample PEATcosm2014_Bin_33_FD_119768 | JGI IMG/M metagenome (GOLD analysis project Ga0181532, IMG submission 119768) | Peatland microbial communities from MTU Mesocosm Facility, Houghton, MI, USA - PEATcosm2014_Bin11_30_metaG | ecosystem: Environmental > Terrestrial > Soil > Wetlands > Peat | place... | reverse complement strand
GTCGGGACGGGCAGATTTGAACTGCCGACCCCTCGCACCCCAAGCGAGTGCTCTACCAGGCTGAGCCACGTCCCGACTGAGTGAGCAATCCGATCCGTGCGGACCGGCGAGGTTTCGAGGTCAGGATCAGTTTATCACTCGACAGCCGAGGATGAACACCGCAGCGCTGCACAGCGTTTGCACCGGCGCACCGGCGTTTTCTACCGGTTGACTGCTTTGAGCGGCTGCACGGCTTGGCTGCTGAGCGCCGGGAGCATGATTTCCAGTATCTTGCGGATGTCGTCGAAATTGTAGTCGGCGCGGCATTCCGAGCGCTTCGCCACCACCTGGTCGCGTAGCAAGCCCTCGGTCATGCCCAGGATGGCGGCGCGTACCGCGTCCAGATTGACATCCGGCTGAATGTGACCCTGATCGCGCATCTCGCTCAGCACGCCATGGACCAACTCGGCGAACTGCTGGTAGCCGCGGCTCAGCAGCACATCGCGATTGTCCTTGCGGACGCGGCGGGCCTCCAGAGCCATCAACTCCTTCAGGTCAGAGTCGTTGTCGATCTCGATGATCATCGCCTGCAGCACCCCCATCAGGCGGTTAGCCGGCGAGGCCGTACGATGCGAGGCCTGCACGCGTTCCATGATGCCTGCCCAGCCGCGATCGAAGATGGCGAGCAGCAGTCCTTGTTTGCTGCCGAAGTGCTTCATCAGTTGCGATTCGCTGGTGCCGGCCTCGCGGGCAATGGCCACGGTGCTGGTATTTTCGTATCCGTTGCGGGCGAACAAACGCTTTGCCGAGCGCAGGATGCGATCGTGCGAGGAAATGGAAGGCATTGATTCCACGGCGTTAATGTCAGCTGTAGTATCCGGCATAATCCCCACCCGTTGATAGCAACCCAACGACTGACGGGAAGTTGCGTCCCATCCTGGAACAGCGCCCGGAAGTAGACAAGCCGGCCAGCGGACGTGGCGCGTCGCTTAGTGAGTGCTCCCGGTTTTGTGAGCTTGCGTACTGGCGCCCGCTTCCTTCATCACCTCGTCGAGCTTGGTGTAGAGCTGGGTGAGGTCGGGGACCTCGGTGACGCTGACGCCGTGCCCTGAATCAGTAACGATGTAGATGGTCGGGGTGTGATCCAGGGGAATGCGAGTACCCATATCCCGGTCTGCATCGATCTTAGCCATCAACTGACCGGAGGGATCGACCACGAAGGGCAGGGTCACCTTGTGATCCTCCGCCCACTTTTCCGTTACGCCGCGCAGATTCTGCTTGGTGATGTAGTTCTGATTTTGGAAGATGTACAGGCGATAGTCGTCACCCAGCTTCAGCGACACGGTGTCGAAGTAGCGGGCGTTCACCGCCGCATCGAGCGACCAGGGATGCTGGCGCAACGGAAAATCGTGCTGTACCAGCGGGATGTTGTACTTCTTGGAGGCGTCGTGTAGCAGAGGCGCGGCCTTGGCACATTGCGGACACTCGAGGTCCTCAAAGACAACAATGGCCACTTTCGATCCCTTGGGAGGCCGCAGCATAGAGGTGTCGGCAGACCAGGCCAGAGTGCTGGCCAGCAGCAAAACCACGGCTGAGGCAAAATGCACGACAGACGATCTTTTCATTCCAGAACTTTCCTTTTGCGCCGGAAGCAGGCCGGCTGGGATCAGCAGGGAGACAGCGTAGATATAGTAACGGATTCCGGGCGCAGGAGTCTCGCCACGGGGGTGGGCTATGTCCTCATTGCCAACCGAGGGCCTTCATAAGATCGCGTAGCGTACCGCCGAGTCGGGCCGCAGCAGGCAAAGGTCGGCGTGAATGTTTTCTGCTTTCTCGAGAGGTAAATACCGGTCAGAGCGTACCGTCTGGAAACAAAACATGCAGACGCTTTCCGACTCAGATCGGCGAGTAAATTTCTCGATCGGAGGGTCGGGCTTCCCTGGGTCACTCACAGAACCTCCCAGAGGCTGCAGAGTTCGGAGGTTCATCTGACGAACTCCGCCGTCTTTTTTGCTAGGTTGTGTTACCAAAGTAACCACTGAGAACCAACCCGTCGGTGACCGGCATCACCCATCGTGGTGCAAGACTAGTCCTGCTGGTGCAAGCTAGCCCCTGCCCAGCTTCACCGCGGATGGAGTACGCTGGTCGAGCTATGTTGCCTAAGCTTCCACTGGCTGCGGAAAGAATCTCGGCTGTTCTCCTTTGGTTTTGCTGCCTGGCGCTGCCGCTGGGAGCGCAGACGCTGCCGACCCGTCTGGCGACCCCGAAAGAAATTCGCGACATGCTGGTGCAGTTCGTCGACGTGCAGCACAAGGCCAACGCCATCGTGGTCGGCGTTATCGACAAGCACGGCCAGGAGATCATCAGCTACGGGAAGTTCGAAAGCACCGATCCCCGCCTGCCGGACGGCCAAACCATCTTCGAAATCGGGTCCGTTACCAAGGTATTCACCGCGCTGCTGCTGTCTGATATGGCTGTGCGTGGAGAGGTCAACCTTAGCGATCCGGTCTCGAAGTATCTGCCCGCTTCGGTGCATATGCCCACGCGCAATGGCAAACAGATCACGCTGCTGGACCTGGCGACGCATTACTCCGGGCTGCCGCGTATGCCCAATAATTACAACCGGGAGTACAGCGTCGAACAGCTGTACGAATTTCTGTCGAATTACAACCTGACGCGCGATCCGGGCGCGAAGTATGACTACTCCAACCTCGGCGGCGGCCTGCTCGGTCACGTGTTGGCCGTGCGAGCGGGCAGCGATTACGAAACGCTGCTGCGCGAGCGAATCACGGAGCCGCTGGGGATGAAACACACGGCCATGCAACTAACCCCGGAGATGAAAGCCAATCTTATTCCCGGCTACGGCAGCGGAATTAAGGCGCTCAGCAGCGAGGTTGCCGCGTTGAAGGGCGCGGGCGCGATTCGGTCGAATGTCGACGACATGTTGGTCTTTCTGGCCGCAAACATGGGACTGATTCAAACTCCGCTGCGGCCAGCGATGAAAAAGATGTTGAGTGTTCGCAGACCGGTATCGCCCGGCATACAGATTGCTCTGGGCTGGCACATTGCTAATGGCGTTGTGTGTCACAACGGCGGCACCGGCGGCTATCACGCCTTTGTCGGCTTCGAGCCGCACCGGAAGGCCGGGGTGGTCGTGCTGTCGAGTTCAACCGAGTTCACTGACGACCTGGGCCAGCGGGTGCTGGACTATCCGATGACAGCGCCGGCGGAGCTGCAGGTGCATCCCCCCGAAATTATTCATTGAGGGCCGCAACCTGCCTTATATACTGCGTGAGGTTGCAACCGTTCCATGCCACTCCTTTTGCTTACGTCCAGTTCCGGCTCTGGTGAATCGTGCTCCGCGTAGGGCTCACCGGCGGGATCGCATGCGGCAAATCGACGGTGGGCGAGATGCTGGTCCGGCGCGGCGCGCATCTGCTCCAAGCCGATCTGCTGGCACACCAGTTGTATGCGCCGGGAGCCGCGGTGTATGACGAAGTGGTGCGTCATTTTGGCCGCGAAATTCTCAACGTCGATGGGACGATCGATCGCGCCAAACTGGCCAGAGCCGCTTTTCCCAATCGCATTGGGGAGCTGAATGCCATCGTGCATCCTGCCGTGATCAAGGCCCAGAATCAGTGGATGGCTGACGTTGCCGGCAAGAATCCCCATGGGATCGCCGTGGTGGAAGCCGCGCTGATCATCGAGGCGGGAGTGGCCAAAGACTTTGGCAAGATCATCGTCGTGACCTGCGATTTCGAGCGCCGGGTGGAGCGCTACGCGCAGCGCGCCGGGGTCTCGTTAGCCGCCGCACTCTCCGAGGTGGAGCGGCGCAGTGCAGCGCAATTGCCGGATGAGGGAAAGGTGCGCCATGCGGACTACGTGATCGAAAATTCCGGCGCGGTAGAGGATACTGAGCGCCAGGTGGAAGAGATCTGGGGCAAACTGCAGACTCTGGCCGGAGGTTGAAGCGCCACGGCGAGATGCGCGAAGCTCCTCGGTTTCGTTACACTTTAGTTGGGGAGACGTCTATTTCCCATTCAGAAACTCTTAACTGATCGGACCATCACAAAAGCATGAGATTCGTAAGACCATTCATCCTGGGTGCGATTTTCGCCAGCGCGTTTTACTGGTTCACCACCCACCACCAGGGCACGAACCCTGTCGCCGAGGTGATTTCGCGGCCTACGCACATCGAAATCAGCGAAGCCGCTGGCCCGGAGAAGCTGGATGCGGAAGAGCAGAACAACATCGAGGTCTATCACCGGGTTATTCCTTCGGTAGTCAACATCACCACAAGGACGGTCGCCTACGACCTGTTCTTCGGGCCGGTACCGGAAGAGGGGCAAGGCTCGGGGTTCATCATCGACAAGGATGGGCACATCCTCACCAACTACCACGTTGTGGGAGACGCCAGCCAGGTAGATGTAACGCTGCACAACAAGAAAAGCTATAAGGCGACGGTGATTGGACGCGATCGCGGGCATGATCTAGCTGTGGTCCAGATCAAGGCGCCGGACCTGGTGCCCGTGGTGCTGGGTGAGTCCAAGAACTTGCAGGTGGGCCAGAAGGTGTTTGCGATCGGCAACCCATTTGGACTGTCGGGGACGATGACGCGCGGCATCATCAGCTCGATGCGGCCCATCCGCACTCCCCAAGGCGCGCTGATCGAAGAAGCCATCCAGACCGATGCCGCCATCAATCCCGGCAATTCCGGCGGGCCGCTGCTGAATTCGCACGGTGAAGTAATCGGGATCAACAGCATGATCGCGACGGGAGGATCCAATCAGAGTGCAGGCATCGGCTTCGCGATCCCGATCAACACCGCCAAGGCAGTCCTGGGCGATCTGATCACGCTGGGCACGGTGCGGAGACCTTCGCTGGGCATCGTTTCCCTGCCGATTGGCCCGGAGATGGCGCAGGAGATGGGCCTGCCGGCTGACTACGGTGTGCTGATTGTGCGCGTGGTCCCGGGTGGCGCTGCCGAACGCGCAGGATTGCGTGGCGGCAACGAGCGCGCCTACCTGGGCGCAACGGCGATTATGATTGGCGGCGATCTCATCGTGGCCATCGACAAGGATACGATTGGCGATCAGCAGGACTTGGCGAATGTGATGAACAAGCATCGCTCCGGCGACACCGTGAACGTGACCTTCTATCGCGGGCGAAAAAAGATGAATGTGCAGGTGGTGCTGGGCGAGGCTCACGAGCGGGCGTAAGGGGTCTGCTGAAGAATAAGACTGATTGCAGAGGTCATTCAGGTTTGTGTCAGGGCACGACCTTTAGTCGTGCCGTTAACAGCCGTTTTGAGGGCGGGCTTTAGCCCCTGCACGAAGAATCCGTAGCAGGGGCTAAAGCCCGACTCCGTCCCAAGCCTTTTACGGCACGTCTGAAGACGTGCCCTGACACAAATCCCTTTATGAGACGGGTTCCTGAAGAGGCGCGCTCCGTGTCCTTCGCCACCGGCAACCTCCGCCGAGATTGCCCCCGTACTCGGCTGTCAGATATCATTCTTGGTTATGTATGACGAATTCCATGCCGTCGACCGCTGGACGGGCAAGCGGGTACATTGCCGCTATCAGGCGTTGATTGTCGCCATTGCGACGCGCCACGCCGACGCAGTCGACATCAAGTTCCTAGTGGACGAACGTCCGGTATGGATTGCGTTGCCTCATGTCGCCTGGGTGGAATACAACCGGCAAACGGGAAAAGTCATCAGCGATCCCATGGCCGTGCAGATTGCCGGTCATTATTTGAAGTGGGCGATTGAATCGGGTGAGGACAACGGCCGCGAGATGTACGCGCTGACCGTCGAAGAGACACTCGATCAGCTGAAAGCCGTGATGGACGAGGCTTTTCACGCTGTCGCACCCTGACGTCTCAGGCAACCGGCGGGTTGCAGTTTACTCTGTCAGAATCGCATTTTCCGCTGCGCGAGCCATTGGCTGTTTGAAGCCGGTTTCCGGCGACTTTTGACGGTCTCTTTTTCTTAAGGAGCCTTTATATGTCCTCTCTCCTGCAAACCCCCGAGGTCTCGTTACTTCTCGGGCAAAATGATGTGCATCGCAATCTGCGCACACCGCAATTGGTGGAAGCAGCTTTGCGCCGCGGCGAAGCCGAGCTGGCAGCGCGTGGTTCGCTGGTCGCCGGCACCGGCAAGCGCACCGGCCGCTCTCCGAAAGACAAGTTCACCGTCCGGGACGCCGTCACCGAAAACAAGGTGGAATGGGGCTCGGCCAACCAACCTATCTCGCCGGATCTTTTCGACGCACTTTATGAACGCGTGCTGGAATACCTGCGCGGCAAAGAGCTCTTCGTGCAGGACCTGTATGCGGGCGCCGATCCCAAGTTCCAGCTGCCGATTCGGGTGATCAATCAATATGCCTGGCACAACTTGTTCGTGCGCCAGTTGTTCATCCGTCCGACCGCGGAAGAGCTGAAGACCCACAACCCCGAATTCACGATTGTCAGCGCGCCCGGCTTCCTGGCCGATCCCAAGCGCGACGGCACCAACTCCGAAGTCTTCATCATGGTGAACTTCGCCAAGCGGCTGGTGCTGATTGGTGGCACGCAGTATGCCGGGGAGATGAAGAAATCGATCTTCGGAATCATGAATTTTCTGCTGCCCGAGCGCAACGTTTTCCCGATGCATTGCTCGTCCAACATTGGCCAGGATGGAGTGACGGCGCTGTTCTTCGGGCTGTCAGGAACGGGCAAGACCACGCTCTCCGCCGATCCCACGCGCCGGCTGATTGGCGATGACGAGCACGGCTGGAGCGCCAGCGGCGTCTTCAATTTCGAAGGCGGCTGCTATGCCAAGTGCATTCACCTGTCGGCTGAAACGGAGCCACAAATCTACAATGCGCTGCACTTCGGATCGGTGCTGGAGAACGTAGTACTCGATCCGGTCACCCGCGTTCCCAACTACGATGACGACAGCCTGACCGAGAACACGCGCGCCGCCTATCCCGTGGAATTCATCCACAATGCCGTGATTCCCGGCTTTGGCGGACATCCGAAGAATGTTGTTTTCCTGACCGCGGACGCTTTTGGCGTGCTGCCGCCGGTTTCGAAGCTCACGCCTGAGCAGGCGATGTATCACTTCATGTCGGGCTATACCGCGAAAGTTGCGGGCACGGAAGCCGGTGTCACCGAGCCGCAGGCGACGTTCTCCACCTGCTTTGGCGCGCCCTTCATGCCGCTGGCGCCGAAGGTTTACGCCGAGATGCTGGGCCGCCGGCTGCGCGAGCACAACGCGCAATGCTGGCTGGTGAATACCGGGTGGCAGGGCGGAGGCTATGGCGTGGGCAAGCGTATGAGCCTGCCCTACACGCGCGCCATGGTAAATGCCCTGGTGGAAGGCCAACTGGCGAACGTGGAGTTCGAGGTGGAACCGGCCTTCGGGCTAAGTATTCCAAAGACCTGTCCGGGCGTGCCGGCGGAGCTGCTGGCGCCGCGGAATTCCTGGAAGGACAAAGCTGCCTACGACAAGATGGCGGCTGATCTGTCGGTGCGATTCGCCAAGAACTTCGAGAAGTTCGACGCTCCGGCCGAGATCAAAGCGGCAGCGCCGAAGCCGGTTGATAAGCGATAGCCGCTGAAAAGCTGGATCTTCTGGCTGGAACACAGAAAGAGTAACGCGCCGTAACAACCACAGCTAGAACGACGACCGCACATGCTGCTCGCCGAGCACGTTGCCGGACTTGTCGAACCAGACCACCAAATAGTGCGGCTGAAAGATGGAGTACCAGTAGCGATAGACAAACTCGCGACTGCAGCCCGTGGGGATCGGGGTCAAGGAACCGCATGGGCCGTCGGTAGTGGGGTCGCCAAGCAACTGACTCACAACATCGTTGGAGTCGCCGACATTCACCTGGGCAGAGTTTTTGCGAAGGATTTCATCGTGATGATAGGCCCAGATCGCGGCGATGATGAGGCCGAGGGCGACGACGATGAAGACAATGCGAGTTCCCATTTCAGTGGTCAGTGGCCAGTGGGCAGTGAGATGACGCGGCATCGGTTCCGGTTCGCCGCACTTCGTGCTTTTTAAACTGGCTAATGATTATTACGATTGTTGGTTGAAACTGGCAACTAGCCACTGACCACTGCCAACTGACCGCCCGAAACTCCTATAATCAAAACTTATGCCTTCGTTCCCCGAGGTCGATGAGCAGCTTGCCTACCTGCGCAAGGGCGCAGCGGAGATCATTCGCGAGAGCGACCTGCGCGAGCGGCTGGAGAAATCGCGCGCGTCGGGCAGGCCCATGCGGGTGAAGGCCGGCTTCGATCCGACCGCGCCGGACCTTCACCTGGGCCACACCGTGCTCATGCGCAAGCTGAAACACTTTCAGGACATGGGCCACACGGTGATCTTCCTGATCGGCGACTTCACCGGGCTGATCGGCGATCCTTCGGGGCGTTCGGCCACGCGGCCGCCGCTGTCGCGCCAGCAGGTCAATGAGAACGCCGAGACGTACAAGGCGCAGGTCTTCAAGATCCTTGACCGCGAGAAGACCGAAGTGCGCTTCAACAGCGAATGGCTTAGCCGGCTCGGATTCGAGGGATTCATCCGGCTGGCGGCGAGGTTCACGGTCTCGCAGATGCTGGAGCGCGAGGACTTCCACAAGCGCTTCATGGAAGAAAAGCCGATTGCGATGCACGAGCTGCTCTATCCCATCGCGCAGGGCTACGACTCGGTTGCGCTCGAGGCCGACGTCGAGCTCGGCGGCACCGATCAGAAGTTCAACCTGCTGATGGGCCGCGAGCTGCAACGCCACTACGGCCAGCCGCCGCAGATTGTGCTGACCACGCCGCTGCTGGAAGGCACCGACGGCGTGCAGAAGATGTCGAAGTCGTACGGCAATTACATCGGAATCACCGAAGCGCCGACGGAGATGTTCGGCAAAGTGATGTCGATCTCCGACGAGCTGATGTGGCGCTATTACGAGCTGGTCACCGACGTCAGCACGACCGACATCGAGCGCATGAAGCGTGGGGTCGGCAGCGGGGCGGCACATCCCATGAAGCTGAAGCAGGAGCTGGGCAAGCGCATCGTCGCCGATTTCCACTCGCGCGAGGCGGCGGAGCAGGCGGCGCAGGACTGGTCGCGCATGTTTCAGAAGGACGAGGTACCGGAAGATCTGCCGCTGATTGGCGTTCCTTTTGCCGACGTTGCCGCGCCGAATGCAGCGAGCGTCGATGGCAATGTGCAGGTGAAGCTGGACAAGTTGCTGGCTCGCACCGGACTGGCGACGTCAGTCACCGATGGCTTGCGCAAAGTGAAGCAGAACGCGGTGAAAGTAGACGGCGAACTGAAGAGCGAAGTCGTGGTGACAGTGAAGCTGGGCGCGGAGTTCACGCTGCGGGCAGGAAAGAAGATGGTGAAGGTAGCAATTAGCGGCTAGTGCTTGGCACTCAGCATTTGGCGCTGGGCGATAGCTGTGGGTTGAGTTTGGCTAAGTGTTAAAGTAATACGAAATTAAGTTGACCCTCCGTGGCTATAGCGCGAGAATGCTCCTGCAATCGCGAACGAAGCGAGCTTCGCAGCGGCGCTACTTCGCAATCTGGATTAGGTTCGCCACAGGTGAGGACTATGAAAATTAAGCACACCTCCTGGACTATCTCCAGCTTACTGGGCCGTGCCGTCCTTTTCGCACTGGGAATCGTGCTACTGCTTGGAATCGGGGAGCTACCCGGGCAAGCGCAAACTTTCAAGGTGCTTCATACCTTCACCGGCGGCGGCGATGGCGCGTACCCGCAAGCCCCGCTGACCATGGATGGCGCTGGAAACATCTATGGTGCAGCCTACTCGCACGGCGCATCGGGACTGGGCACGGTTTTTCGCTTGCAACCAAAGAATACGTCCTGGATATTCACTCCGCTGTACTCCTTTCCTCAGGTGATCGATGGCGCCTACCCGGTTGGCGTCGCTCTGGGCCCCGATGGCAGCATTTATGGCGCGACCTACTTCGGAGGAGAACAGAATGACGGCTGCGGCGTGGTGTTCAATGTGAGGCCTCCGCCGACCCGTCCGCCAACGCCATTAAGTCCCTGGACCGAAACCGTTCTGCATGTCTTCGAAGGCAACGACGGTTGTGATCCCGAGTCCGGCGTGTCCTTCGACCAGGCCGGGAACCTGTACGGCACCACGCCGAACTACGGGCCCTACAACGCCGGTGTCGTTTTCCAGATGAGCCGTGACGGTTCGAGCTGGAATTTCCAGCTTATCCACGCCTTTTCTGGCAATGATGGTACCTACCCACTTGGCCCAGTCGTCTTCGATAGCGATGGAAACTTATATGGCAATGCTGCCTTCGGCGGTCCCGGCGATGCCGGAACCATCTACCTATTGGCGCCTTCGGGCGGGAATTGGGTTTTCACCCGGCTCACCGATTTCCCGGAGAGCGGAGACGGTTTTCGCGTGTACGGCGGCGTGATCGTCGATCACGCAGGCAACGTCTATGGCGGGACTGTAGGTGGAGGCTCGGGCGGCGGCGGAACGGTCTTCATGATCAGCCGCGGTAATTGGAACTTCAATGTGCTCCAGAGCCTTCAAGGCGGCGGCGGCCCCATTGCTGCGCCGACCATGGATGCTGCGGGAAACCTGTATAGCACATCGAGTCAGGACGGCGCGTACGGATACGGCAACGTGTTCAAACTCACGCCTTCCAACGGCAGCTGGACCTACACCGATCTATATGACTTTACCGGCGGAGCCGACGGCGGAGGTCCCACTGCCCTGGTCTTCGCCGCCGACGGAAACCTCTACGGCTTCGCAGAAAACGGAGGCAGCGGTTCCAGTTGCGCGTACGGCTGTGGAACCATCTTTGAAATCACACCCTAGGCATTGCCTGAAGGCCATTTTCTTTAGTGCATGGTTCGGCACGGCTGAAGCCGTGCCCTGACACAAAGCTCTGGCTATGCAGGAAACTTCAAAAAGTCCGAGGCGCGGATCACATACCGAGACACTAGGGCGAGATTTTCCACACCGTGCCGCAGCCCAAACTGGGATAGCAATCCGAGGTGTTTCCGCCTTCCTGAGCTGTGCCATAGATATTGCCGCTGGAATCGATCAGCAACTGACCGGTGAGATCTATACCGTCGGAAACAGTGAAGTTGTGCAGAGCGCTTTCAATCCAATTACCGTTTGAAAAAGAGAGTTTGAAAGCGACACCGTAGTCATAGGTGCCACCCGAGTACGTCGTGCCGTAGAGATTTCCGGCGTTGTCGCGAGCCAACCCGTCTTGGGGATACGTTCCACTGGTGGAGCCGGAGAAGCTGTATAGGAGTTGAAAGTTCCAGGTTCCCGGTTGGGTCAGTTCAAACACGGTTCCAAAGTTATAGGCGCCACCAGTGCTCGTCAGGCCATAGAGGTTTCCCGACGGGTCTGCTACCAGCGTGCCCCACGGACCATCTCCGTCGCTGCCCTGAAACGCATGCACGGTTGTTTCATTCCAGACGCCGTTGGACGGGCTCAACTCGTAAACCACGCCCTTGCCACCGCTGCCTCCCTCGGCCACTCCGTAGAGATTGCCGGCGGCATCGAAGATGAGACCGCCGAAAGGCGAATGTCCGTCGTTCCCGCCCTGAAAACTGTAGATGACTTTTTCTGTCCATCCACTGCCTGAGGGCGAGAGCTCGTAAACCGTTCCGCAGCCGTAGTTCGGGTCGCCGTTGTTACTGCAGTCTCCGGTGCCGCCGGAGCCGGTGGTGCCGTAAAGATTTCCGGCAGCGTCGAAGATGACTTCCCCGGGACCGTCGCCGTCGGGTTGCCCGGTGAATCGATAAAGCACGGTCTCGGTCCAGGGGCACAAAAACGAGACGCAAGCCGTAGCGGGCGGTTGCAGCTTGAACACCACGCCACAACCTTGGCCGTCGTTCACGCAGTCGGCCTGTTCGTCTCCGCCTATCGCCGTTGTACTGTAGAGGTTTCCGTCCGGCCCGAAGACCACCTTAGCATCCGGTCCGTTCCCATTGGTGAGCGGGCGGACAAACTGGTGCAGCGGAGTGAGCACCCATCCGGACCCGGCCTCCGCCATCCTGAAAACCGACCCGTAGTTGCCGGTGCCGCCGTTGACCGTCCCGTAAAGTCTTCCTGCGCGATCCATGGTCAAGCCTGCATCGGGACCGATCCCGTCGCCGCCGGTAAAGGTGTGAAGGACCTGGAACATCTGGGCCTGCGCCGCTGGAGCGGCCATCATGGTTATCGTGAAGATGACCACCATTACGAACCCGAGTGCTCCCGTACGAAAATTAATATCGAAAATCGAGGCTGCATTTTGCTCACGACTTGCCATAGCGATTCTCCTTGCCGACCTTAACTACGGCGTAATTTCCCAGATCACTCCGTTTTGCTTTTCTCCACCGAGCTCCGTGCTGCCAAAGAGATTTCCATTGGCGTCCATGGTGACTCTGCTGTTAGGCCATGAGCCGTCGCTGCCGCCGGTGAAGTCATACAACGAGGTATAGACCCAGGCGCCGTTGCTCGGACTGAGCTTAAAGACATTCCCCTTGTGATACGCGCCTTCAAGTAAGGTGGCGCCATAGAGATTGCCGGCCGCGTCCATAAACAGTCCGCCGTTCGGCCCGTCTTCACCGCTGCCGGTGAGGGCATACAGCACACGAAAGGTCCAACTTCCGTTGGATGGACTCAACTCCCAGACCGTACCCCCCTGGTTGGGATCGCCAGAGAAGGTTACGCCATACAGATTTCCGGCCGCGTCCATTACTACCGCGCCGTTCGGCCCACTGCCGTCGGTGGAATCCTGAAAGTTGTGCAGGACGGTTTCCCTCCAGCCCGATTCCGTCGGTGTTAGCCGGAAAATCACACCATCGCCGTAGAGACCACCCAGGGTCGTGGTGCCGTACAGGTTGCCGGCATTGTCGAAAACCACCCCGCTGCGCGAGGCATCGCCGTCGTAACCTCCCGTAAAGTTGTACAACACCGATTCCGTCCACCCACTGCCGCCGGGCGTCAGCTTGTAGACGTTGCCGGAATATCCGCTCGGGGCTCCCCATGATGTGGTGCCATACAAATTACCGGCAGCATCGAAGGTCAGATGCCCGAATGCCGGTTGTGCACCATCGTTGGGATATCCCTGAAACTGGTAGAGCGTAGTTTCGGTCCACGGACAAGAGATAGTGATGCAGTGGAACGCTGCCGGAGGTCTCAGCTTGAAGACCGTTCCGCAATAGATGCCCTGGCAGTAGTATCCGCCTCCCCCCCGGGTCGAACCGTAGAGGCTGCCCTCGGAGTCAAAGGTCAGAATCTGGTTGGGAAGGTAGCCGTCCGTCGATCCGGTAAAGCTATAGAGCAAGCTGAAGGCCCAGCCTCCAGATTTGTGGGTCAACTTGTAAACCGTGCCGCAACCGAACTGCTGACCGGAAGTGAGACAGTTTGCGTTGTATATGCCGCCATTGGCCGTGCCGTACAGATTCCCTTGACTGTCGCTGGTCAATCCGCCTCCGCTCGGCTCCGAACCATCCGCCCCGCCGGTGAAAGTATGAAGAACCTGGAACGTCTGCGCCTGAGCCGCCGGGACGGCCGTGGTCGCGATCAGAACCAGCAAAACGAGCGCGGCGGATCCGGCTGTCAAATTAACATCGAGAAGCGAAGCTGCACTTTGCCCTTGGATTGCCATCTATATCCTCCTCGCGCAGGCCCACTGTTGCACTGCCCTGCGGGAAGGTCAACTTAATTTCACATTACGGCGCAACCGGTTGAGCGCAGACGGTTTATGAAGCGGAGTTGCAATGGCTGGCATTTAGCACTTAGCATTTAGCACTTGGCATTGAACAATGGCGCTGATTGGATTGGGCTAAATGCCAAGTGCTAATTGCTAACTGCTACTTGCTATGGACAAACTCTTCACTGGCGTTACGCTGCACGGAATGCCCGTGCGCATTGAGCTGCAATGGCCGTTTCATCGCTCGGCGGGCGGCAGCGACTGGTATGTGTTGCACGGCACGCTGCGCCTGAATGACGGTGGCCCGCTGCACGCCGACCTAGCGCTCAACCTGGCGCAGACTGTCCGGGAGGCGCTGCCGTCGCTCGACGGCGAGCTGGCGTTCTGGGTCGCGGTCAACACCGCGCGAAAAACCTTGGACGACAAAGACCTGGAGCTGCTGAAGACGGGCAAGCGGCAGCCGGTGGCAGTGTCGAGCCGCTGCTACAGCATCCGCCACAAGCACTTCACGTTTGCCAGCGCCACGCCGCAGCAAGTGGAGGAGTTCGTGGCGCGCAAGGTATTTTGGGGAAGCGGCGCGGGGTTCCCGGCGAGCCCTCCTCTGGCCCGCGGGGGTGAGGACAGCGAACGCCAGCCGGTGCTGATTGCCGATCCCTGCGATGCACAATATCTGGGAGCTGCCGATCCGAATATGGCGGACAAGCTGGCGGCTGCCGCGAGGGACCTGGCGGGGCGCGGGATGATAGAGCTGGAAGGCGATTACGCCCGGGCCAGCGACGGGCTACTGGCTCGGCGCGAAGAGTTTGTGGCAGCCAAAGACCAGGCGCTGGAAGAGCTGCACCTGAAGCACGCGTTCGAGCGGGCTTAGGGGATTAGGAACGGCCGGGAGAACGCTCCTAAAGAGAGTGCGTCACATTCGTCTGCCGCCGCCCTGCGGCTCGGGTTTTGTTCCACTTTGAGCGTTTGCGGAGGTCAACACCTGCATTATCCCGCCACTTCGCCGCTGCAATGGTAGATTTTCGAGCGGCGTGTTCCACCGCGCACTCTTTTACCGGTTGCGGCCCAGCGTCTACAAGGGCGAAACTTCGACTGAAACGCGAACACGATTTCGTGTTCTTGTTCCACGTGGAACATTTTTTGGGGCTGAAGGGCAGCCTTCAACCCGAAAGTCGTTCCCCTCGAGCCCGAGGTTCGGATGTCGCCCAAAGACGATGAGAAACCTGGGCGGAGCAATCGGACCTTAGGCGCGGCCTCGAGTTGTGCTCGACTTCTTCGCGACTTCGCGGCCGGATTACGCGACGGCCATGCGACGCGTTTCCATTCCATCGAGAGCGTGCCATAGCGACTGAGCGGCAGTCTCGGCGGCGTTCAGCGCAGCCTCGGCCTGATCAGGATGTGACGCAATCTCCGCGCTCAACCTCTCGCGCCAAACGTCAGAGTGCTCGACGTCGGCAACTTGATGCAGCTTGAAGTAGCTGCAGGTCTTCGCGTCGGCGCCATAGCGCTCGGCGAGGCCGTCGGCCTTGGCCTTGGCGACGCGCGGCACCTGCGACTCATAGGCATAGAAGGCGGCCAGGGCCTCGGCGGTTGAGCCCTCGCGCGCGACGCGGCGAAACTCGGCGATGAGCTCGCGAACTTCCGGCAGCGGATCGCGTCCCCGAACTTCATCGCGGTCGGCGCCCATGCCTTCGGCGAAGTCGAGCCACAGCTCGCTGTGGGGACGGCCTTCAATCTCCTCGCCGCAAAGGTTGCGCAGCACGGCGCGACGCAGCTCGCCATCGTCGAGCCGGGAATGCAGCGCGCTCAAGTACGCCGGAAACGCCGCGACGTGGTGGTAGTAATCCCCGGCATACTCGCGAAGATCGTCGCGCGTGAGCTGTCCAGCGGTCCACGCCTTGTAATAGGGATGGCACAGCAGATCGTAGCGGGCAATGCGCTGCTCCAGCGCGGTCAAGAAAACTTGCAATTCCATCATTCACCCCACGTAAGAATTCGGTAAGTGAGAACACTATACGGGAGGATGGCCGCGCGCGACAACTCGCGCCCTTTGCTTTAGTTGCACGCATCTCGTTTGCAAACTGGCCACTCACCACTGCCGACTGACAACTGGTTTATAGTGTTCTGTGGCGCAGTGAAATTTTCTCGTCCCCATCCCAACCGAACTCTGCTGACTGTTGTGTTGCTGTTGCTTGCTCTCAGTGCGGCGTGCAAACGGCAGAGCATGGCGCATCACGAGTACATGTATGTTTCCGCAGCCGAGACGAGTCTGCGCGATCGCGTCGCCACCATGTACAACAAGATGGGCACGGTGCACAACGGCGATCGCGTCGAGGTGCTGGAGAAGGAGCGGCGCTTCGCCCGCGTGCGCACCGATGGCGGTCAGGAAGGCTGGATCGAAGAGCGCAGCCTGATCCCGCAGGATGTGTACGACGGCTTCCAGAAGCTGGCGCAGGACAACGCCAGCACCCCGGTGCAGGCCCACGGAACCACGCGCGCCGAGCTCAACATGCACGTCACTGCCTCGCGCGACGCCGAGCACCTTTACCAACTCAAGGACGGCGAGAAGGTCGAGGTCTTGAGGCGCGCGACGGCTGAGAAGAATCCGCCCAAGGCTGCGAAGCCCCCGCCATCCACGACCTCACCTCAGAAGAAGGGCGCGACGTCGCAGTCGAAATCCGCTGCATCTTCGAAAGCAAGCAAGCCGGCATCGACCGCTCCGGCGACAATGCCCGCAACGCCGCCCGGTGCGGCGACGCAAACTCCCGCTGCTGCCGCGCCAAAGCCGGGCGAGCCACCACCTCCGCCGCCCAAGCCGATCATGGAAGATTGGTACTTAGTGCGCAGCTCGTCGGGGCATGTCGGCTGGGTGCTGCTGCGCATGGTCGATCTCGATGTTCCGCTCGACATCGCGCAGTACGCCGAGGGTCAGCGCATCGTGGCGTATTTCGTGCTCAACACGGTGCAGGAGGATGACAAGCCGCAGAACCAATACCTCGTGCTGCTGAACGAACCTAAAGACGGGCTGCCATGGGACTACAACCAGATCCGCATCTTCACCCGCAATCGCGCCAAGCATCGTTATGAGACGGCGTATCGCGAGCACAACCTGGAAGGCTATTTGCCAGTGCGCGTGGGACATCAGGATTTCGGCAAGGAAGGCGACCTGCCCACCTTCACGATTCGCAAGAAGAATGACGCCGGGCAAGTCATCGAAGCTACCTACAAGATGAACGGGCCGCTTGTGCGCCGTGTGCTCACTCCCGAAGAAGAGGCAGCCGAAAAGGCGCAGCACCAGGCCGCTCTCGCCGCCCGCATGAAAGAGATCGGCGCCAACCGCGCCCAGCATCCCAGTCAGACGCCCGCCCACAAGCACAAGAAGCACCAGTAGCAAAACAGACTTTGCCTGAATCGTTGGTTCAAAATATCCTACAATGTGGGATAGGAGAACCGCCGAGTTTTAGCCCAAGGTGTATATCTCACAATGTGGTATATGCCATCCGACCACTGCCTCTTCTCCGATGTGTCATCCTGAGCGGAGGCGTCGCCGGTGTTGCGACGCCGGAGTCGAAGGACCCCTATAGCGACACTAGCCCACTCCAAAGCTGGTCTCTGTATACCACACAATGTGGTATATTTTGTTCTTCCCTCTCATCGCCGTTCTGCAAGGCAGGACGCGCACAGGCCCACGCGCGATTCCCGCCCCACGGGACGAAAGATCATGGCCCAGCGCTTCAGCGCTGGGTAAGCATTGCCAAGAATCCTGAGTCCCTCGTGACGGCACAACTAGCTCAGAGCCAGTGCCAGGTTAACGATCGCTGGATGGTACAGCAGTGGGGCCGGACCGGGATCGCTTAGTCCCGACTACGTTCCGATGACGGTCACCGATCGTGCCTACACCTCGCCAATCTGGTACACGTTGGGGAAATGAAGATGACGAATTTTCTGAAGAAACTCGTGCGCGAGCCGCTGCTGCATTTCCTGGTGCTGGCGGCTGCGCTTTTCGTCGTCTACAACGTGGTGTCCAAGGGCTCCAGCGGTGAAGGCGGAAAGATTGTTATCACCCAGGGCCAGCTCGCGTCCATGTGGGAGAGCTTCACCCAAACCCGGCAACGGGAGCCCCGCGAGGAGTGGCAAGGCTTGATCCGCGAACGAGTGCGGGAGGAAGTTTATTACCGCGAGGCGCTGGCGTTGGGCATGGACAAGGACGATCTCATTATCCGCCGCCGCTTGCAGCAGAAGATGGAATTCGTCTCCGACGATGTCGCCGCCCAGGCCCAGCCGACCGACGACGAGCTGAGAGCGTATCTGCAAACGCACCCCGATTCGTTTCGCTCGGAGCAACGGTTCACCTTTCGCCAGGTGTTTATCAACCCGGAGAAGCACGGGAAAAGTCTTGCGCAAGACACCGCGCAGCTACTGGCGCAGTTAAACCGAGAAGGCAACAAAGCCGATATCTCTGCGCTGGGCGACTCCATCATGCTGGACAAGCAGTACGACGCGCTCTCAGCCGCTGAGGTCGGGAGGCTTTTAGGCGAAAAGTTCGCGACGGCTTTGGGCTCGCTTCCGCTCGGCCAATGGCAAGGTCCGGTCGAATCCGCCTACGGTGTGCACCTAGTGTTCGTGAGCGAACGCAGTGCGGGAGGTTCGCCTGCGCTGACAGAGGTGCGCGACGCCGTTCGCCGGGAGTGGGAGAATGCCCGTCGGCTGGATGCGAACGATAAGTTTTATCGGGAACTGCTCAAGCATTACACAGTGACGATCGAAAACCCGGCAATGCCGACAAAAACGGTCGCGAGCAGCAAGTGATATGAAACGCGAGATCTTCATTCTGGCTTTGCTGGTCACGCTTGTGCCCAGCGTGTTTGCGCACGAAGTGCGTCCCGCTTATCTCGAGTTGCGCCAGACCGGGACGGAAACGTATGACGCCCTGTGGAAGGTGCCGGGCCAGGGAGACTTGCGCCTCGGACTGTACGTGGAACTGCCCGCGGGCTGCACCAACGAAAGCGACCCACGCGGCACGATGGCCAATAGTGCCTACACGGAGCGCTGGACCGCAAGGTGCGAGGGCGGACTTAGCGGCGGCTCGATTCACATCGCCGGCCTGAGTGCAACCACGGTCGATGTGCTCGTGCGCCTGGAACGGCTCGACGGCACCACGCAAGTGACGCGGCTAACTGCGTCCTCGCCTTCATTCGTGGTCGCGGCCGCAGCGAGCGCGGTAGGCGTCGCTCGTACTTATACAGTGCTCGGCATCGAGCACATCCTGACGGGCATCGACCATCTTCTGTTCGTGCTTGCGCTGATTGTCATCACGCAAGGCGGCTGGAAGCTGGTCAAGACCGTCACCGCTTTCACTGTCTCCCACAGCATCACTCTCACTCTGGCAACGCTCGGCTATGTCCACGTCCCGCAACGGCCGGTCGAGGCAGCGATTGCGTTGAGCATCGTTTTTGTTGCGGCGGAGATTCTGCGTGGCCGCCAAGGCTACGTCGGTATCACCGCCCGTGCGCCGTGGGTCGTGGCCCTAATGTTCGGACTGATGCACGGGCTGGGTTTTGCCAGCGGGCTCAAAGACGCCGGGTTGCCAGACGGACATATCCCAACGGCGCTGTTGTTCTTCAGCATCGGGGTTGAGGCGGGACATTTCCTTTTCATCGGCTGCGTCCTTGCGCTTACTGCAGCCATGCTGAAGGCTGCTTCAAAACTCGCGCCCATCAACCAACAACGGTCGGCTTTCCTCGAAATTGTGCCGCCCTACGCCATCGGTACCGTGGCGATGTTCTGGGTCATTCAACGGATAGCCGCCTTCTGAGCCAGTCCAGATGAAATCGCGCACAAAACTTAAGATCCTCGGCGGTAGTGGCGTTCATCACAGCATTTTTTATAACAATGGGCTATTGATACGAGAGGCCTCGATCGATCTGAGAGGCATGTGATTAAGGAGAACCATGAAATCAGCAGCCGCGCTCGCGAAGGCAAGGTCCAATCGTGTGAACCCCGATATCCCGGCCTTCCATAAACACCACTCGCGAGCCGAGCTGGCGGCAATCGGCAAAGCCTTACGCGACAAGTGTCCGCGAGTCTCGCACGCCGAACGGAAGCCGCCGAAGGACCCAGGATTCTGGGGTCGGCTAGTCCTAGATGCTGGCTCGAACCTGTGCGCCTCAGCATAGGTGTCGTGAAATCGCCATATCACACGTAATCCTATCTTCGGGATCGGGGCGGAGCCGATCCCTTCGACTTCGCGCTTGCGATACTTCTTTTTCCAACAGCGCGAAGAAGTCTCTACTTGCTGTAGAACTCGGCGACCGC
>Ga0181532_10001868_pt1 | contig 19987 bp, 18 predicted proteins | sample PEATcosm2014_Bin_33_FD_119768 | JGI IMG/M metagenome (GOLD analysis project Ga0181532, IMG submission 119768) | Peatland microbial communities from MTU Mesocosm Facility, Houghton, MI, USA - PEATcosm2014_Bin11_30_metaG | ecosystem: Environmental > Terrestrial > Soil > Wetlands > Peat | place... | reverse complement strand
GCACCGTGTCGGGCTGCGCCTTCGATTCCTCTTCAGCCAACCAGCCCGGCGCGTGGCGGGCGGCCCACGCCTTGGTGACCCATCCCTTGAACATGGAGCGTAGCGATTCGGGGTGAGCGAGGGCGAAGAGCACGTGGCCGGCAGCCACGAAGAAGATCGCGAAGGCGAACACGTCATGGACGAACGTGGCACCGGTCCGCCAGTCGACCGGAAAGAACCGGAACCACTTGAGCATGGCTCCGGTGGCCAGCATCACAACGATGGCAGCGCCAATGAAGATGGCGTTGAGCTTCTGGCCGGGATTGAACTTGTCGACGACCGGGGGGGCCTTCCGGCCCAGGGCCTTCAACCAGATGACCTCGTCCCTCGTCCAGACATTGATCCGGCGCAGGTCACGACGGAACTGGGCTCCCCATGGGCCCAGGATGCTGACGAGGAGCGGCACCGGTAGCGCGATACCTGCCCACAGGTGGATCTCTTCCACCAGAGCGCGGCGCCCGATCACAGCAGCAATCGATCCGAAGTACAGCGGCAGCGCCGTCGCCATGAGAATGCCGAACAACACCGCATTGGCCCAATGCGCAGCGCGTTGCACCGCGTCGAATCGCACAATCCGTTCCGTGACGCATGGACGAGCTGTGGCGGCGTGCGTCACGTAGCCCCTCCGGTCAAAGACGGATCGGTCGGACCGGTCGATCCGTCGATCCATCCGTTGAGGGGATAGCCGTTCTGTTCCCAGAACCCGGGAACCACTTTGTCCAGGACCCTGATCGCGGAAAGCCACTTGAGCGACTTGTAGCCGAACATGGGGGCGACGTAGAGCCGCACCGGGCCCCCGTGTTCTGTGGTGACAGGTGCGCCGAGCATCCGGTAGGCAACGATGACCTCGGGGAGACGCGCCTGATCGAGCGTCAGGCTCTCGGTGTCGGCACCATCGTAGGACTCGAAGCTCAGCGCGACCGCGGCCTTCTGCACGCCCACGTCATCGAGGATCTCCGCGAGCCGCACGCCTTCCCAATGAACCGAGGAAACGGACCAGCCGGTGACACAGTGGAAATCCTTGACGAACGTGGTGCGCGGCATCGACTCGAGATCATCGATCGTGTAGCTCCGGGGCCGGTCGACGAGTCCGGTGACCTCAAGTCGATACTCAGAACGTGGGATGACGGGGAACGTGTCAGATATCGAGTAAATGCGGAAGTGGTCCCCAATCGGCAACAAACCCCCCAGTCCTGAACCGACCACGTTGCCCAGGATGTTCTGCACCTTGGCGCCAAACACAATGCCGGCAGCACCCAGACCCACGAGACCGAGAAAGACCCGACGTCCTACCGCGACCCGTTGCTGGGGCGACTGGTGCCTCGTTGCGGTGGGCTTAGCTGACACCGGGCCAGCCTATGGGCAGGTGGGTACACGGCGGCACCGCCCCTGCCTCAATGCGTTGACGCGTTGGCTTCTCAGTGACGTGACAACTCGGCAATCCCTCTCGGTGGGTCAACCGTATTTCAATGGATCGTTGACCCACCGGGAACTACCATCGGCTGGCAAAGCAACGGCGTCATCGCGGTCCTTGTGTCGAGAATGGAGTTCACGATGTGGGTACGAGCGGGCATCGGGGTCGTGCTCTGTGCGGTCGGCACGGTATGGATCCTCCAAGGAACCAAGGTCATTCAAGGTTCGGGTATGAGCGGGCAGGGCAAGTGGGCGGTTATCGGAACGGTGGTGGTCGTGGCGGGTTTGGCGTGTTTCGCCTGGGCCGCTCGACATCACCGAAGAGGCACGACCGAATCAAGCTGAAGTCAGCTTCCATCTCGGAATCAGCCAGGCTCGAGCGGCCTGGTCGATCCGATCTCAGCCTCCGATCGCGTAGAGGGTGCCCTTCTCGTCTCCGACGATAAGCACGCCACTGGCGGTCATGGCCGGATAGCCATCTATGGGCCCGCTGACCGGGAGGTCGAAGAGCAGGTGGCCCGAAGGGGAGTACCCGTAGACGTGAGCGCCTTGTGTGCCGAAGTAGACGTCGCCTTGGGCGTCGACGACTTGGGCTGCCCAGAGGCCCTGCAACCCCTTGTCGGTGGTCACTGCCCGCCCGGTCGACGTCCGGACGACCTGGAGCTGTCCTGTGTTCCCGCCAAAGTAGGTGTTTCCGTCCGGACTCACCGAGGGGGAGGAGTACGACTGCGTGCCGCGGAGGACTCGCCACTTCAGCCCGCCGGAAGGAGTGAAGGCGTACTCGTACGGATCGTTGGTTCCCACCACCACGGTGCCGTCCGCGCCCACGGAGGCGGACACCTCGACGGCGCCCTTGAATGTGCGGTGCCACGCCACGGTGCCTCTCGTCCCCAGGTCGCGGACGACCACCAGCCGGTTGTCCGCCGTGGTCACGACATCGCCGTCAGGTGCCACGACCGGGCTCCCGTACGACGACCGGCCGATGGAGAGCTGCCAGCGCACCTGGGGGACGGGCTCACTGATGTCGAGCGCCATGAGGTTCCCGCCCGTCGTCCCGACGTACACGTTTGAACCCGACTGGACCGGCGACGTCAGAGCGGACCCGAAGGAATGCCGCCAGAGCAGCTGCCCAGAACTCGTGAGCAAGTAGAGAGCGTTGCCTGGTCCGGGCCAGAGAACATCCCCCGCCGACAGCACCAGGGGGCTCGTTGAGAGGTCCGACGGACCGGCCGACGTGCCCCGCCCCGCGAAGGTCCACTGGTCGGCACCTGTCGAGGGGTCCAGGGCATGGAGCACGCCGGCGTTGGTAGCGACATAGATCGTGCCGTCCGCACCGACGACTGGCCCCGGGGTGACGTTGCTCCCGAGGTCGCGCGTCCACGCGACGTGTCCGGTCACCGGCCCAGTCGCTGTTGACGTGCCCGTGTGCCGCGCATCGAACAACGCCATTGGCCACGGCGCTGCGCCATCTGGGACAGGCGCCGCGGCCGCACGTGCCGTCTCGAACAGGGTGCCGACGGCCGCTGGCACTAGGGCGACGAGGGTGCCCAGCGCGACGAAAGTCAATCGACCGAAGTCGCCTGGAGTGCGCACGGTCGAATCGTATTGTCGGGGCCTCCACACGGCGCCCCCCATTTGCTTACGAATTTCTAATTTTCTGCGAATGGTGTGTGAGCTGGCCTCGCCGGCGCCTCCATCGCGTGAGACGAACCGTAGGGTTCCACATGTGCTCTCGACGATGCTGCGCACGGTGGTCCGGTACCGCTGGCCGGTCGTGGCGTTCTGGGGCTCCATCACGGTCGCCTCCGTCGTGCTCCTCCCTCCACTGGCGAGCGTCGTGCGCAATGACACCGCGTCGTTCCTCCCGTCCAACGCGCCGAGCGTCGTGGCGGCCAGGCTGGCCGCTCCGTTCCTGGCACCGAGTGGCGCGACCGGCGTGCTCGTCGCCACTGACACCGCTGGACCCCTGACGCCTACCGACCTCTCCGCGATCAAGGTGGTGGAGGGCCGCGCCTTAAGATCGCCACTGATCGTCTCCGTCGGCGGAGGTGCAGTCTCGGTCGATGGACAGGCGTACACCGCCCAGGTGCGTTTCACCGCCGCCACCGCAGCCGGCGGCAGTGCGGGACGCGACGCAGTGAACGCTGTCCGCGACGCGTTCGCCGTGCCGCGCGACCCGCGGCTCTCGCTGCACCTCACCGGCTCGCTGCCGATCCTGGTCGACCAGCAAGCGGCGGCGGTGCGCACCGAGGCCGTCGCGGTCGTGGGAACGGTTTTGCTCATCATTCTTCTCCTCGCAGTCGCGTTCCGTGCGGTCCTTGCACCACTCGTCGCGCTGGCACCCGCAGGCCTCGCGCTCGCACTGGCGGGACCGCTCATAGCCGAGTCGACCCACCTCGGCGTCGACATCTCCTCCTTGTTACAGCTTCTTCTGACGGCGTTGGTGCTCGGCGCGGGTACCGACTACGGCCTCTTCCTTCTCTTCCGATACCGGGAGAACTTGGCGGCCGGCATGCCCGCCGACGAAGCGATCGTCGCCGCTGGCGCGCGGGTGGGGACCTCCATCACATTCTCCGCTTTGACCGTCATCTGCGCGCTCCTCAGCCTCCTGCTGGCGAGCTTCGGCCTCTACCGCGGCGTGGGCCCGGGCCTGGCCATCGGCATTGCCACCGTGCTGCTGGTCGAGCTCACCCTCCTGCCGGCCTTGCTTTCCATCGTCGGCTCACGGTTGTTCTGGCCGTCGCGCGTGCGCTCAAGGTCGGGAGGTGCCGGTGCCTGGGGACGAATCGCAAGCCGCGTCGTACGGCAGCCGGTAACCGCCCTCGTCGGCGGGGTGCTGATCCTCGGCGGGCTCTCAGTGTTTCTGGTCGGGTACGAGCCCTCCGGCTTCGACCCCGGGGGAGCCATCGCCGGCTCGGACTCGAGCCTGGGACAGGAGGTATTGGCGGACCACTTCGGTGAGATCGCCGTCGGCGCCACCGACATCGTGTTCCGGTTCCCCTCCTCGGTGTGGACTGCCCCCTTCCTGCTCGACCGAGCCCAGGACGAGCTCTCGGCGTCGGGGCGCTTTTCCTCGGTGACCGGACCCCTCGACGCCGGTGGGCGCTACCTCCCGCCGCGAGCGCTCGCCTACCTCTACGCCACCCTCGGGCCGCCCCAGCGGCTGCCGCTGGTCTACACGAAGGCGCTGGGTCGTCTGGCTGCCCCGCTCTACGCCGCCTACAGGGTGACCGCGCAGTACGTGACGGAGGACGGCCGCACCGTCCTCTTCCAGACGTCGCTCCGGGCGGGCTCGGCGGGCAGCACCGCCGCGATGCAGGCCATCCCGTCCGTGCGTACGACGGTGTCCGGCGTCGCTCGATCCGTTGGGGCGTCGCAATGGGGAGCGGCCGGACAGGCACCCGCCGCGGCCGACGTCAGCGCCATCTCGGGCCAGGACGTCGAACACATCCTGCCGATCGTCGCACTGGTGCTCGCCCTGCTCCTCGGGCTGCTGCTTCGCAGCGTGGTGGCACCGCTCTACCTCGTCGCCAGTGTGGTGCTCTCCTACACCGCGTCACTCGGCCTCGCCGTGCTCATCTTCGTGACCATAGGCGGGCAGCTCGGAATCAACTTCACGCTGCCGTTCTTCATGTTCGTCTTCATCATGGCTCTGGGAGAGGACTACAACATCCTCGTCATGAGCAGGATCAAGGAGGAGACGGCCGGGGTCGCCCTCCGAGTATCGGTCCCTCGCGCTCTCGCCACAACCGGGACAACGGTCACGACGGCCGGACTGATTCTGGCCGGCACGTTCGGTGTACTCGCCGTGACCACGACCGGGCAGGTGCGCCAGATTGGGACCGGCCTCGCGCTGGGCATCCTCCTCGACACCTTTTTGGTCCGGACGCTGCTCGTGCCATCGACCGTGGTGCTCCTCGGCTCCTGGAATTGGTGGCCCCTGCGGTCCTGGGCCGAGGCTCCGTCCGACCACGAGGGATATGGGCGATCCATCTAGCCCCGCCGGCCAAAGGGGCGATGGCGTGGATCCCGTTGCACACGACCGTCATGCAGCTCCCGCCACGGCCGTCCTGAGCTCGGCCGTGGCGAACTCGGCCATGCCGCGCGCGAAGGGAACCGAGGCCTCGAAACCGAGCAGACGGCGGGCACGTTCTGGCGAGGCGGTGACATGGCGAACGTCGGCCAGCCGGTACGCGCCGCTCACCTCTGGCAGCGGATGACCTGGCCCGTACGCGTCGCCCAGTGCACGGGCCAGGTCAGCCACCGTGTGCACGACGCCGCTGGCGACGTTGAAGGCACCCTGGACCGTGTCCGGAGCGAGGAGGGTGGCCTCGTTGGCCAAAGCCACATCGGTCACATGGATGAAGTCGCGCCGCTGGCCGCCGTCCTCGTAGAGGAACGGTGCCACGCCTTTCTCGTACGCGCTGCGGAAGATGCTGGCCACGCCTGCGTACGGGGTGTCACGGGGCATGCGCGGACCGTACACGTTGTGATACCGCAACACGCACAGGCTGGTGCCCGTCGCCCGTGCGAAGGTTTCGCTGAGATGTTCCTGGTGCAGCTTGGTCGCGGCATACACGCTGCGCGGGTCGAGTGGTGATTCCTCGTCGAGGTCCACTGGCAACAGGGTCTCATCACAGCGAGGGCAGCAAGGATCGAACCGCCCGGCTTCCAGGTCGCGCTTCTGACGGGGGGCGGGGTGCACCCGCCCATGCTCCGTGCACTGGTACGCACCCTCGCCGTAGACCACCATGCTGGACGCCAGGACGAGGCGGCCCTGCCACCGCTGCTCGTACAGGCAGCGCAACAAGACCGCTGTCGCGGTGTCGTTGTCCTGGACGTATGCCGTGACGTCGCGGAAGTCGACGCCCAAACCGACCCGTGCCGCCTGATGGCTCACAGCGTCCACTCCCGTCACGGCGTGCGCCGTGGCGTCGGCGTCAGCCACGTCGGCCCAGACGTACTCCGCTTCGGGGTTGAGGTATGCCGGCATGACCGCGTGAGCGCTCGGCGAGAGGTTGTCGAGCACGCGCACCTGGTGGCCGTGCGAGACCAGAAGATCGACCAGGGCCGACCCGATGAAGCCGGCGCCCCCGGTGACGAGTACGCGCATCAGACCGCCGCCAGCACCCGATGGCACGCCTCGGCGAAACGGGTACCCGGCGCGTCGTTTGCCACCGCCACCGCGTCGTCCATGTGATCGACGTCGCGCAAGCGGGGCAGCCAGACCGGATCGTGGCCCAGGTCGCGCAACCGGCGCTGTTGAGCGAGCCCGGTCCTCGGGGTGCTCATCGGCACCCCGAGGAACACTCTGGGGTCCGGCTGTCGCAGGCCCAGCACCCACCAACCGCCGTCCTCCGCGAGACCGAGAGCGGCCGTGGCGCCTGGCACCGTGAGCCGTTGCAGGCAGTCCTCGAGAAGCTCGGCTGTGACCTGGGGCGTGTCCATGCCGATCTGAATCCCCGGGCCTGCGGCCCGGTCCCATGCCGCGGCCAGCCTCTCGTCAAGACCACGCCCCTGCTGGGGAAACACCTCGAAGCCCGTTGGGAGCCATGGTCCGGGGCTGCCGTCGAGGGCCAGTAGGCGGCGGCCGGCATCACACCTGGCCACGGCCTCGAGCGTGTCGGCCAACGCCGCCTCGGCCAGCTCGGCCGCCTGAGCCGCTGTGCACGGAGGACACAACCGGGTCTTGACGCGGCCCGGCACCGGCTCCTTCGCCACCACCAGCACATGCAGGTCGCTCACCGCAGCACCTTGCCCATGTCGCGCACGGTCCTTGCGGTGCCTCGGACCGTGCCGGTGACCTTGGAGCGCCCCACTCGGCAGCGGTAGGTGACCTCCACCTCCTCAATGCGCCACCCGGCCCGTGCCGCGGACACGACCATCTCGAGGGGCCATCCGAATCGACGGTCGCGCAGGTCCAGGGACAGCAGCGCGGCCCGGTGCGCCGCCCGCATCGGGCCCAGGTCGCGCAGACGCGGGCCGCCTCGGCGGCCGAGTTCGCGGCAGAGGAATCGATTGGCCAGCCGGGGTACGGCAGGCCACGCTCCCGGTTCCGCGACCCGCGCACCCAAGACGAGGTCGGCGGCGCCGGCGACGACCCCCTCGACCACCAAGGGCAGCTGCTGCGGGTCCAGACTGGCATCGGCGTCCATAAACGCCACGACGTCGCGCTCGGCGCGGGTGAGGCCGGCGAAGCACGCCGCGCCGAAACCCGGCCGGGGCTCAGTCACCACCTCGACGCCGAAGCGACGCGCCACATCGGCCGAGCCGTCGGTCGAGCCGTTGTCGACGACGATGGCGCGGTAACCCTCGGGCAGGCGCCCGAGGACCCAGGGCAGTGCCTCCGCCTCGTTGAGCACGGGCAGCACCACGTCGACCAGGGCGACCACAGCAGCCGGTTCACCCATGTCCGCCCCCTGCACGGGCTGTAGGCGCGCGGTCACGGACGAAGACGAGCGTGGGGCGCAGCGGCAGGTCGGTGACCGGGAAGAAGGCGTTGCCGGTGACCGCGGGCTGGGGCAGAAGGTGGTAGTGCGCCGAGAGCTCTCCCTGGAGGTTGCGCTCATCCCCTCGGTTGTCGAGGATGACAGCGCCGACGCCTGGAGCCAGGAGGGCACGGCGCATGCTCCGGATCAGCAGTCGCCGGGCTTCGCTCTGACCCGAACGCTCAATGTCTTCCGCAGCCTCCTCGTCTGCCACCGTGCCCTTGCCCGCGATCACGCCATAGTAGGGATGGTCGAAGACGAGCACTTGGCCCGGAAGGTGGCGGATCAGCGCAATCAGATGCGCGCCGGCACGGGCGTCCGCCTGAGTCGGTATCTGCCGGCCAACGGGGTAGTCGATGCGGTGCAGCTGGGCGGCCAGCACCCCGGCGAGAACGAGTGAGACCGCCACGCGCACCACCACGCCCGGCTGGCGGCGCAGCAGTGCAACGGAGCCCCCCAGCGCCAGGGCGACCGCGGCATAGGCGGGCATGAGCACGTCGTCGAAGCCTCCGTTGTGCAGGCGCCCGATCCACGCCGCGCCGAGCAATCCAGCCGCCGCCGCGACCCAGAAGCCGGACCGCGACCAGAGCACCCCGAGCCGGTGTCGCTCCCTCACGAGCAGTACGGCTGCTACGACCACGACGAGCCACGCCGCCAGCGCGAACGGCTTCAGAATGCTCAACTGCCAGAAGAACCGGAAGTTCTCACCGACCCAGCCCTGTGACCGCAGCTCGTCGAAGACGTAGTACTGGTACCAGCCGTGCGTGAAGGCGTCGAGGACGACGGTCGAACCCACGACGAGGCCACCCAGCGTGGCGAAGGCGCTCACGCCGGCGGCACGGCGCGCCAAAAGGAGCCAGGCAAGGACCGGGACCGCCACCACCAACCCGTCCTGTTTGGTGAAGAAGGACAAAAAGAACAGCACTCCCACGATCACCCCGTCGCGGGGCGTCCGCGCCCGCCGCGACCGCTCGAGCGCCCAGAGGGTGAACGCAAGGAAGAGCGAGTCGACCCGGCCGAGGTCTGCCCACGCTCCGGACAGGCGGAAGGTGGCAGCGTACACACCGCCGGCGACGATCCCGGCCACCCGGTCTGAGGTCTCGCCGACCACCATGCGGTACAGCAGCCACAGGACCACCAGCGACGCCGCGAACGAGACCAGCCGCAACGGAGTGAAGCCGATGCCCGTGACCTCGGCGACCGCGGCAGACACCCAGAAGTAGAGCGGGGTGTAGGGCCACGGGGTGAAGTGCATGGACGGCGGACCGTAGATCCCCTGCCCAAGGACGACGCGGTGCGCGACCTCGACCGACCCTCCCTCTGTCCACTCGAGCTCGTAGGGGTAGCCGATCCGGTGCGCCACGACGAAGAGGTAGCGGGCCACGGGGATGATGCTGAGCGCGACGAGCAGGGCGCCCACGAGCCGCTCCCCCACCCGTCCGGGCGAGACCCGGCGCCGTCTCGCCGCTGGCGCGGTCTCCGCCGTTGTGTCGAGGAGGGACATGTCGGCGGTGGTTGCCGCACTCATTGGACGCGCCGCCGCCAGCGGGCCCGGCGCACCAGGTAGAGCACCGCCGAGACGGCGAAGACCCCAGCAGTGATGAGTAGCCAGCGCACGAGGTAGACCGATTCGTGCAGCCCGCTGGCAGCGGCGTAGGCGCGATCCGACAGGCGCAACACCAGGGGGAAGGTGATCAACAGCAGCACGCCCGAGATCACCGCCGGAACACGCACGTGGTTGATCCACGCCGGGCCCTGCGGTGAACTGAACTCCCTCTGTCGGCTGCTGGTGAGGGCGCGGTCGAGCGAGGAGTAGAGCGGAAGGAATACCAGGTCGTGCAGCACGATCGCCCCGGCGAACCACAGAAGGAGCCAGCCCGGGTACGACGCCCCGAGGATGAGCGTGAGCAGGTAGCCGGCGAAGGCGAAGCCGGCTGTCATCAAGACGGCGTGGGCTGGCCCGGCGCCGTAGAGCCGCCGGAACCACGAGCGCTGACGCTGATCCGTGCCGGGGGTAGCCGGTCGCATCACGTGAGAAACCTCAGCTCGGAGACCCATTTCGTGCAGTGCACGCCAGGCGCCGCGGGGACGATCATGCGAGCGGGGTATCCGTGGTCGAGTGAGATGTCCTCACCATTGACGCACAACGCGAGCAGGGTCTGAAGGTCCCCGGCCTGGTTCGACGCGAGCGTGGCCGAGCGGAACGGTCGACCCGGTTTCTCGAGCGACTCCACTTCGACGTCGACGGCGTGGTCGACCCCCGCCAGCCGCGCCAGGTCCGTCAGACGTACGCCCGTCCATGTCTGCACGGTCGACCAGCCCTCGACGCAGGCGATGGGAAGGACTTCGGTGGCCAGGGGCATCGCCATCAGGTCGCTGCGTGACAACGACACGGTGCGCGGTCCGCTGAGAACAAGGCGCCAGCTGTCGTCCGTTGCGGAGACCGGGATCCCCGTCGCAGCGAAGACGCGGTTGACTTCGAAGTCGTTGGCCTCGGGATGGGGTCCGGTGCCAACGCTCCGCGCCCGCGGCGAAAGCAGGGCGAGTGGCCGCAGCGCCGTGATGGTCCCTCCGGCGGTGAGAAGGAACACGGCGGCGCTTGATCCGCCCACCAGACCAAGGACTCCGCGCCGCGAGATGGTCGGCGGCGAGGGTTGCGACGCCACTAAACCGTGCCCGTCTCCCGGTTCGGGACGCGTCCGCGCCAGCGGAGTCATGAAGATCTCGCGCAGGCTGTAGCGCTGGAGGGACCGCCACATTGTCGGCAGTTTCAGGCTGACGTGCACCACGAAGCCGACGATGAAGACCCACGCTCCGTACAGATGTGCCTCATAGAAGTCGAATTTCCAGGGGTAGTAGTACTCGATGTCAGCGATGCCGGTCGCGAATTCAAAGACCGCGCCCCCCACGAGGAGCAGCAGGCTCAGGCGCTCGAGGCTGTGCGCCACCGAGCGAATACCGGGCCATTCGAAGAGTTTGGGGATGACGGACCAGAGCTTGGCCAGGACGATGGGCACCAGGGTGAGGCCGAGGATGACATGCGTACCCTGACTGACCCGGTAGATCCAGGACGGGTTGGTGACCCAGGAGAAGAGGTAGAAGCCCAGGATGCCCTTGCCCGGCGTGGTGTCGTTGCCAGCTAACCGCGGGTTGTAGGACGCGTACGAGACGAGCCCGGTGAGGAACATCAACGGGATGCCCAGAAGGAGGATTGACCCGAAGTAGGAGGTGAGCCAGGGCCCGCGCACCGGACTCTTCCACCATCCGGCGCGGAAGGGCCCGGGCGGCGGTTCGGCCGTGGCGTCCCTGAGTCTGTCCATGGCGCGCCGGGGACGCTGGCCCTTGTCGGCGTCCGGTTCCTCGGGCCCAGGTGCGAGCTCTGTGTCTCCCGGTCTCACGCACCAGCCCCGGCGTCGAGCGCGCAGACGAGTCGGTCCAGCGCCTCCTCGAAGAGCGCCGGAGCGAGGCCCAGCCCGACGCGGAGGTGGCGGTCGTAACCGAAGAACGATCCCGGGGTGACGGCCACACCGAACCGTTCCCGCAGTCGGTCTGCGAACACGCGGGCCGAGATCACCAGCGGCAAGGGGGGGAAAGCCACGAGCCCGTCGGCTGGCGTGCTCCATCTGTCCGACGGGGCAAGCGTCTCCGTCAGCGCGCACAAGCGCTCGAGGTTCGACTGGGCCGTCGGTGCCGCCGACAGAGCCGTGCCGTTCTCGAGAGCGATCGCGGCCAAGTGTTGGCTCGGCGCCGAATTCGCCAGGCTGGTGACGTCGCGTAGCTCTGCGATGCGCGCCCGGCGCGCCGGCTCAGGCACCGCGCACCACCCGACTCGGAGCCCGCCCAGCCCGAAAGCCTTGCTCACGTCACCGACCTGCACGACCGCCGGGGAGGCTGGCGCGTGCCGCAGCACCGAGCGCGCGCACGGATCGAGGGTTCCAAGGGACACCTGGTCGACGATGAGCGTCGTGCTGGCCGCGACGCAGCGCTCGGCCAGGTCGGCCAAGTCCCGCACCGCCGCGGTGAGACCGGTCGGATTGTGGGGCGAGTTGACGACGACTGCGCCGTAGCGTGCCAGGTCCAGGTCCAGCAGCCGGGCGAGGTCGAGGCCAGACGCACCAGGACTCCATACCGGCACCCGCTGGACCACTCCTCCGGCCGCCTCGACTGCTCGGAACAGGCCCTCGTAGCCGGGTGACGCAACCGCCACCGTGGTGCGGCTCTCGAGTGACGCCGCGCAGGCCAGAAGGAGGGCCTCAATGGCGCCGTGGGTGATGATGACGTCTTCGGGCGAGCAGCCGGCAACGGCGGCGGCAGCGGTGCGCAGACGCTCGGTTCCCACCCCCGGGCCGTAATCCAACGACATGTCGAGATAGGCCTCGACGTCGTCAGGCGCAGCGAGACCCAGAATCTGGCGGGCCGTGAGCCCAGGTGCTCCGCTGCGGGCGAGGTCAAGCCGGGGTGGCCGGCCGCAGCTGGAGAACCAGCGTTCGAGCTGAGAGCGCTGCACGCCGGCGATGCCGGGGAGCGGGGGAAGCTCCGGGCGCGGGACCAGCGCGGAGGCGTCCAACGCCGCAAGGTTCACGCTGGCCGACCATATGCGCCGTCACCCGCCGGAGGAATGCCTCAGACCTAACCATTCTCTTAAGATCTGGGGTGCGATCGCCGTGGTCGGTGGCGGGCGTCCTACGATCTTGCTCGTGGCCAAGGCGCGGATCCTGGTGGTGGACGACGACCCCACGGTGGTGGAGGTGCTCACCCGGTACCTCGACCGCGAAGGTTTCGAGGTGCGTTCGGCAGCCGACGGGAACGCAGCGCTGGAAGCAGCCACGCAGGATCCTCCAGACCTCATCGTGCTCGACCTGATGCTGCCCGGGATGCACGGGCTCGACGTCTTCCGCCGCATCCGCCTCATGGGCCGCGTCCCCGTCATCATGCTCACGGCGCTCGGCGAGGAGGAGGACAGGGTCGGTGGCCTCGAGGTCGGGGCGGACGACTATGTCACCAAGCCCTTCTCGCCGCGCGAGGTCACCGCCCGCATCAAGTCGGTTCTGAACCGCAGCGCAGCGGACGGCGCCCCATGCCTGACCACGGGCCCGACGCTGAGGGCCGGCGAGCTCGCAGTCGACGTGGGTGCCCGGCGCGTGACCCTCGCCGGCCGGCAGATCGTGCTGACCCCTCGCGAGCAGGACCTGCTCGTCCTGCTCATGCGCAACCCCGGTGTGGTGTTCCGCCGGCAAGAGCTCTTCGAGGCCGTCTGGGGCTGGACGTACGGGGACAGCGCCACCATCACGGTGCACATCCGCCGCTTACGCGAGAAGCTCGAGCCCGACCCCAGCAACCCCGTCCGTATCCTCACCGTGTGGGGCGTCGGCTACCAGTTCGCGGCATGAGCCGGATCACTCTGCTCGGTGTGGCGGGAATCGGCGCCGCGTGGCTCCTCGCTCTCGCCTTCGGCGACACACCCGCTGCGGCGACCGAAGTGGTCGCCCTGTCGGCCGGGGCCGCGTTGGTGCTGTCGTTGCTCGGTTTGGTGGTGACGCATCACCTGGGTCAGAGACCGTTGTCCGTCTACCTCTGGGTGGTGGCGCTGACCACGGTGCTCGGCATCGTGGCCGGGACGGTGCTGGCCGGCTCGCGCATGTTCTTGTCCGCGAAAGACGAGCGGACCGCCATCGTGGTCCTCGTGGCCGCAGCGACGGTCGGCGGTTTGGCAGCCATCGTCCTGGCCAGGACCCTCTCCCAGGGGATCGGCAGCGTCAGCCGTCTGGCGTCGTCGCTCGGTCAGCGGCCCCACGATCCTGCAGCCGCGGTTCCGACCCTGGAGCTCTCCAACTTGGCGAGCCAGCTGCAGGAGATCGGGGGGCAGCTGCACGAGTCGATGGTGCGGGAACGCTCGCTCGAGGCGTCCCGGCGCGAACTGGTGGCGTGGATCTCGCACGACCTGCGGACGCCGTTGGCAGGGATCCAGGCGCTGACCGAGGCACTGGAGGACGGCATCGTGACCGATCCCCAGACAGTGTCGCGCTACTACCGGACCATAAGAGGCGAAGTCGCCCGCCTCGACGGCATGGTCGATGACCTCTTCCGCCTGAGCCGCATCCATAGCGGCCTCCTGAACCTGAACCTGGAGTTGGTCTCACTCAACGACGTGGTTTCCGACGCGCTCGTGCTCGTGCGCCCCATGGCGAAAGCCAAGGGGGTGCACGTCGTCGGGCGGGTCGAGGAGGGTTCGGCCGAAGTGCGGATCTCCACCACCGAGTTCCTGCGAATCCTGCGCAACCTGCTCGAGAACGCACTGCGCCACACGCCCGCTGGCGGCAAGGTGAGCGTCCAGGCACGCGTCACCGACGATGGGACCGTCATGACAGTGCGTGACGGCTGCGGCGGCATCGCGGAGGCGGACCTGGTCCGCGTCTTCGACCTGGGGTACCGCGGCGACGCGGCCCGGAGCCCCGAGCCGGACAAGCGGGCGGGCCTGGGCCTGGCTATCGCCCAGGGCCTGGTCCAGGCGCATGGGGGGGACATCGAGGTGGCGAACGAATCAGGTGGATGCTGTTTCACCGTCCGCCTGCCCCAGGCCGCTGCATGACGCAGGGTCCCAACGTTCCTGGCAGCACCCGGGATCCCGCCACTGACCCCCAGGAAGGAAGACTGACAGGGTCGCCCAGCAGTTCGTCCACCGGCACAGTGAACGATGTGGACGGCCCACTGTAAAACCGTAAAAACCGACGGGGATGCTTCACACTCCGGTCGTGGAATCCCCGGGACACTTGCAAACCCGTCTGGGGGCAGCAGAAGGGCCGACCCTCTCGGATCGGCCCGAACCTGCGACTACTTGGTGGCGGGGGGATGGAATTGCACCGTTGTAGGGATTTTGTAGGGATACCAAAGAGGACTGCGCCTTGGCAGCAGGCGTGCTGAGACGCAGGTCGTGAGTCAGCCGGCCTTGCGGGAGCCAGTGGATCGATTGAGGGCGCGGGCCGGCTTTGAGGCTCTTCCCAAGGCGTCACCCAGTCTTTTCGATGTTATAACAATTATTGTTATAACATGCTTTCTGCACTCGCCGCCTTTTCTTTGTGAGCGGTGAGACGACCAGAGTGGGAGGGACGCAGTGTCGCGGGAGAAGAATCAGCAGAGGTTGATAACAGACGTGCTCATCGTCGGAGGTGGTGGCGCGGGGCTCACGGCCTCGATGCTCCTCTCAACAATGGGGGTCGATCACCAACTCGTGAGCGCTCTGCCGGAAACGTCGGTGCTGCCCAAGGCCCACGTCCTCGGGCAGCGCGCCATGGAGGTTCTCGACGACTGCGGCGTGGCCGACGCCATCTACGCCGCCGGCACTCCGCCCGAACAGCTGCGGCGTACGTCCTTCTACGCTGGCTTCGCGGGTCACCCCGAGGCCGGCCGCGTGCTGTATACACAGGAGACCTGGGGTGCGGGAGGGGAGGACCCCGACTGGGTCGCGGCCAGCCCAAAGCTCACCAGCAACCTGCCCCAGATCCGCCTCGAACCACTGATGAAAACGCGCGCCGAGGAGCTCGCGCCGGGCCGCATCCGGTTCTTCCACGAGGTCACCGCGCTCGAGGAGGTCGACGGCGTCGTCATCGCCACGGTCACCGACCTGGCGGACAAGCGCACCTACGAGATCGAAGCCCGATACGTCCTTGGATGCGATGGTGGCCGCACGGTTGGAAGACTGGCAGGGATCGAGCTTGAAGGGCTTCTCGAGGTGGGTCGCACTGCGACCGTGCACCTGGCTGCTGACCTCTCTGAGTGGGCCAAGGAAACCGATGTCCTGCTGCGCTGGGTGTTTTGCCCCGCCAACGCCAAACTGGTCGTGCTCGCTCCCATGGGGCCGACGCGCTGGGGCGGCGAGAGTGAGGAATGGGTCGTGCACGTCACCTACGACCTCGAAGACCAGCGGCCCTTCGACGACGCCGCCGTCCTGGAGGACGTGCGCAACGCGCTCGGGATCGGCGACCACCCGCTCGACGTCAAGCTCATCACCCGTTGGACGATCAGCGGCGTCCTTGCCGACCGCTTCCGATCCGGTCGCATCTTCGTCGTGGGCGACGCCGCCCATCGCCACCCGCCGACGGGTGGCCTCGGACTGGTCAGCGCCATCCACGATGCCCAGAACCTGTGTTGGAAGCTCACCCTCGTACTCAGAGGCATGGCTGACGAGGATCTGCTGGACACCTACGAGGCCGAGCGCCGGCCGGTGGACGCTCGCAACGTGCAGCGCTCCCTCGAGAACGCACTCGGCTACGCCGTGATGGCCCAGGCCATGGGTGTCGACGACGTGAACGCGACCACCGAGGAGCGCTGGGCACGCCTGGCCCGGCTGTGGAGCAACGCGCCCGAGGACGCCGAACATCGCCGCACCGTGCGGAACCTCATGGCGGTGCAGTCCCAGGAGTTCCACGAGCACGACGTCGAGTACGGCTACCACCACCGGTCGACAGCGGTCGTCGACGACGGGAGCCCCGAGCCACCGGAACGCGACTTCCGCATGTTCTTCCCTTCGACCCGCCCGGGCTGTCCTCTGCCTCACGCGTGGGTCGAGGACGACGACTTCTGCCGCTTCTCCACGCTCGAGCTCGTGTCAGTCGACCGCTTCGCCCTCCTCGCCGGGGAGCGCGGCGAGCCCTGGCGGGACGCCGCTGACGTCGTGGCCGCGGAGCTCGGGGTGCAGATCGATGCCTGGTGCATCGGCCACGCTTCGGGTGACCTGCGCGATCCCCGTCTGCGCTTCGAGCGAGTGCGCGAGTTCGGCCCCGAGGGCGCCATCCTCGTGCGGCCCGATCGCTGTATCGCCTTCCGCTCTATGGGGGCGGTCGGGGATCCGGTCAGGGTGCTGCGTGCCGCCCTCACGCGGGTGCTGGCGCGAGCGGTATGAGCGGGGGCGAGCCACGCCGCGACTGGGTCGGGCGCGAGACGTACCTTCTCGTCGAGTTGCTCAGCCAGCGGCTTGCTGGCGAGCTTGAGCACGTGTGCCGGGCCCACGGGCTGACCGCGGCCCAGTACCCGGTCATGTGGGTCACCTGCCTCCACGAAGACGCGGAGGGGATCCCCCTGGGTTCGATCTCTGATGGGCTCGTGACCCATGCGTCGGACGTCAGTCGGCTCGTCACCCGACTCGTGGCAGCCGGCCTGCTGGAGCGCACGAGATCGCAGGCTGATCGCCGGGTGGTGCGCGTCCGGCCCACTGGACGCGGCCGGGCAGTGTTCGAACGCGCCACGGAGGAGGTCAAGGCCTTGCACCGGAGGCAGTTCTCCAACCTCAAAGACGAGGATCTCGAGCTGCTGCACGCGCTGCTCAACCGAGCCTTCTGGTCAGGCGTGCACCTCGACGCCACAGAGGCGGCCTCGTGACTGTGGCGGGACCGAGCCGCACCGCCGTCTCAGGTGCGAGAACGCTCCACCATTGCCCTCCCGACGTCACGGGTTCGGAGGTCGCCGTCGTACGAGGGACTCGGGCCGGCGCCGCTCATGACACGAACAGCATCGAGATCACGGCATCGACATGGCGCTCGACCTCGGACGGCTTGACCGGGTCGACGCCGGTCAGCAGCCGGCACTCGGGCGCCAGCACGAAGATGGTTGCCGCCGCCCCGGTCAACAGGTAGTAGAGGTGTGCGGCGGGGATGTCGCGCACCTTGCCGGCCGCCATGAGGGGCTCGAGCAACCCCAGCGCCGCCTCGTAGAGGGGCCGGATCTGCTGTTCGACGAGCCAGGCGAGCCGGTCACCCTCGGACTTGCACTCCTGCATGATGATCCGGTGGAGCTGGGGGTGGTTGGCCGAGAAGCGGACGAAATCCGCCACCACCAGCTTGGCCAGCGTCTCGTCGTCCACCCCACGCAGCCCGTCCACCCGCTCGGCCAGTGCATTCGCCAGGTCTTCAAAGAGATGCCCGACGGCCGTCCGCCACAGCTCCTCCTTGTTGCCGAAGTGGTAGGTCAGCAGGGGCTGCTGCACGCCAGCGCGCTCGGCGATGAGGCGGGTGCTGGCGCCCTCGAACGACCGCTCGGAGAAGAGGTCGAGGGCAGCGGCGAGGATCCGCTCCCGTGTGCCGTCGGCCGAAGGTCGCTGCACCCGATCCTCCACGATCCTGCTTGCCATGGCACTACGTTATCGGTTGATCTAACTAGTTGCCAGACTCTTGTTCATATGATAAATCTCTTGCATCCCAGGTCCGCTCAGGGAGGGGAGCACATATGTTCCGACTGGTCAATGTTGGGGGTCGGCCGGCCCTCGAGCACGCCGCTGGCATCTACGACGTGGCCCGGCTGGCCAACGACGATTCGCTGGCGACGCCGACGGCGTGCCTGGCCCGTTTCGAGGAGCTGCACGAGCTCGCACGGCGCTGTGAAGGAGAAGAGCCGGACGGGCGGCTCGACGAGGTCGTCCTCGGCCCACCGGTGCCCGACGCCCGGCAGGTCTTCGGCATCGGCCTCAACTACAAGCGTCACGCCGAGGAGAGCGGGATGGAGCTGCCGCCGGCACCCCTCACGTTCACCAAGTTCCCCAGTTGCCTGGCCGGACCGACGGCGGACGTCCCGTTGTCCGGCGCCGTGGTCGACTACGAGGCCGAGCTCGTCGTGGTCATCGGCCGGACGTGTAGCGACGTCCCCGAGGACGCCGCCTGGGACGTGGTCGCGGGCGTCACCGCGGGTCAGGACATCTCCGACCGCGAGGTGCAGCTCACCGGGTCGCCACCGCAGTTCTGTCTGGGCAAGAGCTTCGGCGCCTACGGGCCGACCGGACCCGCCGTCGTCTCCGTCGACACCTTCGAGAACCCCGATGACATCGCGCTGCGCTGCGAGGTGTGGGGCGAGGTGGTCCAAGAGTCCTCCACGGCACAGCTCATCTTCAAAGTGCCCAAGCTCGTCTCGTACCTCTCCTCCATCTGCGTGCTCTCGCCGGGCGACCTCATCTTCACCGGGACGCCCGACGGGGTCGGCATGGGGCGTGGCCGCTTCCTCTCCCCCGGCGACGAGATCGTGACCACGATCGAGGGGGTGGGCGAGCTCCGCAACCGCTGCACTGGACGAGACGGAGGGACCCGCTGATGGCGCTGCACCGACTGCTCGGCTTCACCGCCGCCGTCCCGGACCCCGAGGGGCTGGCCTCCTTCTACGGCGAGCTCGGGCTCGGAGGCAGCCCGACGACGGGCTTCACGGGGAGCGACGGTGGTTCAGCGGTCCTCGTGGACGAAGGCGACTTCCGCCGACTCGTCCGGGTCGAGTTCGGCTGCGAAGGACCCGAGGACCTCGACGTGGTGGCGCGCCGGCTCACCGAGGGCGGCGCCGCGCCAGTCGTCTCGGACAGCGAGGTGCGGGTCGTCGACCCGGCGAGCCGAGTCGAGCTGGTGGTGCGGGTGGCCGAACCCGCCCCCGCCCCCGCCCCCGCCTCTCTCGTTGTGCCGAACGCCCCGGGCGCCACCGTCCGAGCAGACGAACGGGCCCCCGCGGTGTTCGCCGGACCCCGACCGCCGCGGCGCCTCGGCCACCTCGTGATCGGCACACCCGCCATCAAAGAAACCCGGGACCTGCTCGTGCAGGGCGTCGGGCTCAAGCTGAGCGACGAAATCGACGGGATCATCGCCTTCTTGCGGTGCTCGCCGGACCATCACAACGTGGCACTGGTCGAGTCCCCGGTTCCGTTGCTCCAGCACTACTCATGGGAGTGCGACGACATCGACCACGTCGGCCACAGCGCGTCCGCGCTGTTGCGGCCGGACCCGTCCCGTCAGACGTGGGGCCTCGGTCGGCACTTCGCGGGTTCGAACTTCTACTGGTACCTGAGCGACCCGGCGGGCTCCTATCTCGAGCTCTACTCGGACCTGGACCAGATCCTCGACGACGAGGCATGGGAGCGCCGGGGACGCACGCCGTTCGACTTCGAGCACGTCGCCAACTCATGGGGGCCCGACCTCCCCCTCGAGTTCATCGTGCCGCCCGACCTCGACCAGCTCCAAGCAGCGTGGGCTGACCGGTGAGCGCCAGGGTGCCCGATCGCGTCGACGTTGTCGTCGTCGGCGCCG
>Ga0181532_10001867_pt1 | contig 19988 bp, 22 predicted proteins | sample PEATcosm2014_Bin_33_FD_119768 | JGI IMG/M metagenome (GOLD analysis project Ga0181532, IMG submission 119768) | Peatland microbial communities from MTU Mesocosm Facility, Houghton, MI, USA - PEATcosm2014_Bin11_30_metaG | ecosystem: Environmental > Terrestrial > Soil > Wetlands > Peat | place... | reverse complement strand
GTGGTTCGTTGGCTTTATCATCCTCACCATCTGTGTTTGCTCTATTGCCTATCTCAAGAACCGCGACTACCTGAAGAGCGAAAATGTACTCGATTCCATGATCTCCAGGGAATCCAGCTTCCTGTTCAACAACCTGCTCTTTCTGGTCGCCTGCATCGCCGTTCTTTCCGGCACACTCTTCCCGGTCTTCTCCGAATGGTTTACGAGCAACCGCATCAGCGTTGGCGCTCCGTTCTTCAACAAGGTGATGATTCCCATTGGCCTCGCCATCCTTTTCCTAACCGGTGTTGGCCCGCTCCTTGCATGGCGCAGCACTTCTGTGGAGAGCCTGAAACGCAATTTCGGCTGGCCTCTTATCGTCGGCATTCTGGCTGCCGTCGCGGTCTTCTTCATGGGCTACCGTGACCCCGCTTCGATGCTCTGCCTTGCCCTGTGCGGCTTCGTCTTTTGGACCATCGCCATGGAGTTCTACCGTGGGGCAAAGGTCATCGCTGCTCGCACTGGCATGAGTCTGATGATGGCTGCTCACGAATTGGCAATGCGCAATACCCGCCGCTATGGCGGCTACGTCGTTCACTTCGGCATGGTTCTCATCTTTATCGGTCTCGCCGGCTCGGCCTTCAACACCGAAGTTCAGAAGGCCATGAACGTGGGCGACTCCATGAAACTGGGCCCCTACACGCTGGTGCTTCAAAGTGGCGACACCAAGGTCGACAAGAATTACACGGCGCAGCGCATGATCGTCGAAGTCTTGAAGGGCAACAAACAAATCATGCTGCTCTATCCGGAGAAGCGTCAATTCCAAGGCACGGAGCAGGGCGCAGGCACCATGGTCGCCATTTACTCCACCCTCCGCGAAGATCTTTACGTCGTCTACGCCGGCATGGATCCGGAAGCTAACGTCCCCGTCATCCACGCCTTCTTGAATCCGCTCGTGAAATGGATTTGGCTCGGTGGCGTTTGGGTCGTCATGGGCACGCTGCTCGCCCTGATGCCAAACCGCCGCGTTGGCTTGGCGCTGGCTCCTGCCGCTCAGCCAATTCTCCCTCCGGGAACACCGGCCCTGAATCCCACGGCCACTTTGCGAGAGGGCCATGACTAGCCTAAAGCGATTCGCTTTTCTATGGGTCGTCGTGACGTTTGCCATCGCGCCTCTGGTCGTAGCCCAAGTCGCCTACTCCGCTCGCGCCAAACAAATCGGCATGCACCTCAAGTGCATGTGTCGTGGTTGCGACATGTCCGCGGGCGGTTGCGCACATCCCGGCGGGGCCTTCTCCGGTCCATGTGATACCGCCAAGTCCATGCTCCAGGAAGTGGACCAGCACCTCGCCAAGGGCGAATCCGAGCAGCAGATAATCGACGGCTTCGTGGCCAAGTACGGCTCCATCGTCTACGTCGAGCCGCCCAAGAGGGGTTTCGGCCTAGTTGCCTGGTTGATGCCCGTTTTCTACGCCGTAATCGGCCTGGGACTTCTGGTTTTCATCGTCAACAAATGGCGCAAACGCCAGCTTGCGGCTGCCCCCGCTGCTCCCGCTATCCGAAGCGATGCCCTTGACCGGGCCCGTGCGCAAGCGGCGCGCGAAACTGAGGACTGACACAATGTTCGCCTTCACTCACATACTCTTGTTTCCGGCCGTGCCAGACTGGGCCGCTCTGGGCGCTTGTTTCGCCCTCGCTGCCGCCGTCTTCCTCTTCATCTTCTACATTCAGCCGGATGCTTCTGATCTTGCACCGCATCGCACAAAGCTGGATCAACTCCTCGAACGTCGGGATACAATCTACGATAATCTGCGCGACCTCAAGTTTGAGAATCGCGCCGGCAAATATTCCGAAGGCGATTACGAGCTCATGAAGACTTCTCTCGAAAGCGAAGCGGCCCTGGTTCTCACGGAAATCGAGCAGGTCACCGATTCCCAGATAAGGCGCCCTCGCCCGAATCGCGCCGTGGCCCCCGAGCGGAGCGCTCGATGAAGGCGATCGGTTCGCGCTTCCTTCCCATTCTTCTCACCACCTTCGCTCTCGCCGCCGCCTCACATGCGGGCACGCTGAGTGGCACTGTGATCAACCGCACCACTGGTAAGCCGGAACCTAATGTCGCTCTGGACCTCCTGAGCCCGACGGCGGGTATGGCTGAACTCGCCACCGCCACAAGTGACTCCCAAGGCCGCTTCAGCGTAACCAAAGATTCGATTGGCATGGCGCCCGTCCTCATCCGAGCCACTTTTCACGATGTCAGCTTCAACACCTTCGCTCCTCCGGGTCGCCCTGAGGTCGAAGTGGAAGTCTTCGATATCTCCAAGGACCCCAAAACCATCACGGTCCCCTCTCATGTGGTTATATTTCAGCCGGAGAACGGCAAACTCGTCGGAGCCGAAGAGTACTCCATTCAGAACACCTCGCAGCCTCCTTACGCTTTTTTCCGTAGCGAGGGCAATTTCGATTTTTCGATTCCCGGCGGCGCCACTCTCGGACAGGTCAGCACCACCACGACCATGGGAATGGCCGTCTCTCAGGCCTCTATCGATAAGGGCAAGGGTCATTTCGCCATCGCTTACCCCTTCCGCCCCGGTCAGACCAACGTGCGCCTTTCCTACGAACTCCCTTACGCCAATAACTCTGCCACTCTCAAATTGCCCGCCACCTATCCCGGCTCAAAGATGCTCGTCGTCGTTCCTCCTGGCGTGACCGTGACGGCCGACGGTCTGACAGCCGCCGGGCAGGAGCAGGGTATGCTCGTCTATACACACGAACCCCTGCCAGCGAGGGGTGAGCTCTCCATGAATCTCTCCGGTGTGGGCACTCCCCAGCCTGCCGGTGACGAGCAGAGCCAGGGTCAAGGTCAGGGAGAAGCGCAAGAAGGGAACTCCCGCCAGGGCCCAGATGTCATCGCCGCGTCAAGCCGGTTGGATGACTTCAAATGGTTTCTCGTCGCCGGTCTGGTAGCCCTATTTGCCATGGGCGCGCTTCTGCTGAGTCGCAAACAGGTGGTCGTCACTTCTTCAGGGGAAGACGACCAGCCGCTTGTTTCTGCGAAGCCCGATCGGCCAGCGAAATCCAAGAAGGCACCGCCCGCTACTTCGGCGAACGCTTCTGCAGCGGTGGATCAGCATGTCGGTGTCAGTTTGGAGTCGCTCAAGGATCAGATTTTCCGATTGGAGCTTCGCCGCCAGGCCGGCACGATTTCCGAGGAAGACTACACCCGCGAAAAAGCCAATTTCGAGAAGCTTCTTCGCAACCTGGTCCAAGGCTAGGTCTTGCGTCTGTGCTTTTCCAGCGTCTGCAGTAGCTGACACCCTCGGGCGCTCCACCCAGGAACAAGAATTTGCCCTGCTTCAAGGGCGCAACACGGAAAAATCCTGTGCCTCCTACATCCACTCTCTCGCCAACAGGCCTTCTCTTCGAGAACATCGATAAGCGTTTTGGCGGGCTCTTCGCCCTCCGTCGTGTCTCGCTCGAAATTGCTCCGGGCGAATGTGTGGTCCTAGCCGGCCGCAACGGTTCCGGGAAAACCACGCTACTCCGCGTCGCCGCGCGCATCGTTCGGCCCACGGCGGGGAAACTCTCCTTTCCCGGCGCTTCCTCGGAATCCGCCGGAAACGGCCGTCCCGGTTACGTCGCCCACACCACCATGGTTTACGATGAGCTTTCCGCCGAAGAAAATCTCATCCTCTTCGCCAAGCTGCAGGGTGTTTCGCAACCCGCGGCCCGCGCCGAAGAACTTCTCCGCGAAGTCGGTCTTTACGAGCGCCGCACCTCTCTCGTTCGCACCTTCTCCCGCGGTATGCGTCAGCGCATCGCCATCGCTCGTGCACTCGTTCATCGTCCGTCGGTCCTTCTCTTCGACGAGCCCGCCACTGGCCTCGACCCTCTGGGCATCTCCTGGCTCGCCAAAGCTCTCGGCGAAGTCAATCGTTCCGGCTGCACCGTGGTCATGAGCCTTCACGGCGAATCCGAAATCTCCGCTCTCGCCACCCGTGCCGTTCAACTCGACGCCGGCTCCATTGTCGCGGATACCAAGTCCGGCGCCTCGCTCCATTCAATCCTCACCTTCGGAGGCTCCTGAACCGACCATGAGCCTCCTCTCCAACACCGCCACGCTCCTCGGCAAAGAACTGCGCACCGAGTTTCGTTCCCGCGAACTTCTCACCACCACCGTGGTCTTCATTCTCGTCGTTCTTATTCTCTTTAGTTTTGCCATTAGTCCCACGGCGGAGGAATCGCGCGAGTTCGGGCCTGGCTTGCTCTGGCTGGCGATCCTCTTCGCGGCCTCGCTGATGCTGCAACCCTGCTTCCTCCGCGAGCAGTCCAACGACACGCTCAGCTCCCTCCGCCTAGCCGTGGACGATCCCTTCGCCATCTTCCTCGCCAAGCTGGTTGCCAATACACTTTTCCTTCTTCTCACCGAAATCCTCATGCTGCCGCTGTTCTCCGTTTTCTATAACATCCCCATCCTTCCGCAACTCCGTTATCTCCTTCTTGTTCTGCTCCTCGGCAGTCTCGGAATTTCCATCGCTGGCACCGCGCTCTCCGCCATTTCCGCGCAAGCCCGCATGCGCGAACTGCTTTTGCCACTCCTGCTGCTGCCCTTGCTCACGCCTATTCTGGTCGTGAGTGCCACCGTCAGTGTCAGCTTGCTGGAGCGGGAGCCCGTGGTTCTCTGGAAGGGAATTGGTTTCCTCGCGATTTTCGATCTGGTCTTTTTGACGGCACTGTGGCTTTTCGGCGAATATCTTTTGGAGGAATAATCCACCATGGCTAAACGCATCATTCTCGGCGCCGTGGCTGTCCTGCTGGTGATCGCATCGGCCTACGCTTCGTTCTACATCGCGCCAGAAGAACGGACCATGGGCGTGATCCAGCGCATCTTTTATTTCCACGTGGGCAGTGCCTGGGCGGGCATGGACGCCTTCCTGGTCTGCTTCATCGCCAATCTCCTCTATGTTTGGCGCCGCCAAGAGAAGTACGACTGGCTTGGGGTCTCTTCTGCCGAAGTCGGCCTGGTCCTCACCACGGTCGTTTTGATCACTGGTCCCATCTGGGCCCATCCCGTCTGGGGCATCTGGTGGACCTGGGACGCGCGCCTCACTTCCACCTTCGTTCTCTGGCTCCTGTACGTCTCTTACCTCCTCCTCCGTACTCTCGTTGAAGAACAGGATCGCCGTGCCCTTCTCAGTTCGCTCTTCGGCATCTTCGCTTTCCTTGATGTGCCGCTCGTTTTCGGCGCCATCCGCTGGTGGCGCACACAACATCCTTCCCCAGTGATCATGGGCGGCCAGGGCTCCGGACTCGATCCCACCATGAAAAAGGTTTTCTTCTTCACGGTTCTGGCAATGAATGTTTTTGCGGGGTTCCTGATTGTCGAGCGCTACATCCTTGAAAAGCTGAAACACGAAGTCGATATTCTGCAGCGGGAAGCGGAGGCCTAATGAAAAATCTGGACAGCGTATTCGCGGCATACCTCATCGGCTGGGGGGTCTTTTTTCTTTTCTACCTCACCATCGCCAAGCGTACTTCCGACCTGCGCACTGAAATCGAGCGACTCAGGGCCCTCCTCCCCCGCGGCAAGTAGCGTTGGGGCGGAACCTCGGCTCCGACCCTATCGTTCGAGGTTATCCAGGCCTCAGCCCGGCAAGGCTCTGTTTTTCGTGCCCGAAGAAAAGGATCATCGGTGAGCACTGGCAATAAAAAACGTGTCGGCATCGTCCTCTTCCAGCTTGGCGGCCCCGATTCCCTCGGCGCCGTCGAGCCCTTTCTCTGCAATCTCTTTCTCGACCCGGACATCATCCCCCTTGGCCCGGTCAATTTCATTCGTGGCCCGCTGGCCCGTTTTATCGCCAAGAAGCGCAGCGTCCCTGTCGCCGCGCGCTACGCCCAAATTGGCCGCCGCTCTCCCATCGGCATTCTCACCGAACGCCAGCGGGTCCGCCTTGTAAAATCTCTTGAACCGTACATCGATCCCGTCGCCGTCACCGCCATGCGCTACTGGAAGCCCCTCACCGAGGACGCCGTAGCCAAAATCAAACAGGAGCAGCGCCTCGACGAACTGGTCCTTCTACCTCTTTATCCTCACTATTCCTATGCCACCACGCTCAGCAGTTTCAAAGAGTGGCGTCGTGTCTACGGCGAACCCATCGACGCGCTCCCCGAACGCACCATCGAGGACTTCTACGATCATCCTCTCTACATCCAGGCACTCGTCACCAACATCGGCAAAATCCTTCGTCAATTTCCCGATTCCTCCCGCATCCATCTGGTTTTCAGCGCTCATGGCCTCCCCCTCAGCCTGGTCGAAAAGGGCGATCCCTATCCGCGCCACGTGGAAGAAACCGTTCGTCTTGTTTGCGAGCAGGGCGCAACGCAATTTCCCAATTGGCCCAAAATCCATCTTCTCTGCTATCAGAGCAAAGTCGGCCCCGCCAAATGGCTCGAGCCGTCTTTCGTCGGAACCCTCGAACGTCTCGGTCACGAAGGCGTCAAGGAAATGCTTGTCGTCCCGATCTCCTTCGTCACCGAACACATCGAAACCCTCCATGAAATCAATATCGAAGGGCGCGCGGACGCCAAAAAAGCCGGCATCGAGCGCTTCCGCATGATGCCCGCCGTTGGCGATTCGCCTGCCTTCATCACCGCCCTCCGCGACCTGGTCCTCCGCGCCGTTGAGATCCGCCCGGTTTAGGGGCCACCATCTGCGGCGGTCCGCCAACTCAGCGCCTACTCGACTTGTTGATTTGCGAGTCCATCGCCGTTGCCCACCGCACGCCTCCTGATACTTGACATCGGGTTCCTGCCTCCCCCTTTTCCTGCCATCGATTCCCTGATACACTCCATCCCGGTTCAGGGCAGTCGCCTTATCTCTCTTTTCGCGTTGCGATATACTCTGTCTTTCGGGTTGGGGCCCGAAATTCATGATGGCTACTTATCATCCCGGCGTTCATAAATACGCCGTTTTTCTGGTTCTCTGGGCCGCGGTGCTGCTCACCGCCGGCGCGCTGGTCACTTCCGAAGACGCGGCCCTGGCCGTTCCCGATTGGCCGCTTTCCTACGGCACCCTGAATCCTCCGATGGTCGGCGGCATCGCCTTCGAGCACTCTCACCGCCTTATCGCTGCAGGCCTGGGTGTCCTCATCATCGGCCTTGCCTTCCTCCTCTGGCGTTACGAAGAGCGCCCTTGGATGAAGTGGGTAGGGGTAGCCGCGCTTGTCGGCGTCATTTTTCAAGGCATCCTTGGCGGCCTCACGGTTCTCAAGCTCCTGCATTATTGGCTTCCGGTGATGCATGCCTGCACGGCGGAGATCGAATTCGCGATCCTCGTTAGCATCGCCTTCTTCACCAGCCATTGGTACATGCAAAGCCTCCCCCAGTACACCGATCACGGCGCCCCCTCCATCCATTCCATCGTTACCCTGAACGCCATCATCATCTTTTTCCAGGTTCTTGTCGGCGCCGGGTTCCGCCACAAATATCTTTCTCTGAAGCCCCACGTCTTCGGTGCTCTCATCGTTCTCGCCATGGTTCTCTGGACCGCCGCTACCCTTCGCCGACGGTTCCCGGAAGTGAAGGAAATCGCCCGCGTGCGCATCCTCCTTCACTCTCTTGTCGGCATTCAGATCCTCCTTGGCATCGTTGCGCTCTGGACCCGCATCAAGTCCGCCGACGATCCACAACCCTTACCCCCGGTCGTGTTCTCGACGGTGATTCACACCGTCGTTGGCGCCACACTCTTTGCCGCTTCGATCGTCACGGTGCTTGTCTGCTATCGCTTGGTCCCGACGAAAAGGGAAGTGATCTTCGCCACAACCAAAGGTGAGGTGCCTGCTTAATGTCGAACTCCCGGACTGCCGCGCTCACGCAACCTACCAAGCTCAGCGCCTACATCGCCCTCACCAAGCCGGACGTCTCTTTTCTCGTCCTGATGACCACCGGTGCGGGTTTTTATATGGGCGTCCGCGGCCCCATGCCATGGCTGCACATGATTCATGTCGTTTGCGGCACCCTGCTCATTGCCGCCGGCACGGCCGCTCTGAACCACTATATCGAGCGCGAATCTGACTGCTACATGCGCCGCACTGCCTCGCGCCCGCTTCCCACGGGACAACTGACTCCCGCTGAAGCCCTGCGATTCGGACTGCTCTTCTGCGTCGCTGGCGCCATCGACCTCTATTTCGCTGCGGGTTACATCCCGTGCCTTCTCGGTCTCGCCACCAGCATCAGCTACCTTCTCGCCTACACACCGCTCAAAACCCGTACCGTCTGGGCCACGTTCATTGGCGCCATCCCGGGTGCCATTCCGCCCATGATTGGCTGGACTGCGGCCACCGGAAAGCTCGACGCGGGGGCCTGGCTGCTCTTCGCCATTCTGTTCGTTTGGCAATTCCCGCACTTCCATGCCATCAGTTGGATGTACCGCGAAGACTACGCCCGTGCTGGCATCCTCATGCTTCCTGTCGTCGATAAGGATGGCACGCGCACCTTCCGGCAGATCATTCTTTACGCCAGTGCACTCGTTGCCATCAGTCTGCTACCGGCCATTATGGGTTTCGCCGGCGTACTCTACTTCTTTGGTGCCCTCGTCACCTGCACCGCCAGCCTACAGGTCTGTCTCTGGGCCGCCAGCGCCAAGACCAATACCCGCGCCAAATGGCTCATGCACGCCACGGTCATGCACATCCCCATCCTCCTGGGCCTGATGATGTACGACAAGCTCCCCCGTTAATTGTCGGCTTGCCGCATCGCGTGTGCTCAGGAGGTTCCCGATTTTCGAGTACGCGTTTCGATGTGCGAATTACTGCTAACCTTTGCCTTCAACCCAAACGAAAGGTCCCTGCTCAACCATGTCTCACGCCGCCCTAAACGCCATTCTCAACGCACTCTCCGGAATCCTCCTCGCTTTCGGCTACATCGCCATCCGCACCGGGAAACGAGAAGTCCACAAGAAATTCATGGTTTCCGCGTTCATCGTTTCTTGCGTGTTCCTGGTTTCCTATGTGATCTACCATGTCCGTATTCACCAGGTCATCCACTTCCAGGGCCAGGGCATCATCCGTCCCATCTATTTCACGTTGCTTATTTCCCATACCATTCTCGCCGTCGTGATCGTCCCGCTTATCCTCATCACCCTGCGCCGCGCCTGGCTACAGAAATTCGATAAGCACCGCGTCATCGCCCGTTACACTCTCCCTCTGTGGTTCTACGTCTGCGTCACCGGCGTGATCGTGTACTTTATGGTCTACCAACTCTATGCCCCTCGTTGATTTGACAACGAACATGCTCTCCGAACGGGGCGCCTGGGTGAGGAAGTCTCCGTACTTCAGCCCTCGCTAACGACCGGGGAACATCCTCTCTCGCACGCGAACCACGCGATCACTTCTCTGTGCTCCAATCATCTGAAACCACTCGGGTGGCGCCTTTTTCGATGCCAAATGGCGCAAGATGTTCTCAGCCGTATACCGGTGACCACTGCTCGAGCTGGACCCCATCCTCATCATTTGTCTATTTGTTTGCTTTGTGCCGATTCCTCTCCACATCGTGCTGGCCATCCGCAAGCGGGCCTCCTCGAATCTGCCATTGTTGAAAGGCATTTACCGTTCTACTGGCCCTGTAATGATCTTCGGTCCACACAGGTCAGTCCGTGTCAATCGAGACTCACCACGGTCTTCTTGGATTGTCTTGGTTCAGCCGCGTGATCGCTCGCTAACCCAGTCCTTTGCATCGACGTCGACGCCGCCTTCGTGCGAAAATTCTTCTGTCTATGAAAATCCTCCTCTTCGGCTCGACCGGTTCAGCAGGCTCAGCGGTCCTCGATGCCTGTCTCTCCGCTTCCATCGTTGACGAAGTCCGCGCCATCACCCGGCGCCCTCTGATGAACACACACCGAAAACTCCGCACATTCGTTCACAAGGATTTTCTCGACTACTCCACCGTTCAGGAGGCTTTCCGCTCCATCGAGGCTTGCCTCTTCTGCCTGGGTGTCTCCGCCACGCAAGTTTCCAAAGAGGACTACCGCAAAATCACCTATTCCTACACTCTCGCCGCCGCCCAGATGTTCAAATCGCAGTGTCCAGGCGCGGCCTTCCATTACATCAGCGGGCAGGGAACGAAGCCTGGCAGCCGCATGTTCTGGTCGCAGGTCAAAGCGCAGGCCGAACTCGACCTCATCCGACTCGTCGCCGCCGATTGCTGGCGCCCCGCCTACATCGACGCCAAGCCGTCCCCTACACTCCCGAGGGCTTACGCGCTCTTCCACCCCATGGGCCGCCTCCTGAAGCCGTTCCCCAGCCTCTACATCAAAGGCCATGACCTGGGCCGCGCCATGCTCCAGGCCACCATCGAGAACCTCCGCAGTCAAATCATCGAAAACCGCCAAATTCGCCAAATTGCCTCCCGGGCCAGCTTCTAATCGCAAACAAAAAGCATTCCGTCATTCCGAGCAGTGTCCCGGCGGTGAGGCACGGTTTTTGATGGTGCGTTTTTGGCACAATGAAGCACGCTTCGTACCAGCCTCCCCGCGACCTGTTGCCACTGCCCAGACGCCCACCGACACCCGGCACGCGCTAGCCGCGCAAAGGACCCCAACTCACGATGATTCGAGGGATGATTCGAGGAATGATCCGCAGTCATACCGCACGGCGATGTTCGCTTTTCTGTCTGTGCTGTTGGAAGCTCCACTCACCTACATCCAGCCGCGTGCCGAATAACTCTTTTTGCCCAACTCCAGTGCCGCCGCAATGTTCTTTCGCAATCCGTCGTCCAGCCTCTTCAAGTGAAAACATGTCTTGCCCTTCAGTAATTTCAGCAGTGCCGGCGAAAGCTTTTTCTTCAACGCATCATTCATGTAAAGGCACATCAGATAAAATCCTACAAAATCCTTCTGCAGGATTGCGGCGGCCATCTGCAGATCCACCGGCTTTCCTCCATACACCCCGGGCACCGCTACCGGCTTCGGCACCGTGAGCTGGAAGGATTTCTTCCCCCCGCTCATACACGCAATATCCGTCCGGAACGGCGGCGCATGCCTCATCATCATCTCCACCAGTTCCTCGTACACGATCTCCAGAGGAGCATCCGCCGGAGCGTTTTTGGTCTTCGCTTTAGATTTTGCCTTCGATTTGCTCTTTGCTTTTGTAGTTGGAGCCATGGCGGGGAATCCTAACCCAGTGACTCCTCCCCCGCAACAAAAAGAACTGTCATCCGGCGTTCGCTCCCCGGGCGAGCGAACGATCGCACCACCTTCTGGTTCGCAATTCGTACTGCCCTCAGATGTGCGGCAAGGCCGCAATCACCGCGTCCGTAAACTCCTGCGTGCCGGTCTTCCCCCTCAGATCCCGTGTCATGTGTCTTCCTTCGCGGTAGACTTTCCACAGCGCTTGCTCCACGCGGTCCGCCGTAAACGCCTCGCCAATATAGTTCAGCATCAGGATGGAACTCATCAGCAGTGCCGTCGGGTTCGCCACGCCTTTTCCCGCAATGTCCGGCGCCGTCCCGTGTACCGCCTCAAAGATCGCGCCTTCGTCGCCGATGTTTCCGCTTGGCACGACACCCAACCCGCCCACCAGGCCCGCCGCCAGATCGCTCATCACGTCACCATATAGATTCGGCAGCAACAAAATATCGAATTGCCCCGGGTCAATCACAATCTGCATGCACGCATTATCGACAATCAACTCCTTGTACTCGATCTCCGGGTACTGTTCGGCCACGGCGCGCACCGACCGCAGGAATAGTCCATCACTCAACTTCATGATGTTGGCCTTGTGGATCGCATGGATTTTTTTCCGCCCGACCCTGCGCGCGTACTCAAATCCAAACTTTGCAATCCGTGTCGATGCCTTCTCCGTAATAATCTTCAGGCTCTCCACCACGCCCGGTACCACCTCGTGCTCCAGACCCGAATACAAGTCCTCGGTGTTCTCCCTCACGATCACCACGTCCACGTCCTCGAAGTGCGATTTCACGCCCGGGAGATTCTTCACCGGCCGCAAATTCGCGTATAGCTCCAAGCTCTTCCGCAATGCCACGTTCACGCTCTTTGCCCCACCGGCAATCGCCGTCGCCATTGGCCCCTTCAGCGCGACGCGGTTCCGCCGCACAGACTCGATCGCCGCGTTGTTCAGCACTTCGGCGCCGGTGGTTCCCTTGTCGGTATTTTCCGCGCGCGCTTCCAGCACTTCCCATTCGATCTGCACGCCCGACGCATCCAGGATCCGCCGGACCGCCGCGGACACCTCCGGTCCAATTCCTTCACCCGGCAACAAAGTAACTTTATGTTTCATAATGCATCTATTCTAAGGGAAGGCTTACAGCTTGTCTTCTGGCTGGCAAGATTTGCTATCGGCAAGATCGCATGACGGAAGGTATACGTTGTGGGCATCTCCCGGGCAGAGCAGGGAACTAACCCAAACGCAGTGGTTCTGGTTGAGGCTTCCTGATGTCCGAAGGCGATATCTGATATCTCCTCTAAACGCGGGAATCACGCTTTCAGCACACACTATTTGCCTTTTTTCCTGCTGTGTTATACTTAATATGTCAATTTCCTCGCGGGTGTTCCGCGAGCGGAGGCCAAACGAATTATGATCAATTTGACGCCTGTTGCCGCTACTAAGGTCAAGGAAATCATGGGCCTGCAAAATCCCGTCCCGGTCGCCCTTCGGGTTGCCGTAGTCGGTGGAGGCTGCTCCGGTTTCCAGTACCACATGGCGTTTGAGAATCAAACCAACGAGACGGACGAAGTCGTGGACTTCAACGGACTCAAGGTCGCGGTCGACCAGATGAGCTCCATGTATCTCGACGGCGTGGAAATCGACTACGTCGAAACTCTAGAAGGCGCCGGCTTTAAGTTCAACAATCCCAACGTCAAATCCACCTGCGGCTGCGGCAGCTCCTTCAGCGTCTAATCTCTCTTGCGGCCACCTTCAGGTGGCCCGGAAAACGAATTGTCTCCGAGGCTCCTGGCGCCCCAGGGGCCTTTTCTTTGCAGAACAGGCACCCCGTCATCCCCTCAGCCGCGAAAGGCCAATGCACTGCGATCCTGCTTCGGCGCACCGTACCTTTGGGCCGGCATCGTGTATTGTTCTTGCGAGGACTGCCTTCTGATGCGGTCTGTCAAACGAACCTATCCACTTTACTTTCCGACGCCGTACCGTCACCATACTCCTCCTTAGAGGACCCCATGGACTCGAAACAAATCGTTCTCATCACGGGCGCCAGCACTGGCTTCGGCAGACTCATCGCTGAGACTCTCGCGCGCCACGGCCACACCGTCTTCGCCACCATGCGCGACCCCGTCGGGCGCAACGCCAAACACGCATCGGAAATCCGCGGCCTCGCGCAGAAGGAATCTCTCCCGCTGTCCATCCTGGAACTTGACGTCACCGATGACGCCTCCGTCGTTCGTGCCGTCCACGCCGCGGCAGAACAAGCCGGCCGTATCGACGTTGCCATCAACAACGCAGGCTACGGCCTCGTCGGCCTGGCGGAAGCCACCACCACCGAACAAGCCCAGCAAATTATGGACACGAATTTCTTCGGCTCCGTTCGCGTGAATCGTGCCGTGCTTCCTCACATGCGGCGCCAACGCAGCGGCCTTCTTCTCCACATCAGCAGCGGCGCCGGGCGCGTGGTTATCCCGGGCTTTGCCCTTTACTGTGCCACCAAATTTGCCATGGAAGCTCTCGCCGAATCCTACCACTACGAACTGGCTGGGCAGGGAATTGAATCCTCTATCGTTGAGCCCGGTGCCTACCAGACCCCGGTCTTCGTCAATTTCGTTACCGCGGCTGACTCGACCCGCGCAGACACCTACGGTGCCGTAGCGCAGCTCCCCACCCGTGTTGCCAACATCCTCACCAGCAGCAGCGGCAATGCCCAGCAGGTCGCCGACGCCGTTCTACGCATCGTGGAAACTCCCGCGGGACAACGGAAGTTGCGCTATCGCGTCAGTGACACGGACATCGGTGTCGACGCCATCAATTCCCTGACGGAGCGCATCCAAACCGAAATCCTCCAGTCCTTCGGCCTCGCCGCCGACACGACCTTCGTGCACCGCTCCGCCGCCGGGACCGCCTAACTCTCCGACTCATGAGTAGCGAAGAGACGGGGACCTGGATTCAGCCGAGCCGAGAGGGCCACAAAAAAATCTGGTTCTTAACCCTTGGGTTCCGGGACGCCAGTGACCCACTTTTTGCGGGGCCTTCGCTTCACCATTTGCATTCAACCCTGCTCCCCACTTATCCTAATCTCAAGCCCGAATGAAAATAGCGCTCGCTCAATTCAATCCCACGGTTGGCGATTTCGAGGGCAATTCCGCTCGCATTCTCAGTCTCGCGGCGCAAGCCAAGCGCCTCGGTGCAGACCTCGCCGTCTTTTCCGAGCTGTGCATTTGCGGCTACCTTCCTCTCGATCTCCTCGAACGCCCCGCCTTCATCCAGCGCAATCACGACACCGTGAATCGCATCGCTGCGCAAATGCCGCTTCCTGCAATCGTCGGTTATGCCGGACGCGTGGACCACGACCAGCGGCGGGCAGGGAAGTCCATCGCCAATAAAGCCGCCCTCATCCACGAGGGCCGAGTCGTTTTCGAACAGGCCAAAATGCTCCTCCCGACCTACGACGTCTTCGACGAGTCCCGCTATTTCCAGCCTGGTGATAAGCAGTACGTCTATGGTCTCGGTCAAGAGCAGCTCGGCATCACCATCTGCGAAGACGTCTGGAACGACAAAACGTTCTGGGCCTCTCCGATGTACGCCCGCGATCCGGTCACGGAACTTTTCTCCCAGGGCACCAGCATCCTCATCAATATTTCCGCGTCGCCCTACACCATCGACAAGCGCTTCCTGCGCCTTGGTATGCTTCGCTCCATCGCTCTGCATCATCACCGCCCCGTCATCTATGTTAACCAGGTTGGCGGCAATGACTCCCTCATCTTCGATGGCGCCAGCGCCGCTCTCACTGCCAACGGCAAGATCGCCGCGCAAGCCAAAGCCTTCGAGGACGACCTGGTCCTGTTCGACACCGTAACCGGCGAAGGCGACCTCCACGAACAGCCCTCCGACGAAATCGCCTATGCCCATCAAGCTCTCGTCCTTGGCACCCGCGACTACGTCCGCAAATGCAAATTCAGCAAAGCCATCGTTGGACTTAGCGGCGGGGTGGACTCCGCCGTCGTCGCTTGCATTGCTGTCTCTGCCCTAGGCACCTCCAACGTTCTCGGCGTCTCCATGCCCGGCCCATACTCCTCTGATGGCAGCAAGACCGACGCTCAGGCCCTGGCGCGCAATCTCAACATCGAATTCCTCACCATCCCGATCGGCCCCGTCTTCGAAGCCTACAAGGAGGCACTGGCGCCCACTTTTGCCGGCCGCCCGCCCGATACCACGGAGGAGAATATCCAGGCCCGCATCCGCGGCAACTACCTCATGGCGCTTTCAAATAAATTCGGCTCTATGGTCCTCAGTACTGGCAACAAGTCAGAAAACGCCGTTGGGTACTGCACGCTCTACGGCGATATGGCCGGAGGTCTGGCGGTTATCTCCGATGTCCCCAAGCTCATGGTTTACGATCTGGCCAACTACATCAATCGCGAAAGGGAAGTCATCCCACGCTCAACCTTGGAGAAACCTCCCTCCGCCGAACTGCGCCCCAATCAAAAGGACCTAGACTCTCTGCCACCCTATGACGTCCTCGACCGCATCTTGAAAGCCTATATTGAAGAAGTGAAATGCCCTGAAGAGATTGCCATCGAGACCGGCTTCGACATCAATTTGGTTCGTAACATCGCCACCCTCGTCGATCGCAACGAGTACAAGCGCAAACAAGCCGCTCCCGGCCTTAAACTCACCTCTCGCGCTTTCGGCTTTGGCCGTCCATTTCCCATCGCGCAGCGCTTCATCCCATGAACCAGTCCATCGCGTTTTCCAGGGTTTTTGGTATCAGTTGATGCCGGTTTACAGAACGGAAGGGCATTGCCAAATGAATTCGGGGCTTCAGCCCCACCAAGTTCTATTTTAAGATTCAGATAACTACTAACGAGGTCACGCGTGAAAACCACCCTGAAGCTAATCGCACTCATATCCGTTACCCTAGCAGCCGCTCTTGCCTCAGCTCAGCAACCCGCTCCCACCGCCACGCAGAAGACCATTGAAGCCTTCCTGCGTAACTACTACGCCTTGGGAGCGGACATCACCATCACCGTCGGCACACCCAAACCCATCGGAACTTCGGGCCTCTCCGAGATTCCCATCCAGGTCAAGACTCCCGAAGGTTCCGATGAAGTGAAAATGTTCCTGACCGCCGACGGCCGCTATCTGATCCGCGGGGAAGTAAGCGATCTCAATAGCGATCCACTCGCCGAGAACATAGCCAAGTTCGACCTCAAGGGAGCGCCCGTCTTCGGAGACCCCAAGGCTCCCATTACCATCGTTGAGTATGCCGATTTCGAATGCCCCGTCTGCCGTAATGTCCACGACGCGATCCGCGGCCTGCTGCCCAACTATCCCCAGGTGAAACTCATATTCAAGGAGTTTCCCATCGAGTCCATCCATCCTTGGGCACGTACCGCCGCCCTGGCGGGACGCTGCGCCTACCAGCAGGACCCCAAAGCCTTCTGGAAGATTTATGACCTCATCTACGACAACCAGGAGATCATCTCCGCCTCGAATGTCTACGACAAGATGGTCGACTACGCCGGGCGCGTCGGGCTAAACGCGGTCACCTTCAAGGCCTGCATGAGCGGCCCCCAGGCCTCCGCGGAGGTCGACGCCAGCCTCGCGAACGGCAAACTCCTCGACGTCCGCAGCACCCCGACCATCTTCGTCAACGGCCGCCGACTTGCGGGTGCCGACCCCCACGCACTCCAGCAGTACATCGACTACGAGGTCGCCCGTCTCAAGCAGCCCAAAAAGTAATTGGCTACCAATCCGAAGCCGTCAGTTCGAACGGAGTCCGGGAAGTGAGGAATCCCCCTTCAATTCAGGAACTCGCTACATTGAAATGCAGACCGGTCTGGGCTCGTGAGGAGGGAAGCACGGCAAGAGGAGAGAGAAGGGGTGCATTCAGTTAGCGTACGCGAGCCCTACCCTACACCCATTTACTCTTATTTATTAGTTAACATAATATAGCTTATAGGACGCATGATCGCAGTGGAATGTTGGGATTTGGGGGTTTTCTGTTACTCCCTCTTGGATGCGACATTGCCTTGCGCCACCTATAGTACGACGTGTAAAGGAGGCGAATTGGGAAGATCACAGAAGGAAGATATGAGGACAGAGCACTTTTCCTTTTTCCTGCCGCAGCCGCGAAATGCCCTCTCGCCGTGTCCTTAGCGCAACGCTTTGCATGAATGTTCATCCTCGGCGGAGTTTTCCCGCTATAAATGAAGTTAAGGGTAACGATATGAACTGCCATTCCCTTTCTCTGCGCACGGCATTGAGCCTCATCTTCCTCTTCTTGTTCGAAGCGAACACACCCCGCGCCATCGCGCCATCCCCCTCTTCTCAGCCCGCTCCAAGCACCAGTACGACTCCTGCTTCAGACGACGCGACCGCCAAAGCGGCCGCGGAACGCAAAAAACGCTTTGAGGCGGAGAAAAATCGACTAGAGGCAGCGGATCCGAAACCTCAGTCCCTGGCTTCAGACGACCCGGAAGCTGATTGCCAGGCCTCCGCCAACGACTTATCACTCTCTCCCGCCTTGGTGAACATGCTTGTCGGTCAGACACAGCGCTTCAGCCTGTTCGACCTCGGCGGTCACAAACTCACGTCTCAGGCTGAGTGGTCTGTCAGCGATACGTCGATTGCGGATATAGCCATCGAGGGTGGCGTCCCCGTGCTCACGAGTAAGCAGACTGGAACACTGCATGTTCGCGCTCGCATTGACGCGCGTTCCACGGAATCAACGGTCAATGACATTAATCCCGAGGACATGAAGCCTGGCCCCCTCCGTTGGTCCGTGCGTCGGCCAGAGTCGACGTGTTTGGCCTCCCAGCCCGTTTTCTCCTCAGGAAACTTTATCTGATTCGTTTTCATTTTGCCTTGACACCCACACGCCTCGGAAGCTCAGGAAGCCAAACGAAAATCCGGGTCCCACTCCTATCGCGTTGTCCCGCGTCCCCGTGCCCTTACCGCCGCCACCTGATGGGGTGAACCTCTCTAGCCCTCACACTGTCGATATTGTGTCTGGTCCCATCCTCATCTGCTAAAATCTCCCGGTGCATATTTCGAACCCGACCCCCACCATCGCCAACATCCGCCTCCACCCTATCAAGTCTCTCGACCCCGTCCTCGTCCAGGAAGCCCGCATTTCCCCTTCCGGCGGCCTCGAACTCGATCGCGCCTGGGCACTCTTTTCTGTGGACGGCAAATGGGTCAATGGCAAGCGCACCCCCGCCGTCCATCTGCTCCGCGCCAATTACTCTCCTGATCTCCGCTCCGTCACCCTTTCCGTCCCTGCCGACCGGCGCAAAATCCCTTCCCGGACCTTCGCCTTTCCCGAGGCCCACGATGAAGCGGCAGAATGGTTTAGTGTTTTCTTCGAGCAGCAGATCATCGTCCGCAATTCTCCCGGTGGGTTCCCCGACGACCCCATCGCCAACGGCCCCACTATCGTCTCGACCGCCTCGCTCCAGGCCGTTTCCGAATGGTTCCCCGGCCTCACCGTGGACGACATGCGTCTCCGCTTTCGGACCACTCTCGAGCTAAGCGGTGTCCCCGCCTTTTGGGAGGACCAACTATTCGGCGAAAACGAACGCAGCGTCGTCCGTTTCACCATCGGCGAAGTCGCCTTCGAAGGTAGCAATCCCTGCGCCCGTTGCCCCGTCCCTCCCCGTGATCCCTTCACCGGCATCACTCTCAACGGCTTCCAAAAGCGTTTCACTCTCCAGCGCGAAGCCTCGCTCCCTACATGGTCTCCTCGCCTCCGCTTCGACCACTTCTATCGCCTCTCCACCAATACCCGTGTCCCGACCACCGAGTTCAGCAAACTCCTCCACGTAGGCGACCCCGTGACGTTGTAGCATCGCCCGTTCAAGCCGACACCGTCGTGCGCTCCCCCGCGCCAACAAAAAAAGGCGCGACCGAAGCCGCGCCTTACCACCAATTCATTACTCTGCGCTTACCGCGTCCGAATCTCTTCCCTGCTTTCCGCCCTCGCTCCCGCCGGCGGTTCCCCCTTCAGATTCTCCAACATCTGTTCTTTCCGGTATACCAGCGAATTGATGTCATACGTTGCCAGCTCGAAACCGTGCCCGTGGGTGATCGCGTCTGTCGGGCACGCTTCCACGCAATACCCGCAGAAGATGCATCGCGAATAATCGATGTTGTATACCTTCGCGTAACGTTCCCCGGCCGAGATCCGCACTTCTTCGGTATTCTCTGCTGCCTCAATATAGATGCAGTTCGATGGGCATGCCGCCGCACACAGAAAGCAACCCACGCACTTCTCCAGCCCCTCTTCATCCCGCTGCAGCACGTGGATTCCGCGGTATCGGGGTTGAAAGTTTACTGGCACGGCCGGATAGTTCTCCGTCACCGTCTTCTCAAACATCGTCTTGAACGTGACACTGAACCCCTTCACCAGCGCCACTGCCGTCGCCCCAATTTCCTGTATCAGTGATCCCATATCTCCCTGTAGTGGCCGAACACGAAGATCGGCAGACCGAACATCCAAGCCATCCTAGAGGCGGGTCCTGAGACCAGCGAATGCCAACCACCGCTGCCCTGTCAGTCTAACAAACCCCCGCTAACCCCCGCAAACGACTCCTTTCCCGCTCCAACCTCCTCCGATTCTCGACTCACTCGGTCATCTCCCTATCCTTGCTCTCGGCAATTCCAGTTACCGGATTCCCCTACCGTATCGCCTCCACAATCTGCTTCCCATGAAACCGTCCATTCTCAATAAAAATCTCATTCGTGTTCTTCCCCGCCACCACCACTCCTGCCAAATAAATCCCCGGCACATTGCTCTCCAGGGTGTTCGGATCGAGCGCCGGCCTACGGCTC
>Ga0181532_10001866_pt1 | contig 19994 bp, 19 predicted proteins | sample PEATcosm2014_Bin_33_FD_119768 | JGI IMG/M metagenome (GOLD analysis project Ga0181532, IMG submission 119768) | Peatland microbial communities from MTU Mesocosm Facility, Houghton, MI, USA - PEATcosm2014_Bin11_30_metaG | ecosystem: Environmental > Terrestrial > Soil > Wetlands > Peat | place... | reverse complement strand
TGTCCGCCGGGATCGTCGTCTTATCGAGCCAGGAGCCATTGGCAAACCGAAAAAAATTGTCGCCAGCCTTCGTAGTCTCGTCCTGTCCCTCAACATCGAAGCCCCACGCGCCGTAGAACGGCCTATCCTGCGCCGATACGCTTGTCCACGAAAGATTGGCGACAATACTCGCTACGACAAACACCCCGATAAATATCTTAATCATCGCTTTTCTTCACTCTTTTCAGAAGCACGATTTCGACAACGCCTAGAATGTTGCGGTCGTGGCTAGACAGTCAGCATGGGTAATTCTATCGCTGGGACGCCGACGTTCGTGAGTGACCGTACCCCCAGCGAGCGGACACGGGCAGTTCATGTTGAACCTCAGACCCGATTCATTCGACCGTTTAGATCCTAGGATCCCAACCCGTGTCAACACGGTTCAGGCCGCACGCTTACGGTTGTTCCACTCAAAAGGAGAGGACTGATCATGTCTTCGTGAGGTCACAACGAATCACCGCGCCGGGCCTTTCGTTTGATTAGAACGCCTGCCCGTCGCGGTGCGTAGTCAGTGCCCGAATTTTTCTACTAGCAGTTCCGCCGCCATTCTCGGACCATCCCAATTCTCCATGACCTTAGCGAAATCCTCAGCTTTCCTCTTCGCCTCATTATCCTTTAGGAGAACCTGAATAGCCTCCTGCACCTTGTTGGGGTTAGTTGATTTCCGGACCCTAATAGCAAAACCTTTTCGCACCAGACATGCAAGATTTGCAACCTGTTCTGGCTGCATGCCTACACCGACCACAGGTTTGCCAGCATACGCCGCAGTCAACACGGTGCCGATCCCCTCCGTGAATCAAGGATAGATCCGCCAGTTTGTTCACCGTCAGTGCAGGCAGCCAGGTCGTGACGATTACATTCGATGGAATTTTGACGTTGGAAAGCTGATCAAGTTGAAACTTGATTGGTGCAATCACACGACAGGGCGTTCCGTCAAAGCTTTCGAGAATTTTGGCGACGATCTCAGGCGTTCCAGAGCTTCCCATGGCAAAGTAGATCAGTGGTTTGTCCTTTGGAACGTTTCTTATCTCGTCCGGAATCGGAAAATCTTGTCTCGCAATGAGAGGTCCGGTGTAGTAGTGGTCGGGTGGAAGCTTGATGCCGGTAAACTCCTCTGGTTCCGCAACCAGAGTGATGTCTCCTCGCCAAAAATCAAAGATGGATTCGTACCCTGAAACACCAAAATGCCTGGCAGCCTTGTTGATCGCGTTCAGGAAGCCGTAACGTATCCAGAAATTGATGAAGGCCAAGACAAGCAAGTCCGCTAGACGCTTGAGCAGCTTGGGTTTTATGTTATCGGTCATTCCAGCGCCGGTTGCGAAGAATGGCTTTAACCACGTCGACTGAATCACCCAAGCAAGCGGGATGTTAAGTATTCGACAAGACACTGGAATCGTCAGATATGATCCGGTGATGACAACCGCGGGTCCCACCTGCTTCAAATGGGCGACTTCATTTTCGATCCGCTGAACGAGTTCGCTGCTGGAAAACGCCGGCGCAAATCGTTCGCCACGGTCCACACGCGCTATGTGTTCAATTTTCTCCTCGGTTAAGCGAGGGCTCATTCTTTGAAGGAGAAAACCTTCTTCTTCAATCAAACGCTCGAAGTCGCCCCCATCGGAGATGAATTGGATTTCAAACGTCTTGCTCGCGGTATCGTGGTTACGGACTCCCTTGGCGATTTCAATCATGCGTGTCGTTTCTGCAAGGTTGAAATTCGTCTAGCCATTGCAATCCCTAGACCGCCTCCGTTGGCTGTTTCCCCAAATGATCTCTCAAGCCCGCCTCCGCGATTGGCCTCTGGAATAGTTAGAGTCCGGCGATTTCACCATTTACATACTAGCGAATTTTCGTGGGACAATCGGACGATCGTCGAGTGGAGGGCGTCGTGGAACTGCGTAAATCTTTCAAGATACTTGCTCCCGGCAGCTCCCTGCGGCGAAGAGTCGCTTATAGCCTGGCCATCGTGAGGCTCGTTCTGGTCCCAGTTATATTTCTAGGGGTCTATTACCTCTTCAGGATGGGCCTGATTGTGGACCGAATAGTCGGTGTAGACGCTCCAGTCGCAAGGCTGGCAGAGCAGGCATCCGTTGATATGCTTGATGCCCGCCGCGCAGAGCGAAACTATTTCCTGCTTCGCGATCCGGAATACCTTAAGGTAAACCGAGAGTCACTCGCCCGAGTGAAACAAGCCCTGGAAAAGATTCGCGATCTTGCCCCCGGAGAGCAGTCTGCCAGCCAGCAGGCGCTGGAGAACATGACTCTGTATGGCCAACAGTTTGCGGATGCCGTATCGCTGACAGAAAAACCAGAAGGCACACCCGTAGGGAGAGCGCGCGAGGTAGTGGCGGCTTATGAGAAGGATTTGAACGAACTCTTGACACAGGCCAAGCACAGGACTCGCACGCAACTGATCGAGGACCTTCGCAATCAGGTTGATTCGTTCGACTCTCAAATCGTCAAGACACTGGAGGCGGGAGATCCAGTTTTGCGCCGATTTACTCCAGAGCTCCAGGCCTCGAGCCAGCAGGTTCTGCAGCGCGCGGCCGAATTGGAAGGTCGGAGCTGGGCTCGTGTTCAGCAGGATCACGAGGATGCACGAGATCTACTGCATCGTGCGGAATGGGTACTGAGCATAGTGTCTGGGTTCACGCTTCTGCTGAGCATCTGGATCAGCTTCGTGTTGCCTCGTCAAGTCGTGAAACCCCTTCTCGATCTCAAAGAAGCCGTGGATCACGCTGCGTCGGGAAACTACCAGATTGATTTCGAACTCGGGGGTGAAGGCGAGGTTATCGAACTCGCGAAGAGCGTACATAACCTGATTGCTCACGCTTTGGCGGTGACTTCCCGTTCGGAATCACCGCACTCCCCGTAGCGAGCGGCCAAGTCTTATGGCTCCGGTAGTACCGGGAGCGCTGCACTGTTCACGGCTGACGGGTCGTCCCGCAGTTTGATGTATAGCAGCGTGCCATTGGGACGGGGGACGCTCAACGTAGAGTCCGCAAAACCGACCGGAACCGAGATGTTGTGAGAAAACTGCGAGTCCGAAGCCACGGAATCGATCAGGAAGAGATTTTGCCCGATCAAGCTGCACGGTTTATCCGGACTGTCTGGGCAGCGTACCTCCTTCAAAGACGGAATGCGCACTAGCTTTGCCAGCGGCTGCCAATCTCCGCGCTCGCCGTTTTCCGACACCGGGCGCACGCGTAGCGGCCCAAACACCGATGGACCGAAGCTCTTCAGGGGCCGAAGAGTGCCCATCACAATCTGAGCGTCTTCCAGCACGAGGGCTCCATCCGCCAGGCTCAGAAAAACGTCTGCAGAACCGTCGTCGGTTCCCACTTCGATCTTTTCGGTGCGCGGGAAAGTCGCTGGTATCTCGGTCTTCAAGAAGAACGATATTTGCCCGTCTTGCGGAAGCTCGTCGGCGTTGCCCAGACGAATGACCGAAGGAGTTGGACCAGATTGTACGCTCTTGTTGAGGACCGTTACTCTCGGACGCGGCGGTTCAACTACGGTGTCCAGATCGAGCATGCGTCCGTCTTTGAGCGTAATGTGTGCTATCAATTTCTTGTTTGGTTGCAATGCGGTCGCAGCAGCAGGATTGGAGGCCGACAATTCAAGTTGATCCTTCCCGTCAGCGCGGGATAAACCCACGGGGGCAAAATGGATGCTATCCAATTCCAGACCGGCCACTTCGTCTAATCGGCTGCCTGTCAAAACGCCTTGTTTGTCGCCGGCGCTCAAGGCGAAGTGGTCCAGGTGCGCTGCTTCGGAATACATCTGCATAGGAACCTCATCGGGCTTGCTCAATCCGGATTGCGCGACGAGCGTCACCGCCGGCCCTGCGGGTTCCTCTTTCAGAGGCACTTCGACCTCCAGTTGATCCGCCTTCACCAGCTTCCACGTCGCTTTCAGCGGCTTGCCTCGCTGATCTTTCATGGTCACCTGGTTCACGCACGGTGCATTCTCCGATTGCAAATGGAACGCATCCTGGCGGCCCACGATCAGCGCATTGGCATCTTCCGAGGTGAGAATCCACTTGGTCGGACGCGCATTTTGCAGGTGGAACGTTGGCCCGTTGAAGGCCTGAAATCCCCAGTATCCATGCAATGTTCCCGTGATCCCCACACCGAGGTCACCCGGATGCAGGGCATGGGTGTCAATTACGAAGCCGCCGCGTGCTGCATCCGCCTTAACGGGCAAATCGATCGCGGGCCCCGCTTTAATCTGAACATGAAGGACGACGTCATGCGCGTAGTCGGTCGAGAACACCAGAGGTGCGCCTTCCACCGGGAGCATCAATCCGGATTGTTGCAGGCAGAAGATCTGCTTCGGTTCGACAGGGCGAAGCGGCGGAAACTGAGCGGCTTCGACCGACGGCAAAGCGGCGGCCAGCACTGACATTGGTTTATGAAAGGAGGGCGGATTGTTCAGCTTGAGATTCAGTTCATCGTGTTTCGGCAACGCCAGTGCCGGGATGTACTGGTAGGCCGCCGTGTGAAAGTTTTCCAACATTCGCGCAACGTCCACGATAGCTCCGACGTAAGGACTGTAGACTCCTCCGCCAGCCATCCTGGTAGAACTGATCGCTCCGACGAGATCCGAGCTGGGGCCGGAGGTCAGGGCGGCGACCATCGACTGGCTGTGCCCATCGTCGAGCACGAGCTGATCGGTGTTTCGCATAAGGCAAGGAGCTTGTTCCTCCGTAGGCTTGTCGAAGCATTTCTCGTCAAGCTTAATCATCAAGCTTCTCGCCAGGATGAGGGAACGTTCTTGGAGCGCCTTCGGATCGGTGTCGGACGTTTCCTTGATACCGGCAAGATATGCGTCCAGCCGGGAGCGATCCAGAGCCGCCTGGTTCAAATCCTGAGAGGCGCGGACGAACGCTCCGGGCTTGCCGCGGACAGCGGAACGTAAGGTGCCGAAGTCTCCTCCGGTTTCCGGCGCCAGAAACAGCAGAGCCTGTTGCGCCTCGTCGGGAACCGTGATTGCAATTCCCTCTTTCCGCACCTGCTTGTTCCAGGTTTCCGCTTTGATGAACCACTGTTCCGGCGGAGGGTTTGTCGATCCCCTCAGAAACGCGGCGATCAGCAAGTAGCGCACCGATTGTCTTGCAGGGATTTCGGGATGCAGCCATAACTTGTCGCCGGTCTGAAGGTTCGGTACCTCGGAAATGGGCAGCGTTTTGCCTGCTCGTGTCACTTTCACTTGGATCCGCGGACCTGGCAAATCAAATGCCGCGCTATCGGCAAAAGCCCAACTTCCGAGCAGAAGTAGGCTAGGAAACAGACGCAGACCGCATAACCGCAAAAGTTCGCTGAATCCGGAGAAACAGTCTCTCAAATCACCGCGCAGATACCATTTTGAAGGCACGAGCATTCTTCACCTGACTCTTGTTTTGGAACCTTTACGCTGGCGGCAGTAATCGACCATTGCAATGAAGGCAGGAGAAGCTGTGATGACTGGCCATCCCCATAAACTAGTGCCACGTCGCACCCTCTCCAAGAAGGTCAGAAGCCTGGCGGAGCGCGCGCAACAATCGATCAATTGAAGTCCTGGCCGCCGCAGCTATCGGTGGCTCGAGATTCGAAGTAATTACACTGAGTACTTGCAAAGAATTTCTCAGTTCATGGTTTAGTAGACGGACCGCGCGAAACTGTCTTTGCGCAGAAGCAAGTAGCAAGTAAACGAGCACGGAGGAAATGGACGTTCCAATCCCAGTCGTAATCAAAACCGTCCAAAGAGGCGGCATTGGAGCGTCCGCAATGAACCAACGGAAAAGCCAGTCCGACCCGAGTCGGATAGCAAAGAATGCAAGCGCGAAAATAGCGGTACCAAGTGGTGGCGATAGTCTTGACAGTTCCCAAGAAAACGTCGAGCTGTTGGGCTCTCCAACTCGCGGGAGTTGAGCGGGAAGCGTTGATCTCATCGTTGAGGTTGCGTACCGATTCATCGGACCATTCCTCCTAAGGTTACGCACATAGCGTGTTGACGAAGCGTACAAACGGCCCACCGCTTTACGCAGCGATCAAGCCGTTTGTAGGCTACGGGTGGATGCCACACCGATTCGGTGATTACATGGCGCTTCGTTGCTGGCCAAAAATTAGTGCTTCCTTCTGATGATCGAAATCGATCTCTTCAAGCACCTTCTTGCTGGCAGTCGTCGTACTAATCACGATGTCGTCCTGAGTGATTTGGGAATTCATTTTCAGCGTCGCTGGCACCGTTGCCACAGTTTCCCCTCGCTGAATGAACTTCACATGTACCGCGGGACCGGCATCCTGCCACTCTACCTTGTAGGTGCCAGGTCTCAATTGCGTAGCGCCGACTTGCACGGGATCAGGAATATTCACTGAATGTTGGTTCTTGTCCCGCGCTAACGCACAGACGGGCAATAGCATGGTCAAAGCGGAGAGAAGCACCAAATACTTTGCATATTTCATTGTAATTTCCTCCATAGAAGTCAGAAAGTGGCTTCGGCCTCACACAGGCCGTGAAAGGTTTTTCTCAAGTAACGCGAAAGCTCTCTTCTAAGAAAGATGCGAGGGAACCTTTTTCAGTTGCAAGAACAATATCGTTACACGCTAGAGACGCTGCCCTTCCAGCGTGGCGGCATCACTATTGCCGCTATCGCAATTTGCCACGCCCCACAAACAAAGCGCGGCCATCAAGTCCGAGATTGAACACACAAATGCTGACGCCCACGACCGTAAGCAGCGTCGGCGAGATATCCGGATACACAACCTTGTCCAGATAGTGCAGCACGAAGCCTGCTTGATAGGGCTCGACTCCAGCTTTCAATTCCAGCCACTTTTCGAGTACGGTCAAGGGGCACGGCCAGGGCGTTACCTCCACGAGTATCCCCCAAACCAAACAAGTGATATGTGACCAGCAGAGCACCGGGCGGTAGCGTGCTACGAATGCTCCGAAAATGAGCCACAGGATGAACAGCGCATGGAGGCCTAGTACGCAATCCGCTAGTATCTCGAAGAGCCCAATCATGAATGCAACTCCGGCCTTGGATACTCTCTCCTCACCGAATAGTCATATTTATAGTTCACCTCCTGGGTGATGACGGATGAATTTCTTTCTGTCCTATTCCGGCTCCACCACCACAAAAGACGTTTGCCCACCTCGGTTCACCAGCAGTACCAAAGTCTGCTTTCCCGCTTGGCGTAAAGCGCGCTCGTACTCTGTCACGTTGGCCACCGGATGACGATTGATCTCTTCAATAACGTCATTGCGCTGGACCCCGGCATCGGAAGCTGGCGTTCCCGACGCAGCGTCGGTTACCACGACGCCTTTCGTTGTCGGCTTTATACCCAGACCCTGCGCCACGCTCGGTGTCAGGGTGTCAACCTGAACCCCGTGCATCAGACTGTCTTCGCCGAGGCTGGTCGGCCCGTTCTGCCCCGGTTTGCCTGGCAATTCGCCTAAGGTTACGGAGACATCGCGTTCCTTGCCATCGCGCAGAATTTTGAAATGACCCACGGTGCCCGGCGCCATCGCTGCAATCTGCAGTCGCAACTCGTTGACGCCAGTTACGGGCTGTCCATTTATTTCCTCGATCACATCGCCTTTTTGCAAACCGGCTTTCTCTGCGGGGCCACCCGCCGTTACATCCGAAATCAGAGCACCTTTGCCTGGCGGTGCGTTGAATCCCTTTGCCAGCTCCGGTGTCACTTCCTGGATGGCGACCCCTAAATGGCCACGCACTATCTTGCCCGTCTTGATGAGTTGGTCCATGACTTGGCGCGCCATGTTGATGGGGATGGCAAACCCGACTCCCTGGTTCCCGCCACTTCCACCAGTGATGATGGCTGTATTGATGCCAATAAGTTCACCACGCGCATTCACCAGTGCGCCGCCGGAGTTGCCGGGGTTGATCGCCGCATCGGTCTGAATAAAGTCTTCGTAGTCTTCGATGTCGAGGCCATTTCGCCCTGTGGCGCTAATGATGCCCATGGTGGCTGTCTCGCCGACTCCGAACGGGTCGCCGATCGCAAAGGCCAAGTCGCCAACCTGAATCTTTGAAGAGTCTCCAATGGTGAGAGTGGGGAGATTCTTAGCTTCGATTCTGACCACCGCCACGTCTGTCTTGGGATCGGAGCCCACGACCTTGCCCTTAAACTCGCGCTTGTCGGGCAGGAATACTTTGATCTCGTTCGCGCCCTCAATCACGTGGTTGTTCGTGAGAATGTAACCATCGGGGCTGACGATTACACCCGATCCCAGGCTCTGTTCCCGCTGTTCCCGCGGCATCTGGTTTCCATGAAAGAACTGGTCACCAAAGAACTGGCGGAAAAACGGATCGTTGAAAAACGGCCCAAAGGGCTCACCACCGCCAGGCGTTTTAACAATTCTCGATGAAGAGATGTTGACCACGGCCGACAACGCCGGCTTGAGAATGGAAGCGTAACCAATCCCGCTGGCGGGAACCTCGCCGGCGGGTTGGCCATTCGCGACCGCACCAAAGATGGGAATAGTCTTCTGCGCTCCAAATGCTGGATGCCCAGCCAACTCTGTCACTCCTATACCGAAGACCACTCCCACTGCCAGCACCACGGCGGTCAATAAGGCCGCGATTGGACGTCTAATTTCGAGTGCTTCCCCCTCCACGTTTCCTCCTACCTTTTTGCCGATTTCAATTCGCCCATAAGCAACTTACTTAGAGTCTCCCAGCCATGGAGTTCACCACTAAGCTTTGGCATATTCGCGAATTTCGCGCAGCAGCGGTCTTGCGGACGCAGGCACAGCTACTCTGCCGTGAAGGATTTCATGGCGATTTACGCTGTCGCCATACATGGCTTTGTCTCCACTCTTGTCGGCTTGCACCACGGCGCCGTTCAGACTCACGCCAACGAAGACGCCTTTGGAACGCGAATAGGACAGAATCTCCGTGTTCAATTTAAGGTCGGTGGCAGCAGTAGCGTTCCGGCCCACCGGCCCGGCGGCTACTGAGGCATCGGCACCGAGCTTGAATTTGTCGCTCAGCAGGCTCTGCAAGGCGTGATCGTTCATAAAGAGCATCACCAGGTCGGTAGAAGAACCACCGATCTGATAACCCACGCTGCCGCCGTCAATCGCCACAAATATGGGGGCACTCCAGCCATGCGGAGTACGGCAGGTGGCCACTCCTCTGCCGTAGTTACCGCCGAATATAAAAGCGAACCTCACATCGCCTGGGATAATGGCGATACATTTCGCCGATTCCAGAAGATCGTGAGGAATGCCATGGTCTGGTGTATTCATGATCTCCTTGAAGACCTCAGCGGCTTTGTGGGTGCGATGCACATCATCCTCGTGGTCCGAGGCGACAGCAGTAAGAGACGCAAACAGAACTAACGTGGTGACGATCACAAGACGTTTCAACATTTTCCTATCCTCCTTGAAGTTTGAATTGACGAAGACCTCTGTCCAGTTTTTCCTCTCTGCACGAGTCACGCGCCGCCGGGGCGGTCCCACGACGACGACGACCGCCCCGTTGCAGTCAGCGCTCTTACCGATCAAATACGACGTGATCACGCCGGTTCTGCTGCCAGCATTGCTCGTTATCGGCGGTGCAGAAGGGCTTCTCTTTGCCGTAGCTGACGGTGTTGATCCGGTCGGCGCTCACGCCTGCTTGCTCCAATGATTGCTTCAGAGTATTGGCGCGGTTGACGCCGAGCGCGATGTTGTACTCTTCGGAACCCCGGTCGTCACAATGGCCTTCCACCATGATCTTGATGTCGGGATGCTGGTCGAGAAACTGCGCATCGTCGAAGGTCACAGGCACTTCATCCGGGCGCACCGTGGCTTTGTTAAAGTCGAAGAATAGATCCTTGACATTGTTGGCAAATAAATCCGCCTCGCTGGGCTGTGGCGCTACAACCTTAGCTGCCGGGACTGGATTGACGGTGACACGTGCGCTTGCATCATCCGTGCCGCCTGGACCCTTGGCTACGAGCGTGTACGTTGTGGACATATACGGGACGACACTGCGCGACCCCGAAGCTGGCACGGTTCCCAGACCTTGAATGGTAATGTCGTTCGCGTTCGCGGTTTTCCAGGTCAAGGTTGTGGATTGACCATACTGAATCACATTCGGATTAGCGGCCAGAATTGCGGTCGGGGTCGCGGGTGGCGGCGGTGGTGGTGGAGTTACCTTTGCCACATGCTTGTTGCATGCAGCCAAAAAAAACGTGCTGGAGAGAGCGGCAATCAAAGAAAGCATCTTAAACTTTCCGCGCATCATGTTGTCCTCCATAGATGAACTGACGTCCAACCGGGGTCAGCCCGGTCGAAATGAAACAAAATCGCCAACGCTGCTCTTAGTGCTTGCAGCAACGAACAAAAAAGCGCATGTCGGGAAATCGGTCTGGCACCCCTGGCGGGCATGCCGTTAGCAGCGAAGGATGGTGCTCTGCTCGGGAGGAACTGACTGCGCCAGCAGGGTCATTTGCCTGGCTGTCTGCTGCGCGGCGAAGTTGATGGGGACCGTGCGCTCCGCCAACTGCAGTGCGGAGAATGCCATTCCCAACCAAAGCTTGAGTCTCGCGCGGAGACTGAGCAGCGCTGTGACTGGCCCATGAACAGCACAGTAAGAGCCCGTGGCTGCCGGAAAGACGAATATGGCGACGGTGCAAACTATCGCGAAGATGATGAATTTGTACCCCAAGTGCCGGGGAATCATCGCTTAGCTGTCCCCAATCTGAAGTGTCCTGCTAAAAAGGGGCCCAGCCAACTTGGATGTCTGAGGCGATTCATAGGTTGGCCGAGTTGCCAAGCGACAGACTGGGTCATTTCGCAATACAACGAAAATCTCCCTTTGTTGAATCTCATTTAAACGTTGAAGTCGATTTAAGCGGAGCCGGCGGGTTGTGCCGGTTAGAATTCCAATCGTTATTGCCTTTGTTCTCGTGAGTTCGAGAGAGGGAAGTAGGCCCTTGGGAGACTGATGCAAACTCTCCCGCCTCCGCCAAGCCGAACAGTGTCCTACGAGCTCGCTGTGGCTGACCGTCCAGAAATGAGCGATGTACAGAGCATGCGACTCCCGTGGCGCACTTCGAGACCGTGCGTGTCGCGCGTGAGCTGAATGCGGTGGCGTGGCAGCTTCCGTCGGCATGTGTGGTGTTCCGTGGCATCTGTGGGGGGGGCGGCGATCCTCCTCACCGCTGAAATCCCCTGCAGGCCACAGGAGCGATATCTGTCAATTGGTGCCACAAACTGAAGAAAGGAGATGTTGTGAGATGCGCAAAGTAACGAGTATCGTTCCACTTCTATTCGTGTTCGTGTTGACGCTCGCCCTAGCAGTATCTTTCGGGGCTCAAGCTCCCGAAGCGAAAAGTTCCGCAACGAAGATCACTACCAAGGAAGTTACAAAGGTAAAACCAGATGCAGGCATGACCGTGGCAGAGAATTCCGCAATGAAAACGAGTCATGCGCCGGCGTCGGCCGAAGACCTTACCGGAACCATCACGATGGTTGAACCCTCCGACAAAGAGATAACATTGGTCGGTTCCAACGGCGTCCCTTACGACTTCGAGCTGACCAAGAACACGCAGGTTGAACTCGCGAACCAAAAGATCGGAATGAATGAGTTGTCCAGCGAAAGTCACAAACAGGCCATCATTCATTTTGTTCCAAAGTCGGATGGCAATCTGGCCGAAAGTGTCCAGATCAATGCTTCTTAACCCTCTACCCTCCTCGCCGGCGCCCAGTAACAGGACGCCGGTTCACTGGTGCACCCAGTGGCGTAAGACAACATTCTGCGAGCTAAAAATCACGTCTGATGTAAAGGCCTTTTTTTCTCCGGCGTCTCGATCAGCGGGCGGAGCTGCGGTTCGAGATCCTTAAGCACCTGAACTGTGAGAGCGCTAGTGAAATTGTAGTTGGCGGAAGCCTTGCCGGGAACAAAGGCGGTCACGGTTCCGTAGAACCGATCCCCAATCATGAAGACAAAAGTAGCGGTTCGGTTCACCGGGCGTGAGCTAAGGTGATGACCTGCCGCATCAGAGACGTTGAACCGGTTATCACCTGTACCGGTCTTTCCTCCAATAGGGAGAATCGTTCCATCGGCAAGAACCACTCCCCCATGAGCGCGCCGCCCCGTCCCGTTCTCCACTACGCCTATCAGTTGCGCACGCACGAGCTGCGCGATTTGCGGCGATAGGACCGGTTCACCCGGTTTAGGCTCGCGTGTTAGCACGGTGTCCACTGGAGTGTCCTGGGCAAAATGCAGCGTGCGAATCGTAATGGTTGGATTGCGCACACCGTCGTTCAGGATGATCCCCATCAACTCTGCCAGCGACGCCGGCGTGTCGCCGGAGACCCCGATCGCGGTCGCATAGGAAGGAACCAGTGAATCAAACGGGTAGCCCAGTTCTTTCCAGTCGCGCCAAATATTGTGAAAGGCATCTTCTTCCAGAATCGTCCTGATGCGCACGTCCTGCGCATTCCAGTACTTTGTACGGAAGAGCCACCCGTAGACTTCCTGCCGCTGCGGCGCACTCTTGGCAAAGACCTCCGAAAGCGTTGCTCCTGGGTGCTGTTGAAGATAGTTCAGTAGCCACAACTCCAACGGATGAATGCGCGCCAAGTAGCCGCGATCCGCGAGATCGAAGCTGTCGGGACCATACTTTGAGTAAAGCTTCTGTATATCCACGCTGACGAAGCTTCCGGGCTGGAAGTGCGACCGCATGAACTTAGAGAACTCCTCCACACTGGCTTCAGGATGCACGGAACGATAGACGACGGCCACGCTGCGCGGCGTCACATGGATGCCGCGCAGTAGAGTCTCCAGCGCTTGGTCAGGAGATTGCTTCCGATACTTCGCATAGAAGCGGGCAAGAAAGACCTTGCCTTCATTGTCGGCAAAGCGAGCCAGGTAACGCTGGCGCGCCTGGTCAGGCAAAGCCGCACCTGCCTTCGGCGTCGCATCCGCGGTGTGATACAGGTAGTACCTCTCGATGTCCCGCATGAGACGAATGAATACCAGGTTCACTGACTGCTGAAAGGCGTCGCTGACGGTCAAAACGCGAGCATTGTCCGACGGTTCAAAATTGGCGAAGTAGTGGAGACCGCCAGCGGTGAAGAATCCTTCATCCGGGCTGGCGGAGTATGTACGAGCCAGAGCCGCCGATAGCATGGCCGACAAGCTCTTGTCCGGCGCGCTTGAAAGATATTGAATGGCCCATTGGGTCAACTTGTCATTGGGCTGAACAGGCGCCGATTTTAGCTGTGGCGCGGGCACTGTGCCATATTTGTCGTGCAGCCGCTCCACGATCTGCAAGTATTCGATCAGCGTTCGCAGCTTCGCCGTTGAACCCAGCTGCAGCCTGGTTCCTTGATTGATGCTAAGCGGTTCATTGTAGTTGTCGGTTTGCACGCGAAGGACGTTCGCATCCCGCTCTCGCTCATAGAGTGTAAAGCTGTAGATCACGGAGCTGGGGTCGCCTTGAGCCAGCAGCTGATACTGGCTAAGATTTGCCTTTGCTACTTCGGTCGGATCGGCTAACTGCTCGAGGAACTGGGTTACCTGTCGCTGAACCTTTCTGTCGATGGCCGTGTAGATGGAGAGGTCCAAGTGGTCCAAGGCATAGATGCTGTTCAGATCGAGCAGCTGAAGCGCCCGCGAACGCACTAGGTCAGAGGCTTTATTCGCGACGAAGTTTGCTGCTTGCACGCGCCTTGCTCCGGGCTGCAGCGAAACGTGCTCGCGCAGTGCTCGATTGCACAGCGAGGTAGAAACAATTCCCGCTTTATGAAGCGCCCGGAGGTAGCGGTCCGTTTGGCGGGTTAAGCGCTCTGGATTCTCCACCAAGTAGTAATATGGGGCGCGTATCGCCAGAAGCAGGGAAAGCGCTTCGCGATACGCTCGGGCTCGCTCTTTCTGTTCCGTGGGAGTCAGGCGACGTTCGGAAGCCGCAAGCAGCCGATTGAACGAGGCAAAGTCTGCGCCGTACCATACCCACATGCCATCCCCCAAACCCGTGACCTCACCCTGGGTAGAAAAAGCCGCGAGTGGAACAGAATTGATGTAATCGCAGACAATATCACGTCGGGCTGCGACGCTCTCGGGACCGTCTGCGTATGCTCGCAGCGAGGCAGAGGCCATCTGCCAGAGTTTTTCCTCTGGAGAATGAGTCTTGCCTTCCGGGGAGTGCCGGATCTTCTCCAACTGAGTGGCTAGCGTACTACCTCCGATCACCGGAATGCTGTGATCCATTTCGTGAATGCCATAGACCGCGAGCGCGCGGCTCAGCCGGCTCCATTGCACAGCGGGATTGCGATATGGACGTTGCGGGTCCAGGATGTCGCGGTTCTCGATGAACAGTGCGGTATTCACCAACAAGGGAGGAATTTTAGAAACATCCGAATAGGTCCGGGCAGGATAACGAACAGCAAAAAGGGAACTACCATCGCGATCTAGAATCTGCAGTCCCGCTTGGTTCTTTTCGTGATACACGGGATAGACTCCCAGGCGCGTTAGCAAAAGGTAAAGCGCGGAATCACGGGCCTGTGCTGTAACCCGGTAGCCAGAATCCTGCAGGCGACGAACAAATTCAGGCAGGTCAGCATAGCCGAGCCGGTGATCGTATGGACCCTCGCTGGGATAGTGGATGGCTACGCTTGGACCAGGCGCGACGGAGAACTTCATTGAACGAGCGGTCGCGGCCAGCACGTGAGCCTCAAGCCATGAGGAACGCAACTCTAAGGCCAGCAGCGCGCCTACAATCGCAGCGACAAGAACCGGCATCGAGAGACGAGATCGACTACATCGTCTTCTTCCATCTAGAGCGCGCGAAGAGTCCAAGTGACGGACCCGGACTCTGAATCGACCGCCGGATCTAGAGGACGATTTCCGAAGGATCTCCTTGCGAGTTGGGGCCACGTCTTTTATAGATGTTTGATACTGTGAGGAAGGATGCGTGGATAAAGAACGGAAAAGTGAAGTTTCCAGACTGTCATCGGCCCTTCCGAACGGGTAGCGTTTTCAGAGTACAAACGGAATGAGCTTCCAAGTACGCCGTCGATAGTCTTCGAACACCCAGCCAAAGTGTGCTGCGAGCAGGTGCTCTTCTTTGCGTATGCGATCAAGAACGAATATCGCGGCCAGGGCGAGAATCGGCAACGCAAGAGGGCTGGCAAACACCAACGCCATTCCCGTCGGCGCGAGCAGCAAGCTCAGGTAGAGCGGATGGCGAATGCTGGCGTAAATGCCATGTCGCACCAATCGATGGTTTGGCTGCAGCGTCACGTACGCGCTGAAGAATTCACCTAGAGTCTTCAGCGCCAGCACACGCACAGTAACCCCGATGCAACACAGCAGCAGTCCCAGATAGCGCCAGTAGTCTTGTCTGAGCGTCAACATGTTTCTGCGATCCGCAAAAGGCAAGAACCATAACAAAGATAGGGACAGAATCAACAGAACTCCCAGTTGCAAACTCTGGTTTCCAACCGGAACTGATCCTCTTCGGAGCGGGTGAAAATCCAACCCCAGGAGGACGGCGGTAAGCACTCCGGCCAACCCCACGGCTGCCAGTCCACTTCGCGCCGTGTTCAGAAAAAACGCCGGCAAATCATCGAATCCCCAGCCGAGCAGGACCAGCAGAATAGCGGGCAGTACCTGAACGGCGAAGATGAAAGCAGATCGAAGCATTGGAAGATTGCAGTGCCGCTCCGGATGGCTGTCATATAAAATTATAAAGAGGTTCGCTTTCCAGATGCGAGAATCCATTCGGCCGCTCGGAATAAGTTCGATCCCTATTCCCCAAAGCTGTCTGACAGCTCTTCTGCTGATCCCGGTACGTTTACTTGCCCTTCCCGTGATCTGGTTCCTCATGCACTTCAGGCGGTCGGCACGTTAGCGATCAGTTGAGGATTACAAGCCGTTCGGTTGCTCAATCGTCACGACAGCTGGAACGATCTAATTATCGGAACTCTTCGAGATCTAGCTGAAGCCCGCCGACACCGAGAAGCGCACGTTCGAATTGTCCCAACCTGTAGCTAGACGAGAAGATATTTGATTGGTGCGCCGGACAACCGTCGACGGCAATCGCATCATCCCAACCAAAAGGGTCGTTGTTTCAAAAGAAGCGCAAACAAGAATGGCATGCGATGGCGTCGAGCGAAAGGCCCAGTCGCACAGGGGAGTTTCTGTTCCCATAGACGTAGTCGCCAGCCGTCACAAACAACTTCACAAATACAACCGGGCCGAGCGAACTAAACCTTTTTTGTAACGAACGATAATAAGCCCAACGCCGCACTCTGCGGTGAGGCTTCCTTTCAACTTTCAGCCTACGAAAGGAGCTGATGATGTTTACTCGTGTTGTTGAAATGACCAGTAAACCAGGGAAATCAAGAGAACTCTCCAACACAATCAACGAAAAGGTAATGCCCATCCTCCAGAAGCAGGGCGGCTTCGTGGACGAAATGCTGCTTGTTTCGAATGTGGAGCCGGACCGGGTCCTCGCTCTCAGTTTTTGGAAAACGAAAGAGGACGCGGAACGGTATCACCGAGACCAATATAAAAACGTCACTGAGACGGTTCGGCACCTTCTGGGGAGCGAACCATTCATCCGCACGTTCGACGTGCACACGTACGCCGGTCTTAAGATTGTCGCCGGCCGAGCTGCCTGACACAAACCTTGATTTGCTCGCCCAGGTGAGCCCAACTCAAGCATAGGCGCAACTAAGGGCGCGCCACATGGCGCGCCCTTTCTCTGTGCCGGTCCTGAAAGAGTGCGCGTCCCTCATTACCTGCTTTCCACAATTGTGATGATGAATGCACCAATACCGGAGTCCAGTTGACGACTAGCGCTCATTTGTCAGCGATAGCTGCTTGAATTGATGGTCTTGTGATATGCGTAATAAGTCTCGTCGTCTTGCGATTTCCGCGTGAAAAGAAAGAGTACCCTGGCCTGCGATTTCATAGCAAAATGCTCCGGAAGCCAGATGTTGTCTTTGACAGGCATCTTCTCCAGTTCGAAGCACGTGCCCGGTTGTACCTGTGCGAGAAAACCTGCAATCGAAACCGGCTGTATTACGGTGGCTTCGACCTTCACCCACTGAAATGTTGTCTTGTCGATCCAGAGCATGCCTTCCATGCCGGTCAATACCTTAGCTTCGTTATCGGGCGGCTCGTAGCCGGGGCGAGGTGTTGCTTTCAGCACATAAACTTCGCGCGGTCCCAGCTTCTGTTCGCCCATGAACTCGAAGACGAAGCCCTTTGTCAATTGCTCCATCAGTAGATGATCGCGTTTGCGTTCTCGTTCATACCGCGCGATACGCTGCGCCCGTTCCTTCGGGGATTCTTTCTGGCGTTCAACGATGGCCGCTTCCAACTTTTGTTGCTCCTGCGCCTGCTGTTTCGGTGACAGAGGTTTACCGTTCACGGCTACCAGTTGCTCGTAGGGAGAGCCGTAGATCATTTGCTCTTCATAGGTTTTGGTTCCCCCCGCTTGTTGCACGTCGCGTTCGAAATAGTCGTATTCAGGAGCGGCCTGCCAATCCTCCGCATTGGCTTCGACTGAACGCTGGATGATGCGGGCGATGTCGGGCTGGGCAAAGGAAGCGGCGGCCAGTGCTACCACGAGCATGAATTGCTTCATCATGTTCTTGGTCTACCCGGCCCTGTTCTCTGGCCGTCAAGTCCAATGGGCAGGGTTCTCCTCTGGTAAGTACTCTCCCCGAATCAGCTACTTTGTGGCCATCGTTTGCGAACGCATGACCAACGACGGTAGATCGAAGAGTGCGAGAGCGGTTATTTCTGCTTCATTTTTCGTGGAATTCCGCCCACGCCCCGGTTTTTTCGTAATACAGCCGCAGATTGCACTGTTTCGGCGCTACGTGGGCAAGTGCGACCTGAACCTGAGCTACTGGAACGTCGCTTTCCCCAATTTCCATCGGAGCCCGCACTAGATCTTGTCTTTCGTCGTACTGGCCCTCAGCCGTGGTGTTCTTGTTTACTACCAAAGTCCAGTTCCGCTTTTCTGGGATGACATACAGACTGTATGCTCCTGCTGGAATCATCGAGGCGCCAATGGTAAGCTCAGCCTCCGTAAATAGAAACATGGGCGAACCACCTGGCTCCCAAAGTCTCCCGTCGTGGAACTCCTTTCCGCGCTTCGCGGTTGCGCTGCTGTATTCAACTTTCATCTGTTTCCCATCGTCAAACGTGCAGAATACTTCAGCAAGCTTACCGAGGGAGGCCGCCTGCTGGCTGACACCTCGGAGCGTCAATTGGCTGACTAGCAAAAGGCAGATAACGAGCGTGCGCATCATTGCCCCCCTGCCCGGTTGTCCTGGGCCATGCCCCACGTTTATAACTCCATCGCGTTATTGTGGCAAACCGCTGCAGATCGCCTGGGCGTACCTTCAACATGCAACGAGTCGTTTAGGAATCGATCCATCAGCCCCTTCAACCTTTCTCGAAAAAGTGGGCGGTTTTCTTGCCGGCATCCTCGGTGTAGTAGACCGCAACTTTGGTGCCTTTCTCAGCCCCCTCTGCGATATCTTTCCCGCCATCCTTGGCAGCGTGGTCGGTCAACCGGAAGGTCGACTCAACACCATCGCTGGTCTTGACGATAAGTTTCTTCCCGCCTCGATCGATGTCTTTGATCGTTGCGCTGGTCATTTTCAAACCGCCTTCACCCACTCTGTCAATCTCCAGAGCCGTGTCTTCAGTTCCGCGCGCGGTGTAGTGAGCTACCACCTCGGTTCCTGTTCTCAAGCCATGCCAAGAATCTTTGACGGCCTCCTCCGAAGCATCGACACCGTGGACCGCTGTTTTGTCGAGAAAATGCAGTGAGTGTTCCGTCCCATCGCCCGTCTTCACCACGATGATTTTGGCGGCCGAATCGACCTTTTTGATAGTGCCGTGGACAGCACTGACAACGTCTTCCGCAGCGTGAACAGTCGAAACAAGCGACAGTGCAAGGATTACGCTTCCGATCGCTTTCATCATTTTGCGAACTCCCTTCTCAATTCATCGTCATTCATCGTCCATTAGCGATAGATTCCTCGCGCGATAGGTTTCGTTGTATCGTTCAGCAATATCGCTGCTTCTGCTACGACAAGTTGCGACCGATTCTGGTTTGCTGGGAAGACGCCGCCGCTTTATTGACTTTGCAAGACAATGCTGAGGAACGGTTTATAAATTTGTTTGAAGAGTCGCGAAATTCAGCCAACCTTTTGGACCGTCAATTTGATCCAACCATTTGACAGGTAATTCTGACACTTTTCACAGAGGGGCAGTTGATTTTGATATTTCCTCGAGAGCTGAATTACGAGTTCGCCATCGCCGCAACAATCTGCACCGCGGCTATGTTGTTCTTTCCGGCAGTGCATGGTTCATATTCAGCCACACATGGGCCGGTGACAGCTCTGCAGTCTATCTACAGAAGATTCAAGATATGGCTGGCCATGGCGCTGGCAGCCTTGCACATTCTGGGCTGTCGTTTGGTGGCCCGCCATTCTTTGCTGTTCACGCTATCTAATGCTATTTTCTCACTTCGATCGTCCCCTCCCGATCACGTCTTCGCCCTTCGCTGCTGATCGTCCGAGAGACTCTCGCGGCCCCGTGGGCCATTCGTCGAAGAGGTCGATAGCTATTACAGCTATCGACAACGGCTCTGATGACTATCTTCCGGCTCGAAAGAGTCTAGATCCGGATAGTGCGAGCGTCCGCCGCCGGCTACGAGCAGTACCCAACGCTTAATCGGAGAGACTATGAACAAGACAATTCTTTGCATAGACGATGCTGCCCCAATCCTTCAGCTTTACGGCCGAGTTTTCGAAGAACAAGGGTACAAGGTGATACTCGCCTCGAATGCGTGGGACGGGCTGGATGACCAACACACCTTTTTCGGGAAGAAGTGTCTGTGTTGATGTGGATGGATGGTGCGTCCTGAATGGGTTTTGCGGCTTTGAAAGCGGCGCACGCCCTCGCCTTAGAGCCGGGACTCAATCGA
>Ga0181532_10001863_pt1 | contig 20022 bp, 18 predicted proteins | sample PEATcosm2014_Bin_33_FD_119768 | JGI IMG/M metagenome (GOLD analysis project Ga0181532, IMG submission 119768) | Peatland microbial communities from MTU Mesocosm Facility, Houghton, MI, USA - PEATcosm2014_Bin11_30_metaG | ecosystem: Environmental > Terrestrial > Soil > Wetlands > Peat | place... | reverse complement strand
TCCATCATGAGGTTGGAGACGTACCATTCCGGGAGCTTCAGCTTCGCGTGCGGGGCGGTGGGATGACAAAAGTCGAGCGGCATGGCGTTGAACCTATTGGATGACGCGAATTCACACGATCACGCCAGTCAGCATCTCGACGATGTAAAGTGCCCACATGATCATGAGGACCAGCGCCGCGATGGAGAAGAACATGCTACGCCACCGAACGACGTTGCTGGTGATGTGCACATAAGCGTGCAGCAGGCGGCAGATCACGAAAATCCACGCCAGAATGACAAAGACGTAGCCGGCGTGGCGGGTGACCCATTCGAGGATGGTGAGCACATAGAACAAGACCGGGAGCTCGAACTGATTGGCGTAGGCGTTCGCGGCCTGCATGGTGCGCCGCGGCCAGTTGGCCTCGCGCAAGGCGACGCCTTGCGGCTGCACAGCGCCCGAGCTGAAGTCGCGCCGGCGCAGCACGCCCATCCAGTTCATCAGGACGAACGTCAGAATGACCTCGACGAACAGCGGCAGCAGAACGGCTTGCAGCGACATCGGCCAGACCCTCAAAGTTAATCGTTACAAGTGATTATCATGGCACTGTGCCGCCGCCAATGCGGCGCTCATAGCTTGACGCTGATCGCCGTTTCGCCGTCCTCACCGACCAGCGCGCTACGCCATTTTCTGCCGTCGAACAGCGCCCGGGAAACCGCATCAGCGCTCCCGCCATGGTTCAGATTGGCGGTGATCAGTTTGCCGCCGGTCCGCAACAGATTTCGCAAGGCGGCGTGCAGCGTCGGCATCGGTGTCTGACCGTCGAAGAAGGCGAGGTCGCAGCCGGGATCGAGCGTGGCGAGCACGTTGGCGAAGTCGCCTTCGTGCACGGTGATGCGATGGTCGAGGGTAGCGGCGACGATGTGGTCGCGGGCCAGCCTGACGTGTTCCGGATCGCGCTCGATGCTATCGACCGTCGAGTCTGGTGCGCCGTACGCAAACGACAGCGTCGTGTAGCCGAGCGCGGTCCCCCCGCTCCAGAATACGCCGCGCCTGGACCGCGGCCGCGAGCACGCTTGGCAGCGGGCCGTTGTCGTAGGGGTAAGCGCCGCAGCCGTGCCGCGCACGATGCTGGTCAGTGGCTTTGCGGATCTGCGCGAACGGATCGGCGGCCGGCCTTTTCATGGCGAGCGCTCACTCGCGGCTCGGATAGTTGGGACTCTCGCGCGTGATGGTGACATCGTGCACGTGGCTCTCGCGCAAACCGGCGCCGGAAATGCGCACGAACTCGGCCTTGGCGTGAAACTCGGCGAGGTCTTTTGCTCCGACATAACCCATGGCGGCGCGTAATCCACCGGCGAGCTGGTGCAGCACGTTGGCGACCGGGCCCTTGTAAGGCACCTGACCTTCCACGCCTTCGGGCACGAGTTTGAGCGTATCGTTGATCTCTTGTTGAAAGTAGCGGTCGGCCGACCCGCGCGCCATAGCGCCGACGGAACCCATGCCGCGGTAGCTCTTGTAGGAGCGGCCCTGATAGAGAAAGACCTCGCCCGGCGTCTCGTCGGTGCCGGCGAGCAGCGAGCCGACCATGGCGCAATCGGCGCCTGCCGCCACCGCCTTGGCGAGATCGCCGGAATATTTGATGCCGCCGTCGGCGATCACCGGCGTGTCGGTTCGCTTCGCCGCCTCGACCGCGTCGGCGATGGCCGTGAGCTGCGGCACGCCGACGCCGGCAACCACTCGCGTGGTGCAGATCGAGCCCGGCCCGATCCCGACCTTGATGGCGTCGGCGCCGGCATCGATCAGCGCCTTGGCGCCTTCGGCGGTGGCGATATTGCCGGCGACCACTTGCACCGCATTCGACAGCCACTTGATGCGGGTCACGGCGTCGAGCACGCGCCGGGAATGACCGTGGGCGGTGTCGACGACGACGAGGTCGACGCCGGCCTCGATCAGCACCTCGCTGCGGGCATAGCCGGCTTCGCCGACACTGGTGGCGGCGGCGACCCGCAGCCTGCCCTGCTCGTCCTTGCAGGCATTGGGGTTTGCGACCGCCTTCTCGATGTCCTTCACCGTGACGAGACCGACGCAGCGGTAATCGTTGTCGACCACCAAGAGCTTCTCGATGCGATGCTGATGCAACAGGCGTTTGGCCTCATCCTGGCCGACGCCCTCGCGCACCGTGACCAGGGCGTCCTTGGTCATCAGCTCGGAGACCTTTTGCCGCTTGTCGGTGGCAAAGCGCACGTCGCGGTTGGTGAGGATGCCGACGAGTTTGCCGGCGCGCCCTTTGCCGCCACCTTGGACTACTGGAATGCCGGAGATGTGGTTCTCCTGCATGAGAGCGAGCGCATCGGCGAGCGTCGCGTCGGGATGAATGGTAACGGGATTCACCACCATGCCCGATTCGAACTTCTTCACCTGCCGCACCTGCGCTGCCTGCACCGCCGGCTCGAGATTGCGGTGAATGACGCCAATGCCGCCCGCCTGCGCCATGGCGATCGCCATATGCGCCTCGGTTACCGTATCCATGGCCGAGGCCGCGATCGGGATATTGAGCGTGATGTCGCGAGTGATGCGCGTGCGGATATCGACCTCCGAGGGGAGCACGTCCGACAGACCGGGCTTGATGAGCACGTCGTCGAAGGTGAAGCCCTCGCGCGGACTGTTCTTGAGCATTGCCAACTCCGCTTGCGCCCGCACGGTTTGTGGCGGGCTGCCTGGGCGGGCCGCGTCGAAAAAGCAGCTGGAAAGAGGAAATCCGTGCGGGTGGAGCACTCGCCCTGCCCGCCTGCTCGTCCGACTCGATGGCCCGCTTTTGGGTTGGCGGCGGCTCCTAGCACGTCCGCGGCCGGATTCATAGATGGTGCCGGAATCAGGACTTATGGCGGTGAGTTTTCCTTGGCCGGGAGTTTGGCAGGATAGGCAGCGGGCTCCGCCCCGGCGGCAGTTGGCGGCGCGGCCGCGGCTCTTGCCGTACGGAGTTCCTCGCGGATCGTTGTGTTGAGAATGGCTTCGAGGCGCACCAGCGCGCGCGCCACCGGTACGCCGTCAACAATCCGATGATCGAACATCAGGCGCACCGGACACCGATGATCGGCACCGATAATTCCATAGGTCAGAAAAATCGGCGTCACGGCGATCGGATGGATGAGTTCAGCCCCAAACGCCGACACCGTCGACACCACGAACGTTCCGAAATAGTTGCCGCGCTGGCGCCCGATGCTAAAGCCAAGCCACCAAAGCAGCCGACGCACCGGTCCCGGCAATTTTCGCCATCCCGAGCACGCGCCGGAACGCCTTGATCTCATCCAGGGGCGCCTCCTCGGCGTGCCGGATGATCCGCGCAAGATCGCGGATGCGACAGACCGCCGGCTCCTTGATCATGCACGGCAAAACGCAAGGCTCGCCATGATAGACGCGATCGATCGCGAACATGGCGACGCTGGCGGGATATTCGTACAGATGCGGCCATGGCCACTTGAGAAAAATACGCCTGAGCTCGGGGAACTCTTGCGCCGTAAGCGCGAAGGCCTTGCCGAAGAGCGCGACCCACGGCGGGCGCGGCGAGCAGGCGTCGCGGGCTGCGGCCACCGCGCCGAGATCCATGGTTTTCTCGATCGGAATGCTCGGTATCGTTGCCGACAGACGCATGTAATCCGTAACGATGCGCCGGGGGATTGAAACGGGAATTGATCGGCCGCGCATGTCCCTCGCTCCGGCAGGTTCACGCGAGTGTCGGGTGCCGAGCCCCTCGGCTCTGTGGCGCGGCCACTTTGCACGCCCGGTATTCAAGCTGGCTGTTCATCGCATCGGTCATCGTTGGCTTCGCACCGTCTCACATCCATCGTGCCCGGCCGGAGGAGACTGCACCGCTTTGCCGGTGAGTGTACAGCAGAGTAGGTTGGCCGCAACCGAGACCGAGCAAAGCTGGTTAAACGATTGCCCACCTCATGCCGGGTGAAGCTGTGATGCCACGGAGATTGCCGTACGCCTTTTGGGCTCTTTGGATGACCCTTGCCTTGGCTGCCCCGCTCATACTTGCCGGAACCGCGCACGCGCAGGACGCAACCGACGAACGTCGCTGCACCGGACAATGGCGCGCCACCAATGCGGAGCGCATTGCGTCCTGCACGGCGCTGATCGATTCCGGCCATTATCAGCCGGCCAATCTCGCCATCTTGCATCACGATCGGGGCATGGCCATGCGCGCCAATGGCGACCTCGCCGGCGCGCTCAACGATTTCGCGGCGGCGATCGCCCTCAGTCCCGACTACGCGCGTGCCTTCGCCGATCGGGGCAGCGTACGCCTGGCACAACACGACTTGGACGGCGCCATCGCCGATCTCGACGCGGCGATCAAACTCAACGGAACCGACGCCGGCGCATTCATGACGCGCGGAAATGCCTTCGACGAGAAGGCGGACTTCGATCGCGCCATCGCCGACTACAACGAGGCCATCCGACTTTCTCCGAATTACGCCGCGGCCTACTTCAATCGCGGCCTCGCGTTCCGACGCAAGGGCGATTTCGAGCATGCGATCGCCGATTACGACCAGGCCATCAAGCTCGACCCGAAAAGCGCCGCCGCGCTCAACAACCGCGGCATCGTCTGGTTCGAGAAGGGCGATCTCGACCGGGCCATTGCCGACTACAATCAGGCGATCCGCCTCGATGCCGATTTCGCCGCTGCCTACAACAACCGCGGCAATGTCTGGCGCGCCAAGAGTGACATTGCCCGCGCCCTCGCCGACTTCGATCGCGCCATCAAGCTTTCACCGCAATTCGCGCTGGCTTATGACAATCGCGGCCTCGTTTTCTATCAAAATCGGGACTACGACCGCGCCATCGCCGATTTCGATGCTGCGATCCGCTTCGATCCGACCAACGCGGAAGCCTACAGCAACCGCGGCAACGCCCACGACGACAAGGGCGACCGCAACGCCGCCATTGCCGACTGTAACGAGGCGATCCGCCTCGACCCCAAGAACGCTCGCATCTATTACGATCGCGGCATCGTTCTCCGTCGCGACGGCAGCTTCGACCGCGCCATCGCCGATTTAACCGAGGCTATCCGGCTCAATCCGCAACACGCCGGCGCCTACAACGAGCGCGGCTACGCCCACTCTCAGAAACACGATTACGATCGCGCGATCGCTGACTATGGTTCCGCAATCAAGCTCAATCCGAAATTCGCCGTCGCCTACAACAATCGCGGCAACGCCTTCGATGACAAAGGCGACCCCGATCGCGCCATCGCCGACTACAACGAGGCGCTGCGCGTCGATCCGAACTATGCCGCGGCGCTCTACAATCGCGGCATTGCTTGGCGGCGCAAAGGCGACCTCGATCGGGCAATCGCCGATTACGACCAGGCGATCAAGCTCAATCCGACGGCCGCGGCCTACAACAATCGCGGCAGCGCCTGGCAGGCCAAGGGCGAGAACGAACGCGCCATCTCCGATCTTGATCAAGCCATCAAGCTCGATCCGCACTCGGCGGATGCCTACATCAACCGCGGCAACGCCAAGCGGGAGCGGCTCGACCTTGCCGGCGCCATTGCCGACTACACGCGTGCCGCCGAGCTGTCGCCGACCCCCGCGCTGGGCTTTTACAATCGCGCCTGGGCGCATTACCTCGCGGGCGACAACGTCGCCGCGCTGGCCGACGCAGATCGCGCGATCGCGCTCAACGCGCATTCGGCCAGCGCCTTTTCGACCCGCGGTCTGATCCGCGAGCGGCTCGCCGATGCCGCCGGCGCTATCGCCGACTTCCGCAAGGCGCTCGAGCTCGATCCTTCGTTCCAGCAGCCCGCCGAAGGCTTGCAGCGGCTCAAAGCCAGCCCCCCAGCGAGCCGATAGAACCTCATGCCCCCGAGCGTGCCGCCGAGCTCGTACGACCGCGTCGTGCCGCTTATCGTCGCGGTGGCGCTGTTCATGGAAAACATGGACTCCACCGTGATCGCGACGTCGCTGCCCGCCATCGCGCGCGCGCTCGGCACCAACCCGCTGGCACTGAAGCTCGCGGTCACCTCCTATCTCCTGGCGCTCGCCATCTGCATCCCAGCGAGCGGCTGGACCGCCGACCGCTTCGGCGCCCGCCACGTCTTCCGCATCGCTATCGGCATATTCGTGCTCGGCTCGATCGGCTGCGCGCTGTCGCGCTCGCTCGAGGAATTCGTGCTGGCCCGCATCATTCAAGGCATGGGCGGAGCGATGATGACGCCGGTCGGCCGACTCATTTTGGTGCGCAGCATCGATAAGCGGCTACTGGTCCACGCCATGTCGTTGGTGACGATACCGGCCCTCGTCGGCCCGATCTGCGGTCCCCCGCTCGGCGGTTTCATCACGACTTACGCATCGTGGCACTGGATCTTCATCATCAATGTGCCGATCGGTCTTGCCGGCCTGGTGATGGCGACGCGCTACATTCCGGATATCCGCGCCGAACGGCCTGCTCCGTTCGACTATGTCGGCTTCATCCTGTCCGGGTTGGGCATCGGCGGGCTTGCCTTCGGACTCTCGGTCATGGGACTGGAATTTTTGCCGGTCGGCGTGGTCGCCGCGCTGCTCGGCGTCGGCGCCGCTTCGGCGGCGGCTTATGTGGTTTATGCCAGACACACGGCGGCGCCGATCCTCGATCTCGGGCTGCTCAAGCTGCCGACGTTCCGCGCCAGTATTTTTGGCGGTTTCATGTTCCGGCTCGGCATCGGCGCGCTGCCGTTCCTGTTGCCGCTCTTGCTGCAGATCGGCTTCGACCTGACGCCGTTCCAATCCGGCCTCATCACCTTTACCGGGGCGCTCGGCTCGATGTTCATGAAGGCCGCCGTCGCCGGCGTGCTCAAACGCCTCGGCTATCGTCCGGTGCTCGTTTACAACAGTGTTCTCAGCGCCGCGTTTCTCGCCGCCTGTGCCAGCTTCGTTCCCGGCATGCCGTTCGCGGCGATGATCGCCATTCTGCTCAGCGGCGGCTTTTTTCGCTCGCTGCAATTCACCAGCATCAACACACTCGCCTATGCCGAGATCGAGCCGCAGCTGATGAGCCGAGCGACCACACTGGTCTCCGTCGCCCAGCAGTTGTCGTTGTCGACCGGCGTCGCCGTCGGCGCGCTCGTGGTCGAGACCGCGCTGCGGTTGAAACACGGCACCGCCATGGGCGCCATGGACTTTCCGCCGGCCTTCCTCGCCGTCGGCGCGCTTTCCGCCTCCGCTGCGTTCATCTTCGCGCGGCTTCCGCCGGATGCCGGGGCGGAGCTTTCAGGCCGCAAGGCAGCGCAAGCGGTGGCGGCGGATAATCCCTAGGCTGGCGCCGCCGCGCCGCCGCGAAAACCGCGGGCCAGCAGATAAAGCTCGGCCGAGTCGCTGCGGCTCGCCGGCGGCTTGACGTGCTTGACGCTGGCGAAGTCGCGCTTCAGCTCGGCAAGGAGCGCTGCTTCGGTTCCGCCTTGCAAGACCTTGCAGAGAAAACTTCCGCCCGGGGCGAGCACCTCGCGGGCGAAATGCGCCGCCGCCTCGGCTAGCGCCATGATGCGGAGATGATCGGTCTGCCGGTGACCGGTGGCGTTGGCTGCCATGTCCGAGAGCACGAGGTCGGCCTGCCCGCCGAGCAAGGCCTTGAGCTGATGCGGCGCGGTGTTGTCGAGAAAATCGAGCTTGAGGAATTCGACTCCGGCGATCGGCTTCATATCGAGAACGTCGATCGCGAGCACCCGCCCGCCCTCGCCGACGCGCCGCGCGGCGACCTCACTCCAGCCCCCCGGCGCCGCGCCGAGATCGACGACGCGCGTTCCCGGCTTGAGCAAGCGATATTTGTCGTCGATTTCGACGAGCTTATAAGCCGCGCGGGAGCGAAAGCCTTCGCGCTTGGCGCGCGCCACATAAGGATCGCTGATCTGGCGTTCGAGCCAAGTCCGCGACGACAGTGTGCGGCGCTTCTCGCCCTTGAGCCGCGCCATAGCCGATCAGGCCTCTCCCCACACGCCGTCGGCCCGCATCATCTCGACCAGCATGCCCTCGCGCAGACCGCGGTCGGCGACGCGCAGCCTCGGGCAGGGAAAGGCGCGGCGGATCGCGTCGAGGATGGCGCAGCCGGCAAGCACGAGGTCGGCGCGCTCGGCGCCAATGCAAGGATTCGCCGCGCGTTCGTCGAAGCTCATCGCCATGAGCTCGGCAACCACACGCGAAATCTCGTCGTTGGCAAGCCAACAGCCGTCGACGCGCCGGCGGTCGTAGCGCCGCAGCCGCAAGAACACCCCGGCGATCGTCGTCACCGTGCCCGACGTGCCGAGCATGTGGAAGTCGTCGAGGCCGCCGCGATGCGCGTCCGCGAATTTTTCCACGAACGCGCCGACCTCTTCCACCATGGCCTCATAGATCTCTCGCGGCACCACGGTACCGCCGTAGCGCTCCGCCAGAGTGACGACGCCGACCGGGAACGACGCCCAGCCGATGATATCGGGCCGCGGCGGCCCGCGCCGGACGCCGTTCGGCCGGCCGAGCCGCACCAGCTCCGAGGATCCGCCGCCGATATCGAAGAGGATGACGCCGGTCGCCGCGGGATCGAACAGCTCGGTGCAGCCCGCCGCCGCCAACCTTGCCTCGGTTGCGGCATCGACGATCTCGAGCTCGAGGCCCGCTTGCTCGGCGACGCGGGCGCGGAATTCTTCGCCGTTCTCGGCCGCGCGGCAGGCCTCCGTGGCAATGAGCCGCGCCCGCCGCACGCCGCGCGCGCGCATCTTGTCGCGACAGACCAGCAGCGCCTCGACGGCGCGGGTGATCGCCGCCTCGCTGATGCGGCGCGAGGCGGCAACACCCTCGCCGAGACGAATGATGCGAGAGAACGCGTCGACGACGCGAAACCCGTCGACTGTCGGACGCGCGATCAGAAGCCGGCAATTATTGGTGCCGAGATCGAGCGCGGCGTAGGTTCCATCGGCACGCTCGTTCAGGAATGCGTGCGGTTCGTCGCACCCAAGGCCCTCGCGGCGGATGCCGTACGGCGTTCGGCGAGGCCAGCGCGCGCGCCGCCGCGCTCCACGGCCATCGAGGCCGCCGGTCGGCGGCGCGTCCTCGTTCATCCAATACCTTCCTGCCGCGCAGGAACTCTGCGGCTCAACGGCTGCGGCCTTGTTCAAGCTCAAATCAGGACAAATGTATCAGCCGGAAGCGGCAGGGCCAATACTTTGCTTTTCTTGCCTATGAGCCATGTTCCGCGCCTAGCTTGTCGCGCTCTGCCAAGTCCACTATGTCACCGCGAGATGGTATTTTACGGGATTGGACGAGCATGAATTTGCACCAGCCTGTCGACCGACAGGCGGACAAATTGACTGCAGACGAATTGGCGGCGGAGAGATTGGCGGTTGAGAAATTTGCCGTCGGACAGTCCGTGCCGCGCAGCGAAGACCCGATGCTGCTGCGCGGTCAGGGTCATTATACCGACGACGTCAGCCTGCCCGACCAGGCTTATGCGGTGATGGTGCGCAGCCGTAATGCCCATGGCATCATCCGCGCAATCGATGCGGACGCCGCGCGGAACATACCGGGCGTACTCGGCGTCTACACCGCCGCCGATCTAAAAGGTTACGGTCCGCTCAAGTGCATCGTGCCGTTCAAAAATCGCGATGGCTCGCCGATGAAGAAGCCGTGGCGCGGCGCGCTGGCGGCGGACAAAGTACGCTACGTCGGCGACCCGGTCGCCTTCGTCGTCGCCGAGACAGCGCTCGCCGCGAAGGATGCGGCCGAAGTGGTCAACCTCAAGATCGAGGCGCTGCCCGCCGTGATTTCGGCGGAAGACGCCGCGCACGATGGCGCCCCGCTCCTCTACGACGAGGTGCTGGGCAACGTTGCGCTCGACTATCATTTTGGCGACACCGCCGCCGTCAAGGCGGCGTTCGCCAAAGCGTCGCATGTGACACGATTGAAGCTTGTGAACAGCCGTGTCGTCGTCAACGCCATGGAACCGCGTGCCGCGCTCGCAGTCTACGACGACGGTCGCTTCACGCTCCATGTTGCCTCGCAGGGCGTTTTCGGCATGCGCGCCAACATCGCCGAGGCGCTCGGCGTCGCCGCCAAGGACGTTCATATTCTGACCGGCCAGGTCGGCGGCTCGTTCGGCATGAAAGCCGCGGTCTTCCCCGAATATATCTGCCTGCTGCATGCCGCTCGCGCGCTCGGCCGGCCGGTGAAGTGGACTGACGAGCGCGCCGGCAGTTTCGTGTCCGACAGCCATGGCCGCAATCACGATGTTACCGCTGAGCTCGCACTTGCCGGCGATGGGACCTTCCTTGCGGTGCGCATCACCAGTTTCGCCAATATGGGCGCGTTCCTCTCGCCCGTTGCGCCGATGATGGGAACAATCAATGCGGTGAAGAACGTGCAGGGCATGTATCGCACGCCGCTGATCGAAGTCTCGGCCAAGTGCGTGTTTACCAACACCTCGCACGTCTCCGCCTACCGCGGCGCCGGCCGGCCGGAGGGAAATTACTATATGGAGCGGCTGATCGACACGGCGGCGGCCGAGACCGGCATTGACCGCCTCGCGCTGCGCCGGCGCAATCAGATCAGCCCGCGAGAGCTGCCGTACAAGACCGCTTCCGAGATGACTTACGACAGCGGCGATTTCGCCGCGCTGACGAAGCAGGCGTTCAAACTCGCCGACGGCAAGGGCTTTGCCCGCCGCAAGCGCGAGAGCCGCAAGCGCGGCAAGCTGCGCGGCTTCGGCATCGGCAATTTCTTGGAAGTCACCGCGCCGCCGTCGAAAGAATTGGCCGGGATCATTTTCAATGCCGACGGCACGGTGACGCTTGCGACCGGTACGCTCGATTTCGGCATGGGGCATGCCACACCGTTTGCGCAAGTATTGAGTGAGAAGCTCGGCATTCCCTTAGAGAAAATCTCGCTGGTTCAGGGCGACAGCGATCGGATCGTGGTTGGCGGTGGCAGCGGCGGCTCAAAATCGATCATGCACAGCGGCACCGCGATCGTCGAAGCCGCCGCCAAGGTTATCGAAAAGGGCAAGGAGATCGCCAGCCACGTGCTTGAAGCGGCGGCCTCCGACATCGAATTCAGCCGGGGTCGCTTCGTCATCGCCGGAACGGACCGCGCGATCTCGCTCGTCGAACTCGCGCAGATGCTGCGCAACGGTAGCGCCAAGCTCCCGCCGGGGGCACCGCAATCGCTCAACGTCACTCACGTGAGCGACGGACCCGGCGCCGCGACCTTTCCCAACGGCTGTCATATCGCCGAGGTCGAGATCGATCCCGAGACCGGCGTCGTCGAAGTGGTGAAATACACTTGCGTCAATGACTTCGGCACCATCGTCAATCCGATGATCGTCGCCGGCCAGCTCCACGGCGGCGTCGTGCAGGGTATCGGCCAGGCGCTCATGGAAATGACGGTCTACGACGGCGACGGGCAATTGCTCACCGGCTCGTTCATGGACTACGCCATGCCGCGCGCGGCGGATGCGCCGCCATTCGTCCTTGCCGAGCACCCGGTGCCGGCGAAAACCAACCCGCTTGGCGTCAAGGGCTGCGGCGAAGCCGGCTGCGCCGGCGCACTCACCTCGGTGATGAATGCGGTTGTCGATGCTCTCGCCGATCACGGCATCCGCCATGTCGACATGCCGTTGACGCCGTTTCATATCTGGCAGGCGCTCCGCGCAGCGCCCGGGCGCGCTGATCGATGACGCAAGCCATTTCCGTTCCGGCAGGCCGTTTCGGCGAAATGAGGGTGGTCGCGCCGGTGTGCGCCGCACACTTTCTGAGTCACTATTACATGATCATGCTTGCGCCGGTGTTCGCGTTCGTGCGCGCGGATTACGGCGTGAGCTATACCGACCTCGCGCTCGCGCTCACCGCCTTCAATGTCGTGTCGGCCCTATTGCAGACGCCGGCCGGTTTTCTGGTCGATCGAATCGGCGCACGCTTCGTGCTGATGGCGGGCGTCGCGATCGGCACCGCCGCCTTCGCGGTCGCGGGGATCGTCCACTCGTTCGTCGTGTTCATCGCCATGTATGCCGTCGCCGGCCTCGGCAATACGGCCTATCACCCGGCCGATTATTCACTTTTGTCCCACCACAGCGCGCCGGCACGGATGGGCCAGGTCTTCTCCTTCCACACCTTCGCCGGGATTTTGGGCTCTGCAGTCGCTCCGGCCACGATGCTCGTGATGCAGAGCCACTTCGGGTGGCGCGGCGCCTATATCGGCGCTGCAATACTCGGCTTCGCGGTACTTGCGGTCCTTGTCGCGCAGCGGCCAACGGCCGCGGACCGATTGGCGGAAAAGCCCCGCCTCGCGGCACCGGCCGGCGGCTCCGGCGCTTCGCCGAGCGATGACGGCGGCTGGCGGCTCCTGGTTTCCCCGCCGATCATTCTCAGTCTTTGCTTTTTCGTCCTGATATCGGTCATGGGAGGGCTCAATACCTTTCTCGTGGTTGCGCTCGGCGCCCTCTACGGCACCTCCGATTCGCTCGCCAATGTGGCACTCACCGGACTGCTGTTGATGAATGCGCTGGGCGTCCTTGTTGGCGGCATCCTCGCCTCACGTACCGCCCGCCACGCCGCCGTTGCCGGCCTCGGCTTGGCCTTCGCCGGAATCGTGACCGCTCTCGTCGGCCTGGTTGGTTTCTCCTCCTTTGCGCTTGTGCTGATGACCTCGCTTTCCGGGCTGTTCGTCGGCATCGCCACCCCGTCGCGAGACATGCTGGTCCGTGCGGCGACGCCGCCTGGTGCGTTCGGACGCGTCTTCGGCTTCGTGTCCTCCGGATTCAACATCGGCTCCATGATGGCGCCGACGATCTACGGTATGTTCATGGATCACGGCGAGCCGCGCGCCGTGTTCCTGTTTTCCGCCGCCTGCAGCATTCTCTGCATCGCCACGGTGACCGTCGGGTTCTCAGGCCGGGGCAAGCGCTGAACCGGCGGTCTTGCAAAGAGTGGGCAGCCAGGGAATGGCAGGCCCGTCTGTCGAAAGACTTGGAAAGCGCGTTGAGATGTCTTAGAGGAGACCTCTTGCGCACGGCGGCATTGCGGCCGGACCGAGTTGTTGAACGCGCTGAAAAATTTGGGGAATAGTTCAACGGTAGAACATCGGACTCTGACTCCGAGAATCTAGGTTCGAATCCTAGTTCCCCAGCCAAGCTTTTGTTCCTTTTTATTCAAACACTTAACGAGGAATAGGCCGATTAAATTTCGGCCTTTTTCATGTCGCGTATGTTGCAAGAAATTACCTAGCAATTTCAGCCGGTGCCACTTGCTCCCGGCGGCTCCACGCGACACATCTGCGACATACAGGAGGCGGTGTTTTGGAGCCAAGAAGCTGGCCCGAAGTCCTTAATGCCATCATTGATAAACTTGGCGTCGCGCCGGACGCGGGTGTCGAAGTGACCGGCATCATCGATAAGTCTTTTGGGCGCATTGGCCTCGGCTTGATCACGCGCGAAGGCAAGACCACTCTTGTCCAACGAGCCAAAAAGATTGTTGACGTCATCACCGCCGTGGAAAGGGAATTGGCGACCCTTCCACCGCCGCTTTATTACCTATTAACGCCGCCGGCAGCGCGCGTCGGCAAGCCGCTCCCGCCGGACGATCTTTTGGTAGCAAGGACGAAATACCAGGAGACAATGTTGGAGCCGCTACGGGGTGTATGCTTCGACTGCGAAAAGTTCATCTCCGATCAGGCGCAAGATAAACAACCGGCCGGCGAGGAGATGGATTACGTTCAACGCTACTCTGCCTTGTTTGCGTTTGATTTGGTGAAGCAGTTCGCCGGCGAACCGACCGGCTACACCAAAGGTCCTTACTGTCAAATTGCAAGCCTTGTGTATGAAGGTCTCACCGGCCGACGCGGTGTTGATCTGAGACAGCATCACTGCGTCCCTGTCATGAATGAGCGTCGTCGCGCCGAGCAGCAGCTGCAAATGATAGTGAACAAACCGACTGGCATGTGGACCTCCCCCCAAACGTCCCCGAAAGGTGTCAGGGTCATTTGGAAACGGAAAGCTCGTCGCCGCCGCTAAGGAACCGATTAGCAGACTGGCGACTGGCAAACCTGTTCCTAGCGGATTGTTCGAAAAGCACCACCTCGCTCTCATCGACTTTTAATGGGAGCAATGCATGCGCAAAACGCGCAACGCGGTTCTCGCGACTGCGGCGGAACCGACCGAACCCGCCGTCCCAACGGTCGGACATAACAATCCGCCGAGTCCGATCACCGATGAGCCATTGTGGAACCAAGCTATAGCTACTCTTTCAGCAGGGACCACGAACAATCGCTTGGCGTGAGCGTCGGCCTGCTCATCGCAATTCCATAACCGTTCGGAAATGCTGTGCTATGGCCCCTTCACTTAGCTCCTACTGCAACGTGATATGCAAGTTCGGTGCATCACATCGCATGTGCGCCTCGCGGTGTCTGTGCGCACTTATCCTGGTGTCGTTGCTCAGCAATCAGTCGTCAGCGAAGGGCGGCGGAATGCACAGCGAGGATCGCTACAACCCGCAGCACATTGACAGCCTGCCTCCCGAGATTCGTAACGCGATCTATCACAGGTGCAGCACGCCGAGAGCTTTACATCCGTTCGCCAGCTATTTCGATAACTCTCAGCGGATCGTGTTGCATTTTGAACATTTCTATTGCGATCAACGACACACCTTTTGCAACCCGTCCGTTTGCTTGCATCAGGTTTGGGTTTTCGTAGGCGGCCATTACAGGCTCGTGCGAAGCTTCTACGCTCCGGTAGGAGATTGAGCTAAGCTTCGGGGGAACTTCGGAAGTCCCCGGCCTTCATCCGAACCGTCGCAGATGACCCCTGAGCGGAAATGCGGATCATTGATGCTGCACTTGGACCGTCACGTGGGATAAGGCGCGAAAACGACTGAGCAGCGATTGATAGTACACCGGTCCGCGCTGCTGCTGTGTCGTGACTGAGAGGATTGCCCCCAAGTGACCAGGCCCGAGACGCCACAGGTGTAGATCAGTCAGTTGGTCACCATCTGTCTCTATGATGGCGCGCATGCGCTCCGCCATGTTGCGGTCGGGATTCATGTCGAGCAAGATCGCGCCAGTATCGCGCACGAGGCCGTACGCCCAAGCGGCGATGACGACGGCTCCGACAAGACCCGCTGCGGGGTCCATCCATACCCAGCCGAAAAATCGGCCCAGCAAGAGGCCGACTATTACCAGAACCGAGACCGCCGCATCCGCCAAGACGTGAACGATAGCCGCCCGCATATTGTTATCGCGCTGTGCTGCGCCCTGTGCATGCTCGTGTTCTTCAAAATTGAGGGTGTAAGTATCGGCTCCGCGATTAAGCGAGACCCGCACAGTGAAGGCGTGCGGCTCCGGGATTTCGTCTATGGACTCAAGATAACCTTCGCGCAGCACCATTGGAAAGGCCTGCCGCACACCATTGGAGCGCAAGCACGGTCTCAATGGTTGCTTCATCCGGGAAAAGGTCCTTCCCGCAGCCGAGAGCCTGAAACGCGGCGGCGGCACGCCGTCCTCGAATATTTGGAGGGTTAAGGGACCTGCGCTCGTTTGAAAGTAACAGGACTCGTCATGGTCGTAGTCGTGACCAGCGTGAGAATGGTTATGACTGTGACCATGTTTATGGTGGCCACCACCACCGAGGAGGAGAACGCTTGCGATGTTGACGATCAATCCAAGGCCGGCGATTGGGATCGCATTGTTGAAGTTGATTGGAACAGGCCAAATAAAGCGCGTAAGGGCTTCGTAGCCGATGAGGATAGCGATCATGGCGAGGATGATGGCGCTTGAAAATCCGGCCAGATCGCCGAGCTTGCCAGTGCCGAAAGTGAAACGGGAATCGTTTGCGTGCCGCCGCGCGTAGCTATAGGCGAGCGCGGCGAGTAACAGCGCGCTTGCGTGCGTTGACATGTGCAAGCCGTCTGCGACGAGCGCGATTGAGCCAAACAGCAACCCGCCGACAATTTCCGCGACCATCATGAAGCTGCACAGCGCGATAACCATCCATGTACGGCGCTCGTTCTGCTCGTGGCCTTCCCCAAGAAACACGTGATTGTGGGTACTCGAAAAGGTGTTCGCCATGATCGATCCCTCGGGAGGTGACTTCATTTTAGATAGGCATGGACGACTTCGATCAGATCGTCGGCGCCTTCGGCGCGCTTGTTGGCCGCGAGCGAGGGCGCAGCCACGTGACAGCGGACATGGTCCTCGATCACCTCCGCCATGAGTCCGTTCACGGCTCCGCGGACGGAAGCGATGACTTGCAACACGTCGGCGCAGCCCACCTCGGCTTCAAGGGCGCGTTCGATGGCTTCAACCTGCCCTCGGATACGCCGTACGCGGGCCAGCAGCTTGGATTTTTCGCGAACGGTGTGCATAGAACCTCCTTGCTGTGTACATAGGGGGGTATACTATATTGCGGTATGGCCGCAAGGGGGCGGGACGCAAATGTCAGTTCGGCGCGCTGTGATCGCATTCGCGCTTCTGACGTGTGCTCATTCGGCACACGCCCATGGGATTGCAGGCAATCGGTTCTTCGTCGGCACCCTTACTTTTGATGATCCGGCTGTCGCCGACGAGGCAGTCCTGCCTAACATCTCCACGCTCAACCAGCCGGTTGAAGGAGGCAATGCTGCCAATAACCGGATCAATTGGTCCTTTGTCCGGTTGCTCACGCCGACCCTCCAAATTTCAATTGATAGCGGCTGGATAAACCAAAGTTGGCCCACGGCGCGGACATCCGGGTTCGATACAACTGACATTGGAATTAAGGGCGAGATTTTCCGAAACAATGAGCACGAAGCTCTCGTGTCGGCGGGTGTAGCTTGGGGCATTGGGCACTCGGGTGCCGCAGAGGTCGGCGCTGACGAACCCAACTCCATTCAGCCGGGATTGTTTTTTGGCAAGGGCTTCGGAGATCTACCTGATTGGCTCGCTTGGGCGAGACCTTTCGCCATTACTGGAGCGATTGTGGACGAGCTACCGATTGGAACGACAAGCAACGCCCTCGCCTCCAACCTGACAACCGGCAGATTTGAAACGATCCTAGTGCCGCAAGTCGAGACGCTTCATTGGGGCTTTTCGATCCAATACAGCACCCTGTATCTGACTAGCCGCTTCACCGGCGGACCGCCAAAGGAGGAGCCGCTAAATCAACTCTTGCCGCTTGTTGAATTCAGTTTCGACAGCCCGCGAGGGCAAAGTACAGCCGCTACCATGAACCCTGGTTTTGCCTACGTGGCGGTGACGTGGCAGATCGCAGCCGAGGTCATTGTGCCGCTAAACAGAGAGGGTGGGAGCGGGACTGGTTTCCGAGCGCAGCTTCTTTTCTTTCTCGACGACCTGCTGCCTTCGCTGTTCGGGAAACCGCTACTAAGCGACCAGCCTAATCGAAGTCTTATCGCCTGGCACTGATCCGCACCGCGCACAGCCGACCCTGCACGTCTCGTTTGCCCAAAGCGGCCGTGCAAACCGCATTGCCGAATGTCTGCTTCGTCCAGCGGAGGACGCTGCGAGTCCAGTCGGCGACGCCAGAGTGTCATTCGGTGTCGAGCGTACGCAAGCGCAGCGCGTTCACAATCACCGATACGGAGCTGAGCGACATCGCAAGCGCGGCAACCATCGGATTGAGAAGAAGGCCGAAGGCCGGGTAGAGGACGCCTGCGGCAATCGGGATGCCGATCGCGTTGTAGGCGAATGCAAATACCAGATTTTGCCGGATGTTCCTCATCGTCGCCCGGCTCAAGACTATGGCCCGCGCGATGCCGGCAAGATCGCCTCTGACCAAGGTAATCCCGGCACTCTGGATTGCGACTTCGGTTCCCGTTCCCATGGCGATGCCAACCGCGGCTTCGGCCAAAGCCGGAGCATCGTTCACCCCATCGCCAGCCATGGCAACAATGCGTCCCTCGGCCGTGAGTTTTTTGATGATGCGGTCCTTGTCCTGCGGCAGAATATCGGCTTCGACCTCCTTGATGCCAAGCTTGCGGGCGACAGCCTGGGCAGTCGTCTTGTTGTCGCCGGTCAGCATCACAATCCGTATGCCGTCTTTCAGCAGGCTATCGAGGGCCGCTTGCGTCGTTGATTTGATCGGGTCGGCAATGGCGATGATGCCACCCGGATTGCCGTCTATCGCGAGAAACAGAGCGGTCGCCCCGTCGCTGCGAAGCTCGTTGGCCTTGTGTTCAAGATTGCCGAGCGCGATGCCGAGGTCCGCCATAAGCTTCGCATTGCCCAGTGCCACCGACCTGTCGCCGATTTTGCCGGTAACACCCTTGCCGGTCACAGAAGCGAAGTCCGTTGGCTCCTGGATTGAAGCACTGCGATCCCGTGCGGCGGTGACGATGGCCGCAGCGAGGGGATGTTCGCTGGAATGCTCAAGACCGGCTGCCAACGGCAGAATCTCGGACTCCGACAGCCCCGCTGCCGGAACGATGGCTATCACCTTGGGCTTGCCTTCCGTGAGCGTGCCGGTTTTGTCTACGACGAGGGTGTCTACCTTCTCCATGCGCTCTAGGGCCTCGATGGCGGCGACCGTCATCATCTTTGGCCCCGGTGCCGTGGCTCCACATGATGGGCAGCAGTCCCGCCCCGGCTTTGTAACGAAGTGCCGTGCGGATCACAGGTCGATACATCCAGATCAGCGCACGGTTCACTGGGTTTTTGTGTTCCGGCGCGATCCGGCCGCGGACGAACAGCAGCATCAGCGCGCCTCAAAGTCGTCGTCCCGATCGCCGCGACCGGGAACGGGTCTGAATGCGCGAAATGCGCGAACTGGCCGTTTTTCGTCGCTTTCGCCGCGTTCCGCGTCGCCTCGATCCTGTTCGGCGTGCGCGCTCGCGCGCGCCAGGGCAGTGCGGCGTCGTCCAACGCCGAGGAGATCGGCGGTCTCGCCGACGTCTACGCCGAGATCGGCTGGCGCGCCGCGCGAGAGGGCTGAGGCGGCACCGAGCGGCCGAAGCTTGTTCCCTATGCTGGTCGGTTCGATGGATTCCACGCCGTGCCGGCGGCGGTCTCGAAGACGCGCCTGGTGCGTTTCGACCACAACGAATATTCGGTAGCCGCTGTGGATTTGAGGGCGGCGCCCTCAACCCCCACCATCGAACGCTCGCCCCCTGTGCCCGACAGGACGCCAACCACAGTGTGCCTCTCCTGCGGCGACACCATGAAGCACTTCCGCACGATCTCAAAACTTGGAGTGCGTCAAAGACGGCTCATCTTCGTCTGCCCTTCCTGCAAAGGGGTCGATACAAAGGAAGGGTGACGTAAGGGTGCCTCAGTTGGCACCCCGTCAATTAACTAAATCACGCGTGGCTAGGAAGCGCTGCTTATTCAGAATCGAAGACCTCATGCGTATCCATGTTGGTTGCGAGCTCAGCTTCGAATTTCTGCGAACAACGCCTATGATTGTAATGTTGAACGTACACTTCTCGCGCGTTTCTGGACTGGAGCGTCCAGATTATCTGATAACGAACCCTTCGGTTCCCATTGAAGGTTACCGCGACAGCTTCGGAAATTGGTGCAGTCGCTTCGTTGCGCCAAGCGGGCACTTCAGCCTCGGCACGGACGCCATTGTTCGTGACTCGGGCATGTCGGATCCGATCGATCTGAACGCTCTGCAGCACCAAGTTCAGCACTTGCCGGCAGAAGTTGTACGGTTTTTGCTTGGCAGTCGTTACTGTGAGACCGATCGTCTATCCGACGAGGCTTGGCGCCTCTTCGCAAACACGCCGCTTGGTTGGCCGCGGGTGCAGGCTATCTGCGACTTCGTACATAGTCACATAACATTCGGTTATGAGCATTCCCGTGCAACCAGAACGGCATTTGAAACATACGGAGAGCGCAGCGGGGTGTGCGTGACTACGCTCATCTTGCCGTCACTTTTTGTCGCTGCTTGAACATCCCGGCACGCTATTGCACCGGTTACCTTACCGATGTAGGCCTTCCGCCGCCCTACCCACCTAATGATTTTGCAGCGTGGATCGAAGTCTATCTCGGCGGCCGTTGGCACACGTTCGACCCGCGCAACAATGCCCCTCGGATCGGGCGCGTCCTCATCGCG
>Ga0181532_10001862_pt1 | contig 20027 bp, 16 predicted proteins | sample PEATcosm2014_Bin_33_FD_119768 | JGI IMG/M metagenome (GOLD analysis project Ga0181532, IMG submission 119768) | Peatland microbial communities from MTU Mesocosm Facility, Houghton, MI, USA - PEATcosm2014_Bin11_30_metaG | ecosystem: Environmental > Terrestrial > Soil > Wetlands > Peat | place... | reverse complement strand
GCCGCTCCGACCGACCGTTTTCAGCCTCTCCGACTTCAAATCGAAAAAAACCAAAACCACTCCTAACCTCAAGCCTTGCAGGGCATTAGTGGAATTTCAAAAGTCATCTTCCGGACAGTACTGCTGTTGGGTTCATCCAGGGGAAACGCTCAAGTTCCTTCAGTGATGTGGCGTCTAAGAGCTTTTGTTCTGTCCTAGCGTTGCCCCCGACGACAACCCTCGTTCCCTCGGGAGCGACAAAAAGGGGACCACGGGTATCAAGGGGTGAGCCGCATTCGAGTTCACGCGAGCAGAGATGCAATCCTGATTCATTAAGCAGAACAAATTGCCCGGTCTGAGTAGCCTTCACAGAACCTGTAGCCTTTTCGACCGCCACTTCTGTGGCTTTTAGCAGAGTCCGTCGCGAGACGTCGAACAAGAGGAGCTTTGAAGGCGGCTGGTCAGAAAGTGATTTTTCAACTGGCCCATAAACCCTATTGTTCACCGTAACCAAAACAAGGTCATCCAATAAGAAGTTAATATCTGTGAAGTTTCCCGTGATGTGACCGGGGGCCTCCGTAAGAAAACCGAACGGATGCAAGTCTTGATGGAAAAACGGTTTTGGTTCAGGAAGCTTACCGCACGCGACCCAAGCCATGAAAATCACAACCAAAGTCAACACCGTGAGTGGTCGTGTGCGATAGCAGTTTGTCATTGACGTCAAGTCTAACCGAACGAGTCCTTCTAGCCGCCGGTGCCGACTCGGCACGAGTGCGCGCACATTGCTACTCCACGAATATGCAATCCCCATAGGAATAGAACCGGTACCGCTCCCGAACCGCATGTTCGTAGGCGCGCAAGATTCGCTCACGCCCGGCAAAGGCCGCGACCAGCATGAGCAGGGTGGATTTAGGTAGATGGAAGTTTGTGACCATGGCTCCGACGACGCGGAACTCGAATCCGGGGTAGATGAAGATGTCGGCCTCGCCGCTCTGGGCTCTTATGCAGCCGCCAGCATCTTGCTGTGCGGCGAACTCCAGCGTGCGGACGGTCGTGGTTCCTACGGCAACCACGCGCCGCCCAGCATCGCGCGCACCCTGAATCTGTGCAGCGGCCTGCTGGGATATCTCGTACCACTCGCGATGGAGTTTGTGCTCCTCCACCACCTCCTCACGCACCGGCTGAAATGTGCCCAATCCGACGTGCAGCGTGATCTCGGCGCTTTCGATCCCTCGCTCGCGTATGCGGTCGAAGATCTCTGGCGTGAAGTGCAGGCCAGCGGTCGGCGCGGCAACTGAGCCGAGTGGCTTAGCGTACACGGTCTGGTACTGCTCGCGATCGGCAGGCGTATCCGGGCGATCGATGTAGGGCGGCAAGGGGACGTGCCCAATCCTTTGCAAAACACTAAAGAAATCATGAACCGGATCGAAGCGCAGATGGCGCTCTCCGAACGTGCCTCGTCCGACGATTTCGGCCGCGAGTTCGTGCGAATCCTGGCTAGCCTCAGCGCCGAAATAAATCCTCTCGCCGACGCCGAGCTTCCGTCCGGGGTGAACCAACGCCTCCCATTCCAGCGGCTCTGCCGAAAGCTGCTTCATCAGCAGCACCTCGACGCGCCCGCGGAGGAATTCGGCCGCAGCAGAATTCCGGGCTGAAACGCGCTGCGCCCGCGAGCCGCTGCGGTGTCCGAAGAGCCGGGCAGGAATCACCTTCGTATTGTTAAACACCAGTAAATCGTCGGGGCGCAGTAGTTCGGGGAGATCGCGAAATGTTCGATCCGCCAGCGGCTCGCGGCCACGGTCGAGGTGTAGCAAGCGCGAGGCGGCGCGATCGGCCAGCGGCTGTTGGGCGATCAACTCTGCCGGGAGGTGGTAATCAAAATCCGAGACCAGCACACCCCGATTATGCCCGACCCGGGGCGTCACACATTAATATGACGCTTTCCGGCGGCGGCAACCTGCGGTACGATACAAGCAAAGGTCTTAAGGGGCTTCCGGGTCGAGGCATGATGACGGAACGTCAACAGAGGGACGAGATTGTGCGCTTCGGAAAACTGCTGCACCAGAGCGGTCTGGTCGCCGCTACCGACGGCAATCTCTCCGTACGTCTGGAGAACGGCAACTTCCTCTGCACGCCCACGGTGATGAGCAAAGGCCTGATGGAGCCCGAAGACATGGTCGTCGTGGACCAGCGTGGGAACAAGGTGAGTGGCTCGCGTGACGCATCCAGCGAGATTGCCATGCACTTGCTTATTTATCGCAGACGTCCCGATGTCAACGCAGTCGTGCATGCGCACCCTCCGACTGCCACCGGCTATGCGGCTGCCGGAATTGCTCTCGATCGCGCCTTGTGTTCGGAAATCATTGTGACTCTGGGTTCGGTGCCTCTGGCGAATTATGAGACCCCTGGCACCCCGGAATTGGCCGAAGCGCTGGCCCCGCTGGTTGCTGAGCACGATGCCATCCTTATGGCGAACCACGGCGTAGTCACGTGCGGAGCCGACTTACTCAACGCCTACATGAATATGGAAACCGTCGAGCATTTCGCGAAGATCGCCCTGGTTACGCATTTGCTCGGCAAGCAGCAGACGCTCAGCGACCAACATGTGGACAAGTTGCGCGAAATCCGAATGAAGTATCACAACCATAACCACGTCGGCGCGGCACAGGGAAAAGACTGACAGCACATTCCGCCGCAGCCTCGCTTATTCTCCTCCGAAGGTGAAACGTAACCCCGCGCGGAAGTTCGCCCTTAGCGCAGGATATCCAAGCACCTCGTTGTAGTGGTTGTTGAGCGCGTTATTGACGTTCGCGTACGCCGTCACATGACGGTTCACTGCGAACCAGCCGCCGAGATCAACCCGCGCGTATCCCGCGGCGTAATAGATGGGCGGAATGTAGCCGAAGAGGAAATCGGAATCCGGGCGTTGTCCGACTGCAGTAACGCCGAGGAATCCGCCCCAGCGATGCCTGGCGTAGGTCAGCAGGAACAATCCAGCCTGTTTGGGACGCCGGAGCAGCGGCGCTCCCGTGCCATAGATCCGCGGGTCACAACCTGCATCGGGATCGCAAGGTGGCGCCTGCTGAATCTTGGTTGAGGTGTAGGTGTAAGCGCTGGTCAACGACAGGTTGTTGGCGATGCGGCCGCTCAACACGACTTCGGCGCCTTGGGCCAGCGCACGATTGAAGTTCACATACTGGCTGGTGTTGGTGTCGGAGTTGTACACATATTCGATCTGGTCGCGGAACTGATTGTGGTAGTACACGGCGCTGAGCGACAGGCGGTTGCTGAACAGCGACTGCAGCACTCCGGCCTCGATCGCCTGATTCTGCTCTGGCTGCAAGTTGGGATTGGGCAGAGTGGGAAACGTCCCTGTGATGCCGAAGGTTTGCTCGAAGCTCGGCTCCTTGATTCCTTCGGCGTAGCCAAAGTGCAGTCGCGTGCCACTGAAAATTGCGTTCCCGCGCCAAACGAGAAACGTCGCCGACGCTCGCGGACTGACCTTACCGCCGAAGCTGGTGTTGTTGACATAACCAATTCCAGCCAGCATCGACAGCCGCCGCCAGACGATCGTCTGCTGCGCGAAAAGGTAATTGTTGAAGCGCAGGCCGTGGGTCGTGCTGATTCCGGCGTCCGAATTGTTGTTGAGGTAGCCGTTCTCATCATCGAAGTTGTAGCCCAGCGTGGTTTGCGCCCACGGCCTCGGCGTGTAGATGCCCTGGTAGCCAAAGCCGGCAACGTTGTACTTCGTGAGGCTGCTGTAGGCGGTGTCGAACGGTCGATCCAGGTCGTCAACCGGGTTAACGTTGAGATCGACGTGATGGTATTCGAATCCGCTGAATTGGTGCTGCCATGCACCCGGTCCGCTAACGGTGAGGTTGCCGCTGGCGAGGAAGTTGTTCTGGTGCGCGTATTGGTTTGGATCGGGGGGGAGTTCGGGATTGCCGTTGAACCACCAGTTCGACTGGAGTCCCGTCCAACTGTTGTAGTGGCGCAGGCGCAGGCGAAATGCCACGCGATCGGTGATCTTCACTCCAACGTTTCCGCCTTGCAGCGAGTTCGAGTAGGCGTCATTGACGCCCTGCCCTTGGGTGTTGAACTGATTGGCAAAGACGTTGTAGTCGAAAATTCCGCGCGCTCCGGCGACCGATGCGTAACCGTTCGCGGTGGAGAAGTTTCCTCCGTCAGCGCCGAATTGAATTTCGGGCGCTCGGGTGGTGCCAGTCGCCGTCCAAAGCTGCACCACGCTGGTCATGGCGTCCGAGCCATACACCGTGCTCTCCGGGCCGCGTTCGACTTCCAGCCGGTCAATGTTGTTCATCGGAACCACGCCGAAATCGAAGTAGCCTCCGGGATCGTTCACCGGCACTCCGTCCACCAGTACTTTGTTGTAGTTGGATTCGCCGCCGCGTACGAACAGGCTGCTGATGTTGCCACGCCGTCCGGCCGTGCTGACGATGGCACCAGGAATGTAAAGCAAGGCATCGGGGGCGGCGATGGGATTGATCGCGTTGAGCTGCTCACTGGTCAGCACGCCGACCGAAGTTCCCGTCTGCTCGGCAGTGGTGGGCGTTGCCGTGGCCGATACGACCACAGTTTGCGGCGTTGTAGCGAGATTCAGTTGCACGCTGAGAGCCTGCGTTTGCGGAATCGCAACTTGGAGCGACTGCTCGGCAAATCCAGGCGCGAGTACCACAGCGCGATATTGGCCCTCGGGCAGATTGGGGAAAGTCGCCGTGCCATCTCCGGCAGTGGTCTGTACTCCGACCCCGCCGTTGTCGCTGACGCGAAACAGGCCGATCTGCACGCCGGAAACCCGGTCGCCGGATGGGCTTTGTACGGATACTTTGAGATCGGCTGCAAGAACTGCTGTACAAGACAGCATTGCGACCAGCAATGCGCGAGCGATGAACATGACACTCCTCCTTTGCACGCGAAAGGGGTTGGTGACAGTTCGCGCCGGTCTCCTGGCTTGCGAGTTGCGATTTGCATCGCGGACAGCGGCGGGGCCTTCCCGTTTGCACAGTGGCCTTGCGCCAAAACTCGCTTACAGTTGCGCGGCAGCGCGGGTTTTACACCCGCTTCCCAGTTCCGCTCCTGCGGAACGCGCGAACGCTAATTGGCAAGGAACAATCCCTCGAATTCGCTCGGGATTTCGGCAGCAGGCTCGGATGCCCGCAAAACGCCTCAACCTGAACTCAAACCGTCCAGGATAGGACTTGTACTGTACTGTCACCGGAGGGACGTGTCAATCGCGGTGTGCGGAAAACTGCGACTCGGCGTAGTCGGTCACTCGTTCCAAGGCGGCCTGCATTTCGGCGTGATAGCACTCCATCGCAGCATCGTCAGCGTCGGGCGGAACAGAGACGTTCTTCGCCACGCGCACGTAGGCGCGCGAAAACGGTTTGGGAATGAGCATGGCGTCCCACGTTCCCAAGACCCACGCCTTCTCGACGGCCACGTAGAATGCGGTGATCGGGATGCCAGCAAGTCGCGCCAGCATCACCGGGCCTTTCTTGGCGACATGGCGCGGCCCGCGCGGGCCATCGATGGTGAACGCCACGGCGCCTCCGCCTTTAACCATCGTCTCCATTTCCAGCAGGCCGCGCGGTCCTCCGCGCGAGCTGGAGCCGCGCACAGGCACGAATCCGAAGCGGCGAATCACACGTGCGATATATTCGCCATCGCGGCTGAGGCTGGTCAGCACTCCGATATCGCGATTACGAAAAAGCCAGGTGGCCGGAAGGACGCAGCGATGCCAGAAGGGATAAATGCCGGGAGCAACATTGTCGAGGCCGCGGATCGAGCCTTCCTCAAAGGTGATGGTCATGCGCAGCGTGCGGCCAATGAGTCCCACCACGGCCGACGCCATCCACGAAATCAGGCTGATCTGTGAGCGTTGCAGTAAGCTCAGCCGGGGCTCGCGTCGGTCTTCGGCTGCAGTGGCTTGATCGGGCACGGAAGAATTCTAAACCGGCCTACTTGATCACCAGCTTCGCGATGGTTTGCAGTTGCATGTTCGAGGTGCCCTCATAGATCTTGCCGATCTTCGAGTCGCGGAAAAACTTTTCCACCGGATAGTCCTTGGTGAAGCCGTAGCCGCCGTAGATCTCGACGCACAGCGACGCCACGCGCTCGGCAACCTGCGAGCAGAAGAGCTTGGTCATGGCCGCTTCTTTCACGAAGTTCATGCCTGCATCTTTCATGCGCGCGCAGTTGTAGAGCAGCATGCGCGCAGCTTCGATCTCAGTGGCCATCTGCGCGATCTGAAATTGAATGCCCTGAAACTCGGAGATGGACTTGCCGAACTGCTTGCGCTCCTGCGAGTATTTCATCGCGAATTCCCACGCGCCGCGGGCCAGGCCGACCATCTGCGCGCCGATGCCGATGCGGCCTTCGTTCAGCGTCTCGATGGCGATCTTGTAGCCCTTGCCGACTTCGCCCAGCACATCGTTCCTGGGCACGCGGCAATCTTCCAGAATCAGCTCGCAGGTGCTGGAGGCGCGGATGCCGAGCTTGTCTTCTTTCTTGCCGACAGTGAAGCCGGGAAAGCTCTTGTCCACGATGAACGCCGTGATGCCCTTGTATCCGGCCGCCGGATCGATCGTGGCCAACAAGATGAAGACGCCGGCTTCCTTGCCATTGGTGATCCACAGTTTCTGGCCGTTGAGCACGTACTCATCGCCTTTCAACTGAGCCCGCGTCGTGAGCGCGAACGCATCGGAGCCGGAACCGGCTTCGCTCAGCGCGTACGCTCCAACCGTGTCGCCGCACATGCGCGGCAGATAGCGCTTCTTCTGCTCTTCCGTGCCCCAGCGCAACAGCGCATTGTTGACCAGCGTATTTTGCACATCAACCACAACGCCAGCGGAGGGATCTACAGCCGAGAGCTCCTCGACCGCGAGGATCGCTTCGAAGAAGGTGCCGCCTCCTCCGCCGTATTGCTCTGGCACTTCGATGCCCATGAGTCCGAGTTGGAAGAACTGGTCGATGAGCGAGTGCTCGAACACGCCTTTCTCGTCCATTTCCTTCACGTGAGGACGGACGGACTCTTCGGCGAATTGACGAACCGTGTCGCGGAAAAGAACTTCATCCTCGGTCAATGAAACCAGAGGAGCGGGAGCGGAAGTGCCTGCGGACTGTGCGGTAGCTTGTGACATGAGAGCAATCCTTCGGGGTAGGGTAGGAGACCTTTGATTTTAGCACTGGGGAGAAGCGCGAACCGAACGGACTGATGAGACGCCTCCCGTCCGTAGAACGCAGAATGCACGTCTGACACGAGAGCGGACGAGATCGCAGATATAGCCCCTCCACCCCTCCCCATCACTGGGACCACTGGGAGCACACCGACCACTTTGAGAACATGGAGCACAGGGAGCACTGCAATACAACATAACCCTCTGCCTTTTCAACATTCGGCAGGCGCAAATGCGCAACGGGCGAACGGTCGGTTGCTTTGACGCGCCCCGTCGCATTCAAATTTTTCAACTAATTAGAACAGACTTCCGCAAACAATGGGCCACTAAGTCATTGATTTTGCAGTGCTTACGAGAGAGAATCGATTTTCTCCTCTGGATTGCCATTCGTAGCGGCAACTGGACGGAAGGCAAACCCCGCGTTGGCGCCAACGCGGGTTGACATGACAACAAAATGGAGACTGGCATGGCCACATCTGGACAGGTGAAGATCAATGTTGCCGAAGAGAAACGGAGAAACTTGAGGGACCAAGTTTTTGCGGGGTGCGCAAGCGATCTCTGGGATCGACGGCAAGTGACTGGCGGGTTCACCACGATTCCACGCACCCTCGGGCTGATCATGACACTCATCGAGCAGCTAGCCGAGCGCAAGAAGGGACACGACGTCTCGCGCACCTATTTCGAATTGTGGTGCCGCGCGTTCGACGACTACTTCATTGAGGTTACCGATGTGGAAGCTTTCGCCTTTGCGGCTGGATTCGTGGGTCGCGGCAGAAATGTGCGGTCTTGGGAAGAGCGCGTTAGCACCCTGACTGAATTAGGCTTTGTCCAAATCGCTCCAAATGGCAGTAAGAAGCGAGGTTACATCTTGCTGGTTGACCCACACAAGGTCGTCAAGAAACTGAAGGATGACGGAAAAGTCAGCCCGAAATGGTGGGGCGCGTACACGAAAAGGGCAAGTGAGATCGGATATGTGCTGCCATAGGATTTCCCGGTTTGACACTGCGACCGAAGCTGCTTACTCTAAGCTCAGTGATTTACGCTCCCTTCCGGGTCGGCGAACATCCAACTAGTATGCGTTTTCTGCGTCGCAGCCTACGATTTCTAGCGGCCGTCCAACTCCTGCCCGCCTTGGAAAGCGGGGAGGAAACCCTGGTCGGGGGCCAGGCTGTGCTCGAGGGCGTCATGATGCGCTCGCCGCACGCCTGGGGCATCTGTATCCGCCGGCCGGACGGCACCTTGGCGACGCATTCGGAGCCGCTCGAACGGCCCTCGGAGCAGCACAAGTGGATGGCCTGGCCGATCGTCCGGGGCTGCATCACGCTTGGCCATGCTATGGCACTCGGCTTCCGCGCCCTGCGCTATTCCGCCAACGTTGCCATGGAGGGACTCACCGCCGAAGAGGAGAAGAAGATCGAGGTCCCGGGTTGGGCGCTTGCCCTCAACGTCGCGCTGTCGCTCGGGTTCTTCATTTTCATGTACAAGTTCGTGCCGTTGCTGGCAGCCACCAAGCTGAAGAATGTTTATCCCGCCTTCGGCAATCGGTTCGCCTTCAATATTGTGGACGGCGTGATCCGCATCGCGCTGTTCCTGCTATTCATCTGGGGCATCTCGCTCTGGCCCGACATTCGCCGCGTCTTTCAATATCACGGCGCAGAGCATAAGACGGTCTTCGCCTTCGAGTCGCATGACCCGCTGACCATCGAGAACGCGCAGTCCTATTCGACCTTCCATCCACGCTGCGGCACCAGCTTCCTGATGACCGTGATGCTCATCGCGATGGTCATTTACATGATGGTGCCTGCGACAACCTTCTGGGCGCGTTTCGCCTTCCGTATTGCGCTGCTGCCGGTCATCGCGGGCGTGTCGTATGAACTGATTCGCTTCGCCGCCAAGCATGGCTCTTCGCTGTTCGCAATTCTTACCAAACCGGGCTTGTGGTTGCAGCGCATCACCACGCAGCCTCCTTCGGATGACCAGGTCGAAACCGCCATTGCCGCCCTGAATGAGGCCATGGAGCTGGAGAAGCAGCGCGGCGGCGAACTGGTGATTGCGTAGCGGCGCCCGCCGCAAAGAACTGTTCTTCCCATTCATTCATTCTGGCAGAGTCGGCCTTCAGGCCTGCGTTCGCGTGGCCTTACTTTTTGGGGCTTCAGTCCCCTACAATAAAGTTGGCTTTTGATGTTTGAACGTCTAGAACAAATCGAATTGAAGTACGAAGAGCTGAATCGGGCTCTGGCCTCGCCGGAGATCGTCTCCGACTCCCAGCGCTACCAGAAGACCGCCAAGGCGCACAGCGAAGTGGCGCCCATCGTGGAGAAGTATCGTGAGTACAAGGACCTCACGCGCGGCATCCAGGAGAGCAAAACCATGCTGGCTGACGAGGCCGATCCCGAGATGCGCGCCTATGCGCAAGAGGAGTTGGCGCAGCTCGAAGAGCGCCTGCACCGGGTCGAGGAGGAATTGACGGTCCTGCTTCTGCCGAAAGATCCCAACGACGAGAAGAACGTCGTTCTGGAAATCCGTGCCGGTACGGGCGGCGACGAGGCGACGCTATTTGCCGCGGAGATCTTCCGCATGTACACGCGCTACGCCGAAGGCCAGCGCTGGAAAGTGGAAGTGCTCTCGACCTCGGAGTCGGGCGTGGGCGGATTGAAAGAAGTGATCGCCATTATCGAAGGACAAGGCGTGTACTCGCGCCTGAAATACGAGAGCGGCGTGCATCGGGTGCAACGGGTTCCGCAGACCGAGACGCAGGGTCGCGTCCACACTTCGGCAGTAACGGTCGCGGTACTGCCTGAGGCCGAGGACGTAGACATCAAGATCGAGCCCAAGGATATCCGCATTGACACCTTCTGCTCGTCCGGGCCCGGCGGACAGTCGGTGAACACCACTTACTCCGCCGTCCGCATCACGCACCTGCCGACCAACACCGTCGTCAGTTGTCAGGACGAGAAGTCGCAGATCAAGAACCGCGAGAAAGGAATGCGCGTGCTGCGTGCTCGCCTCTACGAACTGGAGCAGCAGAAACAGCAGGAGGCGCTGGCCAAGGAACGCAAGGCGATGGTGGGCAGCGGCGACCGCAGCGAGAAGATCCGCACGTATAACTTTCCGCAGGACCGCGTGACCGACCACCGCATCGGCCTGACGATGCACCAGCTTCCCGAGTTCATGGACGGCCGCATTCAGCTCATGATCGACGCCCTCATCACCCACTTCCAGGCGGAGAAACTGAAGCAGGAGTCGGCGGTCATCGCCTGATCCCGTGCAACTGAAGCAAGCGCTCGCGTCGGCGGTGGAACATTTGGACGCCGCGGATGTGGGTTCTCCCCGCATGAACGCCGAGGTCCTGCTGATGTTCGTCCTCGGCGCCGATCGTGCCTATCTCTACGCTCATCCCGAGCGCGAACTCACCACTGAGGAAGAAGCCCACTACGACGAGATGCTTGCCCAGCGCACGACTGGCATGCCTTCGCAGTACATCACGGGACACCAGGAATTCTGGGGCCTGGACTTCGTGGTCTCGCCCGCGGTGCTCATCCCGCGCCCTGAGACAGAGCACCTGGTCGAGGCTGTGTTGGAGCTTGCGCGCGGAGTGCAGCGCCCGAAGGTGGTTGACGTCGGCACCGGTTCCGGATGCATCGCGCTGGCCCTTGCGCACGAGTTAAAGGACGCCGAAGTTTATGCCGTGGATCTCTCTGGCGATGCTCTGGAGATTGCGCGCGCCAATGCCGCGCGGTTGCAACTTGAGAAGCGAGTGCGCTTCCTACGAGCCAATATTCTTGCCATCACCTCGAGCACATCCGCTGTCGTTCCGAACTCCCAAGCTGTCATCTCGAGCGAGGACTTTGGTCCCAGTGGAGAGCCCACCCTGAGCTTGTCGAAGGGGGCCTGCTTTTCTGAATTTCATGATCTCGACTTTGTCGTCAGCAATCCGCCCTACGTCGGATTCAGCGAAGCCAACAAGGTGCAGAAGTCAGTGTTCGCATTTGAACCCAGGATGGCCGTCTTTGCCGGTGAGAACGGGCTGGATGTAATTCACCCGCTGATCGAGCAGGCAGGTGACGCACTAAAGCCGGGCGGCTGCCTTGCGCTCGAAATTGGCTATTCGATGCGCGACGCGGTCGTCAGCCTGCTGAGTCCCACAATGTGGGAAGACATCCGTATCGTCCCCGACCTGCAAGGGATTCCACGTGTGGTGGCAGCCAAGAAACGGTAACGACCATTCCGTCTAGTGTCGAAAGTGCCGCACTCCGGTAAACACCATCGCCAGCCCCAGCCGGTTTGCGGCGTCAATCACTTCCTGGTCGCGCACAGAGCCGCCCGGCTGAATCACAGCGGTTGCTCCCGCCTTCGCGATCTCCTCGACTCCATCAGGAAAGGGGAAGAACGCATCCGACGCGGCGACCGATCCCTTGATGCCGAGCACCGATTTCATGGCGCCGATCTTCGCCGAGTCCACTCGGCTCATCTGGCCTGCGCCGACGCCGGTAGTCTGGCCGTTGCGCGCGTACAGGATTGCGTTCGACTTCACGTGCTTGCAAACCTTCCACGCAAACAGCAGATCGCGCATCTCCTCCTGGGTTGGCTTGCGCTCGGTCACAATTTTGAGATCGGCCTCGGCCAGCGGGCGCACATCGTTGTCCTGCAGCAGCACACCGCCGGAGACGTTTTTCACCACCCACTTCTGCTGCAGAGGGACCACTTCCACCAGGCGCAGGTTCTTCTTCGCGGCGAAGATTTCGCGCGCAGCCTCGTCGAAGCCCGCAGCAGCAATGGCCTCGACGAATAGCTTTGCCATTTCTGTCGCTGTCTCGCGATCGATCGGGCGATTTACGCCGATTACGCCGCCGAAGGCCGACACCGGATCGCACTCCAGCGCTCGTTTGTAGGCTTGCGCCAAAGTAGCGCCCACCGCGGTCCCGCAAGGATTGGTGTGCTTGATAATGGCGCACACTGACTCCTCAAATTCCTGTGCCAAGTCCCACGCCGCCTGCAAGTCAACGATATTGTTGTAGCTGAGCTCCTTGCCTTGGAGCTGTTTTCCGTTGGCGATTCCCTTGCCCGAACCATCCGAGTACAGCGCCGCTTTCTGGTGCGGATTTTCGCCATAGCGCAGATCGGCAGCCTTCTGGAACGTGAGGCGCAGCGTCGCAGGGAAACCCTCGACCTTCCCCAGTTCAAAGTTGCCGTCGTCTTTCTCCGGAGCGCCAATTCCCTCCAGCGTTGACGCAATCGCCGAATCGTACGCTGCCGTAGTCGCAAATGCCTTTTGCGCCAGGCGCCATTTCGTGCTCAGCGACAGCGAGCCGCCGGACGACTCCATCTCCTTCGCGATTGCGTCGTAATCGGACGGCGATGTCACGATGGCAACGTCCGGAAAGTTCTTCGCCGCCGAACGCACCATCGACGGCCCGCCGATATCAATGTTCTCGATGACGTCCTCGAACTCCACCCCGGGCTTTGCGGCCGTCTTCTCGAAGGCATAGAGGTTGACCACCACCATATCGATGGGCTGAATACCATGCTCCGCGACCGCGGCGAGATGCTTGTCGTTGCCGCGGATGTGGAGAATCCCGCCATGCACCTTTGGATGAAGGGTCTTCACCCGGCCGTCGAGCATCTCGGGGAATCCCGTGAGGTCGGAAATGTCCTTCACGACGACACCCGAATCGCGCAGCAGTTTGGCTGTACCTCCCGTGGATACCAGTTCCACGTCCATCGCAGCGAGCTTGCGCGCGAACTCCACCAGCCCGGTCTTGTCGGTGACACTTAGAATTGCCCTCTGAATCCGCATGGATGCCTCTTTATGAATGATCTCGTCCACCAAGCGGCGGAATGAATCTGCAGCGGAAAGCGGAATATAGCACAGCAGCGCTCTGGGGTCGGTGACGAGCGCACGTGCGGAAGGGCACAAAAAATCCGCAGCGACGGGCTGCGGTTCGCGGATTGCTTCGGAGTGCGCTACTTGCCCGCGTTGGCGGCCATCTTCCTGACCATCGCAATTACCAATTTGCGATCGCTTTCGTTCAGGTTCGGCGAATAGCGGCGGATCTGGGTCAGGAAGCGTACCTCGTCGTCCGCCAGGTGAGGCACGGCTTTGCCTGCGCTCTCACCCGTGCCATCGCCAAAAAATTGCGCCAGCGGAAGTTCCATCGCCGTGGCAATCTTTGCCAGCGTCTCGAGCGACGGGATGGTATGCCCATTCTCAACTCGCGACAAATAACAGCGCAGCAGGCCCGTGCGTTTTTCGATGTCGCCCTGCGACATGCTTCTCTGCAAACGATAATTGCGGATGGTTTCGCCGATGTTCATGAGGGTGTCGCGTCCTGAGAGGAGATGGCCATGGGGTTGACTGCATGGTAATCAGAGCGCTGCTGACTGGCAAGGAAAATCTTGTGCACTGAGTGCGATGCATGCGAAATGAGTTTCGGGCGCGCAGTAATTAGTGACTTTGAGTTACTAACGTGCACTTGCGAGTGGGTTGAAAGTGCCGGAAGAAGTAAATCGCTGATGATCCAACTACGAAGGATGATCGCGACCGCCCGGCTGAGCCGAATGTTTTGCCTCGAGAGTTTGTGCTGGCGCTAACAGCAATTCCATATACAGCAGGCCTTCCACTCGATCAGCCGGGTCGGGCGCAACTTCCTGGAAGCCCTTTTTACGGTACATCGCTAACGCAGCCTGCATGGTCGGCGGATGTGTGTCCAGTCGAATCCGCGAATAACCCAGTGAGCCGGCGCACTGCACCACCTGCTCCACAAGTACCTTGCCAACCTTGCCGCCGCGAAACGTCGGACGCACATACAAGTGTTTCATCTCGCAGGCGCCCCCCAGCGGAAACGGACGCAATCCCACGCAGCCGACTGGTTGCCCCGCTATCGTCGCCAGGAGCAGCTTGCCTTTTGGTGGTGCGTAAACTCCGGGAAGTGTTGAGAGTAGGGTTTCAAGCGATCGAGCACGGTATTGCTGCGGCAATTCGGCCTGGTACTCGCGAAACAGGTTACGAACCTGTTCGATTTGCTCCGCGCTCGCCGCTTCCACGATCTCGCTCAAGTTACACCGTCGACGTTTGAAACCATCTAACCCATCAAAATGCCGCCGTTGACCTTCAGCACTTCCCCAGTGATATATCCCGCTTCCTCGGACGCCAGAAACTTCACCGCGTACGCTACATCGAGATCAGTTCCAGCACGGCCCAGAGGGACGTTCTTCATCATGCCTTCTTTCAATTCCGCTGACAGGACCGCCGTCATGGCCGTCTCAATGAATCCGGGCGCCACGGCGTTCACCGTAATATTGCGCGATCCCACCTCGCGCGCGACCGCCATGGTCAACCCGATCAGCCCCGCTTTCGACGAGGAATAGTTCGCCTGGCCCACCTGCCCGATCTGTCCAAAAACGCTGGTGACGTTGATGATGCGTCCCCAGCGCTGCTTCAGCATGGAGCCGATGACGGCTTGGATCAGCAGGAATGGCCCGGTCAGGTTGGTGTTGAGCACCTCGTCCCAGTCCACGCGTTTCATGCGCATGACAAGCTGGTCACGAGTGACGCCGGCGTTGTTCACCAGAATGTCGACCTTGCCGAAACGCGCGATCGCGGCTTTCACTCCCGCCTTGATCTCCTCTTCGCTGCCGACGTCCATCTTGAACGCCGCCGCTTCGCCGCCTTTGCCTTTGATCTCGCTGGCAAGCTGCTCCAGCTTCTCCTGGTTGCGCGCACACGCCGCAACCTTGGCACCCGCCTCTGCGAGTACCAGTGCACACGCGCGACCGATCCCTTGCGACGCTCCGGTCACCAGCGCGACTCGACCTTCAACTCCTGGCATGAAAGCCCCCTGCTTGAAGCAAAGCAGGATTATAAATACCGCCGGTAGAAAGACCTGTCGACCACGGATTTACACGGATTCTCACGGATATGTTTTGGAAGAAGATTACCCGGCAAGCGTGACTAAGACGTTTCTCCCCCTACAGCAATCGCTCAGGCGCCCAGAACAGCACCTTTAACTCGCGGGCGAAGTAGGCGAGCTCAGGCTGAGGTGGGAGCACGATTCCCGCGGGTTGTGCCATGGAATTTTCTGTCAGTTCAACCGTAGTTTCCTGCAACTGCCACGGCAAATGGTGGATTTCGCCACGGTAGAGGCGCTTGCGGTTATAGGCATATAGGCAATAGCGCTCGCTGAGGAAATGCTCAATCGATCCCGGATGCGCCTGAAACTTCGAAGAACTCGGCCCATACGAGCAACGCAGTTCGGCAGGCTTTGGTCCGTGCTGCCGCTTGGAAACGTAATCGATCTTAGGCCCGCCTCTGCCCTTTAACTTCATCGCAGCTTGCCAGTAAGGCAGGCGATAAAAAACGCGCGCTCCCCACACCGCCGACAAATTGCTGGCGTCGAGGCTGAAGAAATATACGCCTGGTTTTCCATCGCGTGTAACGTAGGTCCGCACGTTGATTTCGGCAAAACGCGAAAACCACGGCAGCGACGGAACTCCCGGCGGTCGCAGATGGTTAATCCAGAATGGCGTCACCGACACCCACGCGCGCTGCTTGTACGTGTCGAGCGTCAGCACATCCGGGACCAGCGGACGGATGACTTCAGGCGGCAAGGCGTAGTGCAGAAACAGCAGATCATTCCAGCGCTGGGTCATGATCCAAGGCGCCATCGGCGCAGGCCACGGACGATGCGCCGTGGCAAAGAGAATCGAATCGGCCCCGACAAAGCTGGTCCGGCTCTCTGGCTGCTCCGAATGATTGGTTTGTTCAGTGGGAGGGCGCACGGGAGTTACGGCTGCCTATTCGCAGTTGAACAGTTATTACCAGGTTGTCGCTCATGATCCGCAGCATTGCTTGAACGGCAGATTGTACCTGCAACTGATTACATTGCGCTGTGACCTGTGACCGCCAGTGCAATTTCTCTCGATTTTCCCACAGCCGTGAAGGTTGCCCGCTGCTTCCATACCGCATATGATTCAGCGCAATGCCATCCAGTTACAAACCAGAGGCTGATCCCGCTGCGGCGGATTCCAACCACGAACCCAGCACCGAGGTTTACGCCGTTCATGGCGCCGACCCTGAGGTACAGGCCTATGGCCTGGCGAAGTATTCGCGTTCCGCGCTTTCCATGCGCGAGTCGCTGGCCGAAATCAATGAGCAGAAGGCTGAGAAGTTCCTCAACACCTTCTACTTCCAGTACGGCCACCGCAGTATCGCGGACCTCGCACACGTCGCGTTTGCCATCGAGCGCCTGTCGATTCTTGCAGCAACCGTGGTCGTCGATGAGCCTCGCTGGGACGGGCAGGAACGTTCCACCCGCTATCAGGATTTCCAGAAGAGCGGATACTTCGTTCCGGATTTTGGGAATGATGCCGCCGCTCGCGCGCTCTACCGCGAGACGATCGATCTGCTATTCGCCGAATATCGTCGCTGCTCCGACGAGATGTTCGCCTATCTTCGCGAGCGCACGCCCAAGCCGCCCGAGATGAAGCAGGAAGCGTATGAGCGCACTCTGCGCGCCCGCGCTTTCGACATTTCACGTTACCTGCTGCCTCTGGCGACCAACACCTCGCTCGGCCAGATTGTCAGCGCGCGCACGCTGGAGACGCAGGTGTCCCGGCTTCTGTCGCACACCCACGCAGAGGTGCGCCGCCTGGGCGAGCTGCTGAAGCAGGCTGCGCGAGGGCCGTCGTACAACGTGAACCGCGCCGCCGCACACGACCTGGCGCAGGAGATCCAGCGCGGATGTCCGTCGCTCGCCGAGCGAGCCAATGAGTTGCTTCTGCGCGATGTTCGTGTGGCGCCGACCCTGATGAAGTATGCCGAGCCCAGCCCGTACGAGATCGAGACTCGTCGCGACTTGACGGCAGCGGCGAGAGAGCTGCTCGGCGCGCTTGCCATTGAGCCCGCGCCTTTGGTTGATCTACTGGGCGCCGATCCGCTGGAAGTCGAGCTTGCCGCCACGCTACTGTACCAGTACTCGCATCATTCGTACCGGCAGATACGCCAGGTTATGGAAGCTCTTCCCGAATCGCAGCGCCGCGAGGTGATCGAGCTCGGCTTGCGGCATCGCGGCCGCTACGACGAGGTTTCGCGCGCCTTCTGCGCCGGACAGCACTTCCGCTTCGACATCCTGATGGACATTGGCGGCTTCCGCGACATGCATCGGCATCGCCGCTGCGTGCAGATCGTGCAGGGCTGCACCGCCGCTCACGGCCACGACATGCCGCCGGAGATCCACGCCGCCGGGCTGGCCATCCGCTACGATTCGGTGATGGACGCCGCGCGTGCCGCCGTCGGCAAGCTGGCCGCGCGCGAGGCGGACGGAGCCGACGAACAGTCGCAGTACGTGATCCCGCTGGCCTTCCGCAAGCGCACTCTTTTCAAGATGGATTTGTCGGAAGCGATCTACATCAGCGAACTACGCACCGGAGCCGCCGGCCACTTCTCTTATCGCAACGTGGCGTATGCGATGTACGAAGCCGTGGCGCAGCGCTATCCCGCGCTGGCGAAATATTTCCGCGTAACGGATGTGCGCGAGCCGGTGGATTTGTTGAAGCGTTGAGGCTTTGTTGCGATTTTTCTGGATGAGACTTCGGGCCGCTGCGCGGAGACGCGCTCAAGCTGACGCGGTGGAGTCCCTTGCCCTGCGGCAGACAATGAGCGCGCGAAATGCGCCGTTAGCAATTTCGCAGCTTTCGCGCTGGTCCTCTCAGCCGCAGGTTATCGGTTGCCGTTCCAAATAGCCACTGGAGAGTCACGAAAGGCATGTTGCGTGGAGTGTCCGCTATTGCTCAGACCCGAAGGAGCCCGAGATGAGAGAGTGATTGCGTGGAGTTGTCGTTTCGGCATCTCCGTCAGGAGGGAACATGTCGAACAAGGTATCTTCTCTTATCGTTCTGGCAGCCGCATCCGTCGCATTGACGTTTGGAGTTGCAGGATGCAGCAAAACCAATACCGCGGACAACGGTGCCCAGAGCCAACCAGCGCAAACCGATCAGTCGCAGGATCCAGCGGCTACCGCCAACCTGGCCCCCACGGACGGGACCCAGGCGACCGGTAACAACACTCAGCCGCAGCCAGTAAGTCAGGCGCCGCAGCAGAACTATCAGCAGCCTGCGCCAGCGCAGCCGCAGACTTATCAGCAGCCTGCGCCGGAGCCGCAGCAAGTCCAGCAATCTCAGAACTATTCCAACAACGATTCCAGCGCCAGCTACCATGAGGCGAGCTACGGCCAGCCAGTGCTTCAGGCACAACAACCCCCGCCACCTCTGCCGGAATATTCGCAGCCTCCATGCCCTGGCGACGGCTATCTGTGGACCCCCGGATATTGGAGCTACTCTCCTCAGGGCTACTACTGGGTGCCCGGCGCCTGGGCGTGGCCGCCTCAAGTGGGCGTCCTGTGGACGCCCGGGTATTGGGGATTTTTGGGCGGCCTGTATCGCTACAACTACGGTTTCTGGGGCCCATATATCGGCTACTACGGCGGCATTAACTATGGATTCGGTTACGGCGGCACCGGCTATCAGGGCGGGTACTGGAGCGGAAATCGTTTCAACTATAACCGTTCCGTCAACAATGTGAACATCACCAACGTCAACGTCTATAACCGCACCATCAACAACACCACGATCAGCCGCGCCAGCTACAACGGGCCGGGAGGCGTCACTCGCCAGCCGCTGCCGGCCGAAACAGCCGCCCTGCGTGAGCAGCGCATTCCTCCGATGTCCACGCAGTTGCAGCACCAGCAGGCGGCAGCACAGAACCGCCAGCAGTTTGCCTCGGTCAATCATGGGCGTCCGGCCGAATTTGCAGCGACGAAGCCCATCGCGGCAGGCAGACCGATCGCTCCGGTGATTCCTGCTCGCACGGCTGCCCAGCCACGGCCACAGCAGCAGCAACAGCGGGCTCAGGCGCAGCCGCAGCAGCATGTCCAGCCACAACAGCAGCAACGGGCTCAGGCTCAGCCGCAGCAACAACATGCCCAGTCGCAGCAGCAGCAACGGGCTCAAGCGCAGCCGCAACAGCGTGCCCAGCCGCAGCAGCCGCAACAGCGTGCTCAGGCTCAGCCGCAGCAACAGCATGCCCAGCCACAACAGCAGCAGCGGGCTCAGGCGCAGCCGCAGCAGCATGCCCAGCCGCAACAGCATGCCCAGCCACAACAGCAGCAGCGGGCTCAGCCAAAGCAGCAGCAGCAGCGGCCTGCGCCCGAAGAAGGGAAGAAGTAGCGGCGATCCACAGCGCTTAGTCGCAGTTCAACGGATGGGCGGGGCGTCAGCTCCGCCTCTTCTTTTTGCCGGGTTGGGTAATCCGAGTCAAGCACGAATAAGTCCCGGATGGTCGGCGACTCGGAAGCAATCCTGAAATCCGGTTCTAACCGAGCGAGCCGGCGGAATTGCCACAAACCGCGGTGAGCAAGAGGGGATCTCGGGAACGCTCTGCTTTGCCTTTCCTCGATTTGCCCACTCCGCAACAGGTTACCCTGTCCCCGAATTGTTACGAAAGTACAGTTACCCAACATGTACCTTCGTAATCTTGACAACCCGCGCCATGGGCCTACGCTTGAGTAGGGCCCCCCGCGGCGGGCGCCGCACCCGTCTGACGGCGGGGTGAAGAAGGTTCTTTGACAAGTCGGAAACCCGTAGCCAGTTGCCGGTAGTCAGTTGCCAGTTGTCAGTAGTGAGTAGTCAGCAGTGTGTTGGGAGATATCCTGTGCGACCGGCAGTTTCGCTCTTTTGGGGTGTTCACTTGACTCCAGTAAGCACTACAGGTTGTGGTTTCGCTTTTGTTTTGCTAAGTCACTGCTTAAACCCTTTGTAATCCGTGACTTGTATCCGGTCAAATGGCGTTTCTGCTTG
>Ga0181532_10001861_pt1 | contig 20027 bp, 17 predicted proteins | sample PEATcosm2014_Bin_33_FD_119768 | JGI IMG/M metagenome (GOLD analysis project Ga0181532, IMG submission 119768) | Peatland microbial communities from MTU Mesocosm Facility, Houghton, MI, USA - PEATcosm2014_Bin11_30_metaG | ecosystem: Environmental > Terrestrial > Soil > Wetlands > Peat | place... | reverse complement strand
GTCTCCGTCCTTATCCACTTTGTAGCCGCGAGTGGCAATCACCTTCGCGTCGAGCGGCATGTCGCCGTTCGGCAGTCCGATGCGATCGAACACCAGCTTCATGTTGCCCTTGCCCCAGAAATGGCCTGGGTCTTTGGCCGATTCCAGGTGTCCTACCAGGTAGGCTCCGCGGGGAAACGTCTGCTGGCCGAATTCCGTCACCGAGTGCAGATGACAGAGCACGGGATCTCCGACGGCAACGGTGGCAGAAGAAAAGTTCGGTTCATTCATGGTGCACTGCAGAAGGGTACCGGCGGGCAGGACAGCCTCGCGCGCACTGGCACTCAGGGTCAGGCTTAGAACGGTTAAGGCTAGAAGGGATGCTGCGAAGACTACATACGAGCTGGACTTCATGACGCACCTCGGTCTCACGCCCTGGAATTTTTGTTACGTATTCCCAAGCAACTGCGATGAGCCAGCCCCGATTTATGAACTTATACACAAGTTGACACATGCGGTCAATCGACCGATAAGGATCAAAATGTGTCTTTTTTGCAACAGTGCGAGAAACCAGCCCAGGGATCTAGGATAGTGACAGCTAATCCACCGGACCCACGCGCACACGCAGAGTTTGCGGTACGAAGAAATATGTCAAAAAAGCCCCGACCATCAAAATTGCCGCAATGATATACAGGGCAGCGGAGGGGTCCGAAGAAAAATGTCTCGCCCAAATTGGGATATTGGGTCCAACATAACCACCTAAATTACCCACCGAGTTCACGATGCCAATCCCGGCGGCTGCAGCGGTCCCGGCCAAAAATGCGGACGGCAACGGCCAGAACAATGGCATGGACCCGATCACGCCAAGTGTGCCCACGGACAAGAAGATGATCGCCAGCACCGGATTCGACGCAAAAACCCCGCTCAGAACTAAACCGACGGCTCCAGCTACGACACTTGCCACGTAATGCAGTCGCCGCTCTCCGGTTTTATCTGAATGATTGCTCAGGAGAATCATCCCGATAACGGCCACTCCGTAGGGGATCGCGGTAATCAGGCCAACGCGAAGATAACCTCTCAGACCAAAGGCCTTCACAATTGTCGGCAACCAGAATGCAATGCCGTACAAGCCGATCATCAAAGTGAAATAGATCGCGCACAGCACCCAGACCTTCCTGCTGGTGAACGCATCGACCAGTTTGTGCTCGGTTTTATGCTTGTCTTCAGCTTCGAGGTTATGCGCAAGCAATGCTTTTTCCTCGGGCGTAAGCCACTTCGCTTCCGCAATGCTGCTGTCCAGATAAAAGATCACCACCACGCCAACGAGAATTGAAGGGATGCCTTCTGCTAGAAAAAGCCACTGCCACCCTGCCAAGTTCATCGCGCCAGAAAACATATCCATAATCCAGCCGGATATGGGATTGCCGACGACCCCCGATACAGCGATCGCTGCCACAAACCAGGCGGTCCGTGTGGATCGGAATCTTGAGGGGTACCACAAGGTCAGATAAAAAATCACCCCGGGGAAGAAGCCGGCTTCGGCCAAGCCCAACAGAAAGCGCATGGCATAAAAAGACCACTCGCCTTTTACGAAGATCATGCACGCAGATATGACGCCCCAGGAGATCATGATCCGGGCAATCCACGTGCGCGCGCCGAATTTCTTCAGCAGAACATTGCTGGGAACCTCAAAAAAGAAATAGCCGATGAAGAAAATGCCAGCGCCGGTAGCGAATGCCGCATCGCTCATCGACAGGTCTTTCAGCATTTGCAGCTTCGCAAATCCCACGTTTACCCGATCGAGATAGGCCAAAATGTAGCAAAAGAAAAGGAAAGGCACTATGCGCACGTCAACCTTGCGATAGGTTCGGGCCTCAAGACTTTCCGCGGGCGCCATAGCTTTCACGCCTCCTTTTGATTTTTCCAACGGAATTCGCGATTCGGCCCGATCTTAGCATTGCTATTCGCCATTCAATCGACACAGAGGAGAAAATGTATCTTTGCCACCACACAAATGACGTGCAGGCGCTCTGGGGCAGATTCTATAGCTTTTTTACTCCCCCCCATACACAGCTGCAAAGTATTCAAGAATAATGACTTAACTGCAAAGTATTTCGAAATAAGGAATTACTTTGTTTTTTGCACTCGGCCGGGGGAGGGTGTTGGACGCGGACACTGCCCCATCCGGCCGTCATTGTCGCATGGGACGGGGTGGGAGTCTTGTGACGGCGGACACTGGGCGATTGTGATGAAGCGTGAAATGATGCGAAGCTGGTGGGAGGTGCCGCAGTCGGGCGAAGAAGGCGGCGGCGCGGGCAAATGGATTGAAGGGCGGGCGGGCGGCCTCGGCGGAAGGTAGTTGCGGCGGGGTAGTAGCGGCTGGAACTGGGGTAGCCGCCATGCATACAAACAGGCATGGTAAACGCTCGGTTGGACCGGGCAAGTCCCGTCCCCACACGCGCAGAAACAAAAGCCGCCAGCTTTCGCTGACGGCTCTTTCTGAGAACTGAGAAGCGGAATCCGAGTGCTAGCTCTCGTACAGCAGCACACCCTCGGTCTTCTCCGAATCCACCGGACGATAGTACAGCTTGTTGTCTTCGAGGAAGACCTCGATGAACGCCGGTCGGGTGGTAATCGTTCCCTGGATTAAGGCTTCCGACAGCGGATCTTCGATGTACTTCTGCAAGGCGCGGCGCAGCGGACGCGCTCCGTAGCTGCGGTCGGTCAGCGTCTGGTTCAGAATCCACCGCTTCGCCTCGTCGGCCACGGTCACCGTGATCGAACGCTGGGCGAGATTCTGGTTCAACTGACTGACCATGAGTTCCAGAATCTGGATCAGGTCCTGCTCGCTGAGCGCCATGAACAGGATGATTTCATCCACGCGGTTCAGGAATTCCGGATTGAAGGTGCGCTTGACCTCGCTCTTCACCAGGTCTTCGACCTTCTCGGAAACCATCTCGTCTTTCGACGATTGGAAGCCCAGACCCTCGCGCTTCATGAGGTGCCGAGCGCCGATGTTCGACGTCATGATGATGATCGTGTTCTTGAAGTCAACCGTGTTGCCCAAGCCGTCGGTTAGTTGGCCGTCTTCAAAAACCTGCAGCAGGATGTTGAACACATCCGGGTGCGCCTTCTCGATTTCGTCGAGCAGGACGACAGAATATGGCGCCCGTTTGACGCGTTCCGTCAGTTGTCCACCCTCTTCGTAACCAACGTAACCTGGAGGCGAACCGATCAGTTTCGATACGGAATGCTTCTCCATGAACTCTGACATATCGAAGCGGACCAGCGCTTTGTCGCTGCCGAACATGAAATGCGCCAGGGTGCGCGCGACTTCCGTTTTGCCGACGCCGGTCGGTCCGAGGAACAGGAACGACCCTATCGGGCGGTTCGGGCTCTTTAGGCCGGCGCGCGAACGGCGGATAGCGCGTGCCAGAGCGCTGATGGCTTTTTCCTGCGAGATAATGCGTTTGTGCAGTTCTTCTTCGATGCGCAGCAGCTTCTGGGTTTCTTCTTCTTTAATTGAGGTGATCGGAACGCCGGTCCAACGGGATACCACGTCCTCGATGTCCTCCCGACCGACGACGCCGGTGGAGGATTCATCGAGGTGGTATTTTTCGCGAAGAGCACGCAGGTTCTCGCGCTCTTTGCGCTCCTCGTCCGAGTAGAAGCGCGCCTTCTCGAACTCGTGGTTCGCGATGGCGTTCTCCATGCGATGGACGATGAACTTGATCCGCTTCTGGACTTCGGTTAATTCTTCCGGCAGCGTAGTCTGGCGCAGTTTCACGCGCGCGCCCGCTTCGTCGATCAGGTCGATGGCCTTATCCGGCAGAAATCGGTCGGGAATATAGCGATTCGAATGCGACACCGAAAAATTGATGGCGTCATCGGTGTAGGTGACGGCGTGGAATTTTTCGTAGCGTTCTTTTATGCCGAAGAGAATTTTGACGGCGTCGGCTTCGTTCGGCGGCGGAACTTTCACGGCCTGGAAGCGGCGCTCGAGCGACCGGTCTTTCTCGATCGACTTGCGGTATTCAGCGGGGGTGGTTGCGCCGATGCACTGAATCTCGCCGCGCGACAGGGCCGGCTTCAGGATATTAGCCGCGTCCAGCGAGCCTTCCGCCGATCCCGCGCCCACCAGCGTGTGCAGCTCGTCAATAAAGATGATGGAATTCTGCGACTCCATCAGCTCTTTCATGATGGTCTTGAGCCGCTCTTCGAACTGCCCGCGATACTTGGTGCCGGCGACGATCAAAGAAAGATCGAGCGCCAGAATGCGTTTGTCGGCCAGGAAAGAAGGAACTTCGCCGTCCGCGATGCGCTGCGCCAGTCCTTCCACGATGGCCGTCTTGCCTACGCCCGGCTCGCCAATCAGCACCGGATTATTCTTGGTGCGGCGACACAGAATCTGGACGACGCGCTCTACTTCGCCGTCGCGGCCGACCAGTGGATCGAGCTGGCTATCCATGGCCGACTGCGTCAGATCACGCGAAAACTCACTCAGCAATGAGGATTCGCGCTGTCCGCGTTGCGGCGCCGCCTTTTCCTGGCTGGTGCGGGCCAGCTCTTCGCGGATGGTCGAAAGCCGCAATCCTCGCTCGTGCAAAATCTCAGCCGCAAAACATTTTTCTTCGCGCAGCAATCCCAATAGCAGGTGCTCGGTGCCAATATGCTTGTGCGAGAGGCGCTCCGCCTCTTCCGCCGCATACGCCAGCACGCGCTTGCACTCGTTGCTCAGGGGAAGATCGACTGAAGTGGAGACCTTTTCCCGGATGGTGGTATGACCCTCGATCTGCTTCCGGATCGATTCCACCGACGCATGAGAGCGCAGGAAACGATTCGTCAGGGCCTTGTCTTCGCGCAGCAGTCCCAGCAGCAGATGTTCGGTTTCAATATAAGGAGACCCGAACTGGCTGGCCTCATACCGTGCAAAGAAGATGACGCGCCTGGCTTTCTCTGTATAGCGTTCGAACATATACGGATTCCCCCCGAGCTCCTGCGGAACGCCCCTCCGCCAAACTCAGACCCTACCTCATTATGCATTTATATCGCCTAATCTCCCAGCGATATCCGACTTGTAGTAACCCGTAGCGTCTTACCTCCGGGTACTCCGATGTTGCGACCTCTACTCTCTAATCGTGTTTCTGCGCTGCCTTTCGTTACGCCGGAAGCGATTCCGGCGCCACTTCTTCTATTTTGCCTCTATCCAACCGTAAAACACGATGGCACCGTCGTGCAAACGCCAGATTGTGGGTGGCGATTAAAGAGGTCAGCTGGTGCTCCCGGTGCAGCCGCGCGACCAATTCAAAAACCAATTCCCCGGTGCGTCCATCGAGATCGCCAGTAGGCTCATCGGCCAGCAATACTTGCGGCTGGGTGATGAGCGCCCGTGCCAGCGCCAGCCGTTGTTGCTCGCCGCCGGAAAGCTCGCCCGAACGATGATGTCCGCGCTCTTCGAGGCCGACCTCGCGCAACCAGCGCGAAGCCTCCTTTACGGATGACGCCAGCGCTTGCCCGCGCGTCAGCAGAGGCATGGCGACATTTTCCAATGCGGTAAATTCCGGCAGCAGGTAATGGAACTGCCACACGTAGCCGATCTCGCGGTTACGAAACTCGGCGGCGTCATCGTCGGAAAGCGTATTCACTTGGGAGTTGGCGCAGTATACGGCACCAGCCGAGGGACGATCAAGGGCAGCGAGGATGTGCAACAAGGTACTCTTTCCTGCACCCGACTGTCCAACGATCGCCAGCATCGTTCCTTTGGTGACCTGGAAAGACAGATTCTCAAAGAGCACAAGCTCCGCTTCGCCTGAGCGAAACCTCTTACCTAACCCTTCGACCCTCAGCAGAGGATCTTGAGCTATTGGATGCAAACTTTCCCTCCTAAGTACCAAGGCCTCGTCCCGCTGCGACCTGAGAGAAGGGTCCCTGATCCATTAGACCATGAGGAGGAGCAACCCGTTCCTGCGTTACGCGTGCAAAAAACGAGCTATGCGAAAGACTGTATACCTCCGGAAAAGAATTGCAATGTGACCGAGGTCACAGCAGGGGGATCGTGTGGTGGCGGGGCTTCGCCCCGCTGGGACGGGGCCCTTCGGCTCTGCTCCGGGCAAGCTCCGCCCCGTCACCACACAAAACGTTTATTCATACCGCAATGCTTCCGCCGGCAGAATCCGCGCCGCTGACCATGACGGATAGATCGTTGCCACAAACGAGATCCCGATCGAAACCAACGCCACGATCAATCCATCCATCAGCCGCGGTGCGAACGGCACGTAGTCGATCGAATACACTTCGGGCGAGAGCGAAATGAAGTGATAATGTCCGCCCGCCCACGAGATCGCGTAACCGAGCACCAGCCCGATCGCCGTTCCAATCACGCCAATTAATACGCCCTGCGCGACGAACACGCGCCGGATCTGTTTCTTCTTCGTCCCCAGTGACATGAGGACGGCAATGTCTTTTGTCTTCTCCATCACCATCATGATCAGCGAGATCAAAATGTTGAGCGCGGCCACGAACACGATCAGGCCGATGGTGATGAACGTCACCACCCGCTCCAGCCGCAGCGCGCGAAACAGAGGCTTGTTCTGTTCCATCCAACTGGTGGCCATGAAACCTTGACCTGCGGTCTGTTCGAGAGATCGAGCAACGTTGCCCGCTAGGTAGATATCGTCAAGCTTGAATTGGATGACCGAGATCACGTCGCCCAAGCCAAACAACTCCTGCGCGTCGGCTAACCGGATGAACGCCCAGGAAGAGTCGTAGTCGTAAAAGCCGGAATTGAAAATTCCCGCGACGCGAAAGCGAATGTACTTCGGTACCATGCCAAACGGAGTGAGCTCGCCCTGCGGAGAAGTGACCAATACCACCGATCCCACGGTCGCGCCAATCTCGTCTGCCATGTCTTTGCCAAGAATAATAGGAGGCATGGCCGCGACCCTGTGCTGCACCCCTGCCAAGTCGTCGGGTGATAACGCCTGTGTAGAGCGGGCGCCCTCGCCCGTTGCCGTTGCACTTGCTTTTGAAGTTGCTTCTGGAGTCCCTGCTGTCGCGCCCACGCTTTCTTCCGCGAGCGCCGCCGCCGATCCGAGCGTCACCGAATTCAGCAGATCGCTGACCTTGCGCTCATACTGCGGCAGCATCCCCTTCAACACCGCGCCGCGCGCTCGTGGCCCGCGCGAGATGAGCACCTGCTCGTAAATCGCCGGAGCTGCCGCCACCACATGCGGCTGTTTCGACAGCTTGTCGAGCAGCGGACGCCAATCGCGAATCCCGTCGCTCTCCACCCGCAGCAGACTGATGTGCGCGGTCGAACCCAGCAGCCGTGCCTGCAAATCCTGCCGAAAGCCGTTGTTGATGGCTAGAGCAACGATCAGCGAAGCCACTCCCGCCGCCACTCCCAGGATAGAGATCCCCGTGATGACGCCGATGAACGCCTGGCGGCGTTTGGCGCGAAGATAGCGAGTTGCCACGAAAAGTTCGAAGCGCATGAGAAGCAGCTGTCAGCTCTCAGTTTTCAGTTACAGCGGATTATAACTGGCGCCCGTCCTGTACTCGCTCAGCCGGTGTAGAGACGGGGCTTGCCGCGTCTCTACGGGAAAGCAATGGTGGCCCTCGCAACCTGCTATCCTCTTTTTTCCTCATGTCTCCCATTCTGACCAGTGTGCTGCTGGGGCTGACGGCGGCGGGCGCGAACGTCTTCGGCGGCGCCATCATCGTCCAAAGGAGTTGGGAGCGCTCCTATCTGCGCTATTTCGTCGCGCTCGGAGCAGGCTTCATGCTGGCGACGGCGCTGGTCGAAATGGTGCCAGAGAGCATTCAGCTGCGCGGCCCGTACGCCGGATTTCTCATCCTCGCCGGATACCTGCTCGTCCATTTCTTCGAGCACACCGTCACCCCGCATTTCCACTTTGGAGAAGAAACCCACGCCGACCAGTTCGTCCACGCTCACAAGGGATATTCGGTTCTGATCGGGTTGCTGATCCACACATTTTTCGATGGCATCGCGATCGCCTCGGGGTTCCTCGTTTCTCAAGCGCTCGGCTGGATCATCTTCATCGCGGTTTTTCTACACAAGATTCCGGAAGGATTTACCATCTCATCGGTGATGCTGGCGAGCGGGCGCAGCCGCGCCTTTGCCTGGGGAGCGTCCGTCGCGCTGGGCGTAGCAACCGTGGCCGGAGTGATGACCATGGCCGTCTTCCGCCACGAGGTAAGCTTCGGCCTGCCGCTGTCGGCGGGTGTCACGATCTATGTCGCCGCGTCGGATCTGATTCCTGAAGTAAATAAAGAGCCCGGAGTCAAGATGGCTCTACTGGTCTTCGTCGGAGCGGCCTGCATGTTCTTGCTGGATCGCTTCTTTCATGTTCACTGAGAACCTTATCTGTATCTATCCGCTGTGTCTGATATGCATCACGTCCCCATCCTGCACGATGTAGTCTTTGCCTTCCAGGCGCAGCGTACCCTTGGCCCTGGCGTTAGCTTCCGATCCGGCTTCCAGCAGCTGGTCCCAGCGAATCGTCTCCGCGCGGATGAAGTGCTTTTCCAGATCGGAGTGGATGGCCCCGGCCCCGTTCTGTGCCCGCGTATTCAGCGGAATCGTCCAGGCGCGACATTCATCTTCGCCGGCGGTGAAGAACGAAATCAGCCCCAGCAGGTGATAGCTCTTGCGGATCAGCCGCGAGAGTCCGCTCTCTGTCAGTCCATAGCTGCCAAGAAATTCCGCCGCGTCTTCGTCGGTCATCTCCGCCAGTTCCGCTTCCACTTTGCCGCAGATCGCGCTGGCTCCGGCATTGGGGCGTGCGGCCACTTCGGTCAAATTATATTTTGCGACCGCCGCTTCCAGGTCTTTGCCGAGTTCGGTGCTCTCGCTGATATTGAGCACGTAGAGCATCGGCTTTTCGCTCAGAAACATGAAGCCCCGGATGCGCTTTTTGTCTTCGGGCGACATTTCCATTTCCCGCAGCGGCTTTTCGGTTTCGAGAAAGGCTTTGGCCTTGATCAGCAGCTCGTTTTCTTTTTCCAGTTCCGGCGTCTTCATCTTCTTCAAATCTTTTTCCAGCCGCTCCAGCCGCTTTTCGATCTGGCCGAGGTCGCTGACCATCAAGTCGAATTCGACATTCTTGATGTCACGCAGCGGATCGATGGGGCCGACGTGCGGAATCTCATCGCTTTCAAACGCCCGGAGAACGTGAATGAGCGCGTCCACCTGCCGCAGATGGCCGATGTAGGCAGTTTCTTTGAGCGCGTCCTGGCCGACGGCGCCGACGTCCACGTACTCTACCGAGGCGTGCGTCAGCTTCTTGGGATGGTAGAGCGCGGCTAGTTTGTCGAGGCGTTCATCGGGGACTTTGGCTACTCCGATGTGCGCCTCGCGCGGGTTCGAGTATGCCTGCTCGGAAAGATGGACCTTCGTCAGAATGCCAAATAGGGAAGTCTTGCCGACTTGCGGCAGACCGATGATGCCAGTTTTCATGGAGGCAGCTCTCAGCTTTCAGTTGTCAGCTCTCAGTTAACTCAAAAGAATAAATCATTGTGCTCGATACGCATACGCGCCTGGAATGCATTGCGTCGTGCTACGCTCGGCACAATGCACTTCGACGGAACAGCAGGCTGGGGCCGATCCCTTCGCCGTCTCGGACTTCGCCAGCTTGCCGGTACAAGGATCGCCCGCATCGTTGGCCTCGCTTGCGCGGTCTGCGCTTCAGCTCAATCTCCAGCTCAAACCCCAGCGCAGATCCGCTTCCGCTTGCAGGAGCGCGAAGTCATCGAAGGCCGGCTGAAGTCGTTTTCAACCAGGAATGGCGAACGCGAAGGTTTGATCCGGAAATGGTTCGCCGACTCCGGATGCAAGCACCCGAATCTCTCCGAGCAGGCGCTCGACCGCAAGCTTCCGCCGAACGTCATTTGCATGCTGCCGGGCGAGACGAAGGAAGTCATCGTCGTCGGCGCGCATACCGATAAGGTTGATAGCTTTGGCGACGGCGTGGTCGACAACTGGACAGGCGCGGTGCTGTTGCCGAGCCTTCTTTATAGCCTTAGCGCGCAGCCCCGGCGTCACACGCTGATCTTCATCGGATTCTCGTCCGAGGAAAAAGGGTTGGTCGGATCGCAATATTACGTGGATCACCTCACCAGCGAACAGCGCGCGCGGATCGAGGGCATGGTGAACTTCGATAGCCTGGGCCTCGGTCCTACTGAAGTCTGGGCGTCGCACGCCGACAAAGTTCTGCTTCACGCGCTGGCTTCGGTCGCAGCGGCCAGTAAGCTGCCTGTGACCATAATGGAGGCGCCCAACGGCGCCAGTGCAGATTCCGAGTCGTTCGCTCGCTACCACATCCCGCGCATCACACTGCACTCCGTGACGCAACAGACTTGGTCGATCTTGCATTCGCCGCTCGACAAACTGGCAGCCATCAAGATGAACGATTACTACACCAGCTATAAGCTGATCGCCGAGTATCTGGCCTATCTCGATGACACGCTGAAACCGGAACCGGGAAAAGCTGTGCGGTAGCAATCCCTCCTAATGAAAGGAATTGTCATCCCGAGCGAAGCGGGGATCTGTCGTTCGCGGCAAGATGCAGATCCCTCGCTTCGCGAAGGACGACAATTTCTGAGAATTGAATTAAAGGTCGGAGCGCTGTTGTCACGATTAGTTAGCCTTTGCCAACTCCCCGGAACGCTTGCGCGGTCGTGTACAACGCCACCAAACCCAGCAAGAGCACCGCCTCCTCGAATTTTTCCGACCACACATGCAGACGGTTGAATTCCCTGCGCAGCGGGTCGTCCAGCGGCACGTTATCGATCACGCCCACCTCGGCGCGAATGGCGTGCATCTTCGGAGAAATGGCGAACTGCGAAATCACCGTCAGCAGCAGCATGAGCACGATCAGCAGGTGCCGCGCCGCCAGCGGTCGCGCATTTCCTGTAGACATCCGGCTGTAGAGCATGGACGCGATCAGATAAACAATTCCTGAAATAATGGCCATGTAATGCAGTAAATCAAGCGAGCGCCCCACGATCGATCCTGCCATGTGGCGAGTCGGGAGAAGTCCGGGCGAAAAAACAGCGGGCGCTTCGACAAACGCGAGAAAGATCAGGCCACCGACCCAGACAACGAGCGACAGCAGCATCAGGAAACGAAGGAATGACATGAGCGAGATTATAGAACTCCTTGCGCCCTTGCTTTGTTCGGGATGACAAATCCATGGGGTTCTCCTCGCCGCCTGCAAATGTTCGATACCCTGAAAAGAATTATCCACAGCCCGAACCAGCCCGGTCACTTACTCGTGTCCGGGCAACTTGTTTACCCTCATCCTTCCTCATTGTCCGGAGGGAATCATCCAAATGCAGCGTTCGCTGACAGCCACCGACGTTAATTTTGTGTCATTACAGTCGGCAGTATTTTGTGTGCAGTGTGAATTGCTCAGCGAAAACAACACTCCGCGGTGTCTGGCCTGCGGCAGCGGAGCGGTGCTGAGTCTTTCGCGAGTGCTCGGCGGATCGCTGCGCGGACAGCAGACCACGCATCTCATCGCCGACGCGGAATTGGACCGGTTGGTCCGATCGCTGCTCTACAGCGTTCCGAATAGTGTGCCGCAATTCGCGGAGGCCGGCGTGCATCAGATCGAGCTTCCCGCGGTGGCAGCTTTTTCCACTCGCCATCGCATGCGGCCTCGCCATCATGGGTCCGTGGCCGTGCCGCATACGCTCATGAACGCTGGAGAAATTGACCTTGAGCCGGGCATCAGCATCATCGCGGAAAAAGCGCAGGTGCTAACCGGCGCCACCGGGGCTGCTATCGCGCTGCGCCGGGGCAACGAAATTGTTTGCCGGGCGCGCACCGGCCGTACCGCTCCGGATATCGGCGTGCGTCTGCAAACCGATAGCGGCCTTTCAGCCGAATGCGTGCGCACGGGCGAAGTGTTGCTCTGCGACGACGCCGAGTCGAATCCGCGCGTGGATTGGGCGACTTGCCGGCGGATGGGCGTCCGCTCGATCCTGGTCGCTCCGCTGCGGCACTTCCGGCGAACGTTGGGAGTTTTCGAAGTGCTGTCGCCGACGCCTCACGCCTTCGACAACAACGATATAGCCACTATGCAGTTTCTCTCGGGAATGATGGTGGCGACGATCTCGCGACTTTCAACTTTGCAGCCGGTGGCCTCGGGCGATTAGGCTCTCGGCCGCGGAGTGAGGGCCGAGCTGCGCTCGGCTTGGACAGCCGAGGGCGGCCGTCCCTACACGTTCAAAACCTATATCGGCACGGGCACGCTCTCCACGATCTCACGCAGAACTTGTTCGGCTTGCTCGGATTTTTTCAGCGTGGAAGTGTAGAGCGAACTGACTACGACGCGGTGGGCGAAGACGGAGACGACCAGCGGTTTGAAATCTTCGGGAGTACAGTAATCGCGGCCCTCGAGAAAGGCCATCGCCTGGGCGGCGCGGTAGAGCATCTGCGAGCCTCGGGGAGAAACTCCGAGGGAGAGATACTCCGATTCACGCGTCTTGGTGACTATGTTCAGCAAGTAAGTGATTAGCGACTCGTCCACGTGGACCTGGGCTACGGCTTGCTGGATTTCTACTACGTCGGCGGCGTTGAGCACGGGGCACAGGTTTTCTAGCTGGGCGACTCCGGCCTCGGCGCGCAGGATCTCACGCTCGGCGTTGCCTTCGGGATATCCCATGCGCACGCGCATCAGGAAACGATCGAGCTGAGACTCGGGCAAGGGATAGGTGCCGTGGTGTTCGATGGGATTCTGCGTGGCCAACACGAGGAACGGCTGCGGCAGCTGATATGAGTGCGCGTCGATGGTGACTTGTCCCTCGTTCATGGCTTCGAGCAAGGCAGACTGCGTCTTCGGCGTAGTGCGGTTAATTTCGTCGGCTAACAATACGTTGGCGAAAACCGGTCCGCGCTTGAATTCGAATTTCTGTTCGATGGCGGAGTAGATCGAGATGCCCAGCACGTCGGAGGGCAACATGTCGCTGGTGAACTGGATGCGCTGAAAGGTGCAGTCGATGGCACGGGCGAGGGCCTGGCCGAGCGTGGTCTTGCCGACTCCGGGGACGCCTTCGATCAGCAGGTGGCCCTTGGCAAAAATCGAAACCAGGGCGAGGCGGAGCACGTCGTCTTTGCCGCGGATGACGCGCCGCAGACTGTTCTCGAGTTCCGCGGCGCGCCGCGAGGTTGCCAACAGAGTTTCGGGAGCCATTGGAGCGATTTTACTATGCGTGCCGTGAAGGGGTCGGTTACCGATGTCACCGCGTAGAGACGCGGTTAAGTGCGTCTCCCGCAGCTGATCGGACGCTTCCCACAGACGCAGCAAGCTGCGTCTCTACTGAAAGAATTCGGCGGGCCTTCCCGTCAACCGCTCGATCCTCTTCGCGGTGGGCGGATGCGTCGAGAACAGGTTGCCGAAACTCATCCCGCCCAGGAACGGCTGAATGATGAAAAGATGCGCAGTGGATGGGCTCGCTAACAGCGGACGCTGGCGGGAATAGGCGTCGATCTTGGCCAGTGCGCTGGCCAGCGCGTACGGATTGCCGGTCCAGTGGGCTCCGGTGTCGTCGGCTCCGTATTCGCGGGAGCGCGAGACGGCGAGCTGAATCAGCATGGCTGCGAAAGGAGCGAGAATCATCATGGCGATCGCGGCAATGCCGCCTCCGCCGCGATCGTCGCGCTCGCCTCGCATGCCGCCAAAAATCATGCCCCACCGGGCGATGTGAGCGAGCCAGGTGATGGCACCGGCTAAAGTGGCCGCGATCGAACTGATGAGGATGTCGCGATTGCGCACGTGGCCGAGTTCGTGGGCCAGCACGCCTTCGAGTTCTTCGTCGTTGAGCAGTCCGAGGATGCCCTGGGTTACAGCGACTGACGCATGATTCGGATTGCGTCCGGTAGCGAAAGCGTTCGGCGAGTCGGTCGGGATGAGGTAGACCTTGGGCATTGGCAGGCTGACCTTTTGCGCCAGGCGCTCGACGATGTTGTAGACGCGGGGCAGATCTTCGCGGCTGATGGGCTGGGCGCGATAGGTGGCGAGTGCGATCTTGTCCGAGAAAAAATAGGAAACGAAATTCAGGACGGCGGCGAAGACGAGCGCCATCAGCATTCCGCGCTCGCCGCCAAAAGCTCGGCCAGCCAGCATGAGCAACAGTGTCATGCCGGTGAGCAGGAGCGTAGTTTTGAATATGTTGCTCATAACGATTACCTCGGTATTGGCTCAATGATTAGATGCCGAGCACCGGCTTTTGGCTCCGGCGTCATCTCCTGCCCGGTTTCTCAGCCTGTGTGGTAACGGGGCTTGGCCCCGCCACCACACGAGCTAGCCTTGCCGCTTCAGTGCTCGCTCCAGCGTCTGGTCAAGGGCGGCCTTGGCTTTTTCGTAATCCGCGGGCGTGATCTTGCCTTGTTTTTTTTCTACCTCAAGCTGGAACAGTTCTTCCTTCAGCGCCTCAAGCAGCATTGACGATTTTGTAACCGGAACACCGGACACCGGCGCGGTTGGACGGAGCGCTACGCTGGGGTTCGCTGATGCCGCAGATGTCGCGGCGGCCGATGGTGCGCCGACCGAGGTTGCAGGCTGCCGTTTCGTGACCACCCATCCGCCGATCGCGAGCAGCACGGCGAATCCGCCGAGGATGGGCCAACGATATTGCTGCAGCGCATCGGGCGCATCGATAGGAACGCCGAGTCCGCCGCCGGGCCGATTTTCATTGGAACGATTTTCGCCGCCCTGAGGTTGTTGCCCATCCTGTTGCTGGGCCGCGCCCGAAGCGGTTTCCGCGGGCGACTCGGTAATGACTCCGTTGCCCCGCAGAGTGAAGCCAAGCACTTGGCCGGGTTTGGTCTCTTTCGCTACTTCTACTTCGCTGTCGCCCTGGCTGGGATCCTGCATGGACTGATAGCTGGGCGGATTCGCAGCCGTGAATTGCATCGTCTTGGGAAGAACGATGACCAGGTGCGCGGCGGGATAGAGCGGCTTGGGATCGATCTTGGTCTCGCCCGAGTAGGGCAGAGTGAACTCCAACTGGAACTGGGTTTCTCCGGGACGGAGCGGAAAGTTGATCGCGTACCGGTTCTTCTCGGATTGGGGCACGGCTTCGGCGCTGATCGGCTGGCCGTTTGGGGCGCGCGCCTGCACTTGTTCAATCTTTGCTCCGGCCGGCAGATAGAACTCGAAATTATGATCGTTCATCTGAGTCTTCGCGGGAGAAGACGTGTTATTGACGACGAACAGGCGCACGCCCTGCATGGTTCCGCTGTCGGCCTGGAAGCGAATTACATCGGCGGTCACGCTGAGGCCGGTGACTTTCGTCGCGACATCGTAGACGTTCACGTCGGCCGTGTTGACGCCGGGAGGGGCCATCTGATGATAGGTGACTCCCTGATGAATCGCTCGGATGAGGTGCGGCCCAGGTACGGTGATTTTGAAGCTGAATTTGCCGTTGCTGTCGACCTTGGTGCTGCCGCCCACGTCCATGCCATTGGCGAGGTTGATGAGGAGGACTTCATCGCCGACGGCGGGTTTGCCGGTGGTGCCGTTGGTTACGGTGCCGGTTAGGGTCTGGGCGGCGGACGAGGCGAGGGCGAGAGAGAAGATAGCGGCTAGTAGGGCGGACTTTGCGAGTTTGGTCAAAACAACTCCTTACCGGCTATAGGAAACTACACTATCTACGTATCTCAAAAATGGACCATCGAGCGAGTCGTCAGAAAATAGTGACATTCAAGACGGCGCAGGGAATTCAGGGCTTCCCTTTTGAGCTGAGGGGACGCCCGAGATTGTGACCGGAAACTCCTCTCCGTGTGTCGGTAAACCATCCCTTTCCAGCTGGTGTCTGACGCTGCGGACGTACAGAGCTGTGGGCATTCCTTTGGGAAAGTTCTCGAGAGACTCACCCATTAGGCCTAGTGTGTAGTTCATGGCGCCTTGCGGCGAGTTATACACGATGTTCACCAGTCGTGCCCTTCGGCCTGCAATATTGACAAGGGATGGAGCAGTAAATTTTGCTTTCGGCGCGGTGAGGCTCATTCCAAAGTACGCGTTCGAGTAGACGTCGTTATTAACCTTTCCAGCAGCAGCGACCACCGATGAAATGTCGCTCTTAGGGCCTTGGCCCTGCATTGCTCCTACAAGCAGCAGGGCGACGCCCGCCATTCGCCAGTTCACCGCTATTCGTGCCACTTTCAAAACTCCTCGCGCGGACGCGTTGTCTCGGTGTCGAATAAGTCGAGAAAAAAGCCTACACCACCAGCCCCGAGGCCTGCTCCAGCCGGGCAATCTCAGCCATGATCGCAGCCGCTTCCTCTTCGAGCGAGGCGCGCATCGATTGATAGTCCACGTCCGGCACTTTGCCGGCCTTGTATTCGAAATTAAGATCGCGCAGGTTCTCGTAGACCGCTTCCTTGCGCTCGCGGAGATAGCCGAGCCGCGTCTTCTCCTCTCCGGCGTAGACTTCGCCGGGAAAGAAAAAAACGTAATAGAGACAGGCGAGCGTAACCACGCCGCAGACGAAGGGAATCATAGGTCAGTCTCCTTGCGAGCCTTCTGGCGGAACTCATCCAGTTCGCTGCCGTGCGGGATGATGATGCCGTCGGCGAGCGCCGGCTCAGGCCGACTCTTCCACGAGCGCACGATACGGACCGCAAAGGCGATGCCGAACGCCAAGACGGCGAAGGGCATGATCCAGGCCACGCGATTAAAGCCCGTGGCCGAGGGCGCGGCGATCACGGTCGGTCCATATTCCTGCACGAAGCCTTGCAGGATCAGATCGTCGTTATTGCCTTTATCGAGCGCCGCCAGCAACTGGTCGCGCATCTTGTCGGAATACGTGCAACCGACGTGATTGCATTCGAGCAATATCTGGCTGCAACCGCAGGCGCACATCATGCGATGTCCCAGATCTTTGAAGCGTGCGGAATCGTCCCCAGCGCCCATGAAGACAATCACCGCGACGGCGAGCGCGGCGGCCTGCAACCAGAGGCGAATGGACATCTGAGTTTTGCGGCAAACAGCAGGTCCTTCGCTTCGCTCAGGATGACAATTCACAAAAAGTTTCTCGGGCCGCTGCGGGTGCCACGGGCTGTTGGAGATCTTGGACGATTTCATCTCAGTCACCCGCTCCCGCGTGTGCCGGAGTGCGAGTCGGCACCGGCACCGCAACCGGTACGGCGGCGGCATTCGGCACGAGCGCGACGATGGTGCCGAAGACCATGATGATCAGGCCAATCCAAATCCACGGCACCAACGGATTCAAGTGCGCCTTAATGATCGGCCGCCCGGTGGTCTCGTTCTTGCCCTCGTAGACGAGATAGACATCGGTCACCAGAAACAAATCTTCGCGAAAACTTGGGTAAATGCGAGGGATGGTCTGCGGCTGTCCGCTGGCTTTATAGAAGCGGCGTTCGGGATACATGGTCGTAATCTGCTTGCCGCCGCGGAACACGTTGATGATTGCCCACTCGTTGCCGTAGTTGGGATTGTCGTCCTGCGTATAGGACTGGCAGACCAGCGTGTAGGGGCCAATATTGATTTTGTCGCCGAAAGCCATTTCCTTTTCCACTTCTTTATTAAAAGGAGTGCCGAGAATTCCAATCACCACCAAGGCCACGCCGAAGTGGACGATATAGCCACCGTAGCGGCGCGTGTTTCGGTGGCATAGCTGAATCATCGCGGAGACCAGGTTCTGCTGCGTCTTGCCGGCGATGACGCGGCCTCCGCGCAGGAACTCGGAGATGACCGTAAAGATCACCAACGCCGAAAGAACCGCGGCCATGGTGGCATAAAAATAGGAAGGATCTTCCCAGGGACGGACCCCGAACAAAATCATCATGCCGCCAACCGCGACCGAGCCGATCGCGGGGAAGAGAAAATTGCGCTTAAGGCTTTCAACCGAAGTCTTGCGCCACGCGAGCAACGGTCCGACGGCGGTGAGCAGCAGGAGCAGCAAGGCAACCGGAATAGCAACGCGATTGAAAAACGGCGGCCCGACCGTGACTTTGTGCCCCTGAACGAATTCCGACAGAATCGGAAAAAACGTGCCCCACAGTATGGTGAAGCAGACGGTCAGCAAAAGAAGATTGTTGAACAGGAAACTGGATTCGCGCGAGACTAGCGACTCCAGTTTGTGCTCGCTCTTGAGATGCGACCGGTTCGCCACCAGAAAAAAGCTACAGACCGCCAGGGCCAACACGATGAAGACCAGGAACCACGTGCCGATCGAGGATTGCGCGAAAGCGTGCACCGAACTGATCACTCCCGACCGCGTGAGGAAAGTCCCGAGCATCGAGAGCAGGAAAGTCGCGAAGATGAGCGACATGTTCCACACTTTCAGCATGCCGCGCTTTTCCTGCATCATGACCGAATGCAGAAACGCTGTGCCGGTGAGCCAGGGCATGAGAGAGGCATTCTCCACCGGGTCCCATCCCCAGTAGCCTCCCCATCCCAGCACCGCGTAAGCCCAGTGCGCGCCGAGGAAAACGCCGATGGTGAGGAAGCACCACGTCACCATGGTCCAGCGGCGGGTAATGTGAATCCATTTTTCGCCGGGATACTTCATGATGAGCGCACCCAGCGCAAAAGCAAACGGAACGGTGAAGCCGACGTATCCCAGGTAAAGCATGGGCGGATGGATGACCATCTCGGGATATTGCAGAAGCGGGTTCAGGCCATTGCCATCCGCGGGGAGCGTCCCGCGCGTCATCGAGAAGGGGAGCGCCGCAAAATTCAGAATCAGCAGAAAGAAAACCTGCACCGAAGCGATGATCACCGAAGCGTAAGCAAACAGCCTCTGATCGGTCTTGTAGCGCAGGCGGAGGACGAATCCATAGCCCGCTAGCAGGAGCGACCAGAAAAGTAGCGAGCCTTCCTGTCCAGACCATAGTACCGCGAACTTGTACGCCGCCGACAGATCGCGGTTGCTGTGCTGGCGGATGTAGGCGATGGAGAAATCGTCGTGGAACGCGGCCAAAACGAGCACGATGCCCGCCAGCAGAACGGCAGCGAAGGTGGCGATTCCGGCACGGCGGGCGGTCTCACCGAGACGAGCCGATGCGGCATCTTTGCCGAATAATGCCAAAAAACCTGCCAGGAATGAGTACGCACTCAGGCCGAGCGCCAACATGAGCGCAAAGCTTCCGATATAAGACATCGCAGGACCCCAATATATCTTTACTGTATTTTTTCAGAGAAGCGGATGCTATGCAATCCATCGGCACCCAGAAGTGATTCAATCACTCGCCAGGCGCTGTTTATCATTACTTCTCCAGCGGGTAGCCACGTTCACGCCAATCGCGGATTCCGCCGTCCATGGAAATGACGTTGGTATATCCCATTTTTTGCAGATTATCGGCTGCCAGAGCGGAGCGGAAACCTCCGCCACAATAGAGGACGAGTTCGGTTGCGAGATCGGGATACTTGCCCTCAACGTCGCGCTCGATGACGCCCTTGCCCAGGTGGACCGCTCCGGGCAGGTGGTCGGCGTCGAATTCGCGGTCTTCGCGGACATCGATAAGAACGACTTTCTCGCCGCGATCGAGCCGGGCTTTGACTTCGTCAACGTTAATTTCGCGGACGCGCTGCTTGGCGTCTTGAACAATTTTCAGAAAGCGTTGTGGATGCTGATGGGCCATGATCGCCCCCTCCGACGGGACTTCGGATGTCCGTCGCGAGAATGATAGCAGGAGCCTGCCGCCCTGCGGTTTCCCCCGCGCTCCCTGTGCGGCCCTGTGTTTGATTCTGCCCATTGACGGGAAGGTCCGGCAGCGCCGCGGCTGAAGAGTTCACGCAGAAATTCGCAGCCCTGGCCCGATTTCAACAAGCTGACGAAATAAGCGATTGCGATAAAATCGGACCATTGCTGCTATGACGCTCATCATTCGCCAGTCCCGCATTCATTCCTACGGCTGCTGCACCACGCGGCCGATTCGCAAGGGGACGCTGATCGTCGAATACGTAGGCGAGCACCTCACCAACGAACAGGCCGACGATCTTTATGACGACTTTCCGAACACGTATTTGTTCGGCCTGGACGGCGGCAAACGCATC
>Ga0181532_10001860_pt1 | contig 20037 bp, 18 predicted proteins | sample PEATcosm2014_Bin_33_FD_119768 | JGI IMG/M metagenome (GOLD analysis project Ga0181532, IMG submission 119768) | Peatland microbial communities from MTU Mesocosm Facility, Houghton, MI, USA - PEATcosm2014_Bin11_30_metaG | ecosystem: Environmental > Terrestrial > Soil > Wetlands > Peat | place... | reverse complement strand
TCCCGGCAGCGCCTAACCGTCTGCCAGCCGTACCAGACCACTATAGCCTACATTACCGCGTTTGTCAAGTACCAACAGAGTCAATGCCACCGATAGCACTGCCATGCCGACCCGGCTCCGCAGCCCGCGAAGCGGGCGAAAGATCGTAGCCCATGGCGCAAGAAGCTGTGAAAAAATCGCCGGCCGAGAGGTAGCGGCGGGTTTACCCCGCCATATCTCCAGCGTTTTCAGAACCGCGATGGCGGGATAAACCCGCCGCTACGATTTTTCCACACCTTCCAAGCCGTGGGTGAGGAATTCGAGGAAAATCCCCCCAAGCCCCGGAGGGGCGAAAGAAAATGTCCCACACCTACACGAACCTCCTGACGCACGTTATCTTTAGCACAAACGACCGAGAACCTCTTATCACCGCCGCATGACCTTCCAAGAGGAAATGATCGCCTTTCTAAGAAAGAACGGCATTGCTTACGATGAACGTTGCATTTGGTCGTGATTTCTTTCGCCCCTAAAGGGGCTTGGGGCGGGTGGGGGCGATTGCCCCACGGCTTGCGCCGTGGGCTACGATCTTTCGCCCGCTTTGCGGGCTTACTGTACATACGATGAATCTACGAGGCTGGCGCACAGCAAAGCTGTGCGTTGCGTGGAGCCCGAATGAACAGAGACCGCAGAGCTGCGCTCTGCGCTAGCCGGCGTATGTTGCTGTCGCTGTCGTGCTGCTTGCCGTCAGCATCTCTGGCGCATTAATCCCTGCCCGAAGCGCCGCGAAAACCGATTTTCGAAGTGCGTTGCAGTAGCACGCGTGGGCGCATACGTCTCGACGTTCTTTGTCGCGATGTATGCGCCACCCGCCGGCGGTCCGGCGAACTAACGCAGATTCTTCGCTTCGCTCAAAATGACAGACTTTCGAAAGAGCGAAGCGAAGTCCGATTTCCGTACCCCGATGGGGTCCATCGGACCCCAGAAATCGGGGAATCTCGCCCTGCCCAGGCTACACAGTCAGGTGGTGCAGGTATTCGTAACTAACCTTGATGCTCTCGAGAGGCGGGATCTCGCAATAATCCTGCTCGACGAAGAAGTGCTTCATGCCACCGGTGGGAGCGGCCGCAAAAATCCGCTTCCAGTCGATAACACCCTTCCCCACCTCGGTGAACAATCCCATGCGGGCATCAAAGTCTGTTGTGGGTCCGTTCCCTGCCTTCAGATCCTTGATGTGCAACAACGGGAATCGGCCCGGATGCTGCTTCATCAGCGCCACCGGATCTTGCCCCGCATGCGTGACCCAGAAGCAGTCCATCTCAAACTGCACAAGGTGCGGATCCAAGTGCTTCAGCAGGTAATCAAAGGCTGTGACCCCGTCGAATTTCTGGAATTCAAAATTATGGTTATGGTAGCAGAACTGAATGCCGGCCTTATGCGATTGCTCAGCGTTTTTGTTGAACAATTCGACGTGCCGTTTATAATCGTCCAGCGACTTGCGCTCCGGCGGGTCGAGGATGGCATGCACCATATACTTGAGGCCCAGTTCCTTGGCTTCGACGACCTTCTTCTCCCACTGGGTCTTTTCAACATCCAGCAGATAATGGCCGCTGACTGCGGTGAGGCCGTTGTCCTTCAACAGCTTCGAAAACGCGGCCGGTGACATCCCGTAGAGGTCATAAATCTCGACTTCCTTGTACCCGATGGCGGCCACTTTCTTGAGCGTCCCCGGCACGTCCTTCTCGAGTTGCTCGCGCACCGTGTAAAGCTGAAGTCCAACGGGCTTTCCATAAGGATTACCAAAAACAGTGCGGGTTAAATCGGCCGCCGCCGCAAGCGTGGCCGCGCCTGCGGCGCCGCCCCTTATAAAATCTCTTCGGTTAATCATTAACTTAAACCCCTCCTTCTGTATAATTTCATCCCCACCTGCGAATGAAACCGCAGGATGGCCAGTTTCCAGTTTCTGATTTCCAGTTTCCAGTTCCGTTCTTCGTTGCTACGATACTCCAATGACCCGTCGATTGTCATCTGAGACCTTCGCAACCGCGGACGCGGATTTCATGCGTCGCGCCTTACGGGAAGCACGAAAGGCCGAAGTGCGAGGGGAAGTGCCCGTGGGAGCGGTGGTCGTCCAGGACGAAAAGATCATCGCGCGAGCGCACAACCGCCCCGTGGGGCTCTCGGACCCCTCAGCCCACGCGGAGATTCTGGCCCTGCGGCGCGCCGCCAAAAAGCTTGGGAACTACCGGCTGAAAGGCTGCGACCTCTATGTTACAATTGAACCGTGCGCCATGTGCGCCGGCGCCATCGTTCAGGCCCGCCTGCGGCGCGTGGTTTACGGAACCCCGGATTCTAAGGCGGGTGCGTGCGGTTCAGCCCTGGCTGTCCTCAACCATCCCAAAATGAATCACCAGGTTGAGGTTGTTTCCGGCACGCTGTCGAGTGAGTGCGCAGAAATTCTGCGCCAGTTCTTCCGCAAAAGGAGAAAACAGGCATCAGGTGTTGAGTAGCAGGTGACAGGTGAAACGCCTTTCGGCAACATCAGGTGCTCAATCCCTGGACTCGCCGCTCTCGACTTTCGACTCGTGACTATCGACTCTCCCGGAGAGGTACCGAAGCGGTCATAACGGGGGCGCCTCGAAAGCGTCTTGCCTGCCAAAAGCGGGCACGTGGGTTCGAATCCCACCCTCTCCGCCACCGCAAATTCTGATCACGCTTCAAGCCGCTTAAGAGCATAACTTTCGTACTCTGTACAAAAGCCCTCAAGTCTTCTAGAATGCCGCCGATGTACTACTCGGTGGATCACGCCGGGTCCAAAGGATACGGCTGGAGGTGCAGGATGAAACGCATCATGCGTACTGGCACTCCGTCTTCATGCAGCAGGCTGTACTTGAAGGGATGTACGGCATTGCACGTCCCGCGCAGATCACCGCAACGACTTGAGGAAATGTCAGGTGGGAAACAAATCGCAGTTGTGCTCTTCGTAATTCTCTGCGCAGCGGCGACTTCCGCTGCGCAGGTTATGTCCCCGACGCAAGACGTGCTCGGAGCGCACAACGTGTATGGCCGCGGATGCGTGGCGTGCCACACGCCCCACAACGGCGCGCCCGGAAACCTCGCCAGACCCTCCAAAGGCAACGGCCGTTTTGCACTCTGGGGTCAGGATTTATCTCCCCAGTATGGAATATCCCCGACGTCTGCAAGCCATCCGCTCGGCGCATATACCGCCTCGGTGCCGGACGCCAGCCGCGGAGGATTCCCGTCCCTTTCAGGAAGCGGCTACTCAGATCTTATTGCCTGCCTTAGCTGCCACGACGGCAACCTGGCGACGAGCGACATGATGAAGGGCACGACCGTCGAGACCGTCAGCATCGCCGGGGTCACTTTCAATCCTCCCACGCTGGTCGGAAACGATGAATCAACGGTCGGAAGTTATATGAACGGCCATCCGGTGGGACCGAACGCGACCATTTCCTGCGGCGGAAAAAAGGAGTGGGACTGCTCCGTAAACGCGGACGGCTCCATCACCTTCGCGGGCCCCAAAGGGAGAGCCTTCGTCGCCGACTATTTTGATGTGACCGGCGACGACGGTCCGTTGAATCACCTGGTTAAAGTGCCCGGGTCTACAGTCAACGGCACAACGGTGACCAGCAAATCCTGGATCACCTGTACCACCTGCCACGACCAACACGACATGCCCTATTTCAGCACGTCGAGTGGAGCGGTGAAGCCGACGCGCTTCTTTGTGCGTGGCTGGTACAATCCCGGTAGTTCCGCCACCAGCAACAGCGCAGCACAGTTCTGCCGCTCCTGCCACGCTGACAAGTCCAACGAAGCCAAAGGCCGCATGGTGCCGACGACCTAGGGTGGTGTCCCTCATAATTCTTGACGATCGTTATGTGCCGGCCCGACCCCCTCACCCGGCTCGCTACGCTCGCCACCCTCTCCCCCAAGGGGGCGAGGGATTGTAAATAGTTATGCGTGACAGGACACTAGGGTCGTAGATTCCCGTTTACAACCTTCCACCCCGACCGTTAGAATAACTTTCTTAGGTCCTGTCGTCGGGGGCGTGGTTTACCCAACAGTTTATGCCCGAGAATCTAGCGATTTATCCCGGTTCTTTCGATCCGATCACCAATGGTCACCTTGATCTCATCGAGCGAGCGCGGCGGGTTTTTGGACGATTGATTGTCGCGGTGGGGACAAATCCCGATAAGGCGCCGCTCTTCACCGTTAAGGAACGCGTCGAGATGCTTCAGGAAGTAACTCGTGATATGCCCAATGTCTCCGTGGAGACGTTTGGGGGGCTGCTTGTAGATTACGCCAGGCAGAAGAAGGCGGGCATTATACTGCGCGGCATCCGCGCCTTTACCGACTACGAGTACGAACTCCAGATGGCCATCATGAACCGCAAGTTCGAGCCGGGCATCGAGACCGTCTTCCTGGTCCCCGCTGAGTCCTACAACTACGTCAGTTCCCGCCTGGTCAGAGAGATTTTCCAGAATGGGGGATCGGTGAAAGACTTGGTTCCCCCGTCGGTCGAGGATCGGCTTCATCAGAAGGTATTTCAAGGCAAAATCTAAAGGAGGTTGAAGTGCGGCTTTCCGAGCGCATTTCCCGGATTTCGGTTTCGACTATCGCCACCGTTCTGCAAAAGGCGGAAAAGCTGAAGGTCAAGGATGCCGGGTTGGCAGACTTCGGCGCCGGTGAGCCGGATTTCCCTACGCCGGACCACATCAAGAAAGCTGCCATCAGCGCCATCAATGATGATTTCACCAAGTACACCGCGACGGGAGGAATTCGCGAACTAAGGCATGCCTTGGTGGAGAAGCACGCGAAGGACTACGGGTCGAACTACGCGCTTGAGGAGTGCCTGGTGACCGTGGGAGGAAAGCAGGCGATCTTTGAAGCGATGTCCGCGGTGCTGAACGAAGGCGATGAGGTCATCCTACCGGTACCACACTGGGTAACCTTCCTTGAAATTATCAGGTACGAAGGCGCCAAGCCCGTCCTGCTGGAAACCAGCGAGAGCGAGAACTTCGCCGTGCACGCCAAAGCCATCGAAAAGCTGATCACCCCCAAGACCCGGCTTATCATCGTGAACTCGCCGCACAACCCCACCGGCGCCGTGGTTCCGCCCGGGGAGATGGAGAAGATCCTGGCGTTGGCCATCCGCCATAACCTGCTGCTGATTTCAGACGAATGCTATTGCCATTTCGTCTACGACGGGCGCAAGCCGTTTTCGCTCGGGTCCTCGAGAGAACGTGAACACCTGCTGATTGTCGATTCTTTTTCCAAAACGTACGCGATGACGGGGTGGCGAGTCGGATTTGCCTTAGGTCCGGCCCGGCTGCTGGCCAACATGCTGAAGCTCCAGAGCCACTCGACCTCGAACCCCAACTCCATTGCGCAGAAGGCCGCGCTGGCGGCCGTCGAGGGGCCGCAGGAACCGGTGCATGCTATGCTGACCGAGTATCGACACCGGCGGGATCGTCTCATGGAGGGATTGAAATCCATACCGGGGTTCCGCTGCATACCACCTCACGGCGCCTTTTACGCCTACCCGAATGTCGGGTATTATCTTAAGAAGGACGGTTTGGGTGATACCTCCGTGTTGGCGGAACGCCTGCTTGAAGAAGCGCACGTTGCGGTTGTCCCAGGAACCGCCTTTGGAACACACGAGCACATCCGTATCTCCTACGCAACCTCAATGGAACATATCAACGAGGGGTTGCGACGTATGGCTGCGTTCTTCTCCAATTTGTGAATGAACCATGACTACGCTGAACACACCTCTTCAGCTTTCCACAGTTTTTAAACCTAAGATTTGGGGCCGGGAGGATCTCGCGCCCATATTCCCGGCGCAGGAAGAAACTGACCTTCCGGCCTCTCGAAAAACGGAGATCTCGAGGGGCGCAAGTAAACCCGGCGAATTAATTGGCGAAGTCTGGTCCAACGACGACACGTCCCGATTCCTGAATGGCCCCGTCGCAGGCCTTACGCTGGCGGAAGTCTCCGAAAAGTACGGGCCGGCGCTCCATGGGCGGGCTTGGGAGGGTGCGCGTTTCCCCTTGCTCGCCAAATATATCTTCACAAGCGACTGGCTATCGGTGCAGGTTCATCCCGATGACGACTACGCGCGCGTCCACGACCCGGGGAATGTCGGCAAATGTGAGATGTGGTATATCCTCCAAGCCGATCCGAAAGCGGAAATCCTCGTGGCAGTTAAGCCGGGAGTTACTCGGGAAGCTCTGAAGTCAGCATTCGAAAAGGGGGCGTCGAAGGACCTCCTTATTCCCCATCGCCCCAAGGCCGATGAGGCCGTCTTCCTACCGCCCGGCACAGTACATGCTCTTGGCCCCGGGTTGGTTCTATTCGAGGTCGAACAGAATTCAGATCTCACCTACCGCCTTGACGACTACGGAAGACTTGGCCTGGACGGGAAGCCCCGTCCTCTCCATTTGTCGAAGGGCATGGACGTTATAAAGGAAGATCTGCCTCCTCTATGCCGCCTGCCCCGGTGGGAATTCCAGGAGCCGTTCGGAACTCGGCGTTACGTTGCGGCTTGCCGCTACTTCGCACTCGAGGAAATGTTCCTGCGCAAGAAAGCGACCTTCAAGAGTTCGCCGCAACGAGTGGAGGTTTATTCCGTTCTGCAGGGAGAAGGACGTATCGAGAACACCGCGGGCTGGTTGGGCTACCGGACGGGGGAAACGTGGGTCATCCCTCCGGCAGCGGGAGCCTATAGGTTCGTCCCCCTCCAAACGACGCGCCTCCTGAAGTATTACGTTCCCAACCTCGTGCAGGACTTCAGGCGGCCACTTGCGGCTCACAACATCCCTCCGGAAGACATCGCGAAGGTTGTCTTTGATGTGTGAATATGGCGATAGATTCGGTGTTTAAACATGCCTATGGCGTCGTCATGGCAGGGGGAAGCGGCACGCGTTTCTGGCCCCTTAGCCGCCGCCGGCACCCCAAACAACTGCTGACTTTGTTCGGTGGGCGCTCGCTTCTCGAACAAACGGTAGCGCGCATCCAACCGTTCATTCCCTTGGACCGGATCTACATTTTCACTGGTGCGCCGATATCGCGAACTGTTCGGCGGCTTTTGCCGCGCCTTCCTGCTAGTCAGATTATTGGCGAGCCGACCTCCCGGAATACTGCTCCCACGCTGGCCGTCGCGGCGCAAGAGATTGCGCGGCGGGACTCGGAAGGTCTTATGGTGGTCTTGCCTTCCGATCAAATCATCAATAAGCCAGCGCTTTTTCGGGGCCTGCTCGCTACGGCGTGCCACGCGGCGTCTCAGCCGGAACGATCGGTGGTCCTGGGCCTAAAACCGACGCGGCCTGAAACCGGCTACGGATACATTCGCCTGGGCCGGAGGCAAGGCCGAGTGGCCGGGCACGACGTGTTCCGGGTTGATAAATTCACGGAGAAGCCGGCGCTCCCGGTGGCTCGGCGCTACGTCGCCTCGGGACGGTATCTTTGGAACGGCGGCATTTTCGTTTGGAAGGCTGCGACGCTGCTCGAGAACTTCCAGCGCTTCCAGCCTGAGATGGCAGGTCTGGTAAGGCAGATTGCCGACGCCGGAGGAATTCGGTCGCGCGCTTTCCTCCGGCTCTACCCCAAGTTCCAAAAAATCTCCATTGACTTTGCGCTGATGGAGAAGATCTCAGAAATCTACGCGGTGCCTGCGGATATCGGATGGAACGACGTGGGAAGCTGGGCGGTTGCGTACGAGCTAAACCAGCAGGACTCAGAGGGGAATGTCCGTTCCGGCGCCGGGCTCAGCCTTGATTCACAGCGTAACATGGTAGTTTCGCCCAAGAAATTTGTGGTTACAGTCGGGGTTCATGATCTGGTCGTCGTCGAGACCGATGATGCGCTGCTGGTTTGTGCGCGCGAGCGATCGCAGGAAGTCGGGAAGGCGGTTCAGGAACTCGAACGTATGGGTCGGGATGATTTGCTGTAAGACCTCTGCACGCGATGGGACTGAAAGCCCCTGCAAGGTGTCATTCTGAGGGGGCACGGGCCTTCGGCCCCCTCCCAAAGGAGATGAACGTCGCTGTCATCCGGAGCGAAGCGAGGAATCTCGCCCGGGATGATGCAGTCGATTGTGAGGCCATGGTGGACAAGATCAAATTCGGAACCGACGGCTGGCGCGGTGTAATTGCTGAGGATTTCACATTCGCGAACGTGCGTCGCGTCAGCCAAGCGATCGCCCAGTACGTCTGGGAAGAGAGCGACCCGGCCAAGGGCCTCGTGGTGGGCTACGACACTCGTTTTCTTTCCGCTGAGTTCGCCAGGCATGCGAGTGAAACTGTGGCGGCTTGGGGCATCCCTGTGCTGTTGGCGGACGGCGCCACGCCCACGCCCGCGGTCAGTTATGCCGTGGTCGCAAGGCAGACTGCCGGGGCCATCATGATGACAGCCAGCCACAATCCCTATCGCTGGAATGGAGTAAAGTTCAAGGCGCCCTATGGCGGTTCCGCGCCTCCGTCGATCCTACACAGGATAGAACTCCACCTTCGCCGCCTGGACCGCTCGACTGCCCGGCCGCGGAAACGTAAACCGGCCGCTATCCAAACCGTGGATCTGGTGGTTCCGTACCTGGAACGACTCAAAGACCTGGTTCATCTCGAACGAATCCGATCTTCAGGCCGGCGGTTTGTCATCGATCCTATGTATGGCGCCGGGCGCGGATGCCTGGCCCGCCTGTTTGACGAGGAGGAGATTCCATACCGGGAAATCCACGGAGAGCACAACCCTCTCTTCCCGGGCATGAATCCGGAGCCGATCGAGCCGCACGTCGAGCAGCTTCGCCATGCGGTGGTCGAGGGCAACTACGATGCAGGTCTCGCCACCGATGGTGACGCCGATCGAGTGGGGGCGATGGACCGAACTGGAACTTTCATTGATTCTCACAAGATCTTCTCGATCCTTCTAAAACACCTGGCAGAAGACCTGGGGCTGCGAGGCGAGGTGGTGAAGTCGTTTTCCAGCACGGAAATGGTAACCAAGCTGGCCCGGAAATACGGCCTTCCTCTGCACGTCACACCCATCGGGTTCAAGTACATCGGCGAGCTGATGCTCACCCGCGACGTGCTGATTGGCGGCGAAGAAAGCGGGGGAATCGGCATTCGGGGACATTTGCCGGAGCGCGATGGACTCTTGAACTCCCTGCTGCTGGCGGAGGTGATGGCGGATCGAGGACGAACGCTCGGGGAGTTAGTCCAGGAGCTGACTGACGAGTTCGGTCCTCACTTTTACGGGCGTGTAGACCTGGAAATCTCTAAGGACGTAGCCCAGCGCATTGTCCGCCTGGTGGGGCGGCGGGAGATCAAGCGGATCGCCGGACTGAAAGTAACCTCCGTCGACGACCTGGACGGGGTCAAAATGCGATTTGGCAATTCAGGCTGGCTCCTTGTACGTGCTTCAGGCACAGAGAACGTCCTTCGCCTCTACGCCGAGGCTCCCTCCTCCGATCAAGTTAAGGCTTTGCTCACGGAGATAGAGGCATTTTCGCGCCGGCAGATGTAGCGCGATTTTCCGTCGAATCCCTCCACTTGCGGCCGCTTCCCTTCAACGAGCATGATCGTGCCGATAGAGGTAACGCTGACCTTTTGGTCAGTAGTGTTGGAAGCCGGGAGAATGCCGGCCTCAAGGTCGGCGCTACCACGCGGCGGTAAATTGCCGCGCTTCAAACCAACCTCATTCAGGCTTCGGCTCTTGCAAAGGAAGCTTCTTGCGGATGCCGTCCAAAACACCATTGACGAAGTCCACGGAATCTACTGTGGAAAAACGCCGGGCGATCTCCAGCGCCTCGTTGATGACAGCGGCAGCGGGAGTCTTCGGGTGGTAGAGGAGTTCAAAAAGAGCGACCCGCAAGATGTTGCGGTCCACGGCCGCCATGCGCTCTAAACGCCAGTTTTCAGATTGCGCACGAACCACGCCGTCGAGCTGGTCGATATTGGCCACAGCGCCTTCGAACAGATTGCGGGCAAAACCCTCCTCTTCAGCATCCGCCTTCTGGTTGGCGAAAAAGCCTGCCGCCACCTGGGTGGGGGTATAGCCGCAGATTTCCCATTGATAGAGCATCTGCATGGCATATTCGCGGGATTTTCTACGTGAGCTCATGGCTAGTTGGTGTCATTTTCGTGTTTCGAATTTCGATTTTCGAATTTCGCATTTCGATCTTCGATTACTTGCCTGTAAACCGCGCTGGCCGCTTCTCCAGGAACGCTCGCGTGCCTTCCTTCATGTCCGCCGTCGTGCAGCATAACCCGAAGAGATTTGCTTCCAGGAACTGGCCTTCAGCTTGGGTCATTTCTAAACCATGGTTCACAGCTTCGAGCGCGAACTTCACCGCCAGGGGTGCATTGGCCAGGATTTTCTGTGCGAGCTTCTCGGCTGTGGCAATCAGGTCCTGCGCGGGCACGACCTGGTTGACCAGCCCGATGCGATAGGCCTCTGCGGCGCTAACGGGCTCTCCGCTCAGCACCATTTCCAAGGCGCGTCCTCTGCCTACCAGTCGGGGCAAGCGCTGCGTACCAGCGTAGCCAGGAATGAGTCCCAACTTGACCTCCGGTTGACCCAGGCGCGCATTCTCGGAAGCGATCCTTATGGTGCAGGCCAACGCCAGTTCGCAACCTCCCCCCAGGGCATAACCATTGACGGCAGCAATCACCGGTTTGCCCAGATGCTCGATAAGGTCCAGAATCTTCTGTCCGCGCACCGACAGTTCTTTGCCTTCCACCGGAGTCTGAACTGCCAACTCGTTGACGTCCGCGCCTCCCACAAACGCTTTCTCACCGGCCCCGGTAAGGATGACCACTCGCACTTCGGCGTCATGTTCGATCTCCTGAAAACAGTCATGCAACTCGTCCATGGTTTTCCGGTTGAGGGCGTTGAGCTTCTCGGGACGATTGACGGCCACATATGCGATTCCGTTGCGCTTTTCGTAAAGTAAGTTCTCGAAAGCCATTGTCCAGTCCCTCGGGAGAATACTCAAGCCCCGGTTCGTAGCGTTAATCCGGCTAAAGCGGGAACGAAGACGGTCACAACCGAATTAACTCCAAGTTTGACAGGTTATCGCCCTTTTGTTAGATTTTCAAAGGGTTATATAAAAAGGGTTACACATTACGGACCCACGTCACGTTCGCAACTTCTCGATAGTCGCTCACATTGACCACGGCAAGTCGACACTGGCCGACCGTGTGCTGGAGATCACCGGCGCGCTCTCACTACGCGAAATGTCCGCCCAGGTGCTCGACACTATGGATTTGGAGCGCGAGCGGGGCATCACCATCAAGGCGCACGCCGTCCGTCTCCACTACCAAGCGCGCGATGGCAACCAGTACCAGTTGAACCTCATCGATACGCCCGGCCACGTCGATTTCTCCTACGAGGTCTCGCGCAGCCTTTCCGCCTGCGAGGGCGCGGTGCTTGTGATCGACGCCTCCCAGGGCGTCGAAGCCCAGACCCTGGCCAACGCGCAACTCGCTCTGAATAACCACCTGGCGATCATCCCAGTTATCAACAAGATTGACCTGCCAGGCGCAGATGTCGATGCCACCAAGCAGCAAATTGAACACGCCTTGGCCCTCGATCCCAACGAGGCCTTGATGATCAGCGCCAAGCAGGGCACCGGCGTGAATGAAGTGCTGGAGGCCATCGTAGCGCGCGTGCCGGCGCCAAGCGGCTCGGCGGAAGCGCCACTCCAGGCGCTCATTTTCGATTCCTGGTTCGACAGTTATCGGGGGGTGGTGGTGCTCAGCCGCATTGTCCAGGGTGCCTTGACCGTCGGCATGCGTATTCGCCTCTGGTCCAACAACCAGGTCTACACGGTTGAAGAGATGGGCGTGATGACGCCGAAGCCGGTCCGCGTGGAACGGCTCGAGGCCGGTGAAGTGGGTTTCGTCGTCGCCAACATCAAGCGCATCTCCGATACGCGCATCGGAGATACGATTACAGACGACGCGCGGCCCGCCGCCGCGCCTCTGCCCGGCTTCGAGGAAGTCAAGCCAATGGTATTCGCGGGGCTCTATCCCGTGATCGCAAGCGACTACGAGACGCTGCGCGATGCGCTTGAAAAGCTACGCCTCAACGACTCCTCGCTCTTCTACGAGCCGGAGAACTCCGAGGCCTTGGGCTTCGGCTTTCGCTGTGGCTTCCTCGGCCTGCTGCACATGGAAATCGTCCAGGAACGCCTGGAGCGCGAGTTCAACATCGACCTCATCACTACCGCCCCAAGCGTCCGCTACCGTGTCACGACCAAGACAGGTGAAATCCTGGACGTGCACACGCCCACCAAGTTCCCGCCTGCCGGCGACATCGAAAAGGTTGAGGAACCCGTTATCCGTGCGCAGATCTTCACCCAGGACGAATACCTGGGCGGCATCCTCAAACTGCTGGAGGAGAAGCGGGGCGTGCAAAAAGGATTCGAGTATGTTTCACCCAAGCGCGTCCTGCTTACCTACGAGCTTCCTCTGAACGAAATCGTACTGGATTTCTACGACCGGCTGAAGTCCGTGTCGCGTGGCTATGCGTCGCTCGATTATCATTTTGCCGGCTACTGGGTCTCCGACCTGGTGAAGGTGGATTTTCTGGTGGCCGGAGAGCCGGTGGACGCTCTTTCCTTCATTACCCACCGCGATCAGGCCTTTTCACGAGGCCGCGTGCTGTGCGGGAAAATGCGCAAGCTGATTCCCCGCCAGATGTTTGAGGTTGCGCTTCAGGCTTCCATCGGATCAAAAGTGATCTCGCGCGAAAACGTTCCTCCCATGCGGAAGAACGTCCTGGCTAAGTGCTACGGGGGCGACATTTCGCGCAAGCGCAAGCTGCTGGAAAAACAGAAAGAAGGCAAGAAGCGAATGAAGCGCGTGGGCCGAGTCGATATTCCGCAGGAAGCCTTCCTCGCTGTACTCAAAGTATCGGAGGAGTAGAATCTACGTAATCTGCTTAGTCTGTCGATGGAGCAACACATGGAGCTCAAAACCGTCGCGATCGAAAAACCTGCGGACATGAATTTCATCCTCGGCCAGTCGCATTTCATTAAAACCGTCGAGGATCTCCATGAAGCTATAGTCCAAACCGTTCCCGGAATGAAGTTCGGCATCGGATTCTGCGAATCGTCCGGCCCCGCCCTGGTGCGCTACTCCGGCAACGACCCGCGCCTGATCGAGCTTGCGCAAAAGAATGCCCTGGCGCTATCTTGCGGCCACTGTTTCATCATCTTTATGGACGGCGGCTTTCCCGTCAACATCCTAAACACCCTTAAGATGGTGCCGGAAGTGTGCGGGATTTTTTGCGCCACGGCCAATCCCGTCGAGGTCGTCGTCGCCGAGACAGAACAAGGTCGAGGCATCTTGGGCGTCATGGACGGCGTGAAGACCAAGGGCATCGAGACCGAAGCCGATATCAAAACCCGGAAGGATTTTCTGCGCAAGATTGGATACAAACTGTAGCCTGGTGGAGTGCAATATGCAACGAGCCGTATTCCTCAGCTTGGCTCTTTGCCTCAGCGCTGCTGTTGCATGGACGACCCAGGTCAAACCTGAGCCCCCGCAATCGAACCAACCCCAAGCTCCGGCTGGCATCGCCACGGAGCCTAACTCCCAAACATCGGCGCAGCGCGAAGAGCTTGACTTCTTGGGAAACGCCATAAGGTTCTACCGGAAGGGCGATTTCGACCGCGCCATCCAAAGCTATGAGCAAGTCCTACGGTTGCGGCCAAACTCGCCCGACGCTCATGCCGGATTGACCCGTGTGTACCTAAAGAAGAAAGATGTAGCGCGAGCTTATGAAACAGTCACCAAGGGCCTGCAAGCGACCGATTCCCCGACCGTCCACGTGGCGCTTGGCGAAGTCTACTTTCGACAGGGGCATATTGTTGAGGCAGAACAGGAATGGGTGAAAGTCATCAACTCAGGCTACCTGAACGCCCGCGCCTACATGGGGTTGGCGCGAGTGAACTGGGCACTCTCCAACCACAAGCGTGGCCGGACGATGATCGACAAAGCACACGAATTAGACGCCACTGACCCGGACATCACCAAGCTATGGGTTGGGAAGCTGAGCGGGGCGGAACGCATCAAGTACTGGGAACAATACCTCGCAAGTGACAGCAATGACGATGCGGAAACACGCACCAACCTACAGCACTACCTTGAATATCTGAGGGCTCGTGCCGAGGACCCGCGCGGCGCGTGCCGCTTGGTTAGCCAGATTACGGCTACCGAAACGAAATTAGTCCCGATTCGAGTGGATCCGAAGCGCCTGCAAGGGTACAGCCTCCCCGTGGCAGTCAATCGTAAAAAATCGGACCTGGAACTCGACTCGGGAACGTCAGGAATCATGCTCAACTCCAAGCTCGCGGAGAAGGCCTCCGTCACTCTCCTTTCGGAGACGGAGATCGGCGGTGTTGGCGACAAAGGCAGCAGGAGCGGCCATATGGGACTAGCGAGCTCACTGAAGATCGGCGAGTTGGAGTTCCAGAACTGCCCTGTGGAGGTGCTCGACGAACGCTCGGTGATGGGACATGATGGACTGATCGGTCTGGACGTGTTCGCCGCGTTCCTAGTCGACGTTGATTTTCCCAACGAACGGCTGCGCTTGACGCAACTGCCGACGCGTCCCGGCGAAAACGCGCCGAACATCACTTTGCAGGCCGATAGAGGTGAAGGCGGCGCGTCAGAAGACGAACCCGCGGAGAAGAACGCCCAGCCGATAAACGTGGGGAACGCACGTCCCCGGCACTTGGGCCCCCAAGACAGCTACGTCGCGCCGGAAATGCAATCCTACACCAAGTTCTATCGGTTCGGGCATAGTATGCTCCTATCGACTTTAATCGGAGACGCACCCGTCAAACTGTTTCTGCTCGACACAGGATCTACTAACAATTTGATCTCGCCGAGCGCAGCGGAAGAGGTCACCATGGTACATGGCGACGCACGCATCATCAAGGGCCTTAATGGCTCGGTGAATAATGTCTACCGGGCTGATAAAGCCATCATTCAGTTCGCGCACATGCGGCAGGAGAATCAAAACCTGCTGGCGATCGATATGTCACACCTCAGCGACAGAATAGGGACGGAAGTCTCCGGTGTACTCGGTTTCGAGGTGCTGCGCCTTCTCGACATGAAGATAGATTACCGCGACGGTTTGGTAGGCTTTAGCCTTGATCCCAAACGCCGGTATTATTGAAGCCTCCCCTTCTCGCAATCGTCACGAACTTACGCTCACTCGAGATTCCGCGCTGGACTGTGCGGGTTCTCACCCTCAGGGGCAATACCCGGCTAAGCTCAAGTCTCTTCTGGCTCGAAACTTTTTCTAAGGCCTCGACGTATGCTAAATAGACGTAGATACGACCGAGTTTACCGGCTCAGCCTGATAGTGTAGAATGTCGATTAATAACCTCTTGGGGGTTCGCGAGCGCGAGGAACAAGCGCCGCTGTTGCGGTAAGCAGCCTCTTGCCAAAGAGCAGAATGAAAGTTGCCAACGTGGCCACCGTCACTCAAGCCCGGATTGCCATTGCCGAGTCGCGAGCGCCACTGCGCTCGCAGACCAGTTTCTGGGTCGCGGTTCGCGAAGCCTTCTGGAATGCTCTTGGTGAACTCCGCAGCCATAAGCTGCGCTCTTTTCTCACTTTGCTTGGTGTCGTCATCGCCACCACCACGCTCATTGTCGTGATGTCGGTGGTGAACGGCATGAACCTCTACATTGCGACCAAGATCGCTAATCTGGGCACCAACACCTTCGTGCTGTTTGAGTTCAAGTGGGCGCAGGGCTATGACAGCTATTTGAAAGCATTGAGGCGCAACAAGCCCATCCGCATCGAGGAATACGAGTATCTGCGGGAGGCGCTGCCCGGCTATGAGGCAATGAGCGCAATCGCGCAACTGAATCCCGGCCCCCAGGCGCGCTACCAGGGACATTCGATCGATGAAGTAACCCTGATGGGAATCACTCCCAGCCATGTGGACATCGGCCGGGAAAAGGCGCTTTACGGCCGCTACATTTCAGACCAGGACTACCGCCACAACGAGCGGGTCTGTTTTATTGGCCAGGACATCGTGGATAAACTCTTTCCGGCGGTCGATCCAATTGGCAAAGAATTGCTGGTGGGTGGCCAGAGCTTCCGCATCATCGGCGTGGCGGATAGGGTAGGCTCCGCGTTTGGCATCAGCGAAGACAACTTCGTCTTTATCCCGCTCGGCACTTTCCGCGACCTTTACATGCCGCGCCTGGAACTCATCGTTTTCATCAAGGCGCCCGACTCGAAACACATGATGGAGCTCGAAGATGAAACTGAAGTCCTGATACGGGCGCGCCGCCACATCGCCTACCACGACGACGATACCTTCGGCATCAACGCCTCCGAAACACTGATGAACGCGTGGAAAAACCTTACCGGCAGCATTTTTGCCGTCACCATCGGCGTGGTGGCCGTGTTCATGGTGGTGGGCGGCATTGTGATCATGAATATCATGCTGGCCACCGTCACCGAACGGACGCACGAGATAGGGATTCGTAAGTCAGTGGGGGCGAGGCGGCGCGACATCCTCTGGCAGTTCGTAATTGAGGCCGCGGCGTTGGCTTTTACCGGCGGGACGGCGGGAGTACTCCTTGCCTACTTCATCGCCTGGCTGGTGGCCCTGGTTTTCACTGCCGCGGTGCCGCTGAGCGCGGTGATCGTGGGAATCACCCTGTCAACTCTGGTCGGGCTTTTCTTTGGGATCTATCCGGCGATGCGGGCGGCTGCGCTTGATCCCATCCAGGCGCTGCGAGCGGAGAAATAGCATGATGACATACTGGCGAGCGGTCGGCGAGAACCTGGTGCTGGCGCTCGACACTCTGCGCACGCACAAGTTCCGGGCGTTTCTCACGGTCTTAGGCGTCCTGATCGGCACCACTACGGTGATTGCCGTGGCCTCTATCATCCAGGGACTCGATGCCCAGTTGGTGCAGGTCGCCGAGCAATACGGCACCAATGTGCTTTGGATTTACAAGCTTCAGATGGGAACGCCGCACCGCCTGACCCGCGAGGAGCGGCTCCGCAAACCCCTCAGTTTCGAAGACGCTCAGGCGATCAAGGATCAATGCCCGGACGTCCAGGAAGTGTCGGTGGCCCTCTTCCAGCAGATGAGTGAATTTGGCCTGCCACCCTCCACGGCGCGCTACAAGGGCCGCGAGATGGCGGGCGCGCAATTCATGGGTGTGGATGCCAGCTACATGGCTCTTTCGAATTCGGAACTGGCAGACGGCCGCTTTCTCACCCCGGCGGACGACCTTCACCGCCGCGATGTGGTGGTTATTGCGAACAATGTGGTAGAACGCCTGTTCAAGCCCGACGACCCGGTCGGCAAAGAAATGGTCGTGGACGGGCACGCGTTTGAAGTCATCGGCACCCTCCAAAAGTACAAGGGCTTCCTGGGAGACAGTCCCGATGATAATGATATCTTCATACCCTACTGGACCTACAAGAAGCTCTACCCCGGCGCTAAAGATCACTTCCTCAGCGCCCTCGCGTACCGTGGAAGAATGGATGCAGCGCAAGATGAAGTGCGCGGCTTGCTGCGTCGCCGCCGCCACGTGAAACTTTCCGATCAAGACAATTTCGGGATCTCGACGGCGGAGTCGCTGATCTCCGACTTTCGTGCCATTATCGGCACCGTGGCGCTGGTCATGGTGGTGATCTCCTCGATTGGCCTGCTGGTAGGGGGCATCGGGGTCATGAACATCATGCTGGTCTCGGTCACGGAACGCACGCGCGAGATTGGAGTGCGGAAGGCCATCGGCGCGCGCCGTCGCGACATCATCTGGCAATTCCTGCTGGAAGCCATCGTGCTCACGGGCTCGGGCGGTCTCTTGGGAATTGCTGTGGGCTGGATGCTGAGCTTTATGATCAGACTCCTCGTGCCCAGCCTGCCTTCCGCCGTCCCGCTTTGGTCCGTCGTGGCGGGCTTTGCCGTCGCGACGAGCATAGGCCTGTTCTTCGGAATTTGGCCGGCTATGAAGGCTGCCCGGCTCGACCCCATCGTGGCCCTGCGCTATGAGTGAAAGAACTGCTTTTGGCCGGACCTTGTCGGGCAATCCCCGTGGTTACCTGAAGGCGGCCAGAAGGGTCGACCCTACAACTTCCTGCCTTTAATAGTGGCCTCAAGCTCTCCTCGCGCCAGCCGAATCAAAATATCGCTGTCCAAGACTACTGCCTCCGCGTCACGAACGATTTTGCCGGCGGCGTCCCGAGTGACCGAGTATCCCCGCTGAAGGAGCGCTAGCGGGTTCCGCTCCTTCAGAATGGCCTCCACGTGCGCCAGCCGGGTTTGTCTCACCGTCAGGAAGCGACGGAAAGCAAAATCAAATCGTCCCCAGCGGTCGTCCAGCGCGGCGCGCTTCAAACCGAGCAGCCGGCGGAAGTCGTATCGCACAACCCCCGCCGAAGCTCGCAGCCATTCCTGCCTGGCATCATTCAACCGGGAGCGCATCGAACGATCCAGCGATGCGACGCCGTCATCCACCTGCTGGGCCCTCTCGGCAATCCTGGTCGCGACCGTCTGAAAGGCATGATGCATGCGCAGTTCCGTCAGCCGTTGCCGGGCTTCGGAGAGTTGTAGCCGGATCATCTGGGCCATGTGGCGGGCGCGATTTTCCAGCTCCGCAATGAAGTCCTGCTTGCGGTGGACGACCAGTTCGGCGGCGGCGGAAGGCGTGGGCGCGCGCAGGTCGGCAACGAAATCCGCGATCGTAAAATCCGTTTCGTGACCTACTGCGGAGATTACCGGAATTCCGGAAGCCGCGATGGCCCTCGCCACCACTTCTTCGTTGAACGCCCAGAGGTCTTCGAGCGATCCCCCGCCGCGCGCCACGATGATCACTTCGGCGTTCTGCTCGCGGTTGAAGTACTTGAGACCCTCGACAATCTCCTCCGCCGCGCCCTCGCCCTGCACTTTGACCGGATAAAGCAGCACGTTCATGTTTCGGAAGCGGCGGCGCAGCACACGCAGGATGTCGCGAATCACTGCTCCGGTGGGCGAGGTCACCGCGCCGATGGTCCGCGGAAGCACAGGAAGGGGCTTCTTGCGGGCGGTTTCGAACAAGCCCTCGGCAGCAAGCTTTTGTTTCAGCTGCTCGAAGGCCAGTTGAAGCGCGCCCAGCCCGGCAGGCTCGAGGTAATCAACGTAAAGCTGATACTCGCCTCGCGCCTCGTACACGCTCAAATGGCCGCGCGCAATCACCGCGATGCCGTCCTGGGGTTTGAATTTCAGATACCGTGCCTGGTTGCGGAAGCATACCGCGCGGAGCTGGGCGGTCGCATCCTTGAGCGTGAAATAGAGATGGCCGGAGGCGGCGGGCCGGAAGTTTGAAACTTCCCCAGTCACCCATACGTCCTTATACTGCCGTTCCAGCAGGTCTTTGATTTCCCGGCTCAGCTCGGAGATGCTGAAAATCTTCCGCGTGGGGCCGAAGTTGAGAAGGGCTTGTTCCATGAAAGAAGTCGTCGGTTCTCAGTCGTCAGTTATCAGTCAAACTCAGTCCAATTTACAGAACTGAAAATTGAGGACTGACGACTGAAAACTTTGCTCACCGCCCCGTAAAATGCGAAATGATCCAAAGCACCAGAGTCAAGACTACGCTCAACAGCACGCACGTGACGATGGGAAAGTAGAACTGAAGGTTCCTGCCTCTGTACACAATATCACCAGGCAGCCGCCCCAGGCCAAAAAGCGAGAACCGCGCGCCCGCCATCAACAACAATCCGGCAGCAACCAGCAGCACGCCGACGATGACCAGCAATTTGCCGAGCTGGGAAGGCAGCATATAGACATTGTACTGGAAACTTCCACGCTCGGAACGCCGACCTTCAGGTAGACAGTTCCCTTGGTGCCGGCCTGAAGGTGAGCGCTATGTCGCGAGAAGGATTGCGGCGGCGAGCGCCGCCGTTTTGTGGTCCTTCGTCCAAGGCGGGCCGATGGAACTTCCCAAGCTTGAAACCCTGCGCTGCATTCGACTCGTCTCGTTCCCGAATGTCGTCCTGGCCCGGTCGTCGAGGTCTCGCT
>Ga0181532_10001859_pt1 | contig 20048 bp, 24 predicted proteins | sample PEATcosm2014_Bin_33_FD_119768 | JGI IMG/M metagenome (GOLD analysis project Ga0181532, IMG submission 119768) | Peatland microbial communities from MTU Mesocosm Facility, Houghton, MI, USA - PEATcosm2014_Bin11_30_metaG | ecosystem: Environmental > Terrestrial > Soil > Wetlands > Peat | place... | reverse complement strand
GGCACGTCTTCGTTCGCTGCAACGGCTACCCTGGACCATCCGCATGTTCTTTCTTACGCCAGACACCCAGTATGCGGTTGCTTAGCTGCAGTCTATGTATACCTACTTATGCTCGGCTTAATACGCTCCTGGTTCGGCAGGGGCGACGTGTCTTTATCGGACTTGACGAAGATCTGCGCTCCGTCGCGGCCGACGATGGCGAAAAAAGGGTTTCGGTCCGGCTGCTGGAATCTCGTCTCAAAGCCAAGTTTGTCGCAGTAAAATGCGATGGTTTGATCGACGTTGCTGACGATGAAGAATGGTGAAATCGCCTGCGTTGTCGGTCGTGTCATAAGCGTGGAGCCATCCGTACTGGTTTATTACGATTGACTGGCCTGAACGGGGCAGAACTCATCTAGCGGTTCCGACGGCTGCGAATCCCTATATCGGCAGCCGCCATGCGACTTCACAGCCTTTGCAAAGTAGCGCCTTGAGTGTCGGAGCCGCCACGAGTCCACTCCTACGAAAAGGTCGTCAGCATTTTACGCCAAGGCACGATGGGGTAACTATTGAAAACAGGCGTGGCTTCCAAGGAACTGCCGCCACAAGTTCCTTTCCGCTTCGCCTCGCCCCCCGGGCGGGCCCTACGCTGTTGAAAAGCTCCTTCTCTCAGAATCAGAAATAAGATCGCGTCTCGGATTCGGCATCCTCACGATAGTGCCAGCGCACAATTATTGTGACTAGGGCGTGCGTTAAGGGCTTAGAACCAGGTCAGTGAGCGTAATGGGGATTTGTACGAAGCCGCTGGGCGCGGCGGACGCTACCGCGTGTCAGGAAATCAGCAATTGTGGAGGGCTTGAGATAAGTTGGGTCACAGAAATAAGGAGGTCCCCATGACCCAACGTTCGCGGAGGCTTAAGAAAAAATGACTCGGCCCCTCCTCGAGGTGGCCGATATCGTTCGCGCCCAAGGCGATCGCTTCATCAGAACAACTTCCGCTGGATCCATTGGGCCCATCGGAAAGTACTGCGCGCTGAGAGGACCGGGGAACGCTGCGGCATTCCCCGGCCGTGCTTGGTTCAGTCGTGGAGAGTTTAGTGGAAAAGATTCAGGGTGTTGGTGGCATCGTCTACGTAGTAGACATTTTGCCCGACCGTAACCAGGCCGAACAATGCGCCAGAACCCGGAGGATCGCCGCTGCTATCGAGTAGCGTCTTCGCAACCTGCAATCCATCGGACGTAGTCTGTACCATGTACCCGTCATCTCCGTTCGCGGTGAGGATGTCACCGTTGGGTGCGACAGTCAGGCCTAAGGGATCGTTCAGGCTCCCGCCCTTCGTGATCGTAATGCCGGTGCGGGCGGTCGTTTGGCGCGTGATGGGATATGGGATCGCGGCGATACGGTTATTGAGGCTGTCGGCCACATACAGTGAGAAGCCGTCGGGGCTCAGGGCCACTCCGGTCGGGCCGATCACCAACGCTGCCGGGTCGGTGCGCTCGCCGAACCCGGAGCCTATTACGGTCATCGCTTCCACAAAGGGAGGCGCCGACCTCGAGAGAGTGAGATCGACTCGAACCACGGTGCCTTGATTCACGACGCTCCCGCCAGCTGCGACGGTGCCGTTCAGCACGTTGGTGACGAATAGCGTGGCAGTCCCGCCGCCGCTAACGGTCGAATGGTCGAGCGCGGCCATGTCCCAAGGTCCGTTGATCAGCGTGCCGTAGATTGTTTCAGACACGTTTCCCATCGGATCCAGGACCAGGAGACATCCAGCTTGGGCCGTTGCCGCGGTGCCATCCGCGGTGGGCAAACTGCCGACGATCACCCAGCCACTGCGCAATGCGACCAGCGCGGTGGTGAGACCGATGCCGCCCGTGCAAGGCCCGGGTAGACTGGAAGCGTCAATCTGGGCGAACTGGCTGACTGTGCCGCCAGGAGATATCTGCATAATCGTAGTTCCGGTTCCTTGCTCGTTGGACACGGCGTTGAAGTTGCTGATGAGCAAGCTTCCCTTCACCAAGTGTCCAGCCGTGTTCGGAACGACGAAGATGCCATACGGGTTTACATCGCCGTTTGCGGGGACGGTGGAGGCGATGACTGTGATGGTGTGCGGTGAGCCGGCCGCAGGCGACTCAGCGGCGGCGAAGCCAGATACGAGGCACGAGAAAGCCAGCACCGTGCTCGCCACGCGGGCGAGAGCCGGAACTTGAGGGTCACGTTTTACACGCATTTTTTTCTCCTTGACTCTTCTGAGTCGATGGCAAGCGGCATACCGCCTTCAGGACCTGTTTGGGGATCAGCTACGCCAAGCCGGAGACGGACGCGTTTGCTATGGAGAAAAAGCTATCGGAGTGCAGCCGACAACATGTCACAGGATTGTCAAGGGATTGTCTACTTTTATCCGCAGCGAGACTGGCTACCAGAGCAATGTCAACAATTCGCCGACTTCTCGCGCTCCACGGCCGCGGTTGGCGTAACATCCCCATGTCACGCACAGACCGCGGTCCCGAGTGTAAATGCCTGTTAGCACTGCTGGGCAAGAACGTGGCAATCGCAGCTCGGTTCTGCTGTAATCGGTGCCAAGATATGCGCATCGTTCGGTTTACGATTAGACTGCCGTTCTTCTTGATTGCTGAAGCAGCGTTGTGGTGCGCCGCGTTGTTTGGTAGTCACATCGGTCTTCATCGGGAAAGCGAAGCACTCGAACAGCACAGACGGCTAGTGGATTGGCTGTGAGGGGTCCCAAAGGAACACAGATTCAGGGTAGAGCGATATTGAGGCGTCAGCAAGCACCGCGAGATAGCATTACTGCCTGTTGCAAAATCCCCATAGATTGACCCCGCTGGAAGGGGTTTTGGGTATAAACGCCTGTGACGTCAACTAGCGGTACACCGGTACACCGCTACATACTCCGCTTTGGCTTCCTTCAGGATGGGATGTCGGGGTCGGCCGCCTTCCCAATAAGCGAAGAGCCGTTACTGCGGCAGACCGATCCGGCGCAGCAAGTCGACGTAGCGAGGATCGGAGCGGACGTTATCTAAGTCTGGATCGAGTTTGAGGAAATCGACTTGCTGGCCAGCGGCGGCGGCTCTTGCGAGGGCGACGAAAGCAGTATCCTTGTCTCCGAGCATCGCGTAATCGCAAGCTGCATCGTAGTATTCGCCTTCCACTTCTTTATCTTTGGCATCTTTTCTGAGGTACCCACGATAGCCTGTTTTCTCGAAGACAAGTCTCAGTTCTTCGGCGCGCTTCTCGTTGCCGAGCACCTGCTCATTCTTGACCCATTGCTCGATGGCCCCCTTGTAGTTACCCGTTACCTCATAAACGTATCCAATCGTCTTGATGGCTTCGGAGTACCGAGGATCGATTTCGAGGGTTCGGTCGGCTTGCTGCAGGGATTGGTCATACTCGTCCGAAAAGATGAGCTTGATCATCCAGATTAATGCCAGATCGGTAGACACCGGCGCCTAGCCCGCATTATTCGTGAAGTCATCACGAACGAAAGTCAGTGGTGCAATGTGGGATGTGAATCCCGGTAGTTGGGGTTGGTCGAGCGAAGGAATCGCAGAATTTTGATTTCGGGATGTCCAATTGCAGGATGGAGAGACAGGGGTGCCGTGAACCGTTGCCGGTGTGGATTTCGGTTGAGTTCGTAAACTGCGAAGAGGGGATTTAACCGGTGGCCGCGCCGAGCGCCAGCGACACTCGACGGAAAGCCGGTAAGAACGGGAAGGAAGCCGGCAGGTGGACGACGATGCGTCGTACAGAAACCCAGACCCGAGCGCCTAGCTTCAGCAGTCGTTCACGCAGGATGCAAACTTGAGCGCGGGCACAAGCGGTACCAGCCCGCAAGCGCAACTCTTGCATTAGGACGTACGCGGCGGCGGTGAGCAGGACACGGAACTGGTTGGCCCAGAAGCTGGTGCAACTGGTGCGGTCAATGTCGAGGTCGTGTAGCTCCTTGATGCGGTTCTCGATGTACGACGCTCGCAGTAGACCTGTTCGAATAACAGCCTTTTGGCGAAACTCCCTGTCTGGCAAGGCTTTTGAGACCAAAATCGATTCGAATTCCGTAGAGTCCACCGCACCCACGGGCGGCTTCCTTCAAACAGCTGAATCGGACGCGTCCCGTACGACTTCCCGAACTTACCTGCCTACCTATTATTATGGGGCGCATCCGATACAGCTAGCGTTTACCGGGACCAATCCGGAGGATTGGTTCGGTTTGAATCTCGAGTTTACGCGACGAAAGCCTGAACAAGGCGACGCAGATTGCAGTTTCGATTGACTTGCGAGTTGGCCCGATCTAACATCTGCCGCATTGTCTGGCGCTGCGCCATTACGGGGTAGATCCTTCGGCCGTTACCAACTCCAGGAGTTGGTGGCCGTCAGCGGCATGGGCGTCGTTTATCGTGCCTGGGATCCCACCCTCGCTTGCGTCGTGGCCATCAAACTGGTCAGCGAAGACACGATTCCTGACGAATCGGCCCGCCGCCAACTCTACACCGAGGCCCGAATTGCTTCGTCTCTAAATCACACCAACATATGCAGGATCAAAGATGTGGTCGAAGAATCCGGCCAGGCTGGCATTGTCATGGAGTTTGTCGAGGGACAGGTTCTCACCAATGCCATCCCCGCCAACGTCGGCCTTCCTTTCGACATGGTGATCGAATACGGCATCCAGATCGCCGACGCCGTTTCTCATGCGCACGCAAACGATGTGGTTCACCGCGATCTCAAGAGTGGCAACGTCATGGTCAATCGGGAAGGTCAAATCAAGCTGCTTGATTTTGGACTTTCTAAAATACAGCGCCGCAGCGGGATTCCCGCGTCCCTGCAAAACCTGAACACCTGGGACAGTTCAGACGCCATCGTAGGAACTCCGCCCTACTGGGCCCCCGAAGTACTGAAACGCCATCCCAGTGATACCCGCAGCGACATTTGGAGCTTTGGAGTATTGCTCTACGAAATGGCTAGCGGTCAAATGCCGTTCAAAGGCGCCAGTATCATTGAATTGGGCTCCGCCATCCTCCACGGTACCCCTTTGCCGCTGCCCGAACATGTGCCAGAGGCGCTCTCGAAGATCACCTACCGTTGCTTGCGCAAGGAGATCGGACAACGCTATCAGCACGTCAGCGAAATAAAGGCCGCGCTTGAGGCAATCGAGCCCAGCGACGGTCGCCGCTCTCCACGTCGCGACGCGAGAGCCCAGCTGCCCGCCGTCCGCTCGGTTGCAGTGTTGCCTCTGGAGAATCTTTCAGGCACTCCCGAGCAGGAATATTTTGCGGATGGCCTGACCGAGTCGCTGATCACTGCCCTCGCAAAAATCGGAGGGTTACGCGTTATTTCGCGCACGTCGATCATGCAGTACAAACACGCTCCGAAAACGCTCCCGCAGATCGCGCGCGAACTGGCCGTGGATGGCATCGTGGAAGGCTCGGTGCGGCGCGACGGCGAGCGGCTTCGCATCACCGCGAAGCTGATCGAAGCACGCACCGATCAACATCTTTGGACCGAGAGCTACGACCGGGACCTCCGTGACATCCTGAGCTTGCAGTCGCAAGTGGCCGCTGCGATTGCCGGCGAGATACGCGCCAAGCTAAACCCTGGAACCGAATCGTTCCAGGTTGAATCATCTAACTTTTTTAATCTGGATACTTCGCTCTCGGAAACTAGCGGTCCCGATCGGGACGTTCTCGACTCGTCTGCCGCCATCGATCCCAGCGCCTACGATCTCTACCTGCGAGGCCGCTACTTCTGGAATAAAGGAGTTAGTGAAGAAAGCTTGCCGAAGATTGTGGACTATTACCGGCGGGCAATCGAGGTCGATCCCCAATCTGCGCTTACGTATGCCGGTTTGGCTCACTGTCTCTTCCTGATGGGTGCCGGGGAATATGGCTTCCGGGCACCGTCCGAAGTAATGCCGAAAGCGAAGGAGGCAGCCCTCAAGGCTTTGAGCATCGATGAATCCATCGCAGAAGCGCATTTGTCGTTGGCCATGGTGAATTTCCGCTTCGAGTGGGACTGGGAGGGCGCAGAGACGCACCTTAAGCGGGCTCTCGAACTCAATCACGGCTATTACCTAGCGCACTATTTGTACGCGGTTTATTTGTTGGTCTTGGGTCGCTTCGACGACGCTTTCAGGGAAGCGATGCTGGCGCGACAACTAAGCCCGTTATCGCCGGATGTCCACTTCAGCCTCGGATTGTTGTTGTATGCCTCAGGCCAGAATGAAGAGGCAATCGAGCAACTTCGCAACACTGTAGCGATGGACGCCAAGTTCCCACTCTCTCACGTTGTGCTTGGGCTGACGTTTGGGCGTAAAGGCAGATTTGACGAGGCGATTGCCGAATTCAAACAGGCTTTGGCGATCGCGGGTCCCAGACCTCTCTGGTCGGGCTTCCTCGGACAAGTCTATGCGCAAGCTGGAAAAACTGAAGATGCGGTCGAAATCTTGCACGAGTTGCGCGCTGCCTCGAAGCACGCCTACGTACCGCCAGTCGCGTTTGCCATCGTATACGCCGGCTTGGGGAAGATGGATGACGCCTTTCATTGGTTGGAGAGAGCTGCAGACGAGCGAGACGGCTTATTGATCTACCTTAAGGTTGGGTCAGCGTTCGACACCTTGCGTTCCGATCGACGGTTCTCGGAAATCCTCGCGCGAGTTGGCTTGCAGGGAGACCCTGCACTGGAAGTTCTCCATCCTCCCGCCGATGTCAAGACGCCTTCCTCCAATCCAGACTCGGATCCCGACAACGTATCCGCACCTCCTCCCGCGCCTCCAGCGCCGTTGACAAGACTGGCTCTCGGCGCCCTGGCTGCGATTTTCGCAGCAATTGTGCTGTATATCATAGTCCCGGCGATCAAGAACTTGATATCGCCACCAAAACAAATACTGGCCCTTCAGCCATTCAAAACTCTCGGTGGCGATCCGGATGTGCGCCGCCTCGGCGAGATTGTACGAGAAGAGATTTTCACTCGAATGAGCGAGCTTCATCCGCAAAAACTGGGAGTGGTCGAATTGACCACCGCAGATTCGGAACTCAGTTTTGAGCAAGTTTGTGCCACTCGCAAACCGACCCTCATCCTGGCAGGTGCGATTCACCTCGACGGCAATCAGATGGCGATCACCGATCAGCTCGTTTCATGCCAGGATCAGACTGGCATGGTGGGCGGTCGACACGCCATCAATTCCGACGGGTCGGGCATGGCTCCCGTGGTAGACGACATCGTTCGAAAAGTATTGGCCGCGCTTCCTAAAGATGTGCAACCCGAGCACGAGGTAAATCCCAAAGCATATGAGGCTTACTTACAAGGACGATTCGAGTGGAATCTGCGTACAACACCTAGCCTGAATTCGGCCATTTCGTATTTTCAACAAGCCGTCGGATATGACGCTTCGTACGCCCCTTCCTATGCCGGCTTGGCGGATTGTTACTCTCTATTGGCATCAGCGCCCTATACCGCCATGCGGCCGAGCGAGGCCTTCCCAAAGGCCAAGGTCAATGCCCACAAGGCGCTAGACCTGGATCCCGATTTGGCCGAAGCGTATGTGTCATTGGGATATTCCGCACTGGTATATGACTGGAATTATCCGGAATCAGAACGAGAATTCAGTAGGGCCATAGCGCTACGGCCGGATTATGCTACCGCTCATCAGTATTACGCGTATTACTTGACGGCGATGGGCGATATGAGTCAGGCAATCGCCGAACGGAAGCGCGCCCTCTCGATCGAACCGAAGTCGCCGTTGCTCAACACTGCGCTCGGAGAGGCGTACTACGAGGCGCGGAATTTTACCGATAGTATCGCACCCAATCAACAGGCGCTGTCTATTGATCCCCACTACGGCGACGCGATCATCAACATCGGACGCGCCTATGAGCAAATGAAAATGTATCCGCAGGCGCTGCGGGCGTACCAGTCGATTCTGGCATTCGCGCCGCATGAACCCGCTCTGCTTGCGCTTCTTGGTCATCTTTATGCTGTCACCGGACAGCAGGCAGCCGCCCGTGGAATTATTTCGCAGTTGCAGCAGATGAGCGGAACCCAGTACGTCCCGAGTCTGTATATTGCGCTGATCTATATTGGCCTTGGTGACAAGGAGCAGGCCTTTGCCTGGCTGGACAAGGCCTACGAAGAGCGGGCTGATTTCCTGGTTTATCTTCCTACGGATCCGATGGCCGATCCGCTGCGGAGCGATCCCAGGTTTCCAGTGTTGCTCCAGCGCCTGGGCTTAAAAAAGTGACCAGACCCGCCAGCGTATTCGTGTCGTAGCGCGGACACACTTGTCCGCTGCCGATGGGTTTTGGTTCCGCGTTTTCAGGTTGGACGCTGCCTGAAGCTACGAATCAGGATCCCCGGGAATTTGCAGCCGCTGAAGTTTGGTTCGCAATCCTTCTCGGCTGATGCCAAGAATCTCCGCGGCGCGTGTACGGTTTCCGCTCGTGTATTGCAACACGGTCGAGATCAGCTGCTTTTCCATTTCATGCAGCGACATCGGAGTGACGGGCACCGCTTGCGCCGCAGCCCCAAGCTTGCCGTCGCCACGATTCCGAATTCTTTCATTCAAGAATTCAGGGCCGCATGGGATATCCGGCGAAGCCAGCGCCACCAGCCTGGCCATTTCACTCTCCAGTTCCCGCACATTTCCTGGAAAGCTGTAGGCTGTCAACGCAGCCAAACATTCCTCCGTAAGGCGCGGCACAGGCCTCCCATAACGTGTCGCTGAAGCGCGAACAAAATGTTCGGCGAGCAACCTCGTATCGTGCGGTCGCTCGCGCAAGGGAGGTAAACGCAGCGTGATGGCTGACAAACGAAAAAATAGATCGGCCCGGAATCTGCCAGCCGCCGCTTCGCTCTCCAGGTCGCGGTTGGTTGCGGCGATGAAGCGAACATCCACCTGCTCGGTGCGGGAATTGCCCAGCCGCGTAAACTCGCCCGACTGCAGAACGCGAAGAAGATGAGGCTGAAGATCGAGCGGGAGATCGCCGATCTCATCGAGAAAGAGGGTGCCACGATGGGCCGCTCCGATAAAGCCAACCCGATCGCGATTCGCACCGGTAAACGCTCCCTGCACAAATCCAAACAGTTCAGAGCCGATCAATGTTGCCGGAATCGTGCCACAATTCAACGCAACAAAAGGTCCCTTGACCCGCTTGCTGTGACGGTAGACCGCGCGGGCAATCAACTCCTTCCCCGTGCCGGTTTCTCCTTCGATCAGAACGGGCAGATCGGTAGTTGCGATCTGGTAGACGGTTTGCAGGACACCGGTCATCGCCGGGTCAGCGGTTAGGATTCCGTCGGACTGGCTATGCGCTGGTTCCAGGGCTTCCGCGCGCCGCTGCGCCTGACTCATCGCCACTGCAGTTCGCAATCGCGGAGCCGCCAACGCGCAGACTTCATCCAGCAAGGCTCGGTGCGCTTCGGTGAAGCAGTTAGTAACTTCGCGATTTTCCAAGTAGATAAGAGCGAACGCTTCATCGCTCGCGACCAGCGGCGCGCACAAAACCGATCGCAGGGAGAGTTGCCGTATGCTGGGCTGCTTGCTGTAGGGCTCGGTCGCTGACGCGTCGGCGATCAGTACCGCTCGGCCGCTTTCCATCACGGACCGGGCAATCGACCGGCTCACCGCCTCTTCTGCTCTAGATAATGCCTCGCTGCGAAAATTCCGCGCCGCGGTCGCCCGAAACTCTCCCGCCTCACGCACCACGACAAATCCCCGATCGGCTCCGAAGCCTTCGATCAGCGTGTCGAGAAGCCCGGAGAGCAACTCGCCGTACTCGCCCTCCATCAGAAGCGCTCGCGAAACTCGATACAGGAGGCCCAAGTGTTCGGCTGGCGGATTTTCTCGCTGCGGAATCATGCCCAATCCTTGCTCGGGAATATAGCACCATTCAGGCTCCATCGTGACCGCGCTCAGCTTGCGCCGGCTAGCAGGGGCCCGTGGCAATCGATCTGCACTTCTCACTGTGTAAGACATGGTGGCAATCGATTCCGGGGAGGAGGAGGGCGCAATGAATACTAAGGCACATGCGGTCCGGTCAAGTCGGGAGATGACAGAAAACCGGGCCAAGGGCGCCAGCTTTCCGGGCACCCCCGTCCTCGCTGCAGTCGAAGGCTGGCCCGAACGGTCTCAGCCGATTCCAGCCCCGGCTGCCTCCACCGCCGCTCCGATTGCCATCGGTGGAGCGATCCTCGTTATGCCAACCTTCTTAGCGCAAACTCATGGAGAAGGAGCATGCCTAAGAAAAGGGCGCGTGTCTACGATGCGGTATTTGCATATGCTCTGTCCCACCCGCACCCGGACGGTGGTGTGGCCCTTGTCGATCTGTGCCGGGTAGAGCTTTCCTATTTCAGCGTTGGCGCACCAATCTGGCGAGATGTACACTGTTCGCTCGATTTGTATTTCCGTCACAACATCGCCAACGTTGTTACCGCGTGTAACGTCAACGTGTGCCAGCAGAGGATAAACCACGGAGGCGATGACCAGTGTCCAGAATGTCATAGTCGCTCCTACCAGCATTCGCATTATACGCAGGCTTCGAGAACGTCGTCCGCACGCACAGAGGGCTTTTCAAAAGCCGTTGCGAGAGTTGCAGCCGCCCTCCATTAGACGAAGCGAAGCTCTACGAGCCACCAGCCGAGGTTCGCAGATGCGAACGCGGTGGCGGGTTCGTCCGCACATCTGCTGGTTCGGCGAAGTGCCGTTCGAATTGGATCGAATCTATGCTGCGCTGGCTACCTGCACCCTGTTCGTAGTCGTAGGAACTTCAGGCGTGGTCGAGCCCGCCGCCAGCCTTGTTGCCCAAGTAAGTGATCATGCGCGTACAGTCTACATCGGATCGGAAAAGCCTGCGAACGCGTCCGTGTTCACCGAATGCCACTGGGGGAAAGCCGGAGAGATGTTGCCTGATCTGCTCGACGTTCCGCCATGAATCGCTCCAGTCTTGTGGGTCAAGAGCGCGACTTCACTATACGCAATGAGGAACGGTCAAGTGGTGGACCGAGGATCAAATGTGATTCTTCCTTTTCAATGCGAATAGAGATACGCAGTAGCAAAAGGCGGATAACGCCAACGTGTACCCGAGGGAAAACAGTAGGTACTTCCACTCGCCGCTCATCACTCGAAGGCTAGTGTGAATGTTTTGGGTCTGCTTATCAAACGGATACACCATGGGAAGAAGAATGTACAGGCCGTGAAACAGCCGCTCAACCATTCGGAGAGCGATACTCGAATTGCCAGATCGAATAGCGGCTTTCGTCCACACGTCAAACTGGTAGAAGGGGTCTGCATTGAAGATCAGAGCGACGATAGCTGCCAGCACCGGGTGTATGACAGTCGCCAGCAGAATGAGATACGCGATTAAACCAAGCGAGACGGCGAACGTTTCAGCCGAAATAAAGACCAATCCCATTCGCACCGGAAGGTGCCATAGAACGGAAAGCAGCACTCCACTCCCCAACACCACAAGATTTAGGAAGAGCGACATAGCTGTTGGCGACAGATATGCGGAAAGCAGCCACAACTCCGGAGGACAAGGCTTTGTGAAAACCGTAACTAAGAAACTGGGGAACATTCTGACTATCGATAGTTGGTGAAAAGTCCCCATCTCACTCGTTGACCGGATCGGCCAATTCTCAATGAGTGCTTCTCTGATTGCGTCAATTGACCGTTCCCGGCAATCGAGTGCGTGTCAAGGCGAGAGGGGGTTGCCCGTTCGTCACCAGCAAGCGATCAGTCCGTCGCATCAATCTCCAGTCATATTCGTAAGCAGTTCCACAAAGCGGGCATATCTGATAATGACGGCCATCGGCGTCAATGCGTGGCCAGGTGAACCGATGCGAGCAACCTCGTCCGAAAAACCGCTTCAAAAAGCTCATGGCCTCACCCCTTCGTTGCGATTTCTCCACGTATCGAACCAATGGCTAAAGAACGGTCTGGGCCGACGGTTAAGCAGATCCTGAAGCGTGGATAAGAGAATCTTTGTCGGGTGGGATTTAGACAGGAAGGAGTCCACCGCCTCCAGTTTGTTCTTCGGCAATGGCTCGTAGGCGGATAACAGCAAGATTGGGACATGTGACTTAATGCGCTTCATTTTCGCGGCAACCACGTCACCATTCATCCCGGGCATCTGGTAGTCGAGGACCACCGCGTCCACAGAGTGCGAGACGAACAACTTTAGTCCTTCGCTCCCTCCGGTGGCTTCCAGAACCGCATAGCCATTGCTTTCGAGCAACATCTTGCGGCTGATGAGCCCATTCCAGTGGTCGTCAATGCAGAGAATTGTTGCTTTTCGCCGAGACATCACTGTTTCCACATCTCCAATTCGGCCAGGGTTATATTCTTTCAGAGGGGCACTTCGGTCCGTGGAAGGGCCGATGTTTCCTAGTGAAGTAGCGGGCAAACTGATTTGACCACAGTGGGAACGTGCTTTCAAATTACGAACGTCCACTCGGGTGCCAGTTACCAGGGCCGGCATCGTGGAAGCACCGACTCTTCGAGACGGCATTTCATCAGTAATTCTCAATTACTCAAATGCCTACCCCTCGATCGGGGAATTGGTGCGAGAATTGGGGTGGCATGATGGTGGAGAGGTGGAGACTATGAAGAGAGTTTGGGTGGGAGTGGTTTTGCTTGCCGTGATTGCGTTGCCTGCTCTTGGGCAAAGGAAAGAACAGGAGCGCGTCGAGAACGCCGGAAAGGTAATGCGAGAAATTCTGAATATTCCCGACAATATTCCGCAAGCTGTCATCGACAGAGCAGACTGCGTTGTCATTTTGCCCACCGTGCTCAAACTGGCCGTCGGAATCGGCGGGAGTTACGGCCGGGGTGTAATGACCTGTCGTCGCGGCAAGGAGTTCCAAAGCTCTTGGGGAACTCCAACCATGATGGCACTCGAGGGTGGCAGCTTTGGCTTTCAGTTGGGTGGCCAGGCAACTGACTTCGTGTTGCTGCTGATGACTCCTCGATCGGCCGATAACATCCTCACCAGCAAGGTCAAGCTGGGAGGTGATGCCTCCGCCGCGGCAGGTCCCGTGGGACGGAACGCTTCCGCCGAAACCGACGTAACCCTGCGGGCTGAGATCCTCTCCTATTCTCGCGCTCGGGGACTGTTTGCTGGAATCTCTCTCGAGGGCTCGACCCTTCGTCCGGACAATGATGCCAACAAGAACCTGTACGGCAAAGAGGTGAGCGCGAAGGACATTGTATTCAAAGGCGCGGTGGCGACGCCTGCGTCCGCAAATTTGTTGCTGGCTACGCTGAACAAGAAGTCGCCCAAGAACAAATCGAAGAACTAACGGGCCTGGATCCGCATTCCCGGCGCCCCGGCAAGTGGTTGGCGAGAAATCCCATTATATTGAAGCAGCCGACAAGGCTGTGAATCTAGTGGGGTGTAAGTCCCCACACCACCAATTGCCTGGGAGCGAGTAGCCAGGCAGCCTCGCGGCTGTCCGGCCCTCTCAGAACCGGACGTGAAAGTTTCCCTCCATCCGGCTCAAGCCCTTCGAACGCTTCCCGAAAGGAAAGCGGTTTCGGTACGGGCATACGCTGACGGTGAACTTGTCATGGCACTCCGGGTGAAGTAAAACGCGGTTCGTGGCATTAGTCGAACCCCCCAGAACACGGGGACGCAGTGGTGAAGGCGACAACCTGTAATCGGGGTAGCCGCCCACACATCGGACGGCATTGTGTTTGTTCCGACTGCTAGGTCACAGATCGACCCGTTAGAACGTGTCCCAAAACGTTGAGCACTGGTGATCGGTGGCAAAGTTGGATTCGACCACTGGCCTTGGTGGTATCAACGATTGGAACTGGTCGCTGGACGCGCTGTACGGAGACCAGACCGGCGCACCAGAGGAGTTCGGGTCGCCCGTCTTCGCGAACTGCGTCCAATAGCTGACCATCGCATTAGAGAGTTGCTTCTGTTTTAGTGAAAGTGAAACCGGCAGCCCGAAAACGTCGATCCCCTTGAATAGGTATTGAAGCTCGGAAGTATGATAGGCGCCCAACGGAAACGTCAACAACCCGCCAAACGCAGATTGAGACGGGGGTGCGTTCTCATCGCTGAATTCATACGCATAGGTCGTCACGAAGTTCGACAGTAAAAGATCCGCATTCCGCGCCGGACAGCTGAAGACTCCGTCGGTACCTGAGGCACCCAAGGCCTCACCGCCAAAAGGGTAACTGGCAAACGGGTACAGGGCGAGGACGTCCGGCGCCAGGCTCGATCCCCAAAGAGCATTCACGGCTGTATCGTACTCCGTCGAAGTCAGTATCGGATTCCCAACCAAGTCGTAATCAAGAGCCACAAACAACCGATATTCATCATGATTGGTACCCGAAATCACCGGCACTTGATTGAATTCTCCGCTGGCGAATGCCGCGCCGACCGTCTGTGTAAGCAGCGTTCCATCCACAAATGGATACACGGGGAATGGCTCTCCTGCGACCATCGTCGAGGCGGGCACGGCACGCAGACACGAAGCTTTCTGGCTGGTGCATCCGACACTATCCGCAATCGCTGCCCCAGAGGGTACACCCGCGCTGCCCGTCGTTTCTCCCTGCGCCAGACCAATAACGTAGGAAAAGTAGTCTTGGAACTCCGTATATGATCCGCTTTCCGCTATCGCCCCACTGAACAGGCCTGCCGCAAGAGGAGATGCGAGATTGGCATAGACGCTTTGTCCGCCCGCAGACTCGCCGAATATCGTGACTCGATGCGGATCGCCGCCAAAGGCCGCGATGTTCCTCCGAACCCACTTGAGCGCAAATTGCTGATCCATCAACCCATAGTTACCCTTGAGATGGCTTTCAGCATCGATCGCGGACTGAGCAAAGAATCCCAAATAACCTAGGCGGTAATTAATGGTGACGACGATCACCCCCATTTTTCACGAGCCATTTGGGGTCGTAAGCATCGCTGCTCCCATTGATGAGTCCGCCACCATGAATCCAAAACATCACTGGGAGCCCGGGTCCCCCGCCATTTCCCGAGGCCGACGGGGGCGTGAAGACGTTCAGGAACAGGCAATCCTCACTGCCTCCTCCGGCTTGCGTGCACTCACTTCCGAATTGAGCCGCTTCAAGGAAAAATCCAGGAAAGGCTCCGTAACGCTTCGGCGGTCGCCAGCGCAGATCTCCGACCGGCGGAGCCGCGTACGGGATGCCGAGAAATGCGTTCATGCCCTCCGTCCTGAAGCCGATCACGAGTCCACTTTCCGTGAGAGCAATCGGACGGGCGTCGGCAAATGCGGCGGGCACCGTGCCCAGGATAACCACGAAGATAGCCGCCACTCCAAGCCAAGGGTTGGAAGTAAGCCCACGGAGCAGCCACTTGTTCGCGTTCTCGCTGTTTTTCATAGCTGATTCCTCCATCAGAAATAAGATTCTTTCTCAACATGACGAATCCGTTTTTCGAGTCGGTATTCTGTCAGTATCGGCCGTTCTGTCCAAGTTGGGATTCTGTGGCGAGCCTTCTGGCCTCAAGCCGACATTAAAGTTGGGCATGCTTTCCTCCTCGTTGCGAGGGGACTCTGCCTCAGGCGCGGTGCGTCTCAACGAACTGGAACTGCTCTTCCGGTAGATGCAATCTCGAGGATTATCCTGCTTTTCGACTGCGGTGACAACGAAAAAGGGCTTAGTTCGACTGGCTAATCCCCAGTTGGCGGTGACACCGCAAATCCAGAGACGATTCCCGGTCCCCGGCAACCAACCCCTGTACATGAATGCTAACGCTGTTTAAAGAGTCGAAGGGCAACGCAAACATAATCCAACGTGACAGGCAAGAAAGGAGTAGCCTCGAAGTGTCTCCTCTAGCATCCATCCGCCTGTCGGCTGACGGTTCCTTGCGAAAATCAGACAGCGTTTTTCGCTACACTCAAGGAGTCGTTATTGCCAACGACGGCGACGGCGTGTCAGCAATACGTGTTCTTGTTGTCGAGGATTTCATACCCTTTCGTCAATACATCGCCTCGAAACTGGCAAAAGGTGACAACTTGCATGTCATCTGCGAAGTGTCAGACGGATTAGAAGCGGTTAACCAAGCCGCAGCACTACAACCGGACTTGATCCTCCTCGACATCGGACTTCCGACGCTGAGTGGGATTGAGGCCGCTCGACAAATTCGCAAACTTTCTCCGGAATCCAAAATACTCTTCGTGACTCAGGAATGCGATGCTGCCATTGTGCACGAAGCTTTCGCCCTGGGGGCAATGGGCTACGTTTTGAAAGGAAACGCAGGAAGCGATCTATCGGCTGGGATCGAAGCAGTGTGTAAAGGTGGGCGGTTCGTCAGCAGTGGATTGTCGGATCAATATTGTAGTTGTTGATAAATCCCCAAAACGTCGTCCGAACTCATGCACATTTCCTCCTTAGCAGTACTGTTTTCGAGTTCTTGCGCACAATTGACCATTTTTCTTCCTCGGATTGCAGCATGATCCAACCATGCAGGCCAAGAAGCCAACTGTAAAACAGATACAGACCATCCCCTCCCCGACTTGTGGCGCGGAGCCGGGCGCCCCGTACAACGCGGCATCGCGACCGACGCTTGATTGCAGCCGATTGAGTGTCGCGCCTATGGAAGCAGCCACGCCCGTCAGGGCCTACCCCAGAAGTGTGCAATTTTGAACAGACAGGCGTTCCTTGGTCACGTACAACCGCCGGCTCTGGGAGGTGGATTATGCATTGCCCTCAATGCGCGTCGGAGACTCAGGAGGAATTCCCTGCTGAGATAAACATCCATTTCAGCGGCCTCAGAAATATTGATCGTCCCGGCCTTCTGGTATTCCCGAAGCTCTTGGTTTGCCTGGAGTGCGGCTATTCTCGGTTCACGGCCCCGGAACCGGAATTGGCGGTACTTGCAATCTGTTCTCCGAAAAGTGATGCCTCGAAAAAAGGGATGTTCGCAATGTCGCGCTCCGGTGTCCCCAATGCGGCTTGAGCGTGGGTGCTTAACTAGAGCTACCGGCAATCAAACCGCTACTGACAAACTGCCCTGATTCCAGACAGAAAAATATCCCGCTCAAAAAATCGCGGGCCGGTCCCATCCTGAATTTATTATGTCTTTCGGCCTGGATCTTGGCCCATTTGCTCATCAACTACCGGGTCAATGCATGGAATCGCCTGCTTAAATCCACTGGCCTTACGGTTACTCTAAAGGTTCAAAGTGTGTGGACTGAACGCCGAGTGCTGCTAAAGCTTCGTCTTTAAGCTGCGTACGACTTGAAGTAGTGGCCGCTTTTGCTCTCCCATGATCTCAAACATGCGAGACAGACCAAATCCAACCATGGTCGGGGCAACGATAAAGCGAGGGCGCTCAGTTGCATCCGGCATGGCTGGTTCGAAAGTGGCCAAGGAACGGAGAAATTCAGCGGATAACGCAAACTCGGTAGCGGGTGACAAGTCCCAAATCCCTGCGCTGGCATTGGTCGCGATCGCATTCTTCCGAATCGCACCGTAAAAGTCTCTAACGGATTCTTCTGTGAGCCGCCCCTCAAATCGCATCAGCAAGATTTTGTTCACTGGGTCGAAATCAAAATCGGTACCCCATGGGTTCACACCTGCTTCGCATCCCGACTAACGCTGATTTATCTTACACATGATATGGGGTGGCAGCTTCGGTCCAGGCGAGAGAGAGTTCAAACGGCAGAAGTTCGAGATAAACATGATGACTGTGCGCTTGGACGTGGAGGAGGACGACGGTGAGCTACGGTCTTTGCAGTTTTGGCATTCGCATTGGAAAGCGGGATAGTCTGGCAGTCCGGTGTGGCCACACTGGGCACAATAGAGCCAGCGCCCAGCAGCTCTTACTGTCATGACTCTGAAATCGCCCTCTTCAATGCAGTACGGACATCGGATGCTGTCGTGCATGGTGTACTCCCCCCGGTACCGTTTGGGGGAACGCGAAAATCGCTCCTTGCCTCGGTTCTGAGTGTAAATGCCTGTTTCATCAACTATCGCAAAAATTGGGTGAGCCAGAAGCCGACCCACCCCGCCGAACAAGCGGCAAAATTCCGAAAGGACCTTCCAGGAAGAAGCTACCTTCTGCGACAGCCCAGTTCCACTGTTAAAACTACCAATTCTCAGCTTGGCTCGCCACAGAGTGCCTGGCGCAGCGGGTGGGCCTGTCTAGGAGGATAGGGGGATTGCAACTCTCTACACTGACAATCCATCTAATTTCAGCTTCGTCCGGAATGTTGTCCGCCTGTCACTTTTGCCAGTTCTGTGCGCCTGCCCCGCTCGGTAACATCTTTTGTTGGGCAGCTACTCGCGCTGAACGCATGAGAATGGAGGAAGGATTTATGACCAGGAGAAGAATTGGTATTTCGTTAACTCTCTTAGCAGTGTGCCTCTTGAGCTTGGGATCGGCCCTTGCCGCCGATAAGGTAAAAGGCAAAGGAGTGATCACCCTACGCTCGGGAGATGCCCTGACAGTGGAAACTGACGAGGGAACCACAACCGTGACTGTCACGGCTGATACGAAAGTGCAACACCCGATAGGGCTTGGTGCCAGGAAAAAGCAAGTGGGCCAAGATGTCCTGATACCGGGACTCAAGCTGAAGTTCGAGGGAACGGGTGATCAAAACCAGGTGACGGCGGAAACGATAACCTTCGATCAAGATGATCTCAGCATAGCCAAAGTGATCCAGGCCGGTTTGAACCCCACCGCTCAACAACAAGCCAAGAACATGCAGACCTACCAAGCCAATAAGGCGGCGACCGATGCAGAAATTGAGGCCAACAAGGCAGCCCTCGCCGCGGCTGTCGCCGCGGCTAAGGAACAGATCGCAGCCAACCAAGCGAGCATTGACGAAGTTGCGAAATCCACCAATAAGCGCTTTTCGGAGTTGGGTGACTTTGTCGTGAAGGGCGAATATACCGTGTACTTTGCCACCGGGGATTACAGCATTTCGGGGCAGGACCGAAATGCACTTGCGGATTTAGCAAAGAAGGCCCTCGCCTACCAAAAGGGCTACGTGATCCAGGTGGCGGCGTTTGCCGACTCGGTGGGCACCGCTGCCAGCAATCAAGTGCTGAGCAAGGAACGCGCTCAAGCAGTGGTTGCGTATCTGCTTCAGGAGTGTAGCGTTCCAGTTGGTCGTATTACCGCACCTGGCGCAATGGGTGAGACCAACCCCGTAGCCTCCAACGAGACTCCTACCGGGCGGGGCGAAAATCGCAGGGCCGAGGTCAAGCTCCTGGTGAACAAGGGCATCGTTGGTAACAGCGCTGGCGGAAACTGACGGGCCGGTTCTTTTACCCTCAAAAACGGAGGCGCGCCGACTGCGCCTCCGTTCCGTTTGGACCCGTCTCGCGGAGTAGACGGGAAACGATGTCCGGCAGGGTGCTAGACTCCGCCTTTCCACTCGAAGTCTGGCGCACCTCAACACCGATCAGGACGGTCCACGAGAACAATCCTGCGGCACCACTGTCACAAGCGACAGTAGCAATATCCACACCAACAGAACAATCTCAATTTGTAACCGCAGAGGCCCGTACCCCCAGGCGTGGCCGCACTCGGTCGCTTTTAGTTACGGTCAGAGAAGGAAAAGTTAAAGTCCCCTTCCTGCACAGAGAACGTGCTGTTCGACTGGCCAAGATCTTCTGGTAGCCGCGCCGCGTCGTCTGGGTGCCCTCAAGGATCGCGATTCGTTTCCACTCATTTGTCGCCCATGAGGCTTTTCAAGCGGGCGAATGCCTGACGATATTCGAGCTCGGCCCGAAACATGTCCGCTTCCACTTTCGCCCGTGCCGATTCAACTTCCGACTTGTAGCGCCGGGAGGCACCTCTAAGTTCTTGCAATCTGAAAAGGCTGGCGTCGGCGGTTCAACTCCGTCCCTGGCCACTATCAGGATTGAGGGAAGACGGTATCTCGGCAGTTTGCCACCCCTTAGGCGAAAAAACGGTATCTTCCATATTTATGGCACATATGAAATAATCCCGTTTATGAAGCAAGAATCGATTCGGACGACGGTGGACATTCCGGCGCCCCTTTACCGGAAATTAAAGGAACAGGCGGCGGGAACTGGTTCTTCGATTCGTGAACTGGTTCTTCTCGGTGTGAG
>Ga0181532_10001856_pt1 | contig 20074 bp, 14 predicted proteins | sample PEATcosm2014_Bin_33_FD_119768 | JGI IMG/M metagenome (GOLD analysis project Ga0181532, IMG submission 119768) | Peatland microbial communities from MTU Mesocosm Facility, Houghton, MI, USA - PEATcosm2014_Bin11_30_metaG | ecosystem: Environmental > Terrestrial > Soil > Wetlands > Peat | place... | reverse complement strand
ACCAGCAGCGCGAACACCATGGCAAATCCGGCCTTGCTGCCCACCTGCAAAATCAATTCCACGGGCAGCAGTGACACGATGGTGAACGCGACCGCCCCGGAGGAAACCATGACTCCCAGGAAATTCCAGAAGCCCGACCAAACCACGGCAACGTGCGGCTCCAGCGAATGGGTGTAGATGACGGTCGCGACCGCGTTAGCCGTGTCGTGAAATCCGTTCACGAACTCAAAACCCAGCGCCACCAGCAGGGCGACGCCGAGCAGAACATAGGGCAGCACCGATTCGTTGTGAATCGTCGAAAGATCGCCCAGCAGATGCGATCCGGCATAGGCAAAGCCGATGATCAGCACGATGCCGAAAATGATCATGCCGATCGCGCCGGGTGAAGAGCGCGAGAGCTTTTGGTCAAGGACGGTGGATGGGGCAGCCATGGTTATCCTTTGTGATTGCTAAGACGCCTGAATTTAGAACCCACTGGAATTGTGGAACTATAGTGAAGGAATGTTACGGGCGTGTTAAAAAAGGGCGGGGAAATAGCCTAATTCTGCATGGTCACAGTACGACCGCTATTTCTTGACCGCGACCGCAAGGCCGTCGCGAATCGGCAGAATCGTGGTGTAGAAGTCTTTCGCGTCGTAGAGCTTGCGATTGAATTCGAGGATGGCCTTGGTGCGCGCGTCGGTCGGATTTTTCTCTGCGACGCGGCCGCTCCACAACACGTTGTCGGTGATGAAGAGTCCGCCCTTGCGCAATCGCGGCGCAACCAGGCGCAGCACGCGAGGATAGTCTTCCTTGTCAACGTCGTTAAAGATAATGTCGAACTCCTGCTTCTGCTCGGATAGGAATTCCAGCGCGTCCCCGGTGTGTAGCGTAACGCGACTCGAAACTCCTGCGCGCTTGAAATATCCGCGGGCGCGCTCCGCATTCTTCGAATCGCCGTCGGTATAGATGACGCGGCCCTGGTCGCCCACCGCCTGCGCCCACCAGATGGTCGAGTAGCCGATGGCCGAGCCCAATTCGAACACGGTGCGAGCCTGGATCATCAGCGCCAGTTGCTGCAGAACCCGCGCCACGGCCGGGCCCACGATGGGCACGTTGTGCGCCGTAGCATAGTCTTCCATCTCGGCCAGCACTTCGTCGCGCTTGGGCAGCATGGAATAGAGGTAGTCATCGACCGGCCCCGCGGTGGTGAAGTTGTAATGCCGCCAACTGGCGCGGTCATCTTTTTTCTTGCTCTGGGTCACAGGCTTGCCTTTCGAATTCGCGAGAGTTTCAACCGCCCGCCGGTCGTCGTTCTTCGTTGTTCGTTCTTCGTTCACTGCTCACTGCTCACTGTCCGATCGTGACGCCCGGCTTCATCTCCAACACTTCGACGCCGGGAACAAGTTTGCTCAATGCACTAGGAGTTCCTGTCAGCACGGGGAAGGTTCCGAAATGCATGGGAATCACGGTCTTCGGCTTCAGAAGGTTGATGGCGTAAGCGGCTTCGCGCGGTCCCATGGTGAACAGATCGCCCATGGGCAGCATAACGATCTCTGGCGCGTATAGCTCACGGATAATCGACATATCTCCGAAAACGTTCGTGTCGCCGGCATGGTAGATCTTCACACCGTTCGCAAACTCGACGACGTAGCCGCAGGCCTCGCCGCCATAAATGATCTCGTCGCCGTCCTGAATGCCGCACGAGTGATCGGCGTGGACCATCGTGATTTTGATATCGCCGACCGTTTGCGTTCCACCTTTGTGCATGGGAGAAATCTGTTTGGCGCCCTTTTTCGCGAGCCACAGGCAGAGTTCGTAAATCCCCACCACCACCGGATTGTGCTGTTTGACGACTTCGACGGCGTCGCCGATGTGGTCGCCGTGACCGTGGGTGCAGAGCAGGACGTCGGCCTTCCTCACTTTTTTATCGGCCTCGGGGCACATGGGATTGCCCATGATCCATGGGTCGATGAAGACCGTCTTCCCGCCCGGCGTCTCAATGCGGAAAGTAGAATGGCCCAACCACGTGAGTTTGATCCCTTTCAGATTCATGTTGCTCCTGGTGAATGCTGTTGACACTTTTCCATTAATCAGCAACCTAGTTTAATATGAAACGCCATGGCAGAACTCAAGGTGCTGATTTCGCGGCAGGAAATCGCCAAGCGGGTGGCCGAGTTGGGCGAGCAGATCACGAAAGACTTCGCCGGCCAGTCCGTCATCTTTGTCGGCGTGCTCAAGGGCGCGGCGATTTTCCTGGCCGATCTGACCCGGCAAGTGCATCTCGACTCCACCTTCGACTTTATCGGGGTCTCGAGTTACGGCAATCGCCCCAGCCCGGCCAGCGAATTGAAGAGCGGATGGGATTCGACGGGCGAGGTCCGGCTGCTGAAAGACGTGGATCAATCTATCAAGGACAAAAACATCATCCTGGTAGAAGACATTCTGGACACGGGCCTGACGATGACGTATTTGAAAAAAATGCTGCTGGCGCGGCAGCCGAAATCTTTAAAGGTCGCGGCGCTGCTCGACAAGCCGTCGCGACGGAAGCTGCCGCTGGAAGGCGATTACGTGGGGTTCAAGATTCCCGATGAATTTGTAGTCGGCTTCGGCCTCGATTACGCCGAGAGGTATCGCAATCTCGCCGACATTTGCGTCGTGCCCAGAGAATAGCGCTTAGCGCGCAGAGTCGCGGAACGCGGCTGCTATCATACGAACAGATATCATAAGAACAATGGGTTCTGTCCTTTCCAAGCCGGATCGCTTGCCGGTCGAGTCTTTGCTGCTCGACGTCGCCGACGTCCTGGCCACGTCACTCGACCTGGATACGACCGTGCGCCGCGTGGCCGAGGTCGTCCGCAAAGTTATCGATTACGAGATCTTCGCCATTCTTTTGCTTAACGAAAAAACCCAGGAACTGCGTTTCCGCTTTCAGGTGGGATACCCGCCGGAGTTTGCCGAGCGCAGCCGAATCAAGGTGGGCGAGGGAGTTACCGGGCAGGCGGCGCAGTTGCGGCAGGCAGTTTTGATTGACGACGTGACCAAGGACTCGCGCTACATTGAGGCCATTCCGAATGTGCGTTCGGAACTGGCCGTTCCGCTGATCACCAAGAACCGCGTCATCGGCGTCATCGACATCGAAGCGCGCGAACCCGGCTATTTCACCGAAGAGCATGTGAACGTGCTGACGCTGGTGGCTTCACGCATGGCGGCCGGCATCGAAAATGCGCAACTCTATACGCGAACGACCAAGCAGGCGCGGATTCTGCTGCTGCTCAACGAAATCGCGCGCGAACTCACTTCGATTCTGAACCTGGACGAGTTGCTGGGCCGGATCGCCGAACTGGTGCGGCGATTGATCGACTACCAGATGTTCAGCATCCTTTTGCTGGATTCTGCCGGCGAGAAACTGCAGCACCGTTTTTCTCTGCGCTTCAACGAAAATATTCATCTGAAGCATGAGATTCCGCTGGGGCGCGGCTTGGTGGGCGCCGCGGCCGAGAGCAAGCAGGCTGTGTTGGCTCCGGACGTCTCGAAAGATCCGCGCTACATTGAGGCCAATCCAGAAACCCGTTCGGAACTGGTCGTGCCGCTGATTTACAAAGGCAAAGTGATTGGCGTGCTCGATCTGGAGCACACGCGGCGCGGATTCTTTACGGAAGAGCATCAGCGGACCATGACCACGCTGGCCGCGCAAATTGCGATTGCCGTGGAAAACGCCCGCCTGTACGAAGAGATCGAGCGCCAGGAGCGGCGCCTGGAGCGCGATCTGGCCCTGGCGCGCGAGTTGCAGGGACGGTTGCTGCCGCAAGCCAGTCCGAAGCTCGCTCATCTGGAAGTGGCGGCGAAATTCGTGCCCGCCCGCGCCATCGGCGGCGATTTGTATGATTTTATTCCTTACTCCATGTCGCGGCTGGGCATAGCGATTGGCGATGTCAGCGGAAAAGGCGCGCCAGCCGCCATCTACGCCGCACTGGTGAGCGGAATCATTCGATCCCATGCTCCGATTGAGCCTGGATCGGCGGAAATGCTCTCGGCGGTGAATCTGTCGCTGGCCGAACGCCGCATCGAGGCTCAGTTTGTCTCCATTATTTACGCGGTGTGGGACGATGAACACCGCACCCTGACGGTAGCGAACTCCGGACTGCCTCGCCCGATTTTCGTGCACAACGGCAAGAACGAAGTGATCGAGGCGACCGGCTTGCCGCTCGGCCTGTTCGACGAAGCCGAGTATGATGAATTCAAGTTCCGCTTGAAGCCCGGCGACATGTTCGTATTCTTCAGCGACGGCATTCTCGACGCGCGCAACCGCAAGGGCGAACTGTTCGGACGGGGACGGATCGAGAAAATCATCTCCGAATGCTCGGGAAAGTCGGCGAACTGCGTGGTGGATTCGCTTTTCAAGGCCGCGGCCGAACATTCGGCGGGCGTGGAAACTTTCGATGACCAGACGGTCGTGGCCATCCGAGTACACGACAGCGCGCACACTCCCCACAAGAAGAAATGACCACGCGTAGTCAGAGCCCGGCCCCGCGTCCTCCAGCGTTTGTCTATCGTGAGACGAAGCGCGGCATCCTGCGCCGGAGCGGCCCGTCGGTCCTGTACTGCGAAGACGTATCCCTGCAAGAACTGGCTGAGCAGTATGGCACCCCTCTCTATGTGTACTCGGCGGAGATGATCCGCGAGCGCTACGAGGCGTTTGACGCCGCGTTTGAAGACCAGCCCCATACCATCTGCTACTCGGTAAAAGCGAATTCGAATCTGACCTTGCTGCGCCTGCTGGCCAAGAAGGGATGCGGATTCGACGTGGTTTCCGGTGGAGAACTGGAACGCGTTCTCACCGCAGACCGCAAGGCCGCTAAGAAAGTCGTGTTCTCCGGCGTGGGCAAGACGCGCGAGGAGCTGACCGCGGCGCTAAAGGCCGGCATCCTGCTCTTCAACGTGGAAAGCGAGTCGGAACTATGGGCACTGGCGGAGTGCGCTGGACGCATGCGCAAGACGGCGCCGCTGGCGCTGCGCGTGAATCCTGATGTCGCCGCAGTAACGCATCCTTACATTTCCACGGGCCTGCGCAAACACAAGTTCGGCGCGCCCATCGGCGAAGCGCGCGCGCTTTACGCCAAAGCTTCAGGCGCGCGTTACCTCAAGGTGCGAGGGGTGAGTGTTCACATTGGCTCGCAGATCACAGACGTGGCCCCCTTCGGCGAGGCCATGGAGCGCGTGGCCGACCTGGTCCGCACACTGCGCGGGGATGGCCATCGCATCGACTGCATCGACGCGGGCGGGGGGTTGGGAATCGCGTACGAGAAAACGAATGGGCTCGACTTTTCCGCCACTGCGACTGCGTATGCGCGGGCGCTTGCTGGGCCTTTGCGTGGATTGGACGTGCGATTGTTGCTGGAACCCGGGCGCTCCATCGTGGGTCCGGCGGGCGCGTTGGTCACATCGGTGATCTACCGCAAAGAAAATGACGGCAGACGATTTCTGGTGGTCGATGCCGCGATGAACGACTTGATCCGTCCAGCGCTTTATGGTGCCTATCACGAGATTGTTCCAGTGACGCTGCGTGCGGGCTCGGCGGCGAAAACCGAAGCCCAGAAATACGAGATAACTGATGTCGTCGGTCCGGTCTGCGAGACCGGAGATTTTTTCGCGCGCGATCGCGAACTGCCTGTCGTAGCCGAAGGAGACCGGCTTGCGATTCTCGATGCCGGGGCTTACGGAATGGTGCTGGCGTCGAACTACAACACGCGTCCGCGCCCGGCGGAAGTGCTGGTTAGCGGCAAGTCGGCGAAGGTGATTCGGCGGCGTGAGAAAGTTTCGGAGTTGCTGAGGGCCGAATTGTAATTGTCGATTCGCTGAACGTCATTCACGGGACGTCAAGCTGCGCCCCAGGCCGCCCGCTTAAATCTGTCGTTCCCCCCACTTCAGCTTGGTGCGCAGCACTTGAAAAAAATCTGCCCCAGTGCGGAAGAGCTTCACCTGGTGCTGGGAACAACGACAGCGCACGCGGTCGCCGTCGCAGAGGTCAAGGCCGGGCTGCCCGTCCAGGCTCAAGTAGGCGAGTTCCTGTTCGCTGCGCAGCACGATTTCAATTTCCACGGAATCCGGCACGACCAGCGGGCGATGAGTCAGGGAATGCGGCGCGACCGGCGTGATCACCAGGGCGTTGACCGTCGGCATGAGCACGGGTCCGCCGGCGGAGAGAGAGTAGGCCGTCGAGCCGGTCGGCGTGGCCACGATCATGCCGTCCGCCCGATAGCTCGATACGAACACTTTGTCGACGTAGAGGTCGTAGGTGTTCAGGCGAGCGACCGCGGTTTTATTCACCACTGCATCATTGAAGACCAGGTAGCTGCCGCGAACCGTCTCTCCGCGAACCGGGTCTCCACGCAGTAACTCGACCTGCATCAGCGAGCGATGCTCGGTGGCAGCGCGTCCCTGCGCGATCGCTTCGAGCATCGGGTACAGCGATTGCATGGGCACTTCCGTCAGAAATCCGAGAGATCCCAGGTTGACGCCCAGCAGTGGCGCATCCACCACTGCCGTGGCTCGGGCGGCAGAGAGCAGCGTTCCGTCTCCGCCGAGCACAATGACCAGATCGAGCGCATGCGACGCCATCTCCGTCCGGGGCACGACTTTCTGCCCAGAGGTGTAGCCCGCCGTTTCCTCATCGATGATGACTTGATAGCTGTGCTCGCCCAGCCAGGTGAAAAGTCCGGGAAGAATCTGTGCGACGGCGGGACGATCGGGCCGTGAAATGACGGCTGCGGTTTTCTGGGAAGATGCTTGCGGGCTGGCCATGGGCAAAAGGAGATTGTACCGAAATTCAGGGACTTCACCACAGAGGACACAGGGGACACGGAGGCTAAAACACGGCGTAGAGCAGGAACTCGCGATTGCCTTCGGCGCCGAGGATGGGCGATTCGATGGCGTCCGTCTGCAGCGCGCCCAAACTTTGCAGCGCCGTTCTGACTTTCTCGACGGCTGCGAGTTGTGCGGCCTCGTCGCGCACAATGCCGCCCTTCCCCACGTGTTCCCTGCCCGCTTCGAATTGAGGTTTCACCAGCACAACGATTTGTCGTCCGCGACGTTCGTCCGGCGATGCCGGAAAAGCGGCGGCGATCACGGCGGGAAGAACCGTAGTTGCGGAGATGAAAGAAACATCCATCACGATGAGGTCTACAGAAACGCCGACGGCCTGGTTGGTCAGGTAACGCGCGTTTGTTTTTTCCAGCAGGCGCACCCGCGCATCCTGACGAAGGCGGAAGTCCATCTGGCCGTAGCCGGTGTCAACTGCGACGACTTGCGCGGCATCGCGCTGCAGCAGACAATCGGTAAACCCTCCGGTGGAGGCGCCGACATCCAGACAGATCTTCCCAGCGACTGCAATCTTCCAGTATTCGAGGGCGCGCTCCAACTTCAGTCCTCCGCGGCTCACGTACTTCAGGTCTTCGCCGAGCAGGCGGATGACGCACTCGGCAGAGACTTGCGCTCCAGCTTTTTCGACTTTCTGATCGTCGACCAGTACCTTGCCCGCGAGAATCAGAGCGTGAGCACGCTCGCGCGAAGCAGCCAGAGCCCGATCCACCAGAAGTTTGTCGAGTCGAATTTTCAAGAAATTATTTCACCGCAAGTTCTACCACGAAAGTGCCAGCCCTCGGTCCAGTGCAAAGTGTTGAAGCACCTCTTTGCTGAATCACTTACGAAGGTACTGAGGCCCTTTTCCACAGCATTTTGCACGAACATGTTGAAAACTTCGGCGCGCAGAATGCTCATGCATAATTGAAATATCATCTGCAAGGAAAACGACTGCCCAGACAAAAGCCGCCCGAAACGAGGGCGGCTTGCGGATTTTGCTCGTTGCAGAAACTATCGCTGGCTGCAGGACTATCCCGCAACTTCTTCCAGCAGTTTCTGATCGATGTCGAAGTTCGAGTGCACGTTCTGCACGTCGTCGTGTTCTTCGAGCGCTTCCATCAACCGGATCATGGTGTTGGCCGCGGCGCCTTCCACCTTGATGTAGTTCTGCGGAATCATGGCGACGCTGGCGGAGATGGGTTCGATACCGGCTTTTTTCACCGCTTCCAGAACCGCTTCGTAAGCCGAAGTCTCGGTCAGGATTTCCCAGTTCTCGCCATCGTCACTCAGGTCTTCGCCGCCGGATTCGAGAACGATGTTCATCAGGTCGTCCTCTTTCGCGGCCGCCTTGGAAATAAGGATGTCGCCTTTCTTATGGAACATCCACGAAACGGCGCCAGCGTCGGCCATGTTGCCGCCGTTTTTCCCGAAGACATGTCGGATTTCGCTCACCGTGCGGTTGCGATTGTCGGTATTGATATCGAGCAGAACCGCGACGCCGCCGGGCCCGTAGCCTTCGAGCGAGAATTCTTCGTAGGTAGCGCCGGGCAACTCGCCCGTACCCCGCTGGATGGCTCGCTTGATGTTGTCGGCGGGCATGTTCTCGGCTTTGGCGGCGAGAATGGCGCCGCGCAGGCGTGGGTTGGAATCCGGATCGCCGCCGCCGTTCTTTGCGGCAATGCTGATTTCCTTGATGAGACGGGTGAAAATCTTGCCGCGCTTGGCGTCGAGCGCGCCCTTCTTGTGCTTGATGGTGGCCCATTTTGAATGGCCGGACATGGTTAGACCTCGTGTCTAGAAATCCTTCTTTAAAGAGCTATGGATGGCGCAGGATTCGCCTTCAGAGGAGATCACAGGATTTGCCTCGGTTCGTATGCAGGCGAACTCGCATTATAGCATGAGTCCGATGGCGAAGGCCTTAGGGTTTGGGCGGCTTGATACTGGGTGGCTTGATATTGGGTGGCTTGATATCAGGCGGCTTGATCGTATATCCCGGCGGAATCTGAAAGACTGAAGGTGGATGCTCCGCGGTTAACGTGGGTTTGCAGTAAGTGGTCAGCTCGCCCGCAGGGGTGGTGACTTTCGTCAGCACCGGAGTCTTCAACTTCACGCTGGTCCACAACTCGGTTACGCTCGGCGGTTTGGGCAGCGCGGGCGTGGGCGCGGCCGGCGGCGCGGGCGCTCCCGGCGGCTTTGGAGCCGCAGGGGCACCCGGCATCTTCACTCCCGGCATCTTCAGACCTGGCATCTTTAGAGCGGGCATCTTTGCAGCTGGCATGGCGGGAAGCGGCGGCTTGGGGGGCGCCGGCGGTGTGGGCAAAGTGAAGCGCTTGCCCTCAACTTCGTGTCCCTCGATCATCGACTTGCCCAGGTCCTGCACGTGCACGGGCGGAACAGATGGCGAAGCCGGAGCCCCCGGCATTCCCGGCGCACCCGGAGGCGCAGGCATCCCCGGCGGCGTCATCGGGATGATGCTCGCCACTTTCTTAACGTGATCGAGCACGATGGTGTGCTGCGCCGCTGGATCGGAGATCACGCTACTCAGCGGCGTGTCGATGCGCGTTTTGCCGTCACTCGAACGCCACATGCGCGACGCAGACTGGGTGGGCGGGCCACCTCCGGCAGGCTGCATCTTGGAGGCGCACTCGGAACACGAAGGCGGCGCAGGCGGCGGTGTTGGAAGATTCTGGCCCACAGCGGCCACATTCTAGCACGCCCCGCAACCGCTAGTTTAGCGCCGGTTCAGAAGCTCTTGAATGCTATTGACTGGGAAGACCATCGCACCTACCATGCCATGCAACGCGTGCTCGTGTATTCCTTTATGACTGGCCAGCTCGTGGGGCACTACCGGGTCCTCGAAAAGATCGGTGCTGGAGGGATGGGCGAAGTCTTTCGCGCGCGGGACGAAAGGCTGGGGCGCGATGTCGCGCTGAAGTTAATCCGGCCCGCTTCCAGCGATAATCCTGACCATCTGCGCCGCTTCGAGCAGGAAGCGCGCGCCGCTGCCGCACTGAACCATCCCAACATCCTCGCCATCTATGACGTTGGTTTTGAAGGCAGCACGCCTTATATTGTCTCGGAATTGCTGGAAGGCAAGAACCTGCGTCAGCGGTTGTGCGAAGGCCCCATTTCCACACGTGAGGCCGCGGACTACGCTCTGCAGATCGCCCAGGGCCTGACCGCCGCGCATGACAAGCCCATCGTGCATCGCGACCTCAAGCCGGAAAATCTTTTTCTGACCCTGGACGGGCGCATCAAGATTCTGGATTTCGGAGTCGCCAAGCTCCAGACTCCCGCCGAAGAGAATCGCCCCATTCAAGAATTGACCACCGTCACCAAGCAAGGCACCATGATCGGCACCGTCGCCTACATGTCTCCCGAGCAATTGCGCGGCAAGCCGGTGGATCACCGCAGCGACATTTTTAGCTTCGGCGCGATTCTCTACGAAATCCTGTCGGGAAGCCGCGCGTTCCGTGGCGAAACGGAAGTCGACACCATAACCGCAGTGCTGCGCGAAGAGCCAGCAGCCGCACACCTGGAAGAGGCCGCGATCCCGGCTGGATATCAGGACATCATCCGGCATTGTTTGGAGAAGGAGCCGGAGAATCGGTTTCAGTCCGCCAAGGATCTGGTTTTTGCGTTGCAAACGCTCTCGGGGTCTTCGCCAGTCAAAGCTGTCCCCGCGCCCAAGCCGGCGCCTCGAATTACTTCTGCGTTGCCGTGGGCGCTAGCGGCATTGTTGGCCGTCGCGACCGCAGTTCTGGCAGTTGCGCAACTACTACATACTCCGCTGGCGCCTCCGGCGTACAAGCGCCTGACGTTCGAAGCCGGCACCGTCTATGCGGCGCGCTTCGCACCCGACGGTCAGTCCATCGTCTACAGCGCGGCGTGGAACGGCAATCCGGTGCGGCTTTTTACGACGGTTGGAGACTCTCTCCTAACCCAGCCGCTGAATTTGAGCCATGCCGACCTGCTGGCTATTTCCTCCAGCAACGAACTTGCGGTCCTGGTGCACGGCACTCACAACGGCCAAATGGAAACCGTCGACGGAATGCTGGCGCGTGCGCCCCTGGCCGGAGGGTCTCCCAAGGAATTGCAGGCGGATGTGCGATGGGCGGACTGGGACTCACATGGCGAGCTTGCGGTGGTGCATAATGTCGACGGCCACAGCCGTCTGGAATATCCCATTGGCAAAGTGCTGTATCAAAGCACCGGCTGGATCAGCAACATTCGTTTCTCTCCCCAAGGCGATAAGATCGCGTTCATGAATCATCCCGCGCTTTGGGACAACGGCGGGATAGTCTGTGTGGTTAATCAGGTGGGCCACGTCCAGACTCTCACTGCGGAATGGGAGTCTGAGGAGGGTGTTGCGTGGCGTCCGGACGGGAAGGAAATCTGGTTCACCGCAATCGAGAAAGGCAACATCCTGAATCTGATGGCGGTGACTTTAACCGGCAAGGTCCGAAACCTGCTGGACTTGCCCATGGGAATTACTCTGCAGGACATTTCTTCCGATGGCCATGCCCTAGTGGCGTTGAACACCAAACGCCTAGCCTTGGCGTTCAGTACTCTGGGCAGTGACCGGGATGTGGAGCTCTCCTGGCACGACTGGAATGTGGCCAAAGATATTTCCCGCGACGGTCTTTCTGTACTGTTTGAAGATTCCAGCGAAGCCGCGGGATCCGGCTACGCCGTAGCGTTGCGGAAGTTGGACGGTTCCCTACCAGTCCGCCTGGGGGATGGCAGCGCGGGCGGACTCTCCCCGGATGGGAAGTGGGCGATCGCCTTCAGCGGCCAACCGACCCAAGTGACGCTGCTGCCGACCGGGCCCGGCCAGCCTCGCCCCGTCGAAACCAGCGGACTGGAATCCATCCATAGTGGATGGGGCCGCTTCTTGGATGGGCAGACGATCATCCTCAATGGCAATGAGCAAGGGCATGCGACGCGGTGCTACGTGTTAAACCTTGCCGGCGGAAAGCCCAAAGCCGTAACCCCGGATGGAACTGTATGCGGTCCGTCGTCACCCGATAGCCGGTTTGTCGTCGGAGTCGGCGCAAATTCCGCCGTCGCTATCTACCCAATCGAAGGCGGTGCACCGCGGCCGATCCAAGGATTGAAGGAAGGCTTTTTGCCCGTGCAATGGTCGAGGGACGGTTCCGCGCTGTACGGGTATCACGAAGGCGAACTTCCCAGCAAAATCTACCAGGTGGAGATTTCTACGGGTAAGCAGATGGTCGTCCAGGAGCTGCGGCCCGGAGCTCCGGCGGGGGTTGTGACGGTGAAGCCGGTAGTGGTGAGCCGCGACGGAAAACGATTCGCCTACAGCTACAATCAGGCCCTGTCCGTTCTTTATCTGATCTCTGGCCTGCACTAGAACGCGAATAGTCTTCTCTTCAATCCAAAGGTCTTCAATCCAAAGGTCTTCAATCCAAGGCTGTTCATCCGAGGCTCTTCAATCCAACGACCCCGAAAAATCTGCGGCCACGTAGTGGAAGAAAATTGAAGTCGAAGTCTGGCCGCCTCCCAGAGCATCGCGGTAGTGGGGCAATCGAGTTCCGCGGTAGGCCAGGCCGTCGCCCAGAGCCTGATAGACCGTGACTGTGCTCGTCGGGGTGTCCAGGCGAATCGGCCAGGGAGTTTCGAGCGCGGGCTCGGGAGAAAAATCCAGGCAGAGGGTCACGCTGAATTCACATTGTTCGCGGTCAGTGTGTTTCTTGAGTTGGGCTCCACTCAAATACGAAGCCATGTAGACATAAGACGGCTTGAGCGGTTCGCCGGCCACCGCGCTCAAGGCCGCCGCGATGTCATGGTGGAAGAAGCGCGCCACGGGTTCGTTGTAAGCCACATAGCGGCGGGGACTCTGGCCATCGCCGAGTTTGATCGCGCCGGTGCGGATTAAATAGCGGTAGTAACGGCGCAAGGCGGCGACGTGGAACGGGTGGATCAGGTCGCTGAGCGGCGCGTATCCTCGCTCGCGAAACAAGGAAGCCGCCTGCGCGATTCTCTCTTCGTGTTGCAGGTCCGTGTGCTGCAGTCCCGTGTGTCGGTCTTTGGATAGGATCTCAGCTGCCGCCAACACACGACGCGCCCCCTCGTGTACCGACGAGGGCACAGGTTCATGCGTACGCAGGCCTTGCACCACGGCTTCCAACCTTGGCCCGAGCCAGAATGGAAGCAGGTTCCCTGTCGCAGGATTGCGCACCCACGCCGTCGCTCCCTGCAGTGCGAATCCGGAGAGCAAATCCTGGCGAGAAGCCACTTCTTCCGGCGATTGCCCATCGGTGCACAAGATGCATTCGGGATTCAGATACAGGCTTTGTTGCTCGTCGTCTTGACGCTGCAATGACTTGAAAACACGCCGCGGGATCAAGTGCAGTGGCAGTTCATCCAGCAGGCAGTAGAAACGATTGGGAGGGAATGTCGCGGCATAGGTATGCCGCGACACTCCTCCCCGCGTTACCCCAGCCCGTCTAAACCGAGTCAGCGACGACTCGTCCATCAGGTTGGTCATCCACTCCAGCCAAGCCGGGTTGTTTAGTGACGAAGCCATCCGTTTAGGGTAAAGCGGCTGTCTGCGAAGCGCTGCGATGCGCACGTCACCGGTGTAATTTCGTGCAACAATTCGCACGGGAAGAAGACGATCTGGTTCTGCCGTGGGACGATCGCCTGGTAACTGTCGTCGCTGACGTAAACCCCTTCCTGCAGGTGGGCATCGTGAATGCGCAGCTCACCCCCTTCGAACTGCCGCGGCTCGCGATGGAAGAAGTAGACAAACGTCAGATGGCGTGAGGCCACCCGCTCACTGCCGTTATCGCTGTGGAAGTGGAAGAAGTCTCCGTCGTTGCTGGCGGTGACCTGGGCCTCCACTCCGGTAATGTCGAACTCCTCCATGCCGAGCTTATCGAGAACCATGGGCAAGACGGATTTGATGCGCCTCAGCATCACATCCTCGTGTTGAGCCAGGTCCATGAGAACCCGAGAGCGCCGATGGTCATAGTTGACCACGCCGCTCTCCGCATTTGGCGAGACCACCGAGCTGGTGCTGAACTCAGGTTCGTGCTCCAGCGTGAAGCGCATGAGTTCTTCAAGTTCCTGCGGCGCCAGGAATTCATCCAGCACCACGCACTGCGCCGGTAATACCGGCAGGCGCTCGGCAACCGCTGCGCTGGTTTCCAAGATCGTCGTCGTGCGACCGTGACTCGGCGGATCCGGTTCAGTGCGGGGCGAGCGCACGCCCGGCCCCGGCGATGGCGGCTGGGTCGACGGTGGATCGGGCTGGCCCATCGGCGCGCTCGGGGGTTGCGGCGCTTTGTGCGGCGCCCGAACCCCCGGTCCCGGTCCGTGCGACGGCGGATCCGGTTGGCTCTTCATCTGCAGGGGCGCGTCAGTATGCAGCACCGCCGATGGGGGTTCGGGTTCGAATGGAGGATGCGGCACGGGAAAGATATCCGCGCTGCGGAGCGCTCCCGAGTCGTCCTGCGGAAGTTTACTACCCTCTAGGATGCGTTCGACAATGCTTCCGCCGAGCACGGCGAATGCACGTTGCGCCACGGTTTCACCGACCGCCGACGCAATCACTGCCCTGACCGCTTGCTGCGTCTCAGGGGTCTGGCTGTTGGCCGTCTTGGCATGCTGCAGGAGAGTGGCCACCAGAGCGCGCTCCTGTGCGCTGAGAATCCGCTCATCCCGCATCAACGTTTCTGAAAAGGAATCTAAAACCTGCTTCGGTGTCATGAGAGACACGCCTCCCCGCGTGTGCTTGCTCAACCAGGTTGGGGACCCGTACTACAGGGGAAGACGCAACGACAATATACCCGGGGCCTGTTGATAACCAAGAAAAATTTTCTAGCTCTGGTTCAGAGGAGAAGCTCAGAAGGGACGTTCAACGGAAAGTCGACTACCGCGCAGCCATCGCGCCGACCATCGACCGAAATACTTTCATCCCATCGGTACAACCCAGTTCCGGCTCGGCCGAGCGTTCCGGATGAGGCATCATGCCCAAAACGTTGCCCCCGGGACTGCAGATTCCGGCAATGTTGTCCAAAGAACCGTTCGGATTGGCCGCTGCCGTGATTTCGCCGCCCGGCGAGGAATAACGAAACACCACCCGATTGTCCCGGTGCAATTCTTGCAGCGTGGCGGCATCGCAGAAGTAGTTGCCCTCCATGTGTCCGATCGGAATGGTTAGCACTTCCCCCTGCGCACAAGCGTTGGTGAAGGGCGTCTCGACATTTTCCACGCGCACTTGCACGGGCTTGCAAACGTATTTGAGGCCAACGTTCCGCATCAAAGCGCCCGGCAGCAGACCCGATTCACAAAGGATCTGAAAGCCGTTGCAAATGCCCAGCACCAGGCCGCCACCATCGGCGAACTTGCGGACGGACTCCATCACCGGCGAAAACTTGGCAATCGCTCCGGTTCTCAGATAGTCGCCGAAGGCGAAGCCTCCCGGCACAATGATGGCATCACAGTTTTCCAGATCGTGCGATTCGTGCCACAGAGAAGTCACCGGCTGGTTGGCGACATGTTGAATCGTCCAGAAGGCGTCGTGATCGCAGTTCGAACCAGGAAAGGTGATGACGCCAAATTTCATGCATGGCCTCTGTTTGCAGGGATTGTGCTTAGTCTAGCACGCTCAAGAATGAAGAGATATTGCCGCAGAGAGGAAAGAGGAAAGAGGAACCCGCTCACTCACTCCGACGCTTTGGTCGCGATTTCTTTCAGGCGTCGCAGGTCGAGTTTGCCCGTGCCCAGGTACGGCAACGTGTCGACATGAACGAATTGATCGGGCCGCGGCTTCCATAGCGCCGGCAGGTCCGACTTGGCCAGCAGCGCGAGACATGGTTCCAGCTTGTCCTCAGGCAAGGTGTGCAGGATGATCAGCCGTTCGCCCTTTCTCTCGTCGGGAACGGAGGTCACGGCAAAGGTCTGTTCGGTGGCGCCGCTCAGTTCGTGCAGCTTGTCTTCGACTTTAATGTGCGGCACCATTTCTCCGCCAATTTTGCTGAACCGGCTCATGCGGTCGGTGATGCGGACAAACCCATCTTCATCCACCGCGGCAATGTCGCCCGTGTTGTACCAGCCGTCATGCAAGACCTCGGCGGTTTTCTCCGGACGATTTAAGTATCCCTGCATCACGTTGGGGCCGCGCACCAGCAGCAAGCCGGTTTCGCCTAACGGAAGTGGATCGAACGTCTCAGGATTCACGATCCGCACGCTGATTCCCGGCAGCGGATGCCCAATGCTGGCGCGTTTGGCGCCCACCTGGCGGAACTGCGCTGCCCGGAAGTCGCGCGTGTTCACCGTTACCGCCGGAGAGCATTCGGTACATCCGTAGCCTTCGAGCGGGCGCACGCCGAAGCGATCTTCAAAGGCGATTGAGGTGCGCTCCGGAAGTTTTTCCGCTCCCGCCATCACATATTGCAGGCTGCCAAAATCTTCCGGCTCGCAGCGCCGGATGTAAGCCTGCAGGAATGTGGGCGTGGCCAGCAGAAAAGTTACGCCATATTGGCTGACCAGCGCCCCGATGGCCCGCGGTTCCAGCGGATTGGGATGAAACACCACGCCCATTCCGATGGTCGTAGGCAGACAAAGCGTTCCAGTGAATCCGAAGGAATGAAAGAACGGCAGAATCCCGAGAATCTTGTCGTTGTGCCCCAGCATAAAAACCTGGTTCAGTTGCTCGACATTGGACGCGATGTTGTAGTGCGTGAGAATGACCCCCTTGGGATCGCCCGTACTGCCGCTGGAAAAAATGATGGTCGCGATATCGTCGAGGCCGGTCTTGCGGCCAGCTCCCACTGCTTTTTCGATCAGCCGCACCGGCAACAGCCACGCAATCAGCGCGGCGCCCAGACGTTCCAGCGAGCCTGGCTTAGCGGCAAGATCTTCGAGCATGATGGCCTGCGCCGGAACCTGCAGGTGAACGCGCTCCAGGAAGGCCTTCGAAGTAATCACAGTTTTCAGTTCGCATTGCTTGGCGCAGGACGCGAGGACTTCGTTGGATGCTGTGTAGTTCAAATTGACGGGAACTTTCCCCATCAGCAGCGCGGCCAGGTTGATCAGCGCGCCGGGAACCGATGGCGGCAGCAAAATGCCGACCATGTCTTGACCTTGCCAAACCGAGCGCAGCCGCCGCGCCAGGAAAACTGTACCGGTAAGAGCCTTGCCGAACGTGACCTTCGGGGTGCGGCCGTCGGCCATGGCGAAGCGCAGAGGATGCCGGCGCGCCGTTTGCACGAACGAGCGATGCAGCGTCCGCATGTAGCGCTTGCGGAAGTGGTATGCCTCGGCGCCGAGTTCCTGCACCGCCTGCCGTACTTCCTGCGCTCCCGTCGTCGTCGGCAGCGGCTTTCCGAACGTCACCGTCACGGGATAGGGAATCCGGTGTGGCAGCTTCCACAGAAAGCGCCCACGCTCGAAGCTGAAGATGGAGCCCCACACCCCGCCGAGATTCACCGGAATGATCGGCACGTCCAGGCCCTTCACGATGCGCTCCATTCCGCGGCGGAATGGAAGCATCTGGCCGATGCGCGTCATCTGGCCTTCGGGAAAGATGCACACAACTTCTCCGTCTTTCAAAGCCTGAGTCGCCGTGCGCAGCGATTGAATCATTTCGCGCGGACGCAGCTGTGACGAGATCGGAATCACGCGCATGATCTTGGCAAACGGCTTCACCAGCCAGTGATCATAGGAGCCCTTGAACATCAGGAAGCGAATCGGACGGTCGATGGAGGTGACCAGCAGAACTGCATCGACCATCGAAACATGATTCGGCACCAACAGCGCTCCGCCCTTGACGGGAACGTTTTCGCGCCCCTGCAGATGAATTCGATAGAGCGTGTGCGTCGCGAACCACAGCAGCAGCCGCAACAAGGCGTCGGGCAGCAGGTACAACACGTAAACCGTCGCGGCCACCGTCATCAGGGACGCGCAAAGAAAAATGGCCGACGGGCTCAGGTGGGTATAGTGCTGGAGGACGTAATAAATGCCGGCCGCACCTCCGATGCCGACAAAAGAAAGCAGGTTCGCCGCCGCGATCACGCCGCCTTTATCTTTTTCGTCAGGCCGGTGCTGAATCAGCGCGTTGACCGGAACCGCAAAGAAGCCAGCAGAGAATCCCAGGGCAGCGAGCAGCACCAGCACACGCTCGAACGATAATCCATGCGCGGACAGCAGTATCCCGAACACCGTCATGCCGACCGATCCTAGCGGGATCAGTCCATATTCAACTTTTCCGCCCGACAAATACCCGGCGGTCAGACTTCCCACACCGATGCCAATCGCCACCGCGGCCTGAAGAATCCCGGTGCGCGTGGAGCTGATGTGCAGCACGTCGCTGCCATAGAACACGATGTTCGCCGTCAGCAGCGCGCCCAGAAACCAGAAATACGTGTTGCCCAGCACCGCCAGCCAAAGCACGCGATCGTTGCGGATGAGGCGCCCCTGCACCCAGAGATCGCCGATCGGATTGGCGCGAAACTTCTTCGTGGGATCAGCCGCCGGAACTTTCGTGATTCCAAGACTGAAGATCAAACCCACGAACGCGAGCCCGAGAAAGATCAGCCCCGACCAGCCTTGATGGTTCTGAAAGAAGTCGGCGAGGAACGCGCCCGAGACGCCCCCCGCAATCACCGCCAGGAATGTCCCAAGTTCGAGCACGCCGTTGCCCCAGGAGAGCAGCGGCTCCGGCAAGAGTTCCGGGAGCAATCCGTATTTCGACGGACCGAACAGCGCCGCCTGCGTGCTTGCCAGGAACACGGCAGCCATTTCAAGGTGGATGTTCTGCCAGCTCAATCCGGCGATGGCAAATGCCATGACCGCCATTTCGAAGAACTTGGTCCAGATCGTGACCGTGCGCTTACTGAAACGATCCGCAAGAAAACCGCCCGTCATCGAGAAGAGAATGAACGGAACGGAGAACAGAGTGCCGACGATCAACACGAGGCGATCGCGATCGGCCTTCTGCATGGCCATCCCAAGAATCAGGAATACCACCAGGTTCTTCAGCCCGTTTTCATTGAACGCGCCCTGAAATTGCGTGACCACCAACGACCAGAAGCCGCGCCGCCACGCCGGATTGAAGGCGTTCGCCACGTCTACGGTTTTTAAATTCTCGGCGCTCTCAACCACAGTCGCGGCACTACCTTCGTTCATAGGGATGCCCTGGAAAACTTTTGCAAATCTTGGGGTTCTGCACATCTTGTCATGAAGAGGTTCGCTAATCCAGTCACAAGAGACAGAACGGTAGTAACTTCGGAGTTTGCAGCGCCAAATAAAATGCAAGATTCGCCGCCCGCGCGTTCTACTATGGAGGCTTAAATGATTACGTAACATACGGGAGAGTGCCGTTCGTGTGGCCCATACTCGTACTGTTCGGAATGTTGTTCGTTGCCACGCCGTTCATCACCATCTACCTCCTGTGGCAGCAGCATAAACTTCGCCAGCGACTGCTTAAGCTCACCGACCTGAGCCTGGAGGTGAGCGATGGCCTGCGGCGCGATCTGCTGGAATTGAAGCGGCAGGTAGAAGCGTCCGCTAAGGCTGCGGCTTCAGTCGCCGAAGCGCCGCCGGTTCATGCGGCGGTTCATACACAAGTCGAGAAGGCCTCTGCTCCGGTTGCACCTGTTGTTCACGACAAACCTGTTCCCGAAAAGCCGAAGCTCCTCGAGACGCCGCCAGTTGTCGCGACTCCCGTGCTGCCCAAAGCGGAGCGCCCGCTCTCGGAGAAACCCGCGCCGCCAATCGCGGCAACCGTAGAGAAGAGTGAGCCGAAACCGGTTCCGCCTGCTGTCGCTGTTCCCCCGGTCGTTGTTCCTCCGAGCATCACGCCTCCCATTGCGGCAGCGCTTCTGGAGTTGAAACCACCAGCGCCCGTTCCGGCCAAGCCAGTCGCCCCGATGTCGGAAGCGCCGCGGCCTCCGGCAGTAACCCCACCGCCGCTCTCGCGCCGGGAGATGCCGCCCAGCGCTCCAGCAACTCCGGCTGCGCCGCCGCCAGCTCCGGCGCCCCCACCGCCCTCCGCTCGCGTGGCCGCGCCCCCGGCTTATGCCGCGTTCCGCGCTTCCGCGCCGACGTCGCCCGCACCGCTCAGTTCTTCCGTTCCCCCTTTCTCGCCGTCCAAAACAACGCCCGAGCAGCGCATGAAGTCCGTCTTCGCGCTCGAAGAAATACTGGGCAGGAGATGGCTGAACAAAATTGGCATTGTTCTCATTGTGCTTGGGGTTGCGTACTT
>Ga0181532_10001855_pt1 | contig 20078 bp, 18 predicted proteins | sample PEATcosm2014_Bin_33_FD_119768 | JGI IMG/M metagenome (GOLD analysis project Ga0181532, IMG submission 119768) | Peatland microbial communities from MTU Mesocosm Facility, Houghton, MI, USA - PEATcosm2014_Bin11_30_metaG | ecosystem: Environmental > Terrestrial > Soil > Wetlands > Peat | place... | reverse complement strand
TGGACTGGAAGCGAATCCCGGCTTGGCCGCAGTTGTAATGTAAGCGAAGGCGCACAAACAAATAATCAAGTCACGCGAATTTCAACCTGTACAGAACACCAGTTTTCGGATGGATTTCTAGCGACGTTTGGCAGATGCAGAGCAATATCAAAGACAGTGTTGTCTTTGCCAGCCCGAAAACAGAAGATGATCGAGCATTCATCGCCGGAGCGTGCGTGCGAAAACTTGGGATCGAGTTTCCGGCCGTGCTCGACGAGTTTGGCAACTCGACCGAACAAGCCTATACCGGGTGGCCGGACCGCATTTACTTGATCGATTCGCAAGGCCGCGTTGCCTACAAGAGCAGACCTGGACCGTTTGGATTTAAGCCTGACCAATTGGCGGCCACACTGGTTCAGACGCTGGGAACGGGGAACAGGTAGGACTGCGCTTGCCAGGATTGACGCCTCGCAAGCCCTATTGTGAAATCGGTGCACGGCTGAATTGATTCGAGATTTTCGTCATGAGTGGTTTCGTCGCACGCGTTGCTCGGCGACGCCTCGAATCGCGCTTCACTGGGACCCATGTCTTGCTGCCTGAATCGGATTCTATTCTGAGGAACGGATGCCGTACTTGCTCAGTTGGGAGGCCAAGGCGCTACGGGAGAGCCCCATGCGGCGGGCGGCTTCAGCTTGAGCTCCGCGCGTGGAATTCCGTGTTCGAACGATCAGCTCTTTTTCGGCGTTCTCCAGGACTCCGGTAAGGTCGAACGAGTCCGCAAAGGGGATCGAAAGCCCACTGGCCTGGCCGCCGTTCCCCTGGGTGGGATCTTCTTTTTTGGGGCCAGAGGTAGATCGTCTGTGCCGATCTCCTGAGGGCTGCTGCGGATGCAGGCGCGCTCGATCAGATTCTTCAGTTCGCGTACGTTTCCCGGGAAGCGATATCGCTGGAGGGTCTGCAGCGCTTCTGCAGTCAGCCGCCGTCGCGGCATTTTGAGTTCGGTCGCCACTGGGCTGCAGAAGACATCGCCGAGACCGCTGAAGTCGTCGCCAGGCTCGCGCAGTGGGGGAATGTGGATGGGGACGACGGCCAGCCGGTAGAAGAGATCCTCGCGGAAAAGTGCTTCCTTCACTCCTTGTTCGAGATTGCGGTGAGTCGCCACGTACTGCGCGTCGGTTCCACGCGTCCGCGACGCGTGGATGTCCGTGTTCTGGATTGTCCACTGAAAACCAAACCGCCTCGTGGTCGGACAAATTACGATCTGCCGAGCCTGTTGTTGCGGCCATACAGAGCGTGGATTACCCGAAGTTCCGGCGGATTGGCGGAAGATCGAATGGCGGAAGCGCGGGTTGCTGAAACGGGTCCCGTTGACAATCAGCGGTTGCGTCGGATGCGACGTGCCGAATGTAGTTGTGATTTCAAGTTCATCGGGCACTGAGTGGCTGGGAAATATAGTTAAGTTCGATCAGTACCGCAGCCTGTTGGAATGGCAATCCGCTGCCGCGATGCAGGGGAGATGGCCGCCCTGCCGCGGGAGTTCGAGGAACGCAGAATTACCCCCGTTTGTTCCGAAGAGCACTTTTCCTGAATCGTTCTTAATTCCGACACCTTTGAGATTTGTGGTGCCCTGACGGTTTCAGAACGAAAGAGCCTCTGACCTCTGTCATCCTCCCCGGAACCAAGAAGTTAACCTTTACGAACAAATTATGATTTTTTTATCCGACATTTACGAAGTTTCGCGCTCAATGGTTTGGGTTGCGTGATTCCAGGCAACATTCCTGCCCTGGGATCCGAGTCCGGAGGTCATGCATGTTCCTCAAGACCGTGGTGACGCTGCTGGGCACGGCAGGCCTTGCATTTTATTTGCGATTCCTGGTGGCGCTATGCAAGGAGAGCAAGCCTCGTTCGAGCGGTTATTGGGTGCGTCTGCGAGTCGGCTCTGGCGAAGCCACGATAGCGGAACTGCCGGAGAGGAGAAAAGCAGTGACTCGCGCTGCGTGAGAACAGATTGGAACAAGACATCGCAGGAGGTCAATCATGTTGACGCGAACGAAGATTGTAGAGGGCATCCTGGCCATCGTAGTGCTGGTCGCTACCATGCTAGGAACCGCGGTCGCACAAAGGCAAGCAGTTCCGAAGCCGCAGGATAAACTGGCACTCGGAGAGAATGAGGTCAAGCAGTTGCTGCTACTGATGGATACCGACGAGAACGGCAAGATCTCCAAGCAAGAGTGGATGAAATTTATGGAAGCTGAGTTCGACAGACTGGATCAGGACAAGAAAGGGCAGTTGGACGCCAAGGAACTAGAGCAATCGAAATTGCGTGTAAGCCACTCCGTAAGTGTAGGGAAGTAAACGCTGCGTGCTGCTGTGGTTCCTAGGACCACATGGGATTGTCCACTCGCCTGATGCTCGCTGGTACGTCCGCTGCGGTAGTGGCTTTCATCTTGGCCGCCAGGGTGCCATTGTATGGTCAAAATCAGCCTCCGAGCGTTGACGCAGCGGGACCCATCGCAACAGATCGGCCGGCAGTAACGAACTCCAGCGTGGTGGTCCCGGCCGGCAGCCTGCAGATGGAGAACGGCTTCCTTGAAACTGGCAGCCAGGGACAAAGCGTCTTAGACGGCCCGGAGAGCTTAATACGTTTTGGTATCGCCCAGAGGACAGAGTTACGTTTCACGGTGCCGGATTATGTTCACAACCTGAGCGCCGGCGGCAGCTCGGGATTCGACGACTTTGCCTTCGGAGTAAAACAACAGCTTGGCCCCACGCTGGGTAAATTCGATGTATCCGTGATCCTGTTCCTCAGTTTTCCGACTGGCGCCAACCCTGTGTCCAGCGGCGGGTACGATCCGGGATTGCAAGTGCCGTGGTCGCGCGCGCTGTCCACAAACTGGACGGCGGCCGGAATGTTCTCGGTGTATTGGCCTACGCAGGGCCGCGCGCGAAATGCGACCGGCGAGTCCACGTTCCTGTTAGATCGGCAGTTGACAAAGCCATGGGATACGTTTGTTGAGTACGCGGGTGACTTTCCGGAAGTTGGCGGTCCGAGGCACCTGCTGCATTTTGGAACAGCTCTAAAGATCACCGAGCAGCAACAGATTGATTTCCATGTCGGTGTGGGGCTATCGTCGGCCGCAGTAGATCATTTTATTGGGATCGGCTATTCATTCCGTTTTCAGGCGATCCGTCGCCAGACGAGCTCAAGGTAACTTGTTTCCTTACAAACACACCGACGCAGCACTAGAATGCTCCAAGCGGGGCGACAGGGGGACCTAGCACGTTCGGGACCCGGTAATTTTCTTGACGACCCTTCGGTCGGGCTGCTCCTGAGTAGATCGTGGATTTATACAGCGCAACTCAATACGTGTTGTTTGTGGCCATCGTCACCGCCCTTGTAAGGCCTCTGGGCGGGTACATGGAACGAGTCTTTTCCAGGAAGCGAACGGTGCTTGATCGTTTTTGTCTTCCCGTGGAGCGGCTGATCTACCGCATCACAGCGGTTGATTCCGAAGCGGAGATGACCGGCCAGGAGTATGCAACGTGTTTTGTGCTCCTTGGCCTTGCCGGCACGCTCCTGTTGTATGCCATTCTCAGAGTGCAGCAGTTTCTTCCCGGGTTCTTTCCACCGTACCACACGACGCCACTATCGCCTGACCTGGCTATGAATACGGCCATCAGCTTCTCGACGACCACTACGTGGCAGGCCTACGCTGGTGAGAACACGATGAGCTATTTCAGCCAGATGGTGGGACTGTGCGCACAGAATTTCTTGGCCGGCGCGGCGGGGTTAGCAGTGGGCATCGCCTTCATCCGTGGGCTTGCCAGGCAACTCTCCGAAACGCTGGGCAACTTTTGGGTTGATCTGACTCGCGCCCTGCTCTGGATCCTGCTGCCGGGAGCATTGATCGGCGCCTTGCTGCTGGTCTGGCAGGGTGTTCCGATGAACTTCCACCACTATGCCGCCATTAGGACCGTCGAAGGTACGCAGCAGGTCATTCCGCAGGGTCCAGTAGCCGCGCTGGAGATCATCAAGAATCTCGGCACGAATGGCGGCGGTTTCTTTAACGCCAATGGGGCTCATCCCTATGAGAATCCCACGCCGCTTGCAAACTTTCTCGAAATGTTGGCCATCGTACTCCTGCCTGCGGCCTTCACGAACACCTTCGGCAGGATGGTTGGCCAGCCTCGACAGGGATGGCTTCTCTACTACGTGATGCTGCTTCTGTTCGTCTGCGGACTGGCCTTTATACATCACTTTGAACAACGGGGGTCCCCCCCCCTCGGAGACGTCGATTCCCGACACAGTCGCCTCCAGTCTGGCGGGAACATGGAAGGCAAGGAGGTACGCTTCGGTATTGGTAGTTCCACACTTACGGCTGTCGTTACCTCCAACACGGCCACGGGATCAAACAACTCCATGGACGACAGCTACACCTCGCTCGGCGGCATGGTATTGCTGGTGAACATGCTGCTGGGAGAACTCGTATTCGGAGGACTGGGCACTGGCCTTTACAGCATGGTCATGGCCGCTGCGATCGCTGTGTTTCTGGCGGGGCTGATGGTTGGACGTACGCCGGAATACCTGGGCAAGAAAATAGGGCCTGCGGAGAACAAAATGATCATGCTCTACGCTTTGGCCGCGCCGCTGGTCGTCCTACCCCTCACCGCGATTGCGGTGAGCACCAGGCTGGGACTATCCGGACTCACGGTCAACACCGGTCCCCATGGTTTTACGGGGATTCTCTTCGCCTTTACTTCCTGCTTCGCCAACAATGGCCAAAGCTTTGCCAGTCTCAGTGCTAACACTCGGTTCTACAACCTCACCACATCGCTAGCAATGATGGTGGGTAGGTTCGGCCTGGCGATTCCTGCATTGGCGTTTGCGGCTCTCTTCGGTCGTCAGAGGAACACTCCTTCTTCGTCGGGAACTCTTCCGACTCATTCTTGGGTGTTCGGGGTGCTACTCACGACCTGCTTGATAGTAATGGTGGCCCTGAGCTATCTTCCTGCCTTGGCCCTCGGTCCGGTACTGGAACGATTGCTCTTTGGAAGATAGAGAGTTTGGAATTCACATCGCATGCTCGCCCCGCGCCCGACCAAGCTCCGTTCGCAACGCGACATCAACCTCTGGCGGATCCCGCTGCAGCTCTCGCTCGCCGCAGTGGGTCTGTTCGCGATCACCCTGATTCCCGACATCCTCGACAAATATGGCGTTATTCACGTCCCGTCGTGGCTGACCATGGGCAGCATCGACGACGCGCGCGCGATTCTGGCGGCGATGATGGGTGCGGTCGCTACCGTGCTCGCGCTGATTTTCTCGGTCGCACTGCTCGTGCTGTCGATGGTCTCGACGCTGTTTGGCCCGCGCCTGCTCTACCGGTTCCTGCAGGACTGGGTTACCCAGGTCACGATCGGCCTGTTCATGGGCACGTTCGTGTACATCTGCCTCGTCTTCCTGGTCACACATCAGGATCCGCAGTCGACCTTCATCCCTCAAATCTCGCTGATCACGGCGTGGATGCTCGTCGTTCTCAGCTTCGGGTTCCTCGTCTACTACAGCCATCGGGTTGCGAAATCGATCCAGAATCCCGACATGATCGGCGCGATCGTCGACGATTTGTACGTCGCGGCTGGCGGAGCACACGTGTCCGGCCCTGGCGAGGGCACCGGAGCCGTGCCAGACGACGCGGCAATTCTGCGCCAGGCTGAGACCGGCGCGATCGTGTCGTGCCCGAAGAGCGGATACCTGCAGCATGTCGATCACGGCGAGCTGGTCGCGGCTGCGCGCGCGGCGGACGCACTCATCGTGCTGAGATTCCGCCCTGGCCAGTTCGCGCTCCGCGGCGAGCCGCTCGCAGCCATCGTTCCAGCGGAAAAGGTGGGCACGCTCGAGGCCGCAATTGATCGGGGAATTCACATCGGCCGTCACCGCACGCTCACTCAAGATAGCGAGTTTGGGATCGCGCAGGTCGTCGAGATCGCGATCCGTGCGCTGTCTCCCGCAGTCAACGATACGTTCACGGGCGTTGCTTGCGTTGACTGGCTCGCGGACGCACTGCTTACACTGGCCGAGCGCCCGCCGCTGGAAGGAAACTGGTACGACACGGGTAGCCGCCTCCGGGTGTGGATGCCCCCGGTGCGGCTAGAGCGACTCGCCAAGCTCGCGTTCGATCAGATCCGTCAAGCTTCGTCGACAACGCCCGCCGTACTGATCCGCCAGCTCGAAGCGATTCGCCGGCTTGCCCCGCGACTTCCCAACGCCTGCCGTCAAGCGCTGTCGGATCAAGCGGACGCAATCCTCGAAACCGCGAGCGTGCTGGTGGCCCTTGATCGCCGCGACCTCGACGCGGCGTGGCAGCGGGCGCAAATCGCGCTCGCAGCGCTACCTCGCCCCGCGACGACGAGCAGAAACCCATCCTCATAGCCCCCCGCTCTCCGAATGACTCGGGGACGACAGCCATTCCGAGACGCCTGGCCGGTGAGGGGCGCCCGCGCACTTCGCCGTTGAATCCTCACCGATACCTGAAACCGCAGAGATGGCAATTCACAGTTCGTGGTTCGATGGTCACGCCGTGTTCCGGAAAAGTGGGGGCCGGCTCCGGCTACGGAGCCCAGCGGGGTATCCAGTCGAGCAACCCTTGCCGCTCCTCCGTTTTCGGCGCCACGGAATGAGTCCGACAGGGGGGCTGCCCGGGTTTCATCCCAGTGCTCGCTGGCGAGGTTCAGGCGGAGGTCCATCTCCCAGCACGTCCGACGAATAGCGGAATGAACTCGGACTAGGTTTACGCGAGTTTCGGATGCGAGAACCTTTTTGCTATGCTCACCAAAGCGAAAATTGTTCGGACGAGCAGGCATTTGAGATATTTGAATTCCAGAACAGCATCAATGAGCGCCAGCCTCGCCGTTGCAATCAGGGTCCAGGGCGGCCAGAGAGAGGCCTTATTAGTCCCGCGGACTCCGTTCGTCTCAGGCGCGCGAGGCACCCAATGATTTCTACTGTTCGCTACGTAATCCTAGCCGTCGCCGCCATCCCGTTCATTTATTATTTGATTGCGCTGTTTAGTATTTGGCAGTTTTTTCGCCGCTCGGTACCTGGGGGCACAGCTAATCATAGCTATGCGCCACCGGTAAGTATTTTGAAACCTATTCGCGGGCTTGACCCTAATGCCTACGAAAACTTCGCCAGCTTCTGCAGGCAAGACTATCCGGACTACGAAATCCTTTTTTGCGTGGGTGAAGAGGATGATCCCGCGGTCCCCATACTAGAGACGCTAGCGCGCGATTTTCCGGAACGTTCCATTCGGGTATTATTCGGCTCGGGCGGAGCGGGGTCGAACGACAAAGTGATTAAGTTGGCGCGCCTTGTCAGCGAAGCGCAGTACGAAGTTGTGGTGATTAGCGACAGCGATGTCCGAGTAACGCCCGACTACTTGCGCAACGTGGTGGCTCCTTTGGCCGACTCCAAGGTGGGAGCCGTGACCTGTTTTTACGTAGCGGCGGAAGACAAAACTTTCACGGACAGCCTCCAGTCGATCGGGATGTTTTCCGACTTCTACGTGGGCATCGTGGTAGCGCGGCAACTCGATGGAGTGAAATTTGCCCTGGGGCCAACTATCGCAACTACTCGCGAGCGCCTCGCCGGGTTCGGTGGTTACGAGGCGATCAAGGACCGTCCCGCGGATGATCTGCTGGTGGGCCGGCTGATCGCCGAGCAGGGCTGCGAAGTTGAGCTTCTTCCTTACACTATTTTGACGGTGGCGGATTATGGCTCAATGCGGGATCTTTTTCACAAGAGGCTGCGCTGGATCGTGGTCATGCGCCACTTGCGGCCATGGGGACACTTCGGGCTGATTTTCACTTTGGGGTTGCCTTGGTGCGTGGTAGCGATTGCCATCCAGTCCACGATCGGAGTTGCGTTAGGATATCTTGGCACGTATCTTGCGATGCGATTTGCAATGACATGGATGGTTGGAATCTGGGGCCTAAAGCATGATGCGCTTTGGAATAAGTTAGCCTTGATCCCGGTGTGGGATGCGCTGGCTTTTTGCATCTGGCTGACCAGTTTTTCGCGCAACCGCATTCGCTGGCGCAACGTCGAATATTACATTCGCGATGGCAAACTCGTGCCCGTTGTACCTCGCGATCCGGCACCCTCCGTCTAGAACCTGGGACGACTCTTCAGCTTCCCACTCTTGTATTTAATCCGCTACCAAGCCGCTTCCCGGAACGTCCATTTCCATTCTTTCTTTCCGCAGATCCTCCGACGATCTCAAGCACTGGTTCGTGATCGGTTTGCGCCCGACGCTGGTTAGAGGGCTGTCGCCAGTTGATTCGCGGCAGCATCACACCTGTATCGACGCGATCGCGATACTTCAAAGCCACATTCATCAGCGAATCCAACAGAGAGTCGGAAAGTAAATGCGGCTCCAGACCGAGTTCAATGAGCTTGGAGTGTTTCGCATTGTAATAGTGTTCTTCCTTCTCCACTCGTGGATCGAACAGATGTTTGATCTCGACCGCCAGACCTAACTTTTGTCCCGCGCTCTGGACTATTCTCGCCAAAGCCAGAACTGAAAACTGTTCAGTGAACTGGTTGAACACCCGGCATTCGCCTCGAGCCGCCGGATTCAAACATGCAATCTCGACGCAGCGTACCGTATCCCGGATATCCAAGAAACCGCGAGTTTGGCCGCCTTGGCCGTATACGGTGAGCGGGTGCCCAATGGCTGCCTGAACGCAGAACCGATTGAGAACGGTGCCAAAGACCTCATCGTAGTCGAAGCGATTAATGAGAGCTTCATCCATGCCTACTTCGTCAGTCAAGGTGCCGTATACGACGCCCTGGTTGAGGTCCGTGGCGCGCAATCCCCACGTCTTGCACGCGAACATAATATTGTGACTGTCATGCACCTTCGAAAGGTGGTAAAAGGATCCGGGCTGCTTGGGATACGGCACCAAGTCTTTCCTACCGTTATGCTCGATGGTGATGTAACCCTCTTCAATATCAATGTTGGGCGTCCCGTATTCTCCCATGGTGCCGAGCTTGATCAGGTGACAATCGGGTTGAAACTCCCGCAGCGCGAACAACAGATTGAGCGTTCCCACGACATTGTTCACCTGAGTGAAGACCGCGTGTTTGCGGTCGATCATGGAGTAAGGAGCGGCGCGCTGTTCGGCGAAGTGGACTACTGCCTCCGGTTCGAAATCCTTAATTACTGAGGAGAGAAAATCGTACTCCGTTACGTCGCCCACGAAGAGATCGATCGTGCTTCCAGTCAGTCCCTGCCACACCCGCAGGCGATCCGAAAGCGGAAGGATGGGCGTCAGGGTTTGGACGCCAAGTTCGTGGTCCCACTGCCGTCGCGCAAAGTTGTCGACAATCGCAACGAAATGTCCCTTCATCGACAAGTATAAAGCGGTTGCCCAACCGCAGTAGCCATCCCCACCCAACACTGCAATTCTCATACTTTCTCCTTACCTTCCCAAAAAAATAACTACAAAACTGAGCCCGCTTCGGAAAACAATGCACCCGTTTTTATTGTCGTATCGAGCGCGTTGGTAGCCTCTCCTTGAGAACTGACAATTGGATGGTTGGTGAGAACGACCTTGCCGCCACTTGCGGCCACCAGATTGAGATTCTCAGCGCCGACCAGCAATTCCAGTTGAGGAACCACATTTTTCATTGCGACGATGTAGGAACGCTCCTGCTTAAGCCAGAGATTCTTAAATTGCGCATCGTCGACAAACACATCGGGCGCGCCGGGAGCGTAAGCGCCATACTCCAGATTGAAAAATCGGCCGTTCCGCAGCAGCGCGGTACGGTTGGTGTAGAAAAAGACGGAAGAAAACGTGTAATAGTGGTGATCGATGATCAGCGTCCCTTCTGGCGATCTCAGAATCGCCTCTGCGAGCGGCCTCGAAGACATAAAGGGATCGAAGATGGCCATGGCGAGGCGAGCCGCATGAAAAAACAAAATCATCATCAAAGCGGCCGCCAGAAATGCTCGCTGGCCAGCGAACTTCCAGGTTGCCAGAGCACCCATACAGAAAGCTGCAGCCGCGACCAACAGAGGCCAACGAAGATAGGCAAAAGATGCCAGAGTGAGATCCTGCATGTGCCCCAAGGAGAGCTTGTAAGCGCCGGGATGATGGCTGAGCGCCTGCGAAATATCTCCTGGAGCGGGCATATGGCGGGTAAGAAAAAACAGAGTTAATGTCACCAATCCGGCGCACGCCGCAATTGTGGAAAGCGCACGCGTGCCGCGGCCTATCCAAACGCCACCCATCGCCATTGCTGAACCCAGAAGGAGTGCAAGCGCCGGATAGCAGGGCATCGAATAATATTCCTGAGTGGTGGAGAAAGTGAAGAACGTCAGCACAAACCCCGCCCAACAGAGCGCCAGCAGCCGCGTGCGTCCTGCGCGGTCGACGGGCTTGAAGGACAGCTTTGCGAGCGCCGGGAAGTACACGCTCCAGGGAAATAACCAGACCAAGTGAAGCAGCCAGAAGTAAAGGCGCGGAACGGTGTTGTAATCTCGCGGATAGCGCAAATTCAGAAAGCGAAGCAATTGCTCATTGATGAAGAAAAACCACAAGAAACCTTGATATTGCCCGGGCCCGCTATGAAGTGTGAAGGCGAAGTAAGGTGGATTGCGCAAGGTCGCGAGAATGTGCCAGGGCGCAGCCATGAGCAGAAGAATCAGCAATCCGCTGAAAGGCCGTAACCGGCGCCAAGTGGCGGCAGAAAAGAGCTGGTGAGTAACAGAAAGGTAAATCATTCCAGCCGCCAACGGAAACAGAACTCCGATCAGGCTTTTTAGCAGGAGACCCAGTGCAAGGCTCGCGGCCAATATGAACGCCCAAAACCGGGGATGCGGCTCGGCTTCGTCCAAAGCGCGAAGAAGAGCCCACATCGCGAGGGCGACGGTAAGAGTCAGCATCACGTCAGGGATCAAAACCCGCGTGAACAAAAACAATCCAATGCAAGTCGCCATGCATAGACCGGCATAGAATCCGGCTCGCTTGCCAAATGCCCAAGTACCGAACGCACCCGTCAACCAGCACAGTCCAATGGCCGACAACGCAATAGGAATTCGCGCCGCCCAGTCGTGTGCACCGAAAATCACGTAGCTCGCGGCCATGGCCCAGTACACAAAAGGCGCCTTCTCGAGGTACACAACGCCATCCAGCCGTGCCGTCACCCAGTCGCCCGATGTCAGCATATTTCGGGAGATCTGCGCCTGCACCGCATCCACGTCATCCATCAGCGATGGAGGCGAGATAATGCAGCCCAAGTAGACCGCCGCCGCAACGAGTAGAACGCCTAAGTATAGGTACCGGTTTTTTCCGGTATCCAGAGGTTCGTCTCCGGGGACGCGGCTACTTGAATTCCCCACTTTTTCATCCACAAAAACAGCACCATCAGGCCCCATAAGTGATATCCGACATTGATTTGTCTCTCCAGGTGTTGGCGGATGTAAGTCTCGATCACGTCCGGCCGGAATAAACTCGCACTTTCGGAAGCACTGTCCAGCAGAACTTCCATCATCAGCGGACGCAGAGGACCGCGAAGCCAATCGTGCGCGGGAATATCAAATCCGACCTTTTTTCGCCGAAGAACTGAAGGTGGCAGCTTGTCTCGCATCAATTCCTTCAGAAGAACCTTCTGCCTCGAACCACGAATCTTCAATGAAGCGGGCAGCGAGGCAGCGAATTCAACAATACGATGATCGAGGAATGGCGGTCGCACTTCCAACGAATGGGCCATGCTCATGCGATCGGATTTGTTCAGAATGTCGTCGGGAAGAAAATACTTCTGATCGAACCACAAAAATGAAGACAGCTCGTCAGGGCTTGAAGATCGGTAGCGCAGTTCGGCCAGAACATGATTGAGAGCGGGTGGAAGTTCGGTGCAGAGCAGGGCCGCTTTCTGCGCTTCGCTGAAAGTGCCGTTCCAGTAGACGTGCGCGCGGTCGGGAGCCATCTGGCAGCCTTCGAGAAATCTCTTGAGCTGGTATTCGAAGCTGATCTTCTCGTCTGAAACCGGCCAGGCGCGCAGTGCACCGAGAGCGAACTGGATAACTTTTCGAGGCAATCGCCGGGCTGCAGCGGCCAAGCGGTTCGCTCGATGCGTGAGATAGCCGCCAAAGAGCTCGTCTGCCCCCTCGCCGGTCAGACTAACAGTTGTCGTGGTTTTGCTCAGCTTAGAAAGGAACCAGACGGGTAGCGCTCCTGCGTCCGCCGAAGGTTCATCCGAGTAATAGGCGAATTGCTCGATTACTTCCCGGAGATTGACCTCCGGATTCAGGTCCAACTCCTCGTGGTCGGTATGGTATCGCTGCGCGACATCACGAATATATGCGGTTTCGTCGAAACTGCGGCCCTGAAACGAAATCGAGAAAGTCTTGAGCGGGGCACCGGATTCGGCAGCATAATGCAAAATCGTTGAAGAATCGATACCTCCGCTAAGCCACATACCCAGCGGAACATCAGACACCAAGTGCTCGCGGACGGATTGCCGGAGTAGATCGTCCAATTCCTCGCTGGCAGATTCCAGAGTCCAATCATGACGGACTCCGAACGGCAGTCGCCAGTAGCAATCGGAGAAGACTCTACCGTCACGCCATTCCAGCCAGCGGCCTGGAGGTAGTTTCTCGATGCCCTCGACCAGAGTCCAGGGACATGGAACATAATTCAACGAGAGATAGCAATCGAGGCCGTCTAAACTGAGTCGCCGGTGAATCTCAGGATGGATCAGAATCGCCTTTAATTCAGAGCCGAAGAACAAGTCTTCGTCGGGGCGGGCGAAATAAAGCGGTTTAATCCCCATACGATCGCGCGCCAGGATGAGGCGTTTCGTCGATTTCGACCATAGCGAAATCGCGAACATGCCGCGTAGACGCGCAAAACAACCGGTATCCCACTCGAGAAAAGCTCGCAAAACGGTTTCGGTGTCGCAGTGTGAGTGAAAGTTATGGCCGAGTTTTTGCAGTTCGTGGCGTAGTTCCTGGTGATTATAGATTTCGCCGTTGAACACGATGGCGACGTCGCCATCGTCAGAGAGGATAGGCTGGTCGCCGGAGCCGAGATCGATAATCTTGAGGCGCGTGGCGCCCATAGAGCAAAGGCTGGACTGGAATGTACCTTGCTGGTCTGGTCCACGATGAATCAGCGTGGCGGTGGCGCGCTGAATGCGACCGGAATCAGGTATCCAATTTTTATGCGTGAATCCGACTATCCCACACAAGCGCGTGACCCTCGATTGCCTTCCCAGAATCAGCTTGCGATTCCCGCAAATTGCCCGCGTATGTTGGCACTTTCGGTACTAGGGCACGGCGAGACTTGCTAGCCATAAACGCGAATGAAACCAGACCAGATACGGCGAGAAGCCGGAATCGCCGGTTGCAATCATTATACTTAACTTTACATAGACGGCTCGCCGCCGTCTCCTGCTGCCGAGGACGCGGGGGTATTCCCAATCGCGTTTACGCCCGGCCCACAATCACCAGGGCGACGCCAGTGCATACCAGAAAAACTCCGGCCCATCTTCGCGCGCTGACCTGCTCGCCGAGAAAAAATTTTCCCCCTAAAGCGCCCGCACCGTAGCTCAGGGCGGTCACTGGAACTACTAAGCTAACATTTTCCGTAGATAGCACCGCGAGCAAGGAGAAGAACGCAGTCGCCATCAGCGTCACCCCCGCCCACATCGACGGAACTCGCAGAACACGGGGAACCAGCCGCAGCAAAGCGGCGGGGCGAAAGTCTTTTACCTCGCCCACTGTTTTCATGGCTCGCGCCACGCATAATTCGCCACCCGTGCCAGCGCCAATAATCAGGAGATAGAAGATGAGAGCGAGCATCTACCTTCCATCCGTGGTGCGCGGAGGCGTGTGTCCCACTACCAGTACACCGAGGCAAATAAACATCACTCCCATCCAACGCATCGGTGTGACCACTTCGCGCAGGATAAAGTGCGCCAGTAGGGCAACCATACCGTATGCCGCCGCGGACGCTGGTTGGACGTAACTGTAATCCGCCCAGGAGAGCACGAGCATGTAAGCAACAAAAAAAGTAAGCAGAGACCCGATGCCGAGCCAAATCGTGCCTGAAGTGAGCACGCGGAGAATCAGGCCAAGCGCCCCAGCAGCTGTTCCAGTGCTCGACGCACTCATCTGCCTCATCCCCTTGCCGAGAAGCACATTGCCGAGCGGTCCAAAGGTCACCATTAAGCAGATTAGAAGATATGTCTTGAAGTGCGGACTAGCAGGGGGCTTCATGTGCGACAGAGACCTTCCATATACTATTCCTATTTTTGGGCATAAGTACTCGCGAGAAAACTCGATATGGCGACCTCACGACAAACAAGCCTCGCACGCCCTCCCTCAAAGGGCAACGCACCGTCATATACAGGCGCAACCACGACCTTTCCGTTTCGATCTGCGAATCCATTCTTTCTGCCCTCTCATGAATCTCATTAAACCGTCGTGAAACTCGTCTGAGTCGTTGTCGAACTTAAGAACACCCGGTAATCACAGCTCCTCCCCGGCGATTCCACGTACATCCACCCGTCCATCGCACGCGCACCCGCTAGCTCGGCCGCTCGCCCGATAAGGTAGCTCTTTCAAGTAACGCGAATCGATGGAGCGGTGACCCGTCTGCCCTAATGTAAACGTAGTCGGGGCCCCCCCAAGCTCATAATCGATTGGTTCGTAATCGGAGAGAAGGAAAACCGTGAGAGAAGCCCGGCGGAGTCCGCCTCTGCAGATGCTATTGTATGAAACTAAAATGTGTCAGTAAACGATTGATAATAAGAGCGATATTGGTGGAGGCGGCGGAGTCGAACTATCACTATGTTGACAGCACGTAAGTTATTGATTCTAGGAACTGCCACAAGGGCTAAAAAGGCCCCATTGCCCGATCCATTGTACGTTTATTGTACGAAAATACTCTCGCTCTGAGTCCGGCAAACCCCACACAGTGCCCACAGTATCCCATAGATTCGCCGGGCTGAATTGGGAAAAAACACTCAGCCCGCAGGCCACCGACCTGCCATTTCCTCGCTACGCCTGCTTGCTCTCTCGTAACTTCCGGCGTAACTCGGGCGTTTCAAGAGATCTGACACGGCTCGGGGCGCGACGAGTTGCTCACTCCAAATGGTGTGGTCAGGAACTGCTAGCTGCTCGTTATTGGATTAAGGCTCTTCCTTGGGAAGATTGATCATGACGACCTGCGAGTTTTCGCGTAAGCGGTCGAAGACGATTTGTTTTCCGTCGCTTGTGACATCGAAGGTCCGCATGGCGGCACGGTTTTGCAGCCTGGTGAGGAGGCGCGACTTCATCGAGGCGAGATCGAGTAGCCAGAAGTCCTGTGATGCGAGCAGTCCCTGCATGTAGATCAGACTCTTGCCATCAGGCGAGAAGCGGACGCGCTCACCCAAGCGCCGCAAGCTGATCTCGGGCAATTTGACGCTGGTTCCGTCCGGGCGTACGGCCAGAAGCGGAGCGAAGGTGCGCACATTCGTACCCGCATATACGATCAGGTTTCCATCCGGCGACCAGGCTGGATTGAGTGCTTGCCCGGCGACCAAGCGGACTGGCGTTCCGCCCTCCAACGGGATCTTGAAAAGCCCCGGGCCGGTGGCGTCACTGCCGCCAGTGACGACCCATTTGCCATCCGGCGACCAGCTACTTGTGCCCTGGACGTTAATTCCTTCCGCAATCGGCTGGAGTTCGGCGCCGTCTGAAGAGAGGACATGCAGTTGGCGTTTCCCGCTCCGCCGCTGCACAATGGCCACGCGACCTCCATCCGGCGAAACAGCGGGCGTCTCCAGCAGCGCACCATCGGCACCCTTCCAGGCCTCAGTCACCTGTCCGTCCCGAAGGCGCCACAGTCCGTCGCCCGTCCCCAGGGAAGATAAATAAAACAGCGACGAGCCGTTAAAACGAGGTGCCAGCGCACGCTCGGTCGGCACTGTAAACGGTTTTACGTCGTGTTCTTCGGCGACGCGATCAAGAATCGGAACAGTCCAAAGTCCCGCGACGGGATTGCTGATGGTGGCCACCAGCTTACGGCCGTCCGCGCTCGCTTCCACGGACGTATATTGCTCGAGACCGACGCTCGCGCGCCGCGATTCCCTGCGTTTCAGATCAAACGCCCACAGCCAAGGTCCTGAGCCGTCCTCGTCCCGCGCCACGTAGAACACTGTGCGGTTGCCGACAGGAGTGGGATAAGCGACGTCTGTATTAATTTGCGTGAGGCGCTCTGGATTCCCGCCGGCCGGGTCGATGCGCCATAAATCCATCTCCCCCGTCGCCGGTGTCCCATGCGCGAAATAGATCCAACGGCCGTCAGGCGACCACGTTGGAAAATGGTTGTGAAATATCGGCTGGTCCCCCCCGAATATCTTTCGAGAATTGGCGCCAGAGCGGTCCGCCACGAACATGGGGTCGCCTTTACCGAAGGTGTGATAGACAATCCGCTCGCCGTCCGGTGACCAAGCCAGGTTGACGGTCTCCTCACCGAGGAAATTACGTGGCGCACCTCCCGTCAGGAGCATCAGCCGCAGCCGCATACCCACGTCGCCACCGCCGATCCAAATTTCCGAGCCGTCGCCCGAAAAACCCACACTTCGTAAAGGCCCAGGTAACGGGCCCGCCTTCCCTTGTGTCAGATTAATCAGACGTCCGGTACCCACCTGAGTGAGCCATACATCGAAGGGGCCGTCATGATCGGAGACAAAAGCCACGAACCTGCCGTCCGGCGAGATCGCCGCTTCCACGCTCTTGAAGTCGGTCACGCGCGTGAAATGTGCTTTTTCGAGCGGGTTGGCCGGCGCCGCCGCCGGCCGAACCATTTCCCAGACCGCAGTTCCCATCAGCAGTGCAGCGGCTATGACCCACGGGAGCCACGCTCGCTTTAAGTTCGCCTTCGGCTGCGGCACACTCTTCGCGGTCGGCGTTCCGGTCGAAGCTCCGCTCAGCGATTCAATGGCAAACGCCAGATCGCTGGCTGACTGGAATCGTCGCGCGACATTCTTTTCCAGGCATCGCGCAAGAATCCGTTGCAGTTCCAGCGGACCTTGCCAGCCGGTATCGTTCAGCGCCGGTGGCTCTTCGCGCAAAATCGCGGTCATGGTTTCTGCGGACGTCTCGCGTTTGAAGGCGCGTTTGCCGGTGAGCATCTCGTACAACACCGCACCGAAACTGAAAATGTCAGATCGCGGGTCGATCGGTTCGCCCCGCACCTGCTCCGGCGACATGTAGCCTACGGTACCCATCACCATACCCGGCAAAGTCGCCGGGCTGGTTAGCGTCACTGCAGTTTCGTGGTTTTCCTCCGGCCGAACCAGCTTCGCCAGCCCGAAATCCAGCACTTTAATCCGTCCGTCACGAGTGACAAATACGTTCTCCGGTTTCAGATCCCGGTGCACGATTCCCTTCTCGTGTGCCGCCGCGAGTCCCTGCGCGATGCCGAGCGCGTATTCGATCGCGCGCCGCACCGGCAGCGGCCCTGATACGAGCTTCTCCCGCAGTGTTTGTCCTTCAAGAAATTCGCTGACCAGAAACGGCGCACCGCCGTGCACACCAATGTCGTGGATTCCCAGGATGTTCGGATGGTTCAGCGCGGCAATCGTTCGCGCTTCCTGTTCGAAACGCCGCAGTCGGTCGGCGTCATGAGCCAGCGCCTCTGGCAGCACTTTGATCGCGACATCACGCCCGAGCCGCGTGTCGCGTGCGCGGTACACCTCTCCCATGCCGCCCGCGCCTACTGGCGATACGATCTCGTACGGCCCGAGTTTGGTGCCCGAGGTAAGCGCCATCGATGCGCGCAATTATAGCCCGTACGCATTGCAGAGAAGCGTACCGTTTCCGGACGGTTGGTCGGCAACCCTTACCTTACTGGATTATGGAAGGTTTGCCCGTTATCCGGGAGGCGAGTCTAGCCTGATCTCAGGGACATTCGGAGTCGCGTCTAAGATAGTATTGCAGCGGACCTATTCTTGAACTGCGTTTCTCATTCAGCTACGTGACGGGAGCCATAGAAATGGAGCCAAACCGTCTCAGCCGCAGAAGCTTTCTTGCGTTGACCACCATGGCTGCCGCCGGTATGACTCTGAAGCCAGCGTTCGGAGAATCGCAAGACCTGGCGTACTTGACGCTGAAAGAAGCTTCTGAGCTGGTTCGCCGCAAAACTGTTTCGCCGGTCGAGCTTACTGCGACTTGCCTCAAGCGCATTGAAGCTTACAATCCCGAGCTGAATGCCTTCATCACCGTGACGAAGGATCAGGCGATGGAAACCGCACGTGCCATGGAGGCGGAACAACGGCGGGGGAAGTGGCGAGGACCGCTCCATGGCATCCCAATCGCCTTAAAGGACGCCATCGACACCGCCGGCGTTCGCACCACAGCCGCCAGCGAACTGTTCAAGGACAGGGTTCCATCCGAAGATGCAGAAGTGGTCCGAAGGCTGAAGAACGCGGGCGCGGTGCTCCTGGGCAAGACGAACATGCACGAATTCGCTTTGGGCGGAACGTCGGCGGTCAGTTACTTCGGGCCGGTGCACAACCCCTGGGACCTGGATCGGATTCCCGGCGGATCGTCGGGCGGATCGGGCGCCGCCACAGCCGCCGGTTTGTGCTTCGGATCGTTGGGAACCGACACCGCCGGATCGATTCGAATTCCCGCCAGCTACTGCGGGATTGTCGGGTTCAGGCCCACGTACGGCCGCGTGAGCAGTCGCGGAACGTTGCCGGACTCATGGACCCTGGACCAAGTTGGCCCTCTGTGCAGGAGCGTCGAGGACGCGGCCCTGATGCTTGGGACCATCGCCGGGTATGACGAATTGGATCCCGCTTCGGTGGACATGCCGGTGCCGAACTACGGCCTCGCATTCCAGACGCAGGTAAAGAAGCTCCGCTTGGGTGTTCCGCGCGTCCCCTTTTTCGATGCTCTCGACCCGGAGATCGACAAGGCCACGGCGGCCGCCATCGAGGTGCTGGGAAAGCTCGCCGCAGAAGTGCGCGACCTCACCTCCCCGATCGTCGCTGCGCCACTCCTGGAAATTTGGACCAAGGTGGCCGGCGCGGAGTCTTATACATACCACGCGAAATGGCTTGCCGAGTCTCCTGAAAAGTATCAACCAGCGACGCGCCGCCGCCTCGCCTCGCCGACCAACGCCGGCGTGCAGGGCCAGAACTCCGCCGAAATGAAGGCATCCACGTACCTTGAAGCGCGCCGCCAACTCGATGTGTTGCGCCGGGAGATCCGCAAGGTGTTTTCCAATGTCGACCTCCTGATCCTGCCCACCCTTCCCGGCCCGCCGGTTCTCGTCGCGCAGGGCGCCGACCCCACCGCCGTGAGTCCCCGCAACACAGCTCCGTTTGCTGTCCTCGGGCTGCCTGCGCTCTCCCTTCCTTCCGGTTTTACAACCGCCGGTCTGCCGATTGGTCTCCAAATTGTCGGGGCGCCGTTCGCGGAGTCAACCGTTCTGGCGCTGGCGCATGCCTACGAGCGCGAAACGGAATGGCACAAAAGGCATCCGAAGCTAGATCTGGCCTAACCGCTCTTAGACGGATTGACCTGCCATTTGCTGGATTGTCCGCTAACCTTCCCTTACAAGATTAAGGAAGAGTTGCCCGTCATCCGATCACAATCCGGAATGGTGTGCCCCCGGGACACTTTCCAAAAGCCCTTCTCACTGCCCCAACCCGGAGAGTGTTCGCTTCAAAACCGCATTGCGGGCCACTCGTCGATCTTGACCCGGGTCACGAGAATCGCCTTGCCCTTGGCGTCCGCACCAAATATCAGCGCCTCACCATCCGCCAAGCCGGACGCCAACTGCGGAAATGCACCGGTGATGTTCGGGAGGTGAGTCACAACGATCGTGTTTGTGCCGGTTGGAAAGTGTGCCACCTGCTTCTGCAGCCACTCGGCTTGAGCGGCCGTCCCACCCTGCATGCTTTGACCGTTATCCCCAAGTTCGACGAAGGTCTGCGGGGCGCCGAATTGAGCCAGGCGCACGGTCTCGAGGGCGCGATAGGTGGGGCTCGAGAGCACGTTGCCGATCGGAATCCTTAAGTCGCGGAGCGCCTTGCCCAT